>Ga0272446_1004848_pt1 | contig 15450 bp, 11 predicted proteins | sample YNPCB0061_FD_194587 | JGI IMG/M metagenome (GOLD analysis project Ga0272446, IMG submission 194587) | Hot spring microbial mat communities from Yellowstone National Park, WY, United States - YNP-CB-006-1 | ecosystem: Environmental > Aquatic > Thermal springs > Hot (42-90C) > Sediment | place... | reverse complement strand
GGCAGGAGCTTGAGTCGGCAATCGACGCGACCCTGAAAGATGGCCGACGGGTGTGGCTGCCGGAGCACCTCAGCCTCGGCGGCATCCTCGAGTCCCGCATCGAGGCTTATTTGCTCCGGCGCGACGATGTGTACCCGACGGTCAACGCCTGGTATGGCCCCAATACCCGGCTGACCCTTTTCACGCCAGCGGCCGGGCCAGCCCTCGCCGGGCCGGTGGGCGATCGGCCAGCTCGCTTCGGCCAGGGGTTGCTGCTGCATCACAGCCTGCTCTCCCCTTCCATCCCGCGCGACGAAGGGCGACCCGAATTGGCCGACGATCCTCGCCGCCTGCGTCCGCAGTCCGACGTCATCCGCATCGACCTCGAGTGGGAGGTGACCGGCGCCCTGCCCGAGACCCTCCAGGTCGGCCTGCGCCTGGCCGATGCGGCCGGACGCACCTGGAGCCAACGCGACAGCCTGCCTCAGGGAGGCAGCCTTCCTTTCTCGAAACACGCCCCTGGCCAGGCCCTTCGCGATCGCCATGGTCTGATGATCCCGCCAGGGGTTCCCCCGGGGCGTTACACCGTGTGGCTCAAGGTGTATGACGTCGCCACTGGCCGCGCGCTCGATTTGATCCGCCCCGACGGTCGCACGCAGGGAGTGGAGCTGGCGCTCGGCGAGATCGACGTCTGGCCCGCCGATCGTCCCGGCGACCCACAGACGCTTCCGATCGCGCGCCGCCAGACGGTCAACCTGAGCGGCGGCGTGCGCTTCCTCGGCTACACCGTGGCGCAGGGCCCCTTCGAGCCTGGCCGCGTGCTGCCGGTCCATCTCTTCTGGCAAGCCCGGCGCGATCTGGATCAGGAATATCTGGCCTTCGTCCAGCTCCTCGATGAGGACGATCGTCTGTTGGCTGCCTGGGAAGGGCCGCCCGCCCCCTCCTTCCCCACTTATCAGTGGCAGGCGGGCGCTCTGATCTGGCAACAAGTCGACCTGCGGCTGCCAGCGGTCATCCCGGATGGCCGCCATCGGCTCATCGCTGGCATGTTTCGCGTGACCGATCGCTCGCGGCTGATCACCGAACGGCGCCTGATCCCTCCGCAACGGCCTCGGGATTTCATCTCCCTGGGGATTGCTGCGATTCGCAATCGGCCGCGGGACTTCACTCCGCCGACCCCGCAACATACGTTGGACGTGCGCGTCGGCTCCGTGGCGCGGCTCGTCGGCTATGACCTGTCGACCACGACCGCGTCGCCCGGCGAGCAGATCACGGTCACCCTGTACTGGCAGGCGCTCGCCTCAGCTGACGCCGAATACACCGTGTTCGTCCATCTACTCGACGCTGCCGGCAGGTTCCGCGGGCAGCGGGACGCCCCGCCCGGCGACGGCGCATACCCCACTACCGGTTGGATCCCCGACGAGTACATCACGGACATCCACACGCTCACCATCCCCGCTGATGCTTCACCGGGGATGTACATGCTGCAAGTGGGCATGTATCTGCCGTCGACCAACGCCCGGCTGCCCGTGCGCCATCCATCCGGGGCGGAGGCGGGAGATGCGATCCCACTCAGCGAAGCGCCGATCACCGTCCCCTAGCCAAGAGCCTTCGAGCGATCGAGCGCTCCGTTAAGTTGGATGTCGAGCCTGCGCCGGCTGAGCTTGTCGAGTTCACAGGTTCGTTGCCGGTCTCCCGACCGGCAACCGCAGTTAGCGCAGGTTCAGGCGGCGATCCGTCTGGGCGCGAGAGGAGCGCGTACTCTTGCTTGACAAGGTGTTAGGCCGCGCCGGCCGCTTCGACTTCCTGGCGCAGGCGGCGGATCTTGTCAGCGTCGGTGAGGAAGCGCAAATACTCCGGCGGTCGCAGCGCGCCTCCCATGAACACGTGAGGGTTGCGGAACTGCATGGCGCTCTCCACGCCGACGGTGCCCGTCACATGGATCTCGCGGGCACCGGTGCGCGCCACGAGCTTGCCCACGCCGCGATCGGCGCCGCCGCCAGGCATGATGATCATGCGCTCGCCAGCGCGGCGCACAAGCTCCGCGATCAAGTCGATCCCTTCCAGCGCCGACGCCGCCTGCCCGGAGGTCAGGATGCGATCCACGCCGAGGTCGATCAGATCCTCGAGCGCCGCATAGGGGTCGCGCGTCATGTCGAAAGCGCGATGGAAGGTGACGCTCAGCGGCCGCGCCTGTTCGATCAGGGCCTGGGTGCGCGCTTTGTCCACTGTGCCGTCGGGGCGCAGGATGCCGATCACAACCCCGTCCGCGCCCAATTGTTTGGCGACGGCGATATCGTGCTCCATGACCGCAAATTCGATTTCCGAGTAGCAGAAGTCCCCACCGCGCGGGCGGATGATCACATGCAGCTTGATGTCCAGAAAGCGGCGAGCGAGCGCGATCGCGCCCGCGCTGGGGGTCGTGCCCCCCTCCAGCAGATTGTCGCATAGCTCAACGCGGTCAGCGCCCCCGCGTTGCGCAGCGATGGCCGACTCGACCGAGTCGACGCACACTTCGATGACCCATCGCGGTGCCGGAATCGATGACATGGCTTATGGTCCCCTGAAGTTTGACCCAAGGATCCCCCTGAAACGGGTTGAGCAGGACAATCAGAACAATCCCGTCCCCATCGCCGCCGAGTTCCGCCTGGAAGCCGGCTTGAGGAGGTAGATATTGAACCTCCTAAAATTTTCGCGTTTGAAGGGCGTGAATCCAGTCGAAGAAGAACAGGAACGCGCCCTGACACAGGATACCGATGCCCGTCCCCAGCCAGAACGGATTGGTCCGCCCCGGCAGGACGGCCACCAGAACGCCCGCCAGCATGTACACCACGTCCAGGGCGGTGTTGATCCACAGGATGCGCGCTAACTTGCGAGCTTCGGCGGGGGCGGCCGCGGCGGCCTCCTCGACCGTGAGCCGGGCGCGGCGTTTGCGCGTGCCGAGCGCTCCGCCCCAGGCGATGAGCAGATCGATCAGCGCCCAGGCGACAAACTGGATGGCGACGCCATTCCAGAAGGGCGTGCGAAAGAGGAACATCCCCAGGCCGAGCAGGAGGCTGATCCCTGCGCCGAGCGACAGACGGCGGGTGAGGCTCTGCTGAAATTGCCAGATGTCATTCATCCAGATGGCGGTCATGTGGCTTGCTTCTGCCATTCCTCGCGCTTGCGGCGATATTCGATGATGGGCAGATCGCCCTGGATGAGCGCCTCGCCGATCTTCAGCCCGCTGATTTGCGGCTGGTGGGTGACGACGACGCGGCGGTCTTCGTGGGCGATGCGCAGATTCATTGGCATAGCCAGTTTGGCAATGAGTTTTCCCAGCACGGGAAGGCGCACGAAGCGCTGGTAGAAGCGCAGGTAGAGCAGGGTATGGGCCTCGTCCACCGGCACGAAAGCAGCCACGATGCGCACCTCGGGGCTGATGTAGTTTTGCCACAGGTTGGGCATGATGAACTCAAGATGAACGCTGGTGGCGGATTTGGGCGAGAGTTCGCTCGGTTTGCGCGGCGGCGTGCCGTCATCGTGGCGGTTGAAGACGTAGGTGTAGAGCATCTTATCGCCGCGCCACTCCACGAGGGGGCCGTCCACGAGCGTGCGCCCGCCGCGGCCGATGGTTCGGCGGTGGATGAAGGGCAGATGTACCACGTCCAGTTGATTTTCGATGACGCGCGAGTAATGGGCGTCCCAGGGGTCGTGCGCCGAGGCGTAGTAGAAGGTCTCGTCCAGGTCATCGAAGAAGGCCGGGGGTTCGAGGTCAGCGGGCGGATGTTGCCCCCACCAGACCCAGATGTAGCCGTGCGCTTCGTAGGTGGGATAGACGTTCAGGCGCAGGGTGGCGGGGATGACGCCGCCGCGTCCGTTGGCGGGGACGTGGACGCACTTGCCGCTGGCGTCGTACTCGAAGCCGTGGAACGGGCATTGCAGGTGATCGTCCACCACCTCCCCCAGGCTGAGTTGCACGCCGCGATGCGGGCATTTGTCCACGGCAGCGTGGACTTTGCCCACCGCGTCGCGCCAGAAGACCATTTTCTCGCCCATGCGCGTCACACCGACGGGTTTGTCGCGGACTTCGTCCGATTCGAGTAGAACGTACCATTGGTTGCGAATCATCATTGCCTCTACTGCAAAAAGGTTATTTAACCACGGAGTAACTGTGTTGGATGTCAAGTCTTGCTGGCATGCAGAGCTGGGTCCCAAGGGCGTTTATGCCGCAGGATCGCATTGAGGATGGTGAGCAGCTTATGCATAGCCGCCACGAGGGCGACTTTGGACGGCTTGCCAGCCTGACGTAAGCGTTCATAGAATGCACGGATCACCGGATTGCAACGAATCGCAGACAAGGTCGCCATGTACAAGACATTCCGCACATCCTGTCTTCCGCCGTAGATGTGGCGTTTCTTATCCTTGGTGCCGCTCTGGTTGGCCAGAGGCGCCACGCCGACGAAGGCGGCAATCGCTTTGCGGTCTTTGCTCTGCAGTTCGGGCAAGCGGATGAGCAAGGTTTGGGCGGTGATCTTGCCGATTCCGGGCACGCTCTGCAGCAATTTCTGCTGGGGGGGCAGGTCGTCCGTGGAGTTGATGCGGTCCTCGATGTCGCGCTCGATCTCGGCCAGTGCTTTGTCCAGCCAATCCAGATGCTCTTGGATGCACTTGCGGACCGCGGAGCCAGCCGTTTGCAGGCGGTTGCGCTCCGCCGTGCGCATCTGGAGCAGTTGGGTGCGGCGGGCCAGCAAATCGCTCATCTCCTGCTGCTGTGCGTCAGGTGCGGCGGCTGCCGGTGGGCGAATCCGTTCCCCGAAGCGCGCCAGCAAACGGGCGTCCAGGCGGTCGGTCTTGGCCAGCAACCCCTCGGCTTTGGCCAGAGCGCGCACCCGATGCGGCTGGATGCGTACGACCAGCAGGCCCGCTCGCTGGAGGGCGTCCATGAGGGACCTCTCCAGGCCGCCCGTGGCCTCCAGGACGATCAACGTCGGCTGCAGTTGCTGGAGGCGATCCACCAATTGCGCAACATGGTCGGGTGTGTACGGAATGCGTTCGACTGGCGCCTGTTCGTCATGGCCAAAGGCCACGTCCAGGCTGGCTTTGGCAACATCGATGCCGATGAAGCGTTCTGGCTGAGTCATATGCTGTCTCCTGGGAGTACCTTTCTAGCATATGCGGGCTCATGGGGCCCTGGTAACTGTTCGGTCTTTTGCCAATGTCGGGCACGGCTACCTCAAACTCCGCGACGGTCTTTCTGACCCACACGCAGACCGGCATGCCGCGCCAACGCCAATCATACACTCACAGGCACGGCTACCTCAAACTCTGCGACGGTCTTCCTGGCCAAAACGCAGACCGGCAGCCGTGCCAACCCGATCATACTAGACGCGGAGGACGCGGAGCCGTGCTGACGTCAATCATACTAGAGCACGGAGCATCGCAGAGTTTGTGCTCTTTAGCTCTCCACATCCTTCGTGTCCTCCGTGACGCCGAACCTTTCACCTTTATCCTTTTTCACCCTTCACCCATGCACCTGTTCCGCCTCCGCCTGCGCCGCCAGCAGTCCCAGCGTCATCATCCAGACGAAGCCGAGGTCGACCAGGAAAAATGAGTTGTCGATCAGGCCGTGGGCTGCGGTAGCCACCACGCTCGCCAGCAACCCCGCCACGGCTGGCGGGACCGTCCGCTGGCGTCGAAGCTCGCGCCAACCCAGCCGGACCGCGACGGCCAGCAGCCAGGCGCCGACCACCACCCCGCCGATCCCCAGCCGCGTCCACAGGTCCAGGACGATGTTGTGCGGATGGGAAAGGTTCAGTTCGCCCCAGGCATCCGGCAACACATAGCGGCTGCGGTACTGATACAGAAAATTGTCCGGCCCCACCCCCAGCCACGGATGGTCGAGCGCCATCTGCCAGGCGCTCTGCCACAGGCGCAGGCGGAAGAAGCCGGTCCCGCTGGAGAAATCGGCCAGCCGGGCGAAGCGCTCCGTGCCCAGGAAGGGAACCAACAGCAGCGCCATGATCGCCAGCGCCGCCAGCGCGACCACGACCGCACGGCGCCAGGGACGGCCTTCCCGTCGCGCCTGCCAGATCCCGATCAGAGCCAGCGTGACGATCGCGGCGGGGATCCCCAGGAACCACGCCCCTTTGCTGAAGGTCAGGAAACAGGCCGCCGCCACCGGCACCGCCGCCGCCCCATAGAGCCAGCGCCGCCAGCCTCCTCCCCACAGGACGACAGCCAGCGCAACGGGCAAGGCGCGATCCAGGTAGAGGGCCAGGTTGTTGGGGGAGCCGTACAGGGCGCGCACGCGCCAGACCCCCTCAGCCTCGATCAGCCCCGCGCCAGTGACGAGCTGGCTCAACCCCAACAGGCTCGCCAACACAGCGCCGACCACGAAGCCATCCAGGGTCGGCCAGACGCGGCTGGGACGGCCCACCGCGGCCGCGCCGCGCGTCACCAGCAGATAGAAGAGCGCTGGCTCGATGATGACCACGCGCAGCTCGCGCAGGGCGACCGCGCGTTCCGCGGCGGCCAGCGTCGCCAGGATCGCCAGCGCCGCCAAGGCTGCGACCGGCCCATCGCCCGCGCGGGCGACGCGCCAGGGCGTGCGGCGAGCGCCCCACGCGAGCACCCAGCGCGCCGCCAGGATCGCTACACCCAGCGCCACCCCCAATTCAGGGGCGCTGAAGGAACGCCCCAACAACGAGAGAGGACGCAGGTAGAACGGCAAATAGAGCAGGATGAGGGCCGGCAACCAATCGAGCCGGAACCACAACACCACAGCCAACGCCAACAGCGCAGCCAGCCGCACGAGGCCGAGCGGCGCCAGGGCAACGAGCACGCCTAACCCGATGGCCAGGATCGTCTGCGCGGGCGCGGGCACGCACGCCGCCTGTCGATCCAACCAATCCGCCAGTGCGATCAGCGTCGCCAGGGCGCGCGCGCCATCTCCGCGCTGCAACGCCCGCCAGACGCCCGCCGCCGGCAGCAAGGCCAACACAGCCAGCGCCCCCGGCAGCCAGGGGCGCGCCGGCAGAGCATCGCCGCGCACGATCACGCGCTCCAGCGCCCACTGCCCCCAGCCGCCGGTCGCCTCGATCACCGCCGTATGCTCGCCAGGCGACAAGGCCGTCGCCAGATCGACGATCTCGGCGCGCGGCTCAGGGGCGTAGAGGACCAGGTAGGCGCGCCCGTCTTGATCGCGCGGCAGCGCGGGCGCTGGCTGGCCGTCGATCGTGACGGTCAGATAGGCCCAATACGGGCCGCGCCGCACCTGCAGCGCCAGCCCGCGCCCCCAGAAGGGGATCTCCAGGCGATCGCCGCTCCGGCCGACGTCAGCGGCGGCGGAGGTCACACGCCAACTTCCGTGGTAGCGCAGCGCCGGGTGGTCCGGTGAATGCGTGCCCACGCCCAGAGTCGGGGGCGCCGTAGCCACCTCAATGAAAGCAGCCCAGGCCGGGCGCGGCGAGCCATCGGCCTCCCAGAGGGCGAATCCCCCTCGCGGATCATCCGCCGGCACATTCGGCTGCAACTCAGCCCATAACATCGGCCCCAGCCATGGCCAGTCGCGCCGCCCTTGCGCGGCAGCGGCGCGCAGGAACTCCGCCTGCGTCGACGCGTCGACCTGGCCCCACGGCGAGGGCGCGCCCGACCATCCTGGCGGCAGCGCGTTCCAGCCGAAGGCCGTGACCCACAGCGGCGTAGCCGCGTCGCCGTGGCGTTCCATCACCGCGCGCAGGCTCGCCGCGCGTCCCCAGCCGCGCGGGCTGGCGGGATCGGGCGCATCGGCGACGCCGTAGGGCTGCGCGGCCACGACATCGAACCAGGCCCGTCCGCCCAGGGCGTAGACCTGATCGAGGAAGGCGAGATCCCCCAGGTTGGCACCGCCTGGCTCATCGTTGGGCGCCAGCGCCGCCAGCAACACGACGGCCGAGGGATCGGCGGCGCGCGCCTGGTAGAACCCCTCCCGCAGCAGCCCAACGTAGGCGCCGGGGTCGATGGGGCGCGCCCCCCAGTGCGGCGCGATGTTCGGCTCGTCCCAGATTTGATAGGCCGCGATGCGGCCAGCGTAACGGCCAGCGAAGGCGGCGACGAAGCGGCCGAAGTCGGCGCGTTCCTGCGGCGGCGCCCAGGGGTTCTCCGCGTCGGCGGGAGGTCTGGCCCACGCCGGCGAGCGGTCCAGGACGGCGATCAGATGCAAGCCGCGTGCGGACGTCTCCTCGACGATCGCGTCCCACGGGTCCCAGAGGAACTGTCCGCGCGTCGGCTCGATCGCGTCCCAGGGGAAGCGCTGGCGCAGCCATGTCGCCCGCGCGGCCTGAAGCCGATCGAGGACGCGCGTCAGGTCCTCTGGCGCGTACTGTTCGAGGGCGACGTTGACGCCGAGCGCGGCGTGGTCGGCGACGACAGCCGGAGGCGGCTGCGCGGCCGCGCGCGCGCGCAGGGCCAGCCAACCAGCGGCCAGCGCGAGCGCGAGGGTCAGCGCCAGGGCGACGCCGAGACGAATCAGCGCCCCGCCCGCGACCAGGAAGCCCCCGACCCGGCCCGCCCAAGACGAGGAGGCAACAGAAGACGTAGGTCGATTGGTCATGAACCCGATTGTACCACAGTCGCCAGGAACGACGAAGAGACGGGGATAGTTTTTGACGAAGCGGGCGTTCTCTTGTAGAATCTCTGAGCTTACGCCCCCTGCGCTCGCGGGGGGCTATGTCTGTTATCGACCGGCCGCGGCGACGCGAGCAGCCTGTCAGATTCGCAGAGGACGTCCATCTCGCCGTTCAGGATGAGATCGTCATCTTCTCGATAGCGCGCCGGCTGATTACTTTATGTCAAAACCAGGAGTTGGGACATGGCGACAATCACGTTGAACGCGCAACCGCGGTCGACCGTGGGCCGAAGCGTCAAGCAACTGCGCAGGCAAGGTTGGATCCCGGCCGTGGTCTATGGACACAACATCCCCACGGTGGCTATCCAGGTGCAAGAGGCCGATATCGAGCACACCCTGCGGAGCGCCGGCTTCACGCACCTGATCGAGCTGGCCATCACGAACGGCAGCGGATCAGGCAAACAAATGGTGATCGTGCGCGAGGTGCAACGGCACCCCATCCGCCGTTCGCTCCTCCACGTCGATTTCTACCGCGTCGTGATGACGGAGAAGCTGCGCCTGGAGGTGCCCGTCCATCTCGTGGGCGAATCGCCCGCCGTCCAGGAAGGCGCCACCCTCGTCCAGAACCTCAACGCCATCGAGATCGAATGCCTGCCCGCCGACATCCCGGAGGCGATCCAGGTCGACCTCTCCGGCCTGACACTGGCTACACACTCGATCACCGTGGGCGACGTCGCCGTCCCCCCGCGCGTGCAGGTCATCACCGACCCGGAGACGGTGATCGTCAGCGTTGTGGCGGCGCGCGCGGCGGAGGAGGAGGAAGAGGCCGCTGCCGAGGCGGCTGCGGAGGAGCCTGAGGTGGTGGCCAAGGGCAAGGCCGCCAAGGGCGAGGAAGCTCCCGAGGAAGAGTGACCGATCTCGTTCCCACGCTCCCGCGTGGGAACACCCCCTCGCCGCTCTGCGGCCAGCCTCAGCCGGTCGGGAGACCGGCTACGAACAAGGGTGACCGATCTCGTTCCCACGCTCCCGCGTGGGAACGCCCCCCCTCGCCGCTCTGCGGCCAGCCTCAGCCGGTCGGGAGACCGGCTACGAACAAGAGGACAACTCGCGCCGACCTCGATACGGCGCCGCTCCGCGCCCTCGGCAGCGTCCGACTCGATCGGCGCCGCCGCCGGCCGAGTGGCGAGAGGATCCTCCGACCTCACGGGAACGTCCGGCGCGTCCAGGTCATGGGATCGACCGGCACATCGCCGATGCGCAGCTCCCAGTGCAGATGGGCGCCCGTAGACAGCCCCGTCGTCCCCACCAGCCCCAACAAATCCCCCGGCCTGACCTCTTGCCCGACCGCGACGTCGATGCGCGAGAGGTGCCAGTAGCCCGTGTGGACGCCGAGGCCATGATCGAGGATGACGGCGTTGCCGCGCACGGTCAACGGCTCGGCCAGGACGACGCGCCCCGCCGCCGGCGCGACCACAGGGGTCCCCTCCGCCGCCGAGAAGTCGTGGCCCTCGTGAAAGCTGCTGACCGGACCGCCATTGTAAGAACGCCGCACCCCGTAGGCGGACGAGGTGGGGAACCCAGGGGCCAGGGGCGTCGCAAATACCCCATCCCACAACGGTCGATCGGCGCTCTGCGACCACACGGCCGCCAGCTTCTCGCGCTCCTCCTGGAGCTTGCGCGCGTCCAGGAGATCACCTTTGGCCGGCGGCAGGGTGATGTGCTGGACAGCATAATCGCTCTGGACCACCCACACCGGCCAGATCAGCTCCGTCGTCGCGTCGCCCATTGTCGCGCGCAGCCGCAGTTCCTTGCGTCCCGGCGGCGCCAGCGCGCCGATCGGCGCCACCGTCCACGCCTCGCCGTCCGCCTGCGCCAGCCGCAGCGGCAACCCATCTAGAGAGATCTCCAGGCTGACAGCCGCGTCCAGGAGCACGCGCACGAGGATGGTGTCCCCCTGTTCGACGACGGGCGGCGTCACCTGGACGGCCGTGATCGGCCCCGCCGGCAACGTCGGAGTCTCCGGCGCGACGGCAGTGGGCACCAGCAACAGTTGCCCGACGGCGAGACGATCGGGATCGGTTAAGCCATTGGCCTGGACGAGGGCGGCGACGGTCGTGCCGTAGCGAGCAGCCAGGATCGACAACGTCTCCCCGGCCTGCACGCGGTGGGGGATCGATCCGCCGCTCGGTGTCACGGGAGAGCTGGCCGAACGCGGGATCACCAGCGTCTGGCCAGCGCGGATGCGGTTGACGTCGGCCAGGTGGTTGGCGGCCGCCAGCTCGGCGACCGTGACCTGATAGCGAGCAGCGATGCGCGAGAGGGTGTCGCCGGGGGCGACGATATACGTGTCGAAGATGTCGCCCGCCCGCGCGAAGGCCGTCGGCGCGGCCCCCCAGGAGATGAGTGAAGCGAGCAAGAACGCCCGCAGCGCGCTAACGAACGCTCTTGTACGCTTCCGGCTTGAGGACGCCGATGAACGGCAGGTTGCGATAGAGCTGCGCGAAATCCAACCCATAGCCCACCACGAACTCATTCGGGATCACAAACCCCACATAATCGACCGTCACCGGCGTCTCGCGACGTTCGCGCTTATCGAGCAGAGCGCACACCCGCAGCGAGGCCGGCTGGCGCTCGGCGAGGATGCGCAGCAAATAGTCGAGGGTGTTGCCCGTGTCGATGATGTCCTCGACGAGGAGCACATCTTTGCCCTCGATCGGCTCGTCCAGGTCCTTGAGGATGCGCACGACGCCGCTTGATTTCGTGCTGCGCCCATAGCTCGACGTCGCCATGAAGTCGATGGCGTGGCGGATGCGCAGGGCGCGCATGAGGTCGGCCATGAACAGGATGCTGCCCTTGAGCACCGCAACCAGCAACAATTGCTTGCCAGCGTAATCGCAACTGATCTGCTCGCCCAATTCGGCGATGCGCGCCTGCAGCGCCTCCTGCGAGATCAGGATGCGCTCCACGTCGTCCAACAGCTCAAGCTTCCCCGTCATGGAGGCCTCCGGCGGTGGAGCTATTCCAGAAGGCGGCGCCAGCGCTCGGCCAGAAAGCGCGGCGTGGGAGTCGGCGTAGGCGTGGGGGTGGGCAAAGGCCGGACCGTGGGCGTCGCGACGACCTCAGGCGCGGCGACCTCCGCCGCTGGCGGGGCATAATCGCCGCTGCGAAAGCGGGCGGCCCACTCCGCCGTCAGCGCCAGATAGCGATCCCCGTACGCCTGGCTCGGCTCGATGTGCGTTCCCTCGCGCCACTCGTTGAAAGAGGTGATGATGACCCAGTCGGGGGCGCTGGCGAGGGCCGCCTGCCAGGTGTAGGCGTAATAGGCGCCGTCCTCGCGACTGCGGACGAAACCGCCGCCGCGCCCCGCGCGCGTGCTGTCCCACCCGGGCATCACCGTCGCCACCCACAGGCGCGGCTGCCCCAAACGGGCTGCCATTTGACGCACCTGCCGGGCGAACTTGCTCGCCGTATAGGCGGGATCGGTCGGCGGATTCCAGGTGACCGTATAAAGATGATGGCCGTCGAAGACCTCAAGATAGGCGACGTCCACCCCCTCCGCGATCCAGATCGTCTCATGGTTGGGGTCCACTTGGGAGCGGATAGCCTGCCAGGCGGCGACGGGCGTCTGCCCCTCCCCGCGCCAGATGGCCTGGTTCCCCCAGAAGAAGATCACCGGACGTCCTTGCCAGCGCAGATAGGCGGGATGCCGGGCGTGGCGATCGATCAGCGAACGCAGCGCGTTGACGACATCGCCCTGGCTCCCGTAGAAGGGCGATCGTACCTCGAAATCGACCGCCAGATGGAACCCTTGCGCGGCCGCCTCGTCGAGCATCGCCGCGAAATTGGTCTCCGTCTGGTTGTTCTCGACTTGCGGCCCATACCAGGAGACGACGAAGGCGTCGATGCCAGCCTGGCGGGCCTGCTCGATATGCCGTCGCATGACGTCGCGCTCGCGCGAGGCGTAGGGAGCGAGCGGAAGATCGGGGACCTTGTCTGGCGTCCAGGTGTTCTCGTCGAACCAGGTGTAGTAGAAGGCGAGCACCAGACGATCCGTCGCCTGCGCGCGCACAGACGGCATCGGGCGGGGGAAGATCAGCGCGCTGAGGCTGACGACGATCAATACAACCAGCCAGCGAATCATCGGTTTCGGCATGAGGCGATTCTATCATGGGAGAGCGAGCTGTGACAAACGTAATCGTTCAGCTACTCGCCCCAGATCCCCTCAAAGGCCAGTTTCTCCTGAGCTTTGTGAGTCCACCACTCCTCCAGTCGCACCGGATAATTTCCGGTGAAACAGGCGCTGCAATGGCCGCGCCCCTCGGGCGCGCCCCTACTGTCGCCGAGCACCGCACGCATCATCCCCTCATGCGAGAGATAGGCCAGGCTATCGGCGCCGATATGCTTCCGGATCTCCTCAATCGTCTTGCTATGCGCAATCAGCTCCTCGTGCGTGGCCATATCGACCCCCATGAAGCACGGGTGGCGCACGGGGGGCGAGGAGACACGCACATGAACCTCGGCGGCGCCTCCGTCGCGTAGCAAGCGCACCATCGGCCCCGAGGTGTTGCCGCGCACGATCGAATCGTCGAGCAAGACGACGCGCTGGCCAGCCAGGTTGGCAGTGAGCGGGTTGTATTTGAGATGGACGCCCATGCGGCGCAACCGGTCGTCGGGCTGAATGAACGTGCGACCGATGTAGCGATTCTTCGTCAGCCCTTCCGTATAGGGGATGCCGGAGGCGCGCGCGTAGCCGATAGCGGCGGGGATCGCCGAGTCAGGAACGCCAATAACGACGTCAGCGTCGACGGGAGCCTCGCGGGCCAGCTCCTCGCCCAGACGCTGCCGCACGCGGTGGATCATCTGCCCTTCCAGGATGGAATCAGGCCGCGCGAAGTAGACATACTCGAAGACGCAAAGGGCTGGCCGCGGCGCGGGCGGCAGCCCCTGTCGCCAATGCAGCCCATCGCGATCGAGGCGCACGATCTCGCCGGGACGCACCTCGCGCAGGTAGCGCGCGCCGATCGTGCCCAGCGCGCACGACTCGGACGCGAGGACATACCCCGGCGCGCCATGATCCGCCGGCAGCTCCCCGATGCACAGCGGACGCAGCCCGTGGGCATCGCGCACCCCGAACACGGCGTCGCGCGTCAGGATGACCAGCGAGTAGGCCCCCTCCGCCTCGGCCATAAAAGCCTCGATGCGCGCTTCCCAATCGGGGCCGTGCGGCTCGCCCCCAGGCGGCGGCGCCGCCAACATCTGCGTGATCACCTCGCTGTCGCTGGAGGAGATCAGCCCCACGCCGCGTTCGAGCAGCTTGCGCCGCAAGTAGAGCGCGTTAGTGAGGTTGCCGTTGTGTCCGACCCCCAACGGCCCATGCATGGTCTCGATCAGGTACGGCTGCGCGTTGCGGACATGCGACGACCCGGTGGTCGAGTAGCGGTTGTGAGCGATGGCCAGATGCCCCTTGAGTGGGCGCAGGTTCTCTTCCTTGAACACCTGCGACACCAACCCCATCGCCTTGTGGATGTACGCGGCGTGCCCATCGCTGGTGGCGATGCCCGCGCTTTCCTGCCCGCGATGTTGCAGAGCGTACAGAGCGAAGAACGCCAGGCGCGCGACGTCGGCGCCGGGGGCGTAGATGCCGAAGACGCCGCAGGCCTCGCGCGGTCGGTCCAATTCGTCGTACCTCATCCTCTACCTCATGCGCGCGTCGTCGGCCGCTCCTCTTGCAGCGCGCGGTCGTCCGCGACGATCTGCTCCATCGCTGCCTGTTGCACCTGTGCGATCCGCTCGCGCAGGTTGGGATCGGCCAACGCCAGGATCTTGGCCGCCAACAACGCCGCCCCCGACGGCTCCAACACCACCGCCGGCGCCACCCCCGAAGGCATGCGCAACGACGAGAAGAGATCGGCGCCGCCGAAACGCTCGCCGTAGGGAGGGCAGGCGATCACGGGCGCGCGCACGTTGGCGTCGACGAGACCGCTCAACGCGTTAGAGCGCCCGGCCACGGTGATGTAGACCTTGGGGCGCGGGTCGGCCTCATAGGCAGCGAGCAAATCGAGCAGATAGCGCGCCGCCTTGTGCGCCGAGGCCACCCGCAGCTCGCTGGCGATGCCGAAGGCGCTCAAGCCCTCGGCGATCGCCTGACCGTGAGGCAGGTCGCCTTTCGACCCCATGATGATCGGCACGAAACTCATGATCCCTCCCCAGGCATGCTCGTTCAGAGCGGACATTGCTTATGACACTGTTCGATCACCCACATCACGCGGCGGGCGCTCTCGGCGGTGACAGGGACGGGCGCGCCCTGGCGCAGCGCGGCGTAGAGATCACGGTAGTAGCTGTCCCAGCCCCATCCCTGGCCCTCGTCCATCGTCCATGATTCCTCATGGAACGGGATCTCATCGCGATTGTAGCTGCGATCGGGGGTGGGGGTTGGATCGAGCTGGCGCGGCGGCAGCTCGGAAGGGATGAAATACTTCCAGCGCAACTGGGTGGCGTTGCCCGTCAGCGAGCCGCGCGTGCCCATGATCAGCCATGGCTCCTGGGGATAGGCGCAGGCCGCGGTGATCTCGATGTCGATGAGCGGCGCGCCGGGAGCCTGCAAGATGATCTTGACATGATCATCGGCATCGCCCAGGGTGAGCGCGCGGCGCAGATCGCAGGTGATCTTGGGTTGTGCCGGGCCGAGCAGTTGCAACGCCTGGTCGATAGCGTGCGGCCCCGTGTTGTTCAGGCTGCCCCCCCCGAACCGCTGCAGGGTCTGCCAGTCCCAGCGCCGGCCGAAGCCGTGCCAGGCCATACGCACGAGCAAGATCTCGCCGAGGACGCCCGAGGCGATCACCTCGCGCACCTTCAAGAAGTCGGGAGAGTACCGGCGATTCTGG
>Ga0272446_1004847_pt1 | contig 15451 bp, 8 predicted proteins | sample YNPCB0061_FD_194587 | JGI IMG/M metagenome (GOLD analysis project Ga0272446, IMG submission 194587) | Hot spring microbial mat communities from Yellowstone National Park, WY, United States - YNP-CB-006-1 | ecosystem: Environmental > Aquatic > Thermal springs > Hot (42-90C) > Sediment | place... | reverse complement strand
TCACGCACCTTTTGGACAGCGGGCAACAACAGCCCAATCAGAATAGCGAGGATGGCGATCACCACCAGCACCTCGACCAAGCTAAACGCCGACCGTTTCATTTTCTTGCCTCCAGGAACAGCATTGTCGTAATGTAGACTACATTGGGCGACATAAGAATGCCGCCCAATGCCAAACTCATTTAGGGCAATAGCTTCGTCTCGCGTGGCCCCGTGACCGGGTATACCGGCGTGCCTTGCCCCTCCCATGCTTGCACTGATGGCGTGATGTCGTAGTCTTGTTTGGGCATCGGGAACGTGTTGGAGGTGATTCGCATATGTCCTCCGAGTTGTGAAACATGTTGTTTGTCGGTCGAGGTGACCTAACTCGGGGCATTTTCCCGGACACGCCTCGCCCACGTCAAGTCAAACTGGCGATGCTTCACACACTTTTCGCTCGCCCGCAAAAGTCGCTTATTGCCCGGCAACCGGGGCGTTCCCGACAATCTTCTCCCGAACCTTGTCGAGTGCCTTGTTCAGCTTGGCGACTTGATCCGGTTGGAGGTTGCAAGCGTAGCTGCGGGGTTTGCTAATCGTGACACCGCGAGAAGGAGGGGGAAAGTGGAGGCGGCGGGAATCACGGCAAAGGGAATGATGGCAGGCGCAAACCTCTATGGTTAGGCAGCTTGCGTCTTCCGCCTTTTCGCCTTCTCGGCTGATTCGACCTCGAATCGGATATTCGTCGGATACAGATTCGAGCCGCAGGCCATATCCACGCATATGTCGTAGTTCCCAAAAAATGCGTCCGAAAACGAACCTTAAAAATGCCAAAACATGTAAGACAATATGAGTGAACATTACTAGAAATGACAATCCAAGGCGAGCTACTTGCGGGCGATGGACTACGCCCGCCGTGAGTGTCAGTTGCTTGATTCCCTCCTGATGCGGTGCGTGCCGGATGATCACGAACGGCTCCAGCAATCATTCGCGAAGTACACGTTCAACGAACTGGACTCAGCGGACGTAGCCCTTTGCAACGCCCGAGTAAGCCGGCGTCTGACGTGCGCGGAGCTAATGCGGGTCATCGCTGAACCTTCAACGGCTCCTTCGGTGGCACTCGAACCCGCCCCGCCTACGGCACCGAATACAACGCCTGCGGTGCAACCCCAGTTGGCGACCAAGAAATCGCTCTCGTCGCCGACGAAGGATTTGAAGTCTTGCCCGACCAAAATGCTGTCGTCAGACGACTGTGACGACATTGCCGCGTTGTTGGAGTTCCTTGACGAGCAGCCTTCTTCGGTATCCGAAGTGGAGGTTCGAGAGGCAGCGGAGGCAGCAAATAAAACGCGGTTTCCGCCATTGGACGCAGACGCGACGACCGTTGAGGGGGATCGGAACGGTCGTGCTGGTAATTCGGTTCAAGCGTAGGGCGGGAACCAGCCGAAGAAAGAAATCATGTGTAGCCGCGTCGTCACTTTACTCCTGCTGCCCGCATTCCTGCTCTCGCAGTGGATGGTGATGTGCCGTTGCCACGGAGGGTGTCGGGCGGCCGGCCCCGACGCGAGGCCGCATGTCCACCTCAACGGCTTGATCCTTGGCTCTACGCCCAAAAAGTGTCGATGCTGCCAGCAAACCGGCCCCGCATCCGAGGCTGAGTTTGAGCGCGGTGCGACATCGCTTGCTTCGGCAACTTCGGTTCCCGAAGAGAATGCTGATCACGGCATCCTCTACCTCGCACCGTCCGTCGTGTACGGTTCGACGCTCCGATCAAGTTGCGAGAATGCGGACGACTTGTCATGCTTGACGATCCCCACTTGCGAACCCTCGGTATTCCGTCACTTCACTGACGGAACTGCACTTCCCGTACATCGTCCCCCGTTACGCCGGCCTTCTTGCCGGCGGATCTACATCCTCACACTCGCCCTCCTCATTTAGCCGGTTCGGCCGCGCTGCGTGGCCTGTAACTTCCGTTGCCCCAATGCGGTTTCGGCCACCCATGCCACCCTTTTCAGGGCCGCGTGGAGGCGTTCATCTCCCCGAACAGATCAAAAGTACAATTATCGTTTCGTCGCAGTGCGAGGGCCATTCTTTGGCCTTTTGTCGTCCGATGAGGCTCGACCGCAGCGCAAGCTGCCGGGAGGAAGTTCGATGTCGGTTACGATCAAACTCATGATCGCCGTCCTGTTCCCAGTCCTCACGTTCTCCGGGTGCGTTGCGTCGCGGTCGTACCCCGTCGAACCGCCCCGGCCGAATCACACCGCCTTTCAGCCGACCGTCGTCCAAGCAAGCTACTTCTCCCCCGAAGTCGCGGAGTTGCCCAAAGATGAAGAATTGCCCACTCCGAAGCCGGGCAAGGGCGACGCGACCGCCACGCTCCCCTCTCCGCAACCCAACTCGAAATCGCCGGGCATGGGCTTGCCGCAACTCATCGGATTGACACTCGAACGGCATCCCCGGTTGGCTCAGTTGTCGTGGGCGGTCGAGACGGCCCGTGGCCGCGCGGTGCAGGCCGGCCTGTACCCCAACCCGACCCTATCGATCACCGCCGACGAACTCGCCGACCGCACGGGGCCGGTCGGCATCTGGACCGCGCCGTACTTCCAGCAGGAGATCGTCCGGGGCAACAAATTGGAACTGTCCCAAGCGGCCGCGTTGAAAGAGGTCGATCAAGCCGCCCTTGCCATCATCACCGAACGCTACCGCCTCTTCACCGACGTGCGGCAGGGCTATTGGGAGGTCGTGACCCTCCAGCGGCGGGTCGAGATCCTCAACGAACTCATTACGCTGGCAGACAAGTCCGTCGAGAACGCCAACCAGTTGCTGAAGGCCAAGGAGGGCAGCCGACTCGACGTGCTGCAACTCCAAGTCGATCTGGAACGCTACCGGGCCGACCTGGAGGCCACTCAAAGCTCGTTGCCGGCGGCCTACCGCCGTCTGGCCGCGAGTATCGGCGTTCAGGACTTGCCGCCGGCCCCGGTCGTCGGCGACCTCGAAATCCCGCTGCCGGACTACGACTTGGAGCGGGTGCGGGTCTACGTCCTCGGCATCCACCCGGAACTTCGGTCGGCCCAGGTGGGCGTCGAACGCGCCCAACTCGTCCTGAAGAGGGCGACCGTCGAACCCGTCCCGAACGTCACGGTCGGGGCCGGGTACGTCTACCAAGGCCAGAATCGCTCGAACGATTTGTCAATCGGGGCGAGTCTACCGATCCCGGTCTGGAACCGCAACCAGGGCAACGTTTACGCGGCCCACTCCCAGATCGGCGAGGCGATCAACGAGGTGGGGCGGGTGGGGAACGACCTCGTCGGCCGGTTGGCCACGTCGTTCAGCGTCTATGCTGCCGCGAGGAAGCGGGCCGAGAAGTACAAGGCGTCGATCCTGCCGAAGGCCGAGGAGAGTTATCAACTTTCGCTGAAGGCTTACCAGGGCGGGCAGTTCGAGTACCTCCGCGTGTTGCAAGCCCAGCGTGCGGTCGCCGAGGCCCGGCTAGAGTACCTCCGGTCGCTCGGTGAAATGTGGCGGGCGGCGAGCGAGGTCGCCGGACTCATGCTGGAGGACGAGTGGCCCCTGTCGCCTGGGCCGGCACCGGCCCGCTAATAACCGCGTCCCTGCCAGCGGCTTTCGCCAGCCCGGCGGGATTTTTTTGGGGTTAGGTACTTCAAAAAGTTCTTCAGCCCCGGACCTATTAAGGCGAACCTCTGGAGTCGCTAATAATGAAACAGGCAAAGAGCAAAGGGAAGACGTGGTAATAGGGGCGAACGTCAGAGTTTTGACTCCACCATTGATCGAATTGCGACAATGTCGCGGTCCTTTCGCGAAGCGCGGAACTGCCTCGCGGCTTGAAAAGGGTCGGCTGGCCGGCTATTCCGGTGTGTCCCAGGAGCCTCCCACTAATAGTAGCTAAAGGGCCGTCCGGTACGGGGTTGGGGAATGCCGCTCCGCGAGGGAAGGCTTGACGTGGTAATACTTTGGTGATATTGACCCGTGTCGCCACTTCGCGTAGGGTATCGACCAAACGAATCGGATACGGTTGTCGGAGGTTCTGCTTGTCGATCCTGGCCCGAATCCTAATGGTGCTGGCCTGCGTACCGCTGCTGCTGCCGTCCGGCTTCTGCGTATGCGAAGCCGGGAAGCAATGCTGCACGCAGACCGGGTGCGACAGGGCTGGTACGCTCGAAGGTTGTGATGCCGACGCCCCGAAAAAGTCGGGGTGCTGTCATCACCGTCATGATCGGGACATTTCAATCGCTTTTTCCGACACGCCGCGCCACGATCCGAAGCCGCCAGGGGGGCAGCATGTCCCTGGATGCCCGGCGGCTTCGGCGGACTATGATCGCTCGCAGGCCACCGAGCCGACGCTCGGGTGGAACGGGATCAGCCCGTCGAGTTCGACAATCGCCTACGTTCCCTTCTCGCCCCGCGTACACCATGTTCAAGTCTGCCTGACTCCTCAAAAGCGGCCGTCCGGTCCCCCGATCTATCTGACGCACTGCTCTTTCGTCATTTGATCCGATCTCGCTCATCTCATATCCAGCCCCGCGCGTTGGCAATCGTTGCCGTCCGCCCGCTGCGATTCTCGGTACTCATGCGCGATTAACGGGCGTTTCGTGTTCGTTCAGTGAGCCTGCGCGACCGCCCGTCCAAGGCACGGACGTGTTGGAACGCTCCATTCTGCGGTATCAACGCCCGCGCAGCGTGATGGAAGAATGCCGACAACCCCGAGCCGAGGTTTGATCTGCCGGATTCGAGTGATTGGAGAAACGTGATGATGACAACGAAAACACCCTGAGCATGCCCGCATTGGAGGTATATGAGATAGTCGTGGCCACCGCACGGGCGGCTACGAGGGCAACTGAGGCGGGCGATGCGCAACCGGCGTCACCGTCGCCGATGGAATGCGGGCGACTTACTGTGAGCCGCCCGATGTTGGTGTAGAATAAAGGAGTTTGAAGATGACCAAGCAATTGTTCGCCTCGCTGGCGTTGGCGGCCGGCGTCGTCCTGGCGGGCGTGGCCGACGCGCAGCAGCCGGCCCAACAGCCGTGGACGGCGATCTCGATCCCCGACATGCACTGCGCCGGCTGCGCCAAAAAGGTGTGTGGCGAGATCGAGAAGCTGCCCGGCGTGGCCAAGACCCAGACCGACATGAAGACGAAGACGGTCTACGCCTTGGCGCAAAACGGCGTCGTGCTGTCGCCGCGTTCCCTGTGGGAAGCGGTCGAGAAGGTGGACGAGGTGCCGGCGAAGCTCGCCGGGCCGAGCGGCACCTTCACCGCGAAGCCGAAATAGTGGGTTCGTTCGCCGGTGCCAGGGGTGCAGACTCAGTAACCCGGCACCCGGCGGTTAGACCCGTGAGTAGGTGTGGGATTGGGAGTGCCGCACTGGACTCCAAGTTCTGAAACAACCGGCGGTCGTGGTTCGACTTCGGCGAGGTCGAAGCAGAGTTGCTTGACAGCGTAGAAGAAGTGGCGGATGCGGTCGATGGTCGGTTCGTCACTGTTGTCGCTCGCCCGTCCAAGTCCGGCGGCCACGCTTGCAAACGGAGGTGATGACCCCGGCAGTAACTGGCTCGCGGCCCTGCCGGCCGCGACAAATCAGCAGGCGTCGGTCGTCGGCGATCAAGACTAATTCGGCGTTGCTTTTGTCTCGCCGTTTGTTGAGTAAGATCGTAGGTGGTAAACTTTGTTTGTGGGAGTTCGAGTTGTCGATTCTGGCCAGAGTTCTGATGTTGGTAGCTTGCCTACCACTCTTCCAACCGCCCGGCTTTTGCGTCTGCAAGGCCGGAACGGAATCGCACGCTAACACCCACTCGCACCCTCAAGCTCAAGCCACCCCGCAGCATACCGCGTCGGCGAACTGCTGCTGCCGACAGTGCGCGAATGGTGACTTTGCCGGTCGTGGGTCGATTGAGCATGGCGGCCAAATCCCGCAGCCCGACGACGACTCGCACATGCCGGGTTGCCCGGCCGCGCCGGGAGCGGATCGTTACAAGTGGGCAGACCCGATGCCCTCACTCGTATTCCTGTTGCCTCTTGTTGCTTCCGCCGTCGTCGTCAGCGATACGCCCGCCCCCAAGCCGATGAAAGTCGCTGTCACCGCCGCGATCTGGCCTTCCGACCCGCCACTCTACCTGTCCCACTGCTCGCTCGTCATTTAGTTTCCCCATTTCGCTGCCCTGCGGTCGCGGCCTCGTTGCCGTTCGTACCCGCGCGGTCCCTCATCAGCATTCTCCCGTTGACGGCCGATCCTCGCAGACGCGCGGATGTGGTGCCGCGTCCGCGTCCAGATTCCGTCTATTACTCGAAAGGAAACAGGCATGAACGAGCCTGTCAACGGCACCGTCGCCCTGTTGGAGCGGCATGCTGAAGAAGTCCGGCCGACCCCGCCGACACCCCGTCGCTCGCAAAGCATCGGGCGTGCCGCCATCGGATTCGTCGCGGGTGCGATCCCGACCGTGCTTGTCCTGGCCTTGGCCGGGGGCGTGGGGTGGTGGGGACACCACTCGGGTTGGAAACTGCCGAAGTTCTCGGAACTGACGGGCCGCGTCACGCCGAAGGACGACTGGTGCGGCGAACACAGCGTCCCCGAATCGAGTTGCGTCGAGTGCAACCCGGACCTGATGCCGAGGGCCGAGCAGCGTGGCTGGTGCAAGCTCCACGGCGTCCCCGAATGCACGCTCTGCAACCCCGAACTGGCCCAATTGCCACAAACGCCGGTCGTCTCCCCGGCCGACCTCGATCGGGCCAAGCGGTCGCTCGACTTCGCGACGAGGCCGGCAAACAACAAGCTGTGCCGCTCGCACCACCGCCGCATCCAGTTCACCGACGCCGAGGCGGCGGACAAGGCCGGCGTCGAGGTCGAGCCGGTATGGACGGCCCCGGCCCTGGAGTTCGTCGCGGCCCCCGGCGAGGTCGGGTACGACCAGACGCGGGTCGCCCACCTGTCGAGCCGCGCACCGGGCAGCGTCTGGAAGGTGTTCAAGCACCTGGGCGACCCGGTCCAGGCCGGCGACGTGCTGGCCCTGATCGACGCGGCCGAGGTCGGCAAGGCCAAGGCCGAGTTGCTCTCGGCGTATGCCCTGCTCCAGTTGAAGACGCAGACGGTCGCGAGCGTCCGCAGTGCCGGCGGGGCGATCCCCGAGGCCCGCATCCGCGAGGCCGACGCCGCCGCACGCGAGGCCGAGATTCGGGTCGGGGCGGGATGCCAGTCCCTGACCAACCTGGGCCTGCCGCTCGAAGAGGCCGAGGTGCGAACCCTGAGCGTCGAGCAACTGAAGGTTAAACTGCACTTGCTCGGCATGCCCGCCGCAGTGGCCGGGAAGCTCGACGCCAAGCGGGTCACCTCGAATCTGCTGCCGCTGGTCGCCCCGATGGACGGCGTGATCACGTCCCGCGAGGTCGTCGCCGGCGAGGTGGTGGACCCCAGCCGCATCCTGTTCGAGTTGGTCGATCCGAGCCGCCTATGGCTCACCATCGACGTGAAGGGCGAGGACGCCCGGAAGCTCCGCGTCGGACTGCCGGTGCGGTTCGCCCCCGACGCCGGCGGCGAGGAACTCGCGGGCAAGTTGGCCTGGGTCAGCACCCAGGCCGACCCCAAGACTCGCACGGTCAAAGCACGCGCCGACCTCGCCGACCCCGAGGGGCGGCACCGGGCCAACACGTTCGGCTCGGGGAAGGTGATCCTCCGCGAGGAGCCGAACGCCGTGTCCGTCCCGAACGAGGCGGTGCAGTGGGAGGGCTGCTGCCACGTCGTCTTCGTCCGCGACAAGGACTACCTCAAGGAAGGCTCGCCGAAGGTGTTCCACGTCCGCAAGGTGCGGCTCGGCGCGAAGGACGACAAACACACCGAAGTGGTCGCCGGCGTGCTGCCCGGCGAACTGGTCGCGACCAAGGCCAGCGGGCTGCTGCTCACCGAGTTGCAGCGGGCCGACCTGGGCGAAGGCTGCGCCTGCTGCCACCCGAAGTGACGACACGGAGGCCTTTCGCGTGCTGAACCGCGTCATCGACTGGTCGCTGAAGTACCGATGGGTGGTCATCCTCGGGGCGGTCGCCCTGGCGGCGGCCGGCGGCGTGTCGCTGCGCTTCCTCGACATCGACGCCTTCCCCGACACGACGCCGGTCCAAGTGCAGATCAACACCGTCGCCCCGTCGCTGGGGCCGGCGGAAATCGAGCAGCAGATCACCTTCCCGGTCGAACAGGCTCTCGCCGGCCTGCCGAAGATCGAGCAGATGCGGTCGATCTCGAAGTTCGGCCTGTCCCAGGTGGTCGTCCTCTTCGAGGAAGGGACCGACATCTACTTCGCCCGCCAACTCATCAACGAGCGGCTGGCCTCCGTGCAACTCCCGCAGGGGATGGACCGCCCGAAAATGGGTCCGGTCAGCACCGGGCTGGGCGAGGTGTTCCACTACGTCGTCACCGGCAAGGGCGACGACGTGACGCGGCTCCGCACCGTCCACGACTGGATCGTCCGCCCGCAGATGCGGAAGGTGAAAGGGGTCGCCGAGGTCAACTCCTGGGGCGGGTTCGAGCGGCAATACCAAGCCCGCATCGACCCGTCGAAACTCGCCAAGTACGGACTGACTTTCGACACCGTGACCAGTGCCATCCGCGAGAACAACCAGAACGTCGGCGGCGGCGTGATCGACCAGGGCAGCGGCACGCTGCTCGTCCAGGGGCTGGGCCGCACCGTCACCATCGAGCAGATCAGGAACATCCAGATCGCGGCGAAAGACGGCGTGCCGGTACTACTGGGCGACGTGGCCGAGGTCCGCATCGGCCACGAAGTCCGTCGCGGGGCCGTGACGGCGGACGGCAAGGGCGAGGTCGTGCTGGGCCTGGGCTTCATGACGATGGGCGAGAACAGCCACGAAGTGACGTGGGGCTTGAAGGGCCGGCTGGACGAGGTGAAGGCGACCCTGCCGGGCGACGTGAAGGTGGTGCCGGTGTACGACCGCACGGAACTGATCGCTTACGTCCTCGACACGGCCAGGGCGAACCTGTTCGAGGGCGGCCTGCTCGTCGTCTGCGTGCTGTTCTTGTTTCTGGGCAACCTCCGGGCGGCGTTCATCGTCGCCCTGGCCATCCCGCTCTCCATGCTGTTCGCGTTCTCGGGGATGCTCCGATTCGGCATCGCCGCGAGCCTGCTGTCGCTGGGGGCCATCGACTTCGGGATGGTCGTGGACTCGTCGGTGGTGATGGTCGAGAACTGCGTGCGCCACCTCGCGCACAACACGGCGGGCAGGAGCCGGCGGGAGGTGATCCGTGACGCGGCCGTCGAGGTCCGCACTCCGACCCTCTTCGGCGAACTCATCATCCTCATCGTTTATCTGCCGATCCTGACGCTCGAAGGCATCGAGGGCAAGCTGTTCCGTCCGATGGCGTTGACGGTCATCTTCGCCCTGGCCGGGTCGATGATCCTGTCGATGACGTTGATGCCGGCGTTGGCCAGTCTGCTGCTCCCCAGGCGAATCTCCGAGCGCGAGCCGCTCCTGCTGCGGCTGGTCAAGGCGGTGTACGTCCCCGTCCTCAAGCGGACGATGCACCACAAGTTCGCCGTGCTGGTGTTCGGGGCCACGATGCTGGCGGTGGCGTTCGGCATGGTCGCGCCGCGACTGGGTTCGGAGTTCGTCCCGCGACTGTCGGAAGGGGCGATCACGCTCGGGACCGTGAGGCTGGCCGGGACGAGCCTCGAAGAGTCGGTGGCGACCAACACGCGGATCGAGAAGGCACTGCTCGCGGCCTTCCCCGAGGAGGTCAACCACGTCTGGAGCCGGGCCGGCACCGCCGAGGTGGCGACCGACCCGATGGGCGTCGAGTTGACCGACATCTTCATCAGCCTCAAGCCCCGAGCCGCGTGGACGAAGGCGAAGACGCAGGCGGAACTCACGCTGCTGGTCGAGAAAGAGCTTCGACGGATTCCGGGGATGAAATTCGCGTTCGCCCAGCCCATCGAGATGCGCATCAACGAGATGCTCGCCGGCACCCGCTCGGACCTGTCGGTCAAACTCTTCGGCGACGATTTAGAGGTGCTGAAGGCGAAGGCCGAGGAGATCCGCCGCGCCATGAGGGGCATCCCCGGCGTGGCCGACCTCGCCGTCGAGCAAGTGACCGGGCAGCCGGTGATGCAAGTGAAGGTCAAGCAGGACCAGATCGCCCGGTACGGCATCCCGGCCCGCGCGGTCCTCGACCTGATCGAGAGCATCGGCTCGAAGCCGATGGGCGAGGTGGTGGACGGCCAGTTCCGCTTCCCGCTGGTGGTCCGGCTGCCGGACGAGTGGCGCAAAAGCCCGGAGGCGGTCGGATCGATTCAACTGCCAACGGCGACGGGGGAACGAATCCCGCTGTCGCGGGTGGCCGACATCACCGTGGTCGAAGGGCCGTCCACGATCACGCGGGAGTGGGGCCAGCGGCGGATCGTCGTGACGTGCAACGTCCGGGGCCGCGACCTCGGCAGTTTCGTGGCCGAGGTGCAAGAGAATGTGAAGGCTCAGGTGGCGATGCCTCCGGGCCGCTACCACGTCGCCTACGGCGGCCAGTTCGAGCAACTCGAACGGGCGCAGACCCGGCTGATGATCGTCGTCCCCGTGGCCCTGCTGATGATCTTCCTGCTCCTGTACGCGACCTACGGCAACGTGTTGGACACGCTGCGGGTGTTCACCGGGGTGCCGTTCGCCTGGGTCGGCGGCATCTTCGCCCTCTGGCTTCGGGACATGCCGTTCTCGATCTCGGCGGGCATCGGCTTCATCGCCCTGTCGGGCGTGGCCGTCCTCGATGACATGATCTTGGTCAGCTACGTCCGGCAACTCCAGAAGCGGGGCCGGTCGCTGGAGCAGGCCGTCGAGGAGGCGGCGATCACGCGGCTGCGGCCGGTGCTGATGACGACCCTGGTGGCGTGCCTCGGGTTCGTGCCGATGGCGTTCTCGACCGGCATGGGGGCAGAGGTCCAGCGGCCGCTGGCGACGGTCGTGATCGGCGGCGTGATCTCGGCGATGGTCATGTCGCTGCTGGTACTGCGGGTGCTGTTCGTCGTCTTCCAGACGCCGAAGTGGCGGAAGCCCGCGAAGGGCGGTGAGGGCCAGCCGCGCGAAGTGGCCCGCAACGGTGACGGTTCGTTTCTCGCCCACTGAGGGCGGCTTCCAAGGAGGTTGAGGATCATGATGAAGAAGGCGTGGTTGAGCGTGGCCCTGTTCGCGGGACTGCTGGCGGTCGGGTGCAACAACCCCACCGACCCCACCGGGCCGTCGAAAACGCCCGCAGCGAAGGACGCGGGCAAGGCGGTCGCGGAAGCGAAGAAGGTGGACGACCACTCGGGGTGGTGGTGCGACGAACACGGCGTCCCCGAGGACGAGTGCAGCATGTGCAGCGCGAAGGTCGCCAAGGCGGCGAAGGCCAAGGGCGACTGGTGCGAGAAGCACGACCGCGCCAAGTCGATCTGCTTCATTTGCGACCCGAGCCTGAAGGAGAAGTACGCGGCGAAGTACGTCGCGAAGTTCGGCAAGCAGCCGCCCGAGCCGGAAGGGCAGATCGAGGAAAAGGACGACAAGAAATAGTCAGCGGTCATGCGGATCAGTTGGCATTCACACGGAAGTGATTCACGGTGCGGGTGGCGTTCATGAACTCTCAGTTGGTGGTGATACTGGCGAGCCGTTGCTCTGCCGATGGATGCCACTGAGGAAGCAATGATCGCCGGCCGCACGGTGGACTTGACAAAGATGGTCGGAAGAGAGAGGCTAATTTGATGAGGATGCGGTTCGTCCGATCTCTGGTGCTGGTTTTCAGCCTGACCTTGGCATTGCCGCCGGGTTGGTGCTGTCTTTTTGCATCTCTTCCGTCCTGCCCGGTGCGCTCCGGTTCGTGTTGTTGCACCTGTCCCGTCCCAGAGCAGAAGGCGAAGCCGGAACCGAAGCCCGTCAAGTCTCCGACCGCTCCGCTGCCAAAGCACTGCCCTTGCACCGACCGGCAGACTATTCTGAACGCCGGCCCGAACGCCGAGCAGGCCGATCTCGCGGTCACATTCCTGACGATTCTCCCCGTTTTTGACCTTTGGCCGCATCTGGCTCAGGTCATCCTGCGGGTTGATTCGGACGCCCACCCACCTCGACTCCGACTGCACGTCCTCCACTGCCAATGGCTTTGTTGAGCAATTGCCCCTCCTCACGCTAGATGAGGTGCGGGGCGAAAGTCGCTCGTCGTAACGACACAAATGCCCGAGCGGTCCCGACCCCGATCCGGGGACGGGAGCGACCGCCGGACTGCTCGACAACTCCCAAACTGGAATCGAACTCGGAGAACGATCATGCGTACCAAGATGTTCGCCCTCGCCGTCGTGGCGATGGGCCTGATCGCCGGCGGCACCGCCCTGGCCTTGACCCTGAGGCGAACCAAGGCCCAGGTGGACAACCCGCCGGCGGCCACCGAAGCGCAAGCCTTGAAGGCTGACGGCTGTTGCGTCACCGGCGACTGCTGCTGCCCCGGCGAAGGGGCGTGCTGCGATCCCGTCCTCAAGGCGAAGGCCAAGGCGGCGACCACCCGCGTCAAGAAAGGGGCCGGCTGCTGCGTGACCGGCGACTGCTGCTGCCCCGGCCAGGGTTCCTGCTGCGCCGACCTCACGAAGGTCGATGCCAAGGCGTGCTGCGCCACTGAGGCCGAGAAGAAGGGTAGCTGCTGCGACAAGTGATCGCAGGACGCTGTGACCGATGCCCATGCCCCCTCACGTCGCGGGGGCATGGGTTGCTTTCCTGACTTGAGTCGCCCAAAAGCAGCCGGCCCGACCGTGGGCCGGCTGCTTCGCCATTGGAGACGCGATGACCCCGACACAGCCCCGCCAGCAGTTCAAAATTCAGGGGCTGGACTGCGCCGAGGAGGTGGCCGTCCTCAAGCGAGAGGTCGGCCCCGTGGCCGGGGGCGAGGACCGCCTCGCGTTCGACATCCTGAACGCCCGAATGATCGTAAATGCCGGCCACGACGAGGTCGCCTCGGACGCGATCATCGGAGCCGTCGCCCGGACGGGAATGCGGGCCGAGCCGTGGCGAGATGACGATGTCGGAGTGAAGGGACTCGACTTCTGGGCGACTTGGGGGCGGACCATCCTCACTGTCGTGAGCGGTTCGGCAGCGGTCCTCGGCACGGGCTTACACCTCGCCTCGGGCTGGACCGGAGAGCCGGCAGTCCCGGCCCAAGCCAGCTACGCGGTCGCCATTCTCGCGGGCCTGTGGCTGGTGCTGCCCAAGGCGTGGATCGCGTTAAAACGCCTGCGGCCGGACATGAACCTGTTGATGGTCGTGGCGGTGGTCGGGGCCGTCGTGATCGGCGAGTGGGACGAGGCCGCGACGGTCGCGTTCCTGTTCGCCCTGTCGCTGGAGTTGGAGGCGTGGAGCGTCGGACGGGTGCGTCGGGCGGTCGCGTCACTCCTCGACCTCGCCCCGCCTGTCGCGAGGCTGATCTCCGACAGCGGAGCCGAACGAGATGTCCCGGTGAAGGACGTGTCAATCGGCGAGGTCATCGTCGTGAGGCCCGGCGAACGCATCCCGCTGGACGGAGTTATCAAGAAGGGCAGCAGCCACGTCAACCAAGCCCCGATCACCGGCGAGAGCGTCCCGGCCCCGAAACTGCCCGGCGACGACGTGTTCGCCGGCACCGTCAACGGAGAGGGCGCACTGGAGGTGACGGTCACGCGGGCCGCGAACGACACGACCCTGGCCCGCATCATCCGCATGGTCGGTGAGTCGCAGTCGCGGCGGGCGTCGTCCGAGCGGTGGGCCGACCAGTTCGCCGCGATCTACACGCCGGCGGTCATGGCCCTGGCGGTCGCCGTCGCCGTCGTCCCGCCTCTGCTCGGCGGCGGGTGGTCGGAATGGGTTTACCGGGCGTTGGTGCTGCTGGTCATCGCATGCCCGTGTGCGCTGGTGATCTCCACGCCGGTGAGCATCGTGGCGGCGTTGACCGCCGCCGCCCGCAACGGCGTGCTGGTGAAGGGCGGCATGTTCATCGAACTACCGGCCCGGCTGAAGGCCGTCGCCCTGGACAAGACGGGGACGCTGACCGAGGGCAGGCCCGCCGTCGTGGAAGTCGTGCCACTCAACGGCCACGACGAGGCCGAATTGCTGGCTCGGGCTGCCGGGCTGGAGGCCCGGAGCGAACACCCGCTCGCCCGAGCGGTCATCGAGTACGCCGAGGCGAAGGGGGTCGTAGTCACGGCCGCCGCCGACCTCCGGGCAGTTCCGGGGAAGGGTGCCGTGGGGCGGTGGCAGGACCGGGAGTTCTGGGTGGGGTCGCCCCGCTACCTGACCGAGCGCGGGCAGGAGACGGACGACGTTCGCGGGCGGATCGCGGCGATGGCCTCGGCGGGACGTTCGGTCGTCGTGGTCGGGAACGAGCGGCACGTCTGCGGCCTGATCGCCCTGGCCGACACCGTCCGGCCGGCGGCGAAGGACGCGATCCGCGAACTGAAGGAACTCGGCGTGGTGCGGGTTGTCATGCTGACCGGCGACAACGAAGCCACCGCCCGCGCCGTGGGTCAGGTGGCCGGTGTGGACGAAGTGCGTGCGGGACTGCTTCCCGAAGAGAAGGTCGCGGCCGTCGAGGCACTGGTGGCCGAGTTCGGCATCGTGGCGATGGTCGGCGACGGGGTGAACGACGCACCGGCGTTGGCGATGGCGAGTCTGGGCGTGGCGATGGGGGCTGCGGGGACGGACGCGGCCATCGAGACGGCCGACGTGGCTCTGATGTCCGACGACCTTGGTCGGCTTCCGTGGCTGATCCGCCATAGCCGGCGGACGATGGCGGTGATCCGACAAAACGTCGCCTTCTCCCTGACCGTGAAGCTGGTGTTCGTGATCCTCACATTCGCCGGGTACTCCTCGTTGTGGGCTGCAATCGCCGCCGATACTGGGGCGTCGTTGCTCGTCATCTTCAACGGGATGCGGTTGCTCCGCGTACAAGTAGACAGTAGTTTCGAGGTTTTGACCTGATCGGGTGATCAAGCGGGTCGGGTCGAAGCCTTGTCGCGGGGTCTTGAAAGGGCCGAATACCGCCGGACGCGGATACAGGGCGAGTTGGGCTGTAATTGACTTTACGTCTCGGCCCGCCTAAAAATACGATTGACGACAGGCGATGGAGTTCGCCCCGCAACCGCCGCCCCGCGCGGCTGATGACTCCTACCAGAAGGGCATGCCCTTCAGGTAGGGCCACACACATACCGGCCACCTGAAAGCCCTCGGGAAGACCCGAGGGCTTTTTTCGTTCCCGCACTGGCGGGAGGAGGCAGGCGTGCAATGGCCCGGCGAATGGTGCGGCAAAGTCGCCGCGATCTTGACCCACCCGGTTGCTCTGGTCGGGTACGGGAGTGCGGTCGGCGGAATGCTCCGCTACGTCGTGGGCCGGTGGATCGACACCCGGCCCGGTGCCGGGGCGTTCCCGTGGGGGACGTTCGCCGTCAACGTCTCCGGGTCGTTCATCCTGGCACTTCTCGCCCTC
>Ga0272446_1004845_pt1 | contig 15461 bp, 13 predicted proteins | sample YNPCB0061_FD_194587 | JGI IMG/M metagenome (GOLD analysis project Ga0272446, IMG submission 194587) | Hot spring microbial mat communities from Yellowstone National Park, WY, United States - YNP-CB-006-1 | ecosystem: Environmental > Aquatic > Thermal springs > Hot (42-90C) > Sediment | place... | reverse complement strand
GTAACGGGGGGGCGGCGGAGCCGCCCCCGCACCCCCACCGGAGGTGACTTTGCAAGAGCCCTGCATGAGCATAGGCCCTCGGAGAGGAGGGTGGGGAAACCGGGTTTTCCCACCCTCCCGCCCGCAGGAGGATGTGGGAGGGCCTGGCCCTCGAGCAGGGGTAGGGGGAAACCCGGTTTCCCCATCCCCTCACCCGGTGGGGAGGGTAGGGGAGGGCTACGCCCTCAAGTAGGAGCAAGGAGAAACCCGGTTCCCCCACGCCCCCGCCACGCGCCGGGCGACACAGCGAAACGCCGTGCTCGCCAACAGCATATGCCATCGCGCGCCCCGGGAAGGTCTCCTCTTGCACAAAGCGCTGCCTACGAGTATCATTCGCAACGTTACCGACCGGACGGCGCGTGACGGCGTCGTGCCGCGCCAGCACCGATGATGATCGTGGGGAGGTGATGCCGTGGACCGCTTTGAGTTGATCGCCGCGCTTGAGGAAGGATTGGAGAACGGGCGGATCTCGCCCCAGACCGCTGCCTACATTGCTGCCGAATTGTTTGGCATTGATGCCTATGAAACAGGCTATCACGAATGGGATATGCTTTCTTCGCTGCCCGAGGAAACCGAACCGGCGCTTTCCGCTGATTAGAGCCTGTCCGCATCACCAGGCCATCCGATGACGTTCCTGGAGGCCCCTGCCCTCTCAACCCCTCTCCTCAGGCAGCAGGGTGGGGAAACCGGCTTTCCCCACCCTCGTCCAGACGACCGAAGACCGGGCGTTGCTGGGAGGGCTTTGCCCTTATGGACCCTCTCGAAGAAGGGGTATGGGGAAACCCGGTTTCCCCACCCTCGTCCAGACGACCGAAGACCGAGCGTTGCTGGGAGGGCTTTGCCCTCACGGAAGCAAGGGGGGTTCCGGGTGACCATTCTCGACCTGGTGCGACTGAACCTGCTCTCACCGATGGTGCTCGCGTTCGTGCTGGGGGGAATTGCCACGCTGGTGCGCAGCGATCTCAAGTTTCCTGAGGAGTTGTACGTTGGTCTCTCGATCTACCTGTTGCTGGCCATTGGCCTGAAAGGTGGCGCGGCCCTCTCCGAGACGCCGTTCTCGGTTATCTTGTGGCCGGCGCTGGCGACCCTGGCGCTGGGGTTGGGCATTCCGATTGTGGCCTACGTTATTCTGCGGCGCCTGGGACGCTTCGAGATCGCCGATGCGGCGGCCCTGGCCGCGCATTACGGCTCGGTTTCCGCGGTAACCTTTGCCGCCGTGCAGACGTTCCTGGAGGCGCTGAAGGTGCCGTATGAGGGGTTCACACCTACTCTGGTCGCGCTGCTGGAGGTGCCGGCGATCATCGTGGCCCTCCTGATCGCCCGTGTGGCGATGGGACAGGGAGGCAACTGGGGCGAGTTGATCCACGAACTGCTGGCCGGCAAGAGCATCCTTTTGCTCCTGGGCGGTCTGGTGATTGGCTTTCTTGCCGGCCAGGCGGGCTTGAAACAGGTCGCGCCGCTGTTTGTGGATCCCTTCAAGGGAGTGTTGACGCTGTTCCTGCTTGAGATGGGCATGGTCGCCGCGCGACGGTTGGGTGATCTGCGCAAGGTGGGCATGTTTCTGGTGGCCTTTGGCATTCTGATGCCGATCGCCTCGGGCATTGCCGGGATCTGGCTCGGCAGGCTGACCGGTCTCTCGCCCGGCGGCGCGGTGGTGCTGGGGACCCTGGCGGCCAGCGCCTCCTATATCGCCGCCCCCGCCGCCGTGCGTATCGCCTTGCCCCAGGCCAACCCGAGCTATTACCTGACCGCCTCGCTGGCGATTACCTTTCCGTTTAATCTGGCCATTGGCATTCCGCTGTACTACGGATTATCCAACCTGTTCTATTAATTTACAGGAGTTACGCGGGCGCCTTCCGGCGGGGAGGAGTGGAGGGCTGCAGGCCCTCCCCACCAACCGGTTTGTTGCCCGCCCGCGGCGGGAGGGCCGTGGGTTTTGCGCCAGGCCGCCTGGCCGCCGCGGGCAAGCAAAGGGGTATGGGGGGTTGGCTCCCCCCCCCCCCACCCCTCCACCGCGTAAGTCCTGTTAATTTGATACTGCAACGAGACTCCTCCTCATAGGGGCGGCTCGAAGGAACGCACCTCCCGCTGCCCCCGTCGACACAACGTCCCGTCGCAGTTGGAGCAGGAGCATAGGGGAAACCTAGTTTCCCCATCCGCTCGCCCGGTCGGAGGGCGCATTTCATCCCGCTGGTGTGGAGCAAGGGCACGAAGAAACCTGGTTACCCCATCCGCTCGCCCAGTGGGAGGGGAGGGAAGGCGCAGCCCTCCCAGAAACAACCTTTTTTCATTCCCGTTGGTGTGCGACGCAGCCGCATAGACGGCTAACGTGAACATACGCCCTCGGCGAGGGTTGTGGGGAAACCGGGTTTCCCCATCCCCCCACCCGGTGGGAGGGTTTGGGAGGGCTACGCCCTCCCAGGAAGGATGTTCATCCCGTCGGGGTGCGGCGGAGCCGCATAGACGGCTACCGTGAACATACGCCCTCGGCGAGGGGTGTGGGGAAACCGGGTTTCCCCACGCCCCCGCCCCGCAGGGGGACGGGGAAACCGGGTTTCCCCATCCCCCCACCCGGTGGGAGGGTTTGGGGGGGCTACGCCCTCCCAGGAAGGATGTTCATCCCGTCGGTGTGCGACGCAGCCGCATAGACGGCTACCGTGAACATCCGCCCTCGGCGAGGGGTGTGGGGAAAGCGGGTTTCCCCACGCCCCTGCCCGCTGGAGGGCCTCGCCCTCACGCAGGGGTATGGGGAAACCAGGTTTCCCCGTACTCTCACCCGGTGGGAGGGTTTGGGAGGGCGCAGCCCTCCCAAGAAGAACCTATGTTCATCCTGTTCGTGTGCGGCGGAGCCGCATGGACGGCTGTGGTGAGACTTCTTCCCTATAAGGGGAGGTGTGGAGGAGGCTTGCCCCTCCACGCCCCCCGTTCCGCCCAACCGTGGAGGAGGCGCCCGGTGCAGAAACTCAAACTGGTAACCATTATCGCCGAAGCGGTGCTTGAAGAGCGACTGTTACGCGAACTCCGGCAACTCGGCGCCAGAGGCTACACTCTGGTGATGGCCCGCGGCGAGGGAACGCGCGGCGTGCACGCCAGCAGTTGGGAAGGCCCCAATCTGCGTATTGAGACGCTGGTCTCACCCGAGGTCGCCGAGCGGATCATGGCCTATATCGCCGATCACTATTTTGCCGATTACGCCGTGATCGTCTACAGCATGGATGCCGAAGTGATCCGCGGCGAGAAATACCTCTGAAGCGAACGTAGGCCCCGCGCGAGAGGCTCCGGGAGGCACGCGGCTCTCCCGCGAATCCTGGTGTCCGACTACGCGCGTCGCCAGGCTGAACAAACTGTCAGAAAGCCTGATTGTTTGCGGCTATCGCCGGCGCGAGCTTTGGGGCGGATGGGCTGGCCCGCAGGCTCGGCCCGCAGCCAGTTGATTGACAACTGGTCATCTCCCGGTGTGCCTTGATGACCAGTCGTTGCATTGACGGTTCGCAGCGCAGCGCGTACCATGAGCGCAAATAAGAAGTTGATAGCGATTGGTTCGCGTTCCTTTTGGATTGGATAGAGCGCGAACCGGTATTATTTTTATCCTCCAGCAGCGTGAGGAAACCCGGTTTCCCTACCGCTTGCCAGCAGATGTCGGGGCGCCGGCGCCCGGTCACGGGCAGGAGAGTGGGGCAAGCTGGTTTCCTCACCCTCCTCTCCTGCTATGGTGTGGGGAAACCGGGTTTCCCCGCACCCCCGCCCGCGGGAGGGCCGCGCCCTCACGCAGGGGGATGGGGAAACCCGGTTTCCCCATCCCCCCACCCGGTGGGAGGGTTTGGGAGAGCGCAGCCCTCCCAGGAAGGATGTTCGTCCCGTCGGTGTGCGGCTACGCCGCCCCGCATCCCTCCATCGCGCACATCCTATCAATAGAGAAAAAAGTCAGGCGGAAGCAGATGCGCGCCGGACAACTCCGCGCGCACGGAGGCGGAGTCGCGGGTGACGGAACTGATGACCGCCTCGATGCACCGATCACCGGCCCGCCAGCGCACAATATCCCCCGGACGCAGATCGTAGTGCTCGGGGCGGGTATAGCTGCCACTACAGTCAATCATCAGACCGGAGGTTTCGAGCCGATCCACCGGTAGATCGGTGTAGCGATAGCCATAGTTTCGCCGATACACACTTACCGTAATCAAAGAAGATTGTGGCATACCATAGGTTCACGCCTGCTGTTTCGCCTGGGGCTGGCATATGGTCTTTGAATACATACTCCGCTCTCGCCCGCGCAGGCGGGCTTCGCATCCCGTGTTATCCGGTAAGCGTCTGGGAGCTTCGCTTTCCCGGACCTCCCCTCAGGGGAGGGGCGTAGGGAAGCAGGTTTCCCATCATTGCTTCTCGACAGCGCTTTTTTCCTTGTTCGTACTGATGCCAAAAACGGCGTACAATGGGCAAAAGCCCACCGCGGCGGTCGTGAGCATCGCCAGCGCCAGCAGCGCCGGCACAACCTGCCAGACGCCGCCAGAGGGGGCGAACAGGGCAATCAGCCCGAACACTGCCGTGAGCACCAGACGAATGTCACGGTCGGACGTGCCGAGGTTCTGCGGCATAGCACGCGCTCCTTGTGCATGACTTCACGATTTTCGTATGGAGGAGCATACCACGGGCACCTTCCGCCGAGAGGTAAGGGACCGCCACCCCGTGTGAAGGGGTGACCACACGGGGTAGGCGTTCACATTGCGCCTGGGAGCGTGGGCATCATGGTCTTTGCATACATCATCCGCTCTAGCCCGCACAGGCGGGCTTCGCATTCCGTAGCCGAGGGCGTATGGTCTTTGAATAATCCGGTATAGCCCGCGCAGGCGGGCTTCGCCTTGCCTAGCCGAGGGCTTCAGCCCGACGGCTAGACTGGCATAGCGGATGATGTATGCAAAGACCATTAGCCCCACGGCCAGCCCGGTAGATCGGATGAATTGCTCAAAGACCATCTTGCCCGCGTCGCGTCTCCGCGGGCGTCCCGCCCGCCCTCCCAGGCGCGGATAGGTCTCCAGGGGTGAACAGGTGCCAACGATAACGGAGTTGACGCCCGCCCGGTTGCGGGGTATAGTGAATGCAATGATCACCCAAACTGATCATGCACCTGTCGCGCCGCGCCCCGGGTCGTATCCCGGTGGCCCCCATCCTGGCGCACGACGCCGTCGCCCCTCGCGCCTGCTTGCGCGGGGGCTTTTTGCATCACCGGGCGGCTCCATGGTTCGCGCCCACGCAACCATCGGGAGGCTGTCCCTTCCCTGAACGGTCACGCACAGGGCTGCATAGCGCAACGATGTCGAGAAGGCATGGTTCACATCGGTTGTCCATACTGAAACGCCCTGAACCGAACCATGCCTGACCCCCAAAGGAGGACCCCGTGAGCATTAACTGGGACGAGAAGTACGCCCGCGAGGGCCTGACCTTCGATGACGTCCTGCTCATCCCCGCCCATTCCCAGGTCTTGCCCGCCCAGACCGACGTGAGCACCTGGCTCACCCGAAAGATCAAACTGAACATCCCCATCATCAGCGCGGCGATGGATACCGTCACCGAGCATCGTCTGGCGATTGCCCTGGCCCGTGAGGGCGGTATCGGCTTCATCCACAAGAACATGCCCGTGGAGCAACAGGCCGAAAGCGTGCGCAAGGTCAAACGCTCCGAGAGCGGCATGATCACCGACCCGATCACCCTGCCGCCTGACCGCACCGTCGGCGACGCCCTCGACCTCATGGCCGAATATAAGATCTCCGGCGTGCCGATCGTGACCGACGAGGGTGACCTGGTCGGCATCATCACCAACCGCGATCTGCGCTTTGAGAGCGACCGCACCCGCCCCATCCGCGACCTGATGACCAGCAAGAACCTGATCACCGTGCCGGAAGGCACCACCCTGGAGCAGGCCAAGGAGGTGCTGCACCGCCACCGCATCGAAAAGGTGCTGGTGGTGAACAGCCGGGGCAAACTGACCGGGTTGATTACGGTGAAGGATATTATGAAGCAGATCGAGCATCCCTACGCCTGCAAGGACGAGCAGGGGCGCCTGCGCGTCGGCGCGGCCATCGGCGCGGGGGGCGATTTCCTCGAGCGCGCCGCGGCTCTGACGCGCGCCGGCGTGGACGTGCTGGTGATCGACACGGCCCACGGCCATGCGCAGGGGGTGCTCGACGCCGTGGTACGGGTGCGCGAGGCCTTCCCCGAAGTGCAACTGATTGCCGGCAATGTTAGCACCGCCACCGCCACGATCGCCCTGATCGAACGCGGTGTTGACGCGGTGAAGGTCGGTCAGGGGCCAGGGAGCATCTGCACGACCCGTGTGGTTACCGGGGCGGGCATGCCGCAGATCACCGCCATTACCGAGTGCGCCCGCGCCGCCGAACGCTTCGGCGTGCCGATCGTCGCCGATGGCGGCATCAAGTATTCCGGCGACATCACCAAGGCCATCGCCGCTGGCGCCCACGCGGTGATGATCGGCTCGCTCTTCGCCGGCACCGAAGAAAGCCCCGGCGAGACGATCCTCTACGAGGGCCGCTCCTACAAGACCTACCGTGGCATGGGGTCCATCGGCGCGATGACCCGCGGCAGCGGCGACCGCTACTTCCAGACCAACGTCAACGAGACCCGCAAGCTGGTGGCCGAGGGCATTGAAGGCATGGTCCCCTACAAGGGGCCGCTCCAGGACACCGTCTTTCAACTCGTCGGCGGGCTGCGCGCGGGCATGGGCTACGTCGGCGCCCGCGACATCGAGACGCTGCGCCGTGAGGCGCGGCTGATCCGCGTCACCATGGCTGGCCAGATCGAGAGCCATCCGCACGACGTGACCATCACCAAAGAGGCCCCGAACTACGAGCGCCGGTAAGGGTCGGCGGGGGAAGCGGGTTGCCCCGCCGCTCTGTTCAGGGAAGGGGATGGGAGCGCTGCGCCCTCCCACCCCTCCCTGCCGCAGCTTCCGCCGGGAAGCATGGAGCTACCGCAGCCACTATGCATACCACCGTTCCCAACGACTTTGCCGACACCGTCCCGGCCATGCGCGCGGCCCACGAGCGCATCCTGGCCGCCCTCGACGCGGCGGGGATCGCCGTGGCGCCCTTTCCGGCCAGCCTGCCCGCGCCCAACGAGCGGGGCCGGGCCGCCGCCCGCGCCTACCCCATGCAGGGCGTGCTCAAGTACCACGGGCTGGCCGACTGGACCTACCGCACCGCCTTTCTTCCCAGCATCTCGCTCAACAACGACGCCGCCCACACCGTCACCCTGGTGGAGTTTGACCCGCGCCTGCCCGCGGATGAGGCCCGCCTCGGCGACCGGCCCGCCCAGGGCCGCGAACTGGAGCGTATGGTGCAGATCCTCGACGCAGTGCGCACCCTCAGCGGCACGCGCGCGCCTGCCCGCGTCACCACGCGCAACGTGTTCAAGGCCAGCGTTGCCGGCAAGGGACTCGGCACCAGCGCCGCCGGCGCCGCGGCGCTGGCCGCCGCGGCCATCGGCGCGCTCTACGGCCCCGCCCTCGTCGCCAATACGCGCTTTCTGAGTTGCATCGCCCGCCTGCTGGCCGGTTCCGGCTGCCGCGCCGCCGCCGGCGGCCTGGCCCTCTGGCTCTCCTACCCCGGCATCGCCCACCAGGACAGCTTCGCCGTGCGCCTGGACGCCGAAGGCCAGCTCGCCGACGTGCGCCTGATCACCGTGCCGATCGACTCGCGCGTCGGCCTGCAAACCGAGCAGGCCCACCATGACGCGCCGCAGAGCAGCTTCTTCAAGGCCTGGATGCTCAGCCGGGGCGAAGAGATCATCGAATGCCTCGGCGCCGCGCGGCGGGGCGACTGGCGCGTGATTGGCCAACTGGCCGAACTCGACAGTATGCGCCTGCACGGCGTGACCATGTCTGGCTCGCGTGAGCAAAAGTTGATCGGCTGGGAGCCTGAAAATATCACTATTTTTCGCATGTGCAACGCCCTGCGCGCGCAGGGCGTCCCAGTCTACGCCAGCACCGATACCGGGCCGACCGTGGTGCTGATCACCCATCGCGACCACGAAGCGGCGGTCGCTGGCGCGGTGGCCGCCCTGGGCCTGGAGAGCGTGCGCGGGCGCATCGCCGGCCCGACCACGCTCATTGATGTAGACGAGGCCCGCGCCGAGCTTGGGCAAGGATGACACCGGCCCCCATGCCGGCGGGCCATCACACGTTGAACAGGAAGTGGCAGACGTCCCCGTCCTGCACGATATAGGTCTTGCCTTCCATGCGCACCGCCCCGTGCTTCTTCGCCTCGGCCATCGAGCCAGCCTTGACCAGATCGGCGTAGGCCACCACCTCGGCGCGGATAAAGCCCCGCTGAATATCGGAGTGGATCACCCCCGCCGCCTCCACCGCCGGCGTCTGGCGGCGGATGGTCCAGGCGCGCACCTCATCGGGACCGGCGGTCAGGAAGCTGATCAGCCCGAGCAAGGCATAGCTGCGCTGGATCACCAGGTCGCGAGCGGGCCTGCTGATCCCGAGATCCTCCATGAACGACTGCGCGTCGGCGTCATCGAGCTGGGCCAGTTCAGCTTCGATTTTGCCGCAGATGGACACCACCGCGCTGCGGGGATAGGGATACTCCACCACCGGGGGGGCCTGGATGTGATCCTCGCCGATGTTCAGGACGATCAACATCGGCTTGGCGGTGAGGAACTGGTAGCCGCGGATCAGGCGCTCCTCGTCCTCGTTCAGATCGAGGCTGCGGATGGGCCGATCGGCCTCCAGATGCTCTTTCAGACGCACGAGCAGGTCGCGCTCGACGGTGCGCAGTTCCTTCTCCCTGGCGGCCATCTTGGGAATCTCGGCATTCAGCCGGTTCAGCCGCTTCTCGATAATCGCCAGGTCGGAGAAGGTCAGTTCCAGATCGACGGTCTGAATATCGCGACGCGGATCAACCGTGCCCTCGGGATGGGGCACGCCCGGATCCTCGAAGGCGCGCACGACATGCAGCAGCGCGTCGGCGCCGGCCAGGTAGTTGAGCAGGGCCGGGGGCAGGCCGCCCGCCGGTTTGCCGCCGCCGATGCCGGCTACATCAACGTACTGCACGTCGGCATGGGTCACCTTGCGCGGCTTGAACATCTGCGCCAGCACCGCCAGGCGCTCATCGGGCACCTTGACCGTCGCCAGATTCGGCTCCATCTGCCCCGACGAGTACGCCGCCGTCTCCGCGGCGCCTCGCGTCAGCGCGTTGAACACCGTGGTCTTGCCACTGTTAGCCAATCCGATAATTGCGATCTTCATGCAGCAGATCCTGACCCGGGGGGATTACGACCATCTGTCGCATTCTGGTGCGAACTCTGGCAGTATAGCGCGAGCCTTGCGCGAGCGCAACTACTGGCGTATTAACAGTTTTTTCCCTTACAGACTCGAACGTCAACCGCTATAATGCAAAGTGGCATGAAACGAGCGTTCAATGATGGGATGTACGCGGTGGAGGGGCGCGGGAAAGCTGCGCCCGGTTCCCCGCCCCCGACGGGGGCGCTGCTGGCGGTTCGCCAGGCCGCCGCGGGCGGGTCGTGGAGGGCCGTAGGTCCTCTCCCTTTCCCCGCCGGCAGGCGACCGCGCACCTCCTGTCGTTGAGCAGCAAAGCGGACAGAACGCAGGATCAGGCTGAAGATTAGTGGGCGACCTGGCGCAACTTTTTCGCTTCCCGAGGCGTTTGAATAAGTAAGCGGCGTATGCGGCCGCCGGCAAGCGGAAGGGTGCGGCAGGTCGTAGGACGAGCGATGCTCTCCTCGGACCAATTGCGCGCGGTGATCGATCGCGCCCAACAGCGCGACCCGACTGCAATCAGCGAGTTGTACGCCACCTACGCTGGCCTGATCCTGCGCTATTTGCATGTCCGGGTGACCGAACTCGAACTCGCGCAGGACCTGACCCAGGAGGTCTTTATCAAGATTATCAACGGCATCGATCGCTTCGAGTACCGTGACGAGAAGGCGTTTCTCGGCTGGATGTACACTATCGCCGCCAATGTGCTCTACAGCCACCAGCGCCGGCGCCGCGTCGTATCCACGCCGTTTGATACGCGCGACGATCTCGTTGACACCAGCAGCGAGAACGATGTCCGTGTGATCACTGACCGTATCGCTCTGCAGCACGCCATCGGCCAGCTCACCCGCGACCAGCAGCAGGTGCTCACCCTGCGCTTCTTTGCCGATATGAGCAACAGCGAGATCGCCGGCGTGCTGCAGCGTAGCGAAGGGGCGGTGAAAGCCATTCAGCATCGGGCGCTGCAGAGCCTGCAGAAGATCCTCAACCGCGAGGCCGAAGAACCTGCCTTCACCGGGGGGCCGCCGACATCGCGAGGTGAACAGGGCTGCCAGCGCCTGTGCGTCCTGAACGAGCGCGAAGTAGGCGTCACAATGACCCGGCGTGACTTGCCGGCTATGCCCTACGAGGCGCCCGCGGGAGATTGACCGTGCGTCCGGATCTGTCACAACTTCTCGATGAGGCTCTCGAGCAGCTCCGGGCCGGCGCCAGCATTGAAGAGATCCTGGGCGCCCATCCGGAGCATCGCGCTGCCCTTGAGCCGATGCTCCGGACGGCCGCCGCCATCCGGCGGCAGGCCGCCAGTTCGATGCCGCCATCGCTCGAGCAGTGGCTCGCTACCGGACGCCGCGAGATCGAGGAGATCGCCCGGGCTACCTACACCCGCCCCGAAACGTTCTGGCAGCGCCTGCGGCGCGCCCTCAGCCCGCTGACCAACCGCTTTGCGCGCCGTGGCACGCTCCGTATGGCCACTGTCGCCCTCACCGCCCTGCTGATCTTCTTCCTGACCTTTTATTCGGTGGACCAGACAGCCGCGCGCAGCCTCCCCGGCGATTATCTTTACGCCTGGAAACTCGCCTCCGAACAGGCGCGGATCGCCCTCACCGCCGATCCCGACCGGCGCGCCGATCTTGCCGCGGCCCGCGTCGAACGCCGGATTGCCGAGATCAACGCCCTCACCGAACGCGGCAACGCCGATCCCGAACAACTCAACCAGATGGTGCAGCAACTCGACAGCCAGGTACGCCAGACGATCGAGAAGTTGCCCGATACCAGCCCTGAGGTCCAGCAACAGATTGTCGAGCGCATCGAACGGCTCCTGGCGCGCGCCGAGTCCGATCTGCGAACCACCGCCGCGCCTGACGCCGAGACGCAACAGATTATCGAGTCGGCCGCCAACGAAGTGTCGAGCATTGCCGGCAACCTGCCGGCTGACCCTGGCGCTTCGGTTCCACCCGCGCCTGATAGGACCACCGAAACGGTCCGCCCAACCCGCACGCCGGTGATTGCCGTCATCCCCGCGCCCTCACCGACACCGAGCCGGATCGCCGGCGGTGTCGCCACGCCGATCACCAACCCTGACGCTGGCCAGAACGGCCCCGCGCCCACGCCGACAGATGGGCAGCCGTCCCAGCCGATCGGCGAGGAATTGCCGCCGCCCTTCGCGCCGACCCTGCGACCAACGGCGACGCCGACCGCTACCCGCAGCCCCGAGCCAACGGTGCTTCCGCCGACGGCAACAGCCACGGCGCCGGCGACGGAGACCGCGACCGCCACCGCTCGAGCCACCAGCACGCCTACCGATACGCCCACCCGCACGCCTACCGATACGCCCACGGCGACGCCCACGGCGACGCCCACGGCCACGCCCACCCGCACGCCTACCGATACGCCCACCAGCACGCCCACGGCGACGCCTACCCGCACGCCCACGGCGACGCCCACCAGCACGCCCACGGCGACGCCTACCCGCACGCCTACGGATACGCCTACGGCAACGCCTACCCGCACGCCCACGGCCACGCCCACCAGCACGCCCACGGCCACGCCCACCAGCACGCCTACGGATACGCCTACGGCAACGCCTACCCGCACACCCACGGCGACGCCCACCAGCACGCCCACGGCGACGCCCACCAGCACGCCCACGGCGACGCCCACCAGCACGCCCACGGCGACGCCCACCAGCACGCCCACGGCCACGTCCACCAGCACGCCCACCAGCACGCCCACCGATACGCCTACGGCGACGCCGATCGAGACGGCCACGGCCGAGCCTGATGAAGGCGCCACATTGCGTCCAGTCCTGCAGTGTGTTGCCAGGGTTAGCGATACGCGCTACATCGCGTACTTTACCTATCGCAACACCCCAACCGGGCCGGTGGCAGTTTCGGTTGGGCCGGACAATCGCTTCTCTCCCGATCCCATTGATCGAGGCCAACCCACGGTCTTCCCACCTGCCCAGCCCGAGGTCTACCCGAGATTCACCTTTAGCGTGGAGTGGGACGGAAGTATCCTTGTCTGGTTCCTTAATGGAAGTACCGCCATAGCCTCCAGCGCCAGCCCGCGCTGCGATATGCCCCAGCCGTGAGCTACCCGGGCTTCGCCCTCCCTCGAATACCTCACCAGCCGTCCATGCGACTCCGCCGCACCCCGACGCGATGCACATAGGGTGTTCCTGGGAGGGCTCCGCTCTCCCCAACCCTCCCACCGGGTGGGATGGGGAAACCCGGTTTCCCCATCCCCCTGCTCCAGCGGCCTATGTTCACGTTAGCCGTCCATGCGGCTCCGCCGCACCCCGACGGGATGACCATAGGGTGTTCCTGGGAGGGCTACGCCCTCCCAAACCCTCCCACCGGGTGAGGGGATGGGGAAACCCGGTTTCCCCATCCCCCTGCTCGAGGGCGGCGCCCCGCCCCAAACTCACTGCCGGAGGCGGGCGGTGCAACCGTCCTGCGGTCATCGCGACCTCGCGGGCCATACCGATGTATAATAGCGCTGGTAGAGTTTCGGCGCGCATCTGTTAACCGGAGCCTCGCACAACCAGGGTTTGCGGGGACACTCTGCCCACCCGCCCCCTCCAACGGTAACCCGGGTGCGAACCACGTCTGAGCATATCAACATCAGTGCAAGCTGCAACCCCAACAAGAGAAGCGGTGGGACCTGGCTACGGCCAGCCCCAGGTGATCTTTTTCAGTGAACTCGACGGGGCCGAACTGCTCGCGCGCCTGCGCGACAGCGGGCTCGCGGCCTACCTTGCCGCTCACGGTTACGGCGTCGCCGTGGCGCTCTACGACTTCACCCAACCCCTTGCCGAGGCGGTGCGCTTGTTGAACCAGCGGCAGGTCACGGTCATCGCCTGGCTGCTTCTGCCCCCCGGCGAAGACTTCTGGTTCAATCTCCAGAACTATCCCCAGGCCTTTGCCCGCTATCATCGCTTCCGCGACTGGGTGCGAGAGCATGCATTGCACTTCCACGCCGTTGGTCTGAACATCGCTCCTCCGGGCAGCGCCATTGACCAGTTGCAACACGGCAACCTGCGCCACCTGACCCGCCGCTTCTTGCGCGCCCGCGACAACGTGCTCTACGGCGCCGCGCGCAACGCATACACCGACCTGGTAAGCGAAATCCGTCACGATGGCTATGAAGTACACACCTACCAGGTGCCCGTCGTGGCCGACGATCGGCGGGCCGGTAGCACCCTGGCCCAGCGTATGCTCGACATCGTGGATGTGCCCGCCGATGTCGAGGTGCTGATCTGTTACAGCAGCATTCCGCTGGCGGCCCTGGAGGATGACCTGGGAGGCGCGCTGATCGCCAGTTACGGCCCTGCCGCCGATAGCATCGCCGTCGGTGTCGTCGACGGCGCCAGTTCACGCACCCGAAGCATCCGGGGGCTGCCGCCCCTGTCGTGGGAGGCGCTGGAACGCGACCTGATCCTCGCCGGTCAGTTTACCGATACGATCTACGTGTATTCGCTGGAAGGATGCCTGGAACGGGGGCTGTTGCCGCGCATCGCCGCGATCGACTGGGAGGCGACCCCGCGCGTGCTGGCCTGGAAGCGCTCCCTCGTGGCCACGGTGCGCGTGGCGCTGCTCATCGGGTTGCTGCTCACCCGCCTGAGCCAGACGCTGATCGCCTGGCTCGGGTGGGCGCTCTTCGCCCTGCTGCTCACCCGCCAGCTACGCGCCGCCCTGCGGCGCCGTCGCGGCTTATAACACCCAACACCCCGTGGCGCTCAGCGCCTGTCCGGACAACCAGGGCCTTCGATACCTTTTGTGGAAGAGCGACGCCCTCCCGGACCCTCCCCGCAGGCAGGGACGTGGGGACGCCCGGCTTCCCCACCCTGATCGACCCGACCAGGAGCGTTCCTGAGAGGGCCTCGTCCCCTCCGCGCGAGGGCAGTAACGTAGGTGTGAACCATGGCGAACGAAGAAGCCCTCCGCCTGGCGATTGTCCAGGTAGGACGTCGGCTTTACCAGCGCGGGTTGATTGCCGCCGGCGATGGCAACATCTCGGCGCGCCTGCCCGATGGAGCGATCCTGATCACCCCCGCAGGAATGTGCAAAGGCGAACTGGAACCCGAGGACCTGGTGGTGGTCGACCCGGAGGGCGCGCTGCTCCGCGCGGGGCCAGGCCGCCGCCAGTCTTCCGAGCAACTGCTGCACCTGCACGTCTATCGCCGGCGATCCGATGTTCTGGCCTGCGTCCACGCCCATCCGCCCACCGCCGTCGCGCTCACCCTGGCGGGCATCAGCATGGCCGAGCCACTCCTGCCTGAAGCGGTGCTGTCCCTCGGCCCCGTACCCACCGCACCCTACGCCCGCACCGGTACCCTCGAAATGGGCGCGGCGGTTGACGATCTCATCGGCGACCACAACGCGGTGCTGCTCTCACACCACGGCGCGCTGACCCTGGGCCGCACCCCCCTTGAGGCCTATTACCTGATGGAACAACTCGAGCACTGCGCGCGGATTATCCACGCCGCGGCGCTGCTCGGCCCGATCCGGCGCCTGCCCCCCGAGCGCATCGAGGAACTGCGAACCTTGCGCCGGACCCTTGTCGCCATCCGTGAGGAGAAGGGATGAAACTCTCGCCTCAAAAGATCGAGGCTCTCGCCGTCGATCTCATCGACACCCTCGCCGACGTTGACGGCGTGCTCTTTCGCGGCGACGATACGGCGCTGAAACTCGCCATCATCGAAATCATCACCGATGAATTGATGGTCGAGGAGCGCCTTGACGCCGAGGTGCACAAGATGCTGCAGGCCTACAAGTACGAGATCACCATGGGGCGCCTCAACTACGATGAACTGTACCGCAAGCTGCGGAACAAGTTGATTGCGGAACGGAAGATCGTGCTCTAACGTGAACATAGGCTGCTGGAGCAGGGGGATGGGGAAACCGGGTTTCCCCATCCCTCCGCCCGCGGGAGGGCCTGGCCCTCACGCAGGGGACTGGGGAAACCCGGTTTCCCCATACACCTCCGCCCGCGGGAGGGTTTGGGAGGGCGCAGCCCTATAGGCGCGAACTTAGCGCACATGACCAATCGAAGATCCCATCAGCCTGCGGTCGCCAGCCAGGTCGCCTGCGTCCGGTGCTGTACCCACTCCCGGATGTGGGTCTCC
>Ga0272446_1004844_pt1 | contig 15470 bp, 18 predicted proteins | sample YNPCB0061_FD_194587 | JGI IMG/M metagenome (GOLD analysis project Ga0272446, IMG submission 194587) | Hot spring microbial mat communities from Yellowstone National Park, WY, United States - YNP-CB-006-1 | ecosystem: Environmental > Aquatic > Thermal springs > Hot (42-90C) > Sediment | place... | reverse complement strand
AAAACTAGTGCCAAGATGCTTTTCCCAGTCCAACATAGGGCATGTTTCACCCAAAATGCCCAAATTGCCGGTCGCCAAAAACCATCAAACATGGCGGAAAAAGACGGTTGTGCAAACAGTGCGGTCGGACATTCGCTTTGAAGCGAAAGGATGTCCGAGATCGAGCCGCGATCGACGCATACACAAAAGATCGTTCAACATACGAACGTCTTGGAGCGCGATGGAAAGTCCATCGCTCAACGGCATACCGAAGGGTGCAACGAGCGCTGAAACGAAAACGTTCATTGCTCGAACGGACAAAAAGAAATCTTCATCTGTGTGATGGGATTCTCATCCTCGATGGCAAACATCTCCGCATTCATGGAAAACTTTGGACACTGTTCGTCGCCTGGGATCGTGGATTCAAGAAGCCAGTACACTACATTCTTCAGACAGGCGGCGAAGGAGACATTCCGTATTGGCGGCTCCTGGTTGACCTGAAGCGCCTCGGATATGTGCCAAAAGGCTTTGTTTCTGATGGCATCACGTCTCTTAAAGAACTGCTGTCCGAACTGTATCCAAACCTCCCGCATCAACGCTGCACGGTGCATATATTTCTAGCCGCTAGAGCCAAGGTCGCGATTGGCAGAAAGATCCCTGAACGATCAAAAGATTTCGTCGAGTTGCTCAGGATCATCCTGTGGTCACGAACCCTAGCCGAAGCGAAACGACGGACGCAGAAACTTTGGGGACTCCGTGGCCTCACACGAGGCGAACGCAGAGCACTCGAATACATCTGGCCGACATTGCCTCAATGCTTCGTCTGTCGTGAAAGACGTTTCCGTCATCTTCATCTTCCGCGTTCATCCAACGCAATTGAGAATGTCATCGGACACGTCGAGGCAAGACTCAAGACGAGGCGTGGCATCAAGTCAGAGACTTCAATGGAGCTTCTTGTTAACGAGCTGCTTCTCCAGGTCACGGAACAGACAATCACCCACAATTAGCGCAACAGTGCCGTACGCCGGCATCGGCCCCCTGGCCGAATCACTCGCAGCGGGCCAACGCCACCTCGCTTGCCTTGACCAGGGCGGCGCGGTTTAATGCCCTGACCATGCATCTTGAGTTCACTCCCCGCTTCAACGAAGCCTTGTCCAAGATGGAGAACGGCAAAGCATTCGTGTTCGTCACGGGGCGCGCCGGCACGGGCAAGAGCACTTTGCTCCGGCATTTCATCCAGACGACGAAACGGCAAGCGGTCGTCCTGGCTTCGACCGGCGTCGCCGCGCTGAATGTCGAAGGCGAGACCATCCACCGCTTCTTCAAGATCCCGCCGGGCGTGACCCCGGATATCGCGCGGCAGGAGGCGCTCGAGCGCAAGAACGCCAAAGTCTACCGCAAGCTCGACACGCTCGTCATCGACGAGATCTCAATGGTCCGCGCCGACCTGTTGGACAGCGTCGACATCTTCTTGCGCACCGTGCGCCGCGACGACCGGCCGTTCGGCAATGTGCGCATCGTGGGTATCGGCGACCTGCACCAGCTCCCGCCCGTGGTCCGGACAGAGGAGATGGCGGCCTTCAAGGAGTTCTATGCTACGCCCTATTTCTTCTCGTCTCGCGTTTATAGCGAACTCGAAGTCGACGAACAGATAGATTTCCTCGAACTCGAGAAGATTTACCGCCAGACCGACGAGGATTTCATCCGACTCCTGAATTCCATTCGCAACCGCTCGGCCAAGGCCGAAGATTTCCGCAAGCTCAATTCCCGCATCCTGCCCGGCGAACCGCCACGCGACGCCATCGTACTAACACCGACGAATCTGGCCGCCGACACGCTCAACCGAATCCGAATGGACGAACTCAAGACCCCGCTCCAGACTTTCCCAGGCGCGCTCGAAGGCAAATTCTCGAAACACGATCTGCCGACCGGCGAACTCCTTGGCCTCAAAGTCGGCGCCCGCGTGATGTGCATCGCCAACGACCAGATGGGCCGGTTCGTGAACGGCAGTTTGGGCTGGATAAAATTCCTCGGGACCGGGACCGAGCCGTATGCCATTGTCCAGCTCGACGGCAAGGATGAACCCATCCGCATCTCCCAATACACCTGGACGGTCGTCCGCACCAAATACGTCAAAAAGACCGACACCCTCGAACGCGAACAAATTGGCAGTTTCAAGCAGCTACCCCTGCGCCTGGCTTGGGCCGTGACCATCCATAAATCTCAAGGCAAATCCTTCGACAAGGTCGCGCTCGACCTGGGCGACGGTGCCTTCGCCGCCGGCCAAGTCTACGTCGCCTTAAGCCGCTGCACGTCCTTCGAAGGCCTCTACCTCGTGAAACCCGTGACCATCCAACAGATAAAACTCGACGGCGCAGTTATCCGATATATGGACTCGTGGCGCGAGGCTGCACCCACCACACCACCCGAAATCCCGACTTACGTCAAAGAATGGGAATGAAAATACCATCCTCGAGCCAAGGCTCGTTCCCACAAGCCGCAACACAGTTTATACTACCAGCTCGTCGTCCTGAACGAAGCATAGCGAAGTGAAGGACCTTTATAAGGGTCCTTCGCGTTGCTCAGGACGACGAGATGGTGCGGTCCTTCGCGTTGCTCAGGATGACAGAAGGAAGCGCTCAGGACGACAAAATAATCGTCGTCCTGAACGTAGCGTAGCGAAGTGAAGGACCTTTATGAGGGTCCTTCGCGTTGCTCAGGACGACAGGATGGTGCGGTCCTTCGCGTTGCTCAGGACGACGGGGAAGACTCAGGACGACAATTTTTATTCCAACCTCAAAGTCAGGCATTTGATGCTCCCGCCTGATTTCATGTACTCCGACATATCGAGAGCCACGGTGCGGTAACCAGCGGCCTCGAGCGCGGCTTGAGCCTTGGGGCAACCGGCATTCATGACGATTGTCCGTCCGACGTTGATCGCATTACAGACGTACTTAAGTGCCTCATCTTCCTCGGCTTCGATGACGCGCGGGAATTCTTTTTTAATTTTTTCGCGCGATTCCTCGTCGAACGCGCCGGGATGGCACAGGATCGTGTCCCCTTCCTCAAAATAGGCCAGGCAGGTGTCGAGATGGTAGAACCTGGGATCAACCAGTTTGAGTCGCAGGATATCGACGCCAAGTAACCGCCCGACTTCGTAAGCCACGGCTTCGTCGGTCCTGAAACCGTTGGCCACTAAAATTTTCCCATGGCGCAAGATGCGGTCCGCTTCGCCTTCGAAGACCAACCCGGGCGGCAACTCTACAATCTCGTAACCACGCTCCGCGAACCACTTGATGAACGCCGGCTCTTCGCCTTGACGTTCCTTGAATTTGAAATGTGACGGGATAAACTTTTTGCCGCAGACCAAACCGGCGTTGGCCGTGAATACCATATCAGGCTGATTCGGAACGGGTTCGACCAATTCGACCTCCGCACCCAGGTCAAGATACGTCCAGCGCAACCTTTCCCATTGCTCAAGTGCCAACCGCTTATCCGGCTTGTTAGTCACATTCATCCATGGGTTGATTTCGTAGACCACGTCAAAATAATCCGGCGCGCACATAAGGAGTCTGTCGGGCATATAAGTAAAGCAATTTATAGCATACGCGCATCTATCTGCTTAGCTAAGCGTTTTTCCCGGCACTCCAGGCTTGACAGGATGCCGGAATTATGCTAAATTAAGCTATTCCTTCAATAATTGAACATTCCCAAAACCTCGACGAAACGCCGTCAGTCAGGAGTTAAAGATGCATCAGGCCAAGGCCCTCGTCATCGCCGTCCACGACGGCCAGTTCCATGCAGACGACGTCTTCGCCGTCGCGGTCCTCCGGCGTCGGTTCGGGAACATCGCAGTCATCCGTACCCGCGATCCAGCCAAGCTAGCCGCGGCCGATTTTCGGGTCGACGTCGGCGGCCGGTTCGCTCCGGAAGACGGCGACTTTGACCACCATCAGTTGGGCGCCCCGGTCCGGAAGAACAAATACCAAACACCGTATTCGGCCTTCGGACTCGTCTGGCAACAGTTCGGCCCCCAGATGGAGGACAAGGAAATCGTCCAGATTGTCGACCGCTCCCTGGTCCAGGCTATCGACAGCGAAGACTGCGGCATCGCCCCTTGGCGCGACACGCCGGGACAAAAGCCGGCCACGCTCGACATGGTCATCGAGATGTGCAATCCGATGTGGAACGAACTCTGCGAGCTACGCGACAAGGAAGCCGCGACGCTGGTCGCCTTCGACAATGCGGTCCGTATGGCCGAGATTATCCTCGACCGGGCCATCCAGCGCGCCGTAGCCGAGATCGAAGCTCGGGTCCGGGTCCGCCAAGCCATGCAAAATGCGGCGGATCCACGCATCGTGGTCATGGAGAACGACATGCCCTGGCAGAAGACCGTGATACAAGAAGGCAAGGACGTGAAATTCGTGGTCTGCCGCCGTTCCGACGGCAACTGGGGCGCGCGGGCAGTACCCCTCAGACAGAACGGCTGCGAGCTACGTTGTGCTTTCCCCGAATCCTGGGCGGGCAAGACGGATCAAGAGCTCGTTGCGGTCTCCGGCGTGCCCGACGCCACCTTCTGCCACATGGCGCGCTTCATTGCCATCGCAAAATCTCGCGATGGCGCCGTGCGGCTAGCCCAGTTGGCGCTCGAAGCCTCCTAACCCACCTCCAAAAGCCCCCAGTCATCCTCGACCGGGGGCTTTTCTATTTTCCCCACTCCTTATATCCCGAGCGAGGCCGCTCCGAGATCCGGGATCTCAATCCCAAATTCAAACTTGCGCTCGCCAAACTGACTTGGGCTGGATACCAGATGGAGTGGGATGCCTCTGTATTTACTGGTTATCCGAATGCAAACCCGGGGTCTCCGGAGTTACCGTCATTTTCTTTTCCTCCACACCAGACACGCATGCCCCATCAAGCCTTTGATTTTAGACAAACCGACGGCCGCGTCATACGCCCGGCTAAGCAGATTTAACACAGGAAACCTGTACAGGTAGCCATAGGTAAACGGGATGTAAGTCGCTTCCTCGAGCTCCAATCCGCCGCGGCTAAAGATGGCCGTGAGCTCATCCAGATCAGCATAAGCATAATGCGTCTCGAAAGCCTGCCGCCCCTCCCCTTTCCCTTTAATCAACTGATGGAACCAGAGCGGCGTGTGGCGCGAGATGACGAATTCCGGCGCGGTCGGATTGGCGACCGACGCCACGAAGACGCCGCCTGGCTTGAGCACGCGGGCAATTTCCTTGGCCGCCTTGTCAATACGCCGCACATGCTCAAGCACGAAATTCGCGAAGGCGACGCCGTATGCCGCGGACGGCACCTGCGGCATCGCTTCGACTGTGGCCTGGTAACATTCGCCGACTCCCGGTCCCCTGACCCGGCAATCCTCAACATCTACCCGATCGGCCAAAAAATCCAACTTGCGTTTTTGCAGCTCCTTCTCGATGACCAAACTCTGGCCGGCTCCAACATTCAAAATCCGCGGCCGTGCCTCGGTCTGTCGCCGAATCTCTTTTGCGACGGCATTGATCAATTCCTTCTCGGCCAAGGTCTGCATAGCAAAAGTATAGCAAAACCGTTACAAAAAAGCTCCGAGTCCTGGGTGGAAACGGAGCGCGGTTCTAGGCTGAAGATTCACCGCAACACCACGTGGCAATCGCGGCAGCGCGCTTCGTACGCTTCGTCGCCGCCGACCAAGATGGTCGGGGCGTCGTACGGGGCCGGCTGGCCATTGATAAGACGCTGGGAGCGCGTGGCTATGCCGCCGCAGCGCATACACACGGCGGTAAGTTTGGTCACGCTGTCGGCCAGGGCCAAAAGCTGGGGGACGATGCCGAATGGTTCGCCGCGGAAGTCCGTATCGAGCCCCGACACGATGACCCGCGTCCCGCGCTCGAGCAGTGCATTGACGACCGGCAGCAGTTCAGGCCCGAAGAACTGGACTTCGTCGAAACCGACCACCTGGTGGTCGCCGTTCAAACGCTCCAGGATTTCGCTCGGCCGGTCGATGGCGATGGCGTCGCAGCGTTTGCCGTCGCGCGACGCGATGGTTACTTCGTCGGTCCGATTATCCAAGGCGGGCTTGAACACGATGACCGACTGCTTGGCGATGATGGCGCGCTTGACGCGCCGGATGAGCTCTTCGCTCTTACCGCACGACATGCAGCCGACAATTGCCTCGAGCACCCCTTTTTTCATTGGCTTGTCTCCCATATGAGGAAAGGACGCCAAATTTATACCGCCGACGCGGTGCCCGGACAAACCGAGGCTGTGCATAAGAAAAAGCCGGCCTCCCGTTCGGGAAAACCGGCTGTGGTTCAGTACTCATCGCGGGCGACCACGATCTTGTCCTCGTTGAGAATCAGTTTTAATTTGTGCCCGGCCGGCAGTAATTATCGTCCCGGTGCCTCGCGTCGGTTGACCGTGACCGGTAGCCTCACCACCCTACTCTGCAAACCTCCGGCCTTGCACAGCCGAGATTTCTCCGCTTCGGCGAGGATGGAGATCCTCTGTCCGCCGATCGATTCGGCCTGCGGCATGATGCTGAAAAGGGTGACAACCTGGCGCTCGTCCGGCAGGATGCAGGTCACGACCATCTGATGATCAACGACGTAGATGACGTCGCCTGACCAAAAGTACCGGCTATCGTCCGTCCGAAAACCAGAGCTCTGTCTTCTCCTACCATGACGATCGAAGTAAATACGAGGTTTTACCAATCCGATCATCGCTTCGCGGCCGGGATGTATGAAGATGCGTCTGGCCACCGGCGATAATTCGATGGACGCATCGATTTCTTGCCGGATTAAATCCTCAACTTCCTGCCTGCTAGTTTCGAGGATCGAATCTATCTCTTGTTGACTAGCTCGTTCGAAAGACAGTCTCCGTTCAATCGCATGTCTCGTGATCGTAATGACATTCACCTGCTTGAGCGCGGCGTTAAACATCGTAGCTCCTTTCTCTAGATGAAAAGAACGGTCCAAAAACTACGTTTGGAATCGCCTAATATAGCTAATTTTAAGAATTTTGTCAAGCCTAACGGATGTATTATCAATGGTGAATCTTATCATGTATCTTATCATTTTCGCCACATATTTAGACCGAGGGTAGATACGACGTTAGCAGCCATAGTCCTCCTCTAGCTTATCTTTAGCTTGAAGAATAGCAGGGAGTTTAACGTGTCGTACTCCCTGCGGGTACTCTTCATCCCCGACTTTCTCTTCCGCATCTAGCGATTCGGTCCGCCGGGATTTTTCTAATCTGGGTAGGCGAATGGTTATTCGCCCTACAATTACATACTCTTGTTCGATGTCAATCGCCGTGTTAACGTGCCGGCAAAACAATATGGAACAAACCCTCATTCTCATCAAACCCGACGGCGTGGAACGCGGGCTGACGGGCGAGATCTTCGCCCGTTTCCAGCGCGCGGGCCTCAAACTCGTGGCCGTCAAGATGGTCAAAGCCACGGCTGAACAATGCGATAAGCATTACGCCCTAACTGAAGAGTGGATGAAAGGTGTGTATGATAAAGCTAAGGCTAAAATGGAATCATTAGGTCAACCTTTCCCGTATCCTGACCATAAGGCCTACGGTGGGATGATCAAAGCCGGCCTCATGGAATTCCTCCAGGCCGGTCCCATCGTGGCCGCGATCTTCGAAGGCGAGCAGGCCGTGGCTCAGGCGCGCAAAATCGTGGGTGCGACCGAGCCGGCTTCAGCCGCGCCAGGTACAATTCGTGGCGATTTCTCCATTGATACCTACGCGCTCTCGAATTCCCAGAACCGTCCGCTGCGCAACCTCATCCATGCCTCGGGCACGGTCGAGGAAGCCAAGAATGAATCCGCTATCTGGTTTAAGCCGGAAGAAATTATGAGCATCAACGGCATGATCGACCCGGTCCTCTACGACGCTGACCGCTACCGCTCGGCGAAGTAGATTCCGTCACGAATTCAGGCGGCCCCTTATCGGGCCGCTTTTGTTTGTGAAACGACCTCATGTGTCATGGCGAGCACATATCCTGAAAGCGCGCGGCAATCTCTTCTATCGACCAATCCGGAGATCGCTTCGTCGTCGCGGACTCCTTTTCGCAATGACAAGCATGCAGCTGTACTGGTTCCCGGCTCGCATTCGTTAAACTCGCTCGGCCGGGATGTCAGACATGTCTGAGCGCTGTCTCTCTTGACTCCTCGGGTAAAGACCCGGAGTCTCCGGAGTTCCCGGCTGGCGTTCAACTCGTCGAACGGGTGTTGCTTGGCCGGAATGTCAGGGGTGTGGGTGCTGGATGATTGACATCCTCGTCCTCTCCGGCTAACTTTGTTTTCCGTTCTTTCCAGACCACGAGAAGAAAAGAGACAGGTGATGAGCAAGAAGAATACCGAGGATGAACCGTTCCCCGGTTTGTCCGTACATCTGGATGCGATGCGTTTGGATAAGGCAGTCAGGGAGCGCCTCAGGGACCGTTACCGGCCGGACGCCGAAGAGCAGAGGACCGATCCGGGCGTGCCGAAAGCCAAGCGCGCAATCGGCGCCGGGCGCTGTCAGCACGGTATCAAACCGGAGCTGTACGATGAGTGCAAGCGCTTGCTGGAACATTGCGGCCGCTCCTCGGGCGTCAATACTGAACCGAAGGAAGATGGGAAAAAGGAATCATGAGTTCCCCGAGCGATTCCGTCGTCTCGACTGATGTCAAACGCGGTAACGGCGGCTCTATGGCCGCTATCGAGTCCGCACCGGCCCAGCCGGTTAAGCGCAAGAGCCGCATGGATGCCCAGATCGAGGCGTTCCTATCTTACGTCGGCGAACCGGTCCGGCCGGAAAGTCAAAGCGGTTTCGTCAATAATTTCCCAAACCTGCTGGCCGACCGTCCGGAAGGATTCGATATCCTGGTCGGCGAACGGGAACGCTATCTCCACGTCCTGCGCCATGTGGCGCAAGCCCGCAAACGCATCTATGCATGCGAGGCCGGGGACGCGGATAGTCTCAACGTCGCCCTGACCGAAGCCAGCCGGCGCGCTTTGTGGAGATACCTGGGCAATGCCTACCGCCTGCCGGATTTCGAGGCTGGCTACAGCCAGCTCGTGCAATGCGTGAAGGACGCCCGGACGACGGTCAACCGGCTGCTCGATGAGTATTTTCCTGAGCAGATGCGGCTCGAATTGGAGATGACATCCGATGTCGAGAACGAGGACGATCCATTCGAGCTCTTGCGGTTGTGTTGCTTTAATGGGCAGGATATCCTGTCACGCCGAACGCGCTTTGAAGCAGCCCGCCAGCTCGTTTTGGCCCAGCAGTACTTTGAGATGCGCCACGACGGCAATTCGCCCGAAGAGCTCGACCGAGCCATGACCGACCTAGACGACATGCTGAAGCGCGACTTCTTCACCTCCGGCCGCAGTGCCTGTTATGAAATCACGGCCGAACTCGACCCAGACAATTTGTATAGGGTCAAGAGCGTCCGCCATTCGCAGCTCCAGCCCGGAGCGCGGCACCTCAAGTCTCATGAATCGCTGGTCGTCATGTATCCGGGTATGCGTTTCATCCCCGGTGATATACCGGTCTTCTACCGGTCACGCATCAAGCAGGATGCGCCGCTCAAGCAGATCACGAAGAACCGGCGCGACACGCGTACGGTGCGCGACTTGCTGGGTGCCGAGTTCATATGCCTCAATGAGGACGACCTATTCCGCGTCGTCCAGCATATGCGGCGCACCGTGGTGCGCGTTCCCGGCACAGTCTTCGGCGAAGAAACCAACCTCTACCGGTCCGGCGTAGTGAACAAGAACAACCGCTTCTCGTCCGAGGAGTTTCGGACAACTAAATATTACGCCCGGCTTCATGACCGTTGGTACGAACTTCAGTTCAAGCTCCTACGCGACTGGATCAATGAGCGTTGCTCCGGCGGCCGCGAGAACCATGTGCTATACAAGCTCCATTCCAACCTAGTGGAGCTCTTCCCTAAGCTCTTCCCGACTGACCTCTACTTCGACTGGTCGGATCCAGAACTCCGCTTAAGTCTGGTCCAACTCCAGCTGGCTCGCATCTGGTCGTAAAATCATTTTTCTCGTCCTCTCTCGGCGAGATTCCTTGGCCAGGCCAAGGAAAATCTGCCTTGGCACGGCTTACGCCTTCATCTAATCCGATGGAGGCTTTTTTAGCCTTTTGTATAGCATACCAACTGGTTTCATACGCCCATCAAGCTATTGTTTACAGGGTTTTTGAACACTTGACGGACAGCGCAGAGTACGCCACTCTGTAAGAGTCTGGAGACAAGGTTTAGGCGAGATTTCGGGCTGAATTCGATCTTGAGACTACGATTTCGGCACCCGTGCGGCGGGGGCGATGACGGTCTCGCAGCGTTCAATCACAGGGTAAAGGCCGGGTGGAGAAATCTGGCCGGCACGCATCCTCTGACGTTGTGCTCACATAAATTTTAGAGCGGACCGAATATCTCGCCGACCCCCTCCGGGCACGAAAAACACCGACGTTCAGCCGGTGTTTTTTGTTTCTTCAGGGATTGGCGTTGTCTTGACTGCCGGGTTGCTTGGCGTTCCGCAGGTCCTCGAGCCGGACCATGCCGCCCGGTTCGGCAACGTCACGGAAATCCTCGGCATGCGGCGCGTCTTCGATACCGGAAACTGTCGAGACAGCCGTCGATGTCCCTTCAAAGCTTACCGGGTCTTGGACTGCACGATTAGCTGCTTCGATAGCTGCGGTCTCGGCGGCGCCCTGGGCGACTCCGGCCTCGCGGCCGCCGCGGATCCTGACTTTCATAAGGTCATTTTGGAGGGCTTCGGCTGAAATTCCTTGGACGTTGCCTCTGCCCGGTTTGGGCGTTATCACCTCGCCTTTCAGCTGAGCCAGTATCTGTTCACCGATGGCCTCACCTTCTTCGGCCGATATCTGCCTGACGTTAATACTTGCTATCTGGTCGCGCAACGCTTCGACTTGCCGGGCGTCAAATTCAGCTTCGGCAGCCTGCTTAGCCGCCAACTCTTCACGCGTGAGTAAAGGCAGGCCTTTCGCTTGGCGCGCCTCGATTCTGTCAATTTTGGCTTCCAAGCCCTCCTCCACCGACCCTTCGGGGGCTTTCGCCTCCGGTTTCGATTTTGTGAAGAGAGATTTGATTTTATCCAACATGCCCATAGGGTTGTCGATTAATGTTCAAAAATTAGCATAAAATGTCCAAAAAATCAAGCTCTCGCATTCTAGCCTTGACAGGCTAGCCGTTTAATGATGGCATAATGAAACTCCGCAATGGAGGAAGAATGAAGGTCGGACTTTTTGAAATATCGTCCAGCCCCGCGGGGCTGGAGGGCGTCACCGCCAGTCTATTGCACAAACTCCAAGCCCAGGTCATCAGCTGGGGCTTGCCGTCTCGCCGTCTGGACCAGGTCGTGCGCATCCTGCACTACCGCACCTCGCGGGGCGTAATCAAGGTCCAGACCGATACGTCCAGCGACGAAATCCTGCTCATCGTGGGACGGCCTGGCATGGGCCGGCTCTTCGAGATTTGCGGTGGTCATGTCTCATGGGCCCTCAATGTCCCGGCCGGCATGCTTGAGGAAGCCTGCGACGCCTTGGACCGCGAGATGGCGGAGCTGGGACTGTTCGATCCTGCGACTGGCGAGCGCCTGGATGTCCTGTCCGGCACGCTCAGCGTGGAGCGCCACTTCCCTCAGCCCGGCGACTGCTACTACCTCGGACCGGACGAGGACGCGGCCGCGCTTATCGCCAAATTCGATGAGCCCGGGCTCCTCGCAATCTGCGAGAACAAGTCCGGCCGCCGCATCCTATGCCGGGCCGTCGACGCCCAGGCAATCCTCTCGGTCAGCCTGTCCGACGAGCATTTCAAGAATATGCCATCGGCCTGACGACAGCGCTCCAAGCGGCGTGAGTGAATCAGCTCCCGCCGTTTTTTATACCGGCCTTAAATCTCGCTTCAGCAGGTTCTCGATGGGCGCTTACGTATCATGCTTTCTTCTTCCGCATGAAATACTTGAACGGGATGATAAGCAGGCTCCAGGGCAGGACCGAGAGCACGACCGGCACTACGATCTTGGGGTCGTTGAAGAACTTGCCGGCCAGGTAAATCGCGAGCGTGAAGTTGAGGTAGGTCAGGCAGATGGCGATGGTCACGCGGTCGTCGCGCTTGCGCCACCAGACCGCGTAGTAGCCGACGACGTGGAATAGTCCGAACAGGACGAAGAGCGCCTGAACCTCGAGCAGGAAGGCCGGGTTCAGGCCGCCCAAAATGGTCGCCGCCTGCTTGGCCACTATGCCCATGATGAGCAGTCCGAGGAGCGCGGTCGAGATGGGCTTGAACGTGAAATACGACGCCTTGATCCTGCGGTGCCAGAAATGTTTGATGACGTTGGCCAGGATGAACGGCACGAAGATGACCTTGACGAGCGAGAGGAACATGCCCAGCGTGTCAACCTGGACGCTGGCGCCGGCCAAAAGCTTCACCATGAGCGGCACCGTGAACGGCGCAAGGAGCGAGGTCGATATCGTCAGCACGAGTGCCAGGCTCTGCTTGCCGCCGCAGATCTCGGAGAGCAGGGGCGAGGTCATGCCGGCCGGCATGGCGGCCAAGAGCAGGAAGGCGATGGCCAGATCCGGATAGACGAGGCGCATGACGTAGTACACCACGATGGGCAGTCCGATGAGCATGACGAAATTCACGACCATGACCATCTTGGTATCCTTGAGGTATTTCAGGACTTCCTTAAGGTCTATTTTAAGCGCCGACAGGAAAAAGATAATGCCCAGGAAGATGGTGCCGTACGGCGCGAGGTAGATCGCGTATTGCGGCAACAGCAACCCGACCGCCAGCGAGAACAGTAGGATAAAGACATAGGACTCGATGAGCTTGCGGAAATGGTGGAGGAGTTTCATATCAATGTCGTCCTGAACGGAGTGAAGGACCATTAATGGAGAATCGTCTTCGATAGTCCTTCGTTTCACTCGGGACGACGGTTATTGTATTCCAAGTGCTTATTCGTCGCGTGCATCAGGTACCAGACGGCCACGGCGTCCAGCCCTAAATCATCCAACCAGCCGAGGATGGGCACGAGGTCGGGCACGGCGTCGAGCGGCCAGACGAGATAGAGGATTGCGAGAACGACCAGTGCTTTCGGTTTCCAATCGCTTTTCGGGTCGCGGATGAAACGCCAGATATTGCCTAGATTGGGGATGAGCTGTTTCGTTCGCCTCATGGCCTGGATGGTAGCAGGTTTCCGGTCAGCTAAAAACAAACGCCCCGTCCGAGGATGGATGGGGCGCGGCGAGAGGCGGGAAATTCAGATGAGCGGCGTGTCGGACGGCAGGCAGTCGTCGCGGGTCTGCTCGAGCTCGAGCAGGGTGACCTCGCGGCCGTCGCGGTCGACGGCGAAGAAGATGCAGTCTTCGAAGCCGTTGCGCACCGCGAACTTGCGCGAAATCAGCACTTCCTCGTTGAGCTCCGCGTCGCCGGTCAGGGACTTGAACCCGACGCGGTAGCTCTCGATACCTTCCGGCACCATGAACACCGTCACCTTGTTCCAGCAGAACAGCTGGAGGTAGCGCCGGTTCCACCAGCGCGTCGGGGGCACTGACTTGTCGCCCTTGGCGAGCGTGCCGCGGATTCTACTGGCATTGAACTTTACCCAAGCCATCATCCAATCTCCCCTTGTGTGAAGGCCTGTCTGGCGATTCGGACATGGTACGGTCGACCAATATTTATAGCTCGAAACCGAGATTCTGTCAACGGCCCGATAGATCTCAATGCAGTTCAATACTTCAAGTTACACGCCGCGAGTTTATAGTTTTTTCGATTTTTTATTGCTCGTCTTCTTCGTCAATTTCGCCTTTCTTTCCTAGCCTCAGTTTATTGATAACGTCGGATAAATCCCCGTCCAGAATATTCGAGATGTTGTGCCAGGAGTACCGAATACGGTGGTCCGTGAGGCGATCCTGCGGGAAATTGTAGGTCCGAATTTTTTCCGAGCGATCGCCGTGGCCGATCTGGGCTCGACGTTCCGCCTCCAACTCACTCCGCTTCTTTTCTTCTTCCATCTCCCACAATCGGGCGCGTAGGATAGACATGGCGCGCTCGCGGTTTTGAACCTGCGACCGCTCATCTTGACAGGTAACAACAGTATTGGTCGGCAGGTGCGTGATGCGCACGGCGGAATAGGTCGTGTTTACCGACTGCCCGCCCTTGCCGCCCGAACAGAAAGTGTCAATGCGCAAGTCCTTGGGGTTGATGGTAACTTCCGTCTCCTCGATCTCCGGCAAGACGGCGACGGTCGCGGTCGATGTGTGAATGCGTCCCTGTTTCTCTGTCACCGGTACGCGCTGGACGCGATGCACACCGGATTCGTACTTGAGCTGACCATAAGCACCGCGACCTTGGATACTAAAGATCACTTCTTTGAAACCGCCAGTCTCGGAGCGTGATTCCGAGATGAGCGTCGTTTTCCAGCCCTGTCGCTCGGCGAAACGCGTATACATCCGAAACAGGTCAGTCGCGAACAAAGCCGCCTCATCGCCGCCCGCGCCGGCGCGGATCTCGATGATGACGTCGTTGTCGTCGTGCGGGTCCGGCGGCACCAAGGCCAATTCAAAAGCCGACTGTTTTTCCTGCAGGTTTTTCTCGGCTTCGGGCAATTCGGCCTCAGCCAGGAGCTTGAGATCCGGCTCCCCTGACTTAAGCGCGGCCTCGAGATCTTCCATGACCCGCGCCGCGGCAACGTAATCGTTACCGGCCTCAGCCACCCGGCGCTGCTGCTCATGGCTCCGCGAAAGCTCGCGGAATTTCTTCAGGTCAGCTGACGCGTCCGGCGCCGCCAGTTGTTCCTCGATCTTCTTCAGTTTTTCGCGAGCTTCAGCCGCGGCTTTAAGCAAGTCAGGCATATGCGTACTTCGTACATCGAACCATGTACCTTGCGTCGGAAATCAACCAACACAAAACCGCCGGGTTGGGCGGTCTTGCTTAATAGCTAAACTTCGTTGAGCTGGATCGGCTTCTTCTGTGCCTTCTTGGCCGCCTTGTGAGCGGCGCGCTTTTCGGCCTTAGCCTTTTTGCCCAGCGTCGTGCCGGCCTTGTCGGCCTTGGCCTGCTTGCGCTCGGCGAACTTCTCGACGCGACGCGCCGTGTCGATCAGCTTCTGCTTACCGGTGTAAAACGGATGGCACTTGGAGCACAGTTCGACATGGATCTCGGGCACGGTCGAACCGGCCGTGACCACGTTGCCGCAGGCACATACGATTTTGGCATCCGGAAAGTATTTGGGATGAATTTCCGCCTTCATATTCGTGGCAGGAATGTACCAGGACCTTGATATTTTGGCAAGCCGCTGTATGCGTCCACCACATATGGCACTCCTCGGGGTTTTTTTGAGTTAAGAATTGAATGGGTGAAAGCAAGTTTAGGGATTTATGCGGTCTTTCGGTGTTGAACCAGATGAGATATTCCGCCAGCTTGTCATTAAAGGCAACGGTATCTTTGAGCAAAT
>Ga0272446_1004843_pt1 | contig 15475 bp, 10 predicted proteins | sample YNPCB0061_FD_194587 | JGI IMG/M metagenome (GOLD analysis project Ga0272446, IMG submission 194587) | Hot spring microbial mat communities from Yellowstone National Park, WY, United States - YNP-CB-006-1 | ecosystem: Environmental > Aquatic > Thermal springs > Hot (42-90C) > Sediment | place... | reverse complement strand
CCTCCTACCCTCCCCCCGCTGGGGGGAGGAGCCGGACTCCCTCCCCCCAGCGGGGGGAGGGCTGGGGAGGGGGGCAGTCACCTTGCCCGCGGAGACGCGACGAGGGCGGGCCGCCCGCGCTCCCAGGCCATGTTCATCGCGGCGTTGTGCGCGAATCGCATGGACGGCTGAGGTGAACATAGGCTGCGAGAGCCACTACGTTCACCTACGCGCATGCCGCGCCGCAGCCCCCCTCCCACCCTCCCCCCGCCGGGGGGAGGAGCCGGACTCCCGCCCCCAGCGGGGATGGGCCGGGGAGGGGGCCGTCACCGTGCCCGCGGCGCCGCGACGCGGGCGGGCCGCCCGCGCTCCCGGGCCGGTTGCATCGGGCGATGTGCGCCCCGCGAAGGGGGCTTGACGTGAATATAGCCCTCGGGCCGGGGCGGGCCGGGTCGGGGCGTGGTTCCCCCGCGGTGTGAGAGAGGCGGGGAGATGGGGAAACCGGGTTTCCCCATCCCCCTGCGGATGCGGCCTATGTCCACGGCAGCCGCCCGTGCCGTCCGGCGGCACGACGCCCGATCACAGTGGGGGGATGGGGGAACCTGGTTCCCCCATGGGCATGTTAGCGGGCCACGGCCCACTCGAAGTGCATGCCATCGGCGGCGCCTTTGCCATCGAAGTTCCAGTGGCCGCCCCAGTAGAAGCCGTGGGCATTGGCCAGGGGAACCAGTTCGCGCACCGATCCCGGTTGCCCCACCAGGGCCGGAACGCGCAGCATGCCGTTCCAGGCGGCGTTGATGTCAAAGGCGGTACCGTAGGCATGGTTGCTCAGAACCCTGGGATTGAGGCGGATGGTGCGCGGCACCCAGGCGCCATCGAAGGTTTTCAGCAGGTGCAGCAACCCGGCGGCCTCCCAGGCGGCGAAGAGCCGGCGCAGTTGCTCGGCGGCGACGCGGTGGAAGCGCAGCCGCCCGCCGTTGCCCCCGGGCACGCGGGCCAGTTGGGGGATGAAGACCTCGACGAGGTGCTGGCGCTCCCAATCGTTGGTGATGCGAATGAAATCCCCGCTGGCGCGCACCCACTCGATCCGACCCAGGACCCGCTGGCGGGCGCCGCCCTGGTCGGTGAGGATCGAAAAATCGGGGCGCGGCGGCCAGGAAGGGTCGCCAGCGCGGGGCGGGCCGGCCTGGGTGGGCGGCTGCGGCGGGGGCAGAGGATTGGGCGGCGTGGCCGGCAGGGGCGGCGGCGCCGCCGGCCTGGGCTTCCAGGCCTGCACCTGGGGCGGTTTCGGCAACTCGCTCATGCGGCGGATCACGCCGTCGGGGCCGGCGTAGAGCGTATCGTAGGCCCAGACCTGCACCTGGTAGCGGACGCCGGCGTGGCTGGTTGCATAGACCCCGGTGAGCGGCGCGCCGAGCTTCCACTCAAGCGCGCGCTGGTGGAAGGGCGAGGCCGGATCGTAGGGCGCGCCGGCCACCTTGTAGGTCTCGCGCCAGACAGGCTCGTAGGCCGGATCGCGTGGATCGGTGGCGCTCAGGCAACGGCAGCCGGCCGGCTCGCTGACCGGGGTGTACAGCGTTTCGCCGGCGAAGACCTGCACGGCATAGGCGCCGTCGGCGGTGCGATAATTGCCGCTGAGGGGCGGGCCGAACCCGGCGTGCCGCGCCACTTGATGAAAGCGCCACTCGGGCCGCAGGGCCTCGACGCCGACCAGCGGCCCGCGGGTCCTGCTCGCCTGGAGCGTCACGCGATAGGTCGCCTCGAGCAGCCGGCGAGCCAGACCCTGCGCGGGGATCTCCAGGCGCTGGGGATCGAACAGGGCGCTCAGGTGCTGCACCGCGGCATAGTCCGTCCCCTCGTTGAAGATCGTATCGCGGGCAAAGGGCTGAAAGTTGAAGCGCCGGCCATCCACGACCAGGGGGATCGGCTCGTTGGGACCCACCGGCGCGCCGAGGTTGTAGCGGGCGGCGTGCAACGGAAAGGCCTGGCTCAATATGAGCGCGCCGCCGCGTGGGCGGTAGGTTTCGCCGAAGAGAAAGACAAACAGTTCCTGCTCGGGGCTGAGCGCGCCGCCGAGGATCAACCACTCCTCGGCCACCGCGGGGGCCGGGGGCAGATAGGGCACGACGCGCCGGTTGCCCGCCGGTGTTCGCCCAAGCGTCACCAGCGCATGCTGGCCCAGCCCGTGGCGCGCCAGCAGGGTGTGAAGCAGGCGGTGCAGCGACTCGATTTGCGGCTCGCTGGGACCGTGGGGATGCGGTTCGAGACAGACGCTCAGGGCGATGCGGTCGAGCTGCCGCCGGCGCCCGGCGTGGATGGCCACGCCCAGGGCCGAGCCGGCGCGCGCGTCGGCGACAAGCTGAAACACGCGCCCGGAACGGTCGAGGGCGTAATTGGGCAGCGCGGTCGGGGCGGCGCGAGTGGAGGCGAAGACCCGTCGCCCGGCAACAACGGCGACCAGTTCAACGCCCCGGCCCGCGCGCGATACGCCCCTATGCTCAGGATGACCAACTGTCTCGATCACGTTCATGGTGAGGCTCATGCCTGGCTCCCTGGCTGCTACCATGAAATGGGGGAACCCGGTTCCCCCATTTCCCCGCTGTGACCGGGCGTCGCGCCGCCCGGTGGCTAACGTGAACATACGCCTTCGGCGAGGGGTGTGGGGAAACCGGGTTTCCCCACGCCCGCCCCGCAGGGGTATGGGGAACCCGGGTTTCCCCATACCCCCACCCGGTGGGAGGGTTTGGGAGGGCTACGCCCTCCCAAGAATTATTTTCATCCCGTCGGTGTGCGGCGCGAGCCGCATGGACGGCTGAGGTGAACATAGGCTGCTGGAGCAGGGGAATGGGGAAACCGGGTTTCCCCACGCCCGCCCCGCAGGGGAATGGGGAAACCCGGTTTCCCCATTCCCCCACCCGCGGGAGGGTTTGGGCGGGCTACGCCCTCCCAGGAACAACCTTCCCAACATTACCAGGCATCGTAGCATACACAGCGAACCAGAGCGTGGCCGGCGCTGCCATCGCCGTCGCCGTGCCGTTGCCAAGACACGGGGGAAACCAGGTTTCCCCATAGCCCCGCCCGCGGGAGGCTCTGGGGAGGGCGCACCCCCTGCCTGGAGGCGGGCCGGCGTAGGGGCGGGGTTTCCCCGCTCCCACACCGCCGGCCCCGGCCTCTCCCGCCCGGAGGTTCCCGGGGCGCAGCGTAGGGGCGGGGTTTCCCCGCCCCTACGCCGCCGGCCCCGGCCTCTCCCGCCCGGAGGTTCCCGGGGCGCACCCCTCTTAACATGAACATACGCCTTCGGCGAGGGGTGTGGGGAAACCCGGTTTCCCCACGCCCTCAGCGGACGCGGGCCTCCGGCCCGCGCACCCAGGCCCCGGCCCCTGGGAGGGTTGGGGTGGGCGGCGCCCCCCCAAGAAGGATGTTCACCCGTCGGTGCGCGGCGGAGCCGCATGGACGGCTGCGGTGACCATCGTTCGCAGGGTTCAGCCCCCCTCCCAGCCTCCCCCCGCTGGGGGGAGGAGCCGGGTTCCCTCCCCCAGCGGGGGAGGGTCAGGGAAGGGGCGGTCACCGTGCCCGCGGCGCCGCGCCGCGGGCGGGACGCCTGCGCTCCCGGGCCGGTTGCATCGGGCGGTGTGCGCTATGCGCCTGACCGTCTCACGTGAACATACGCCTTCGGCGAGGGGTGTGGGGCAACCAGGTTGCCCCACGCCCCCGCCCCACAGGGGGATGGGGAAACCAGGTTTCCCCATAGCCCCGCCCGCGGGAGGCTCTGGGGAGGGCGCAACCCCTGCCTGGAGGCGGGCCGGCGTAGGGGCGGGGTTTCCCCGCCCCCACGCCGCCGGCCCCGGCGTCTCCCGCCCGGAGGTTCCCGGGGCGCAGCGTAGGGGCGAGGTTTCCCCGCTCCCACGCCGCCGGCCCCGGCTTCTCCCGCCCGGAGGTTCCCGGGGCGCAGCGTAGGGGCGGGGTTTCCCCGCCCCTACGCCGCCGGCCCCGGCTTCTCCCGCCCGGAGGTTCCCGGGGCGTACCTCTCCTGAGGTACTGTATAATGGACCACACTTGCGCGATGGAGCGGCGCGGGGCGGCTTTGCCGCCCCGCATGTCCCGCGCGGCAGAAGTCGTGTTGGCTCAGATGTTCTGTCCGCGCTTGCACGACCGCTTCACCGGGTAACTCCTGGAACAGAAAGAGACAACACCTGACCCCAATACCTTGCACATAAGCTCTTCGCCCCCACCCCAACTCTCCCCCGCCGGGGGAGGGACGTGGGCGCCTCTCCCCGGCGGGGGGAGGTCGGGAGGGGGGCCGTGTCGCGCGCAGCGCCCTATGTGCAAGGTATTGTCCCCCACCCCCCATGAGCACACCTGTCACCGGACGCGCGCTGAGCTACGAGGAGGCCCTGGATCGGCTGCGGGCCATCGCCGCGAGCGAGGCGGAGCTGCCGCTGAACCCGGTGGGTCACAGTTTCGTCCTGAACCACGGGGCGACGGCCGAACGTTGCTACGTGCTCATTCACGGCTACACCAACTGCCCGCAGCAGTTCCGCGCCTTCGGCGAATTGCTGCATGCGCGGGGCCATAATGTCTACGTGCCGCGCCTGCCCTACCACGGCCTGGCCGACCGGCTCAACACCGAACACGGGCGCCTGGATCGGACCGCGTTGTTGGGCTACCTCGACGACGCGCTGGCGGTGGCGCGGGGGCTGGGCCGGCGCGTCGGGGTGATCGGCATCTCGGCGGGGGCGGTGCTAGCCGCCTATGCCGCGCAGTTCCGCGCCGAGGCGCACTACGCCATGCCCATCGCGCCGGTGCTGGGCACGCCGTCCATCCCCGGCTGGGCTACCCTGCCTCTGGCCACCGCGGCCCACGTGTTCCCCAACCGCTATCGCTGGTGGGACCCGGTGAACAAAGACTCGCGCCGCAGCCCGCCGCACTGTTATCCGCGCTATGCGACCCGCGTCCTGGGAACCGTCACGCGCATGGGCTTCGAGGTGTTGCGCGCGGCGCGTCGCCGCCCGCCCTGCGCGCGGGCCATCGTGATGGTGCTGAATGAGGCCGATGAGGCGGTGGACAACCGGCCGAGCGAACTGCTGGCCGCCTGCTGGCATGCCCACGGCGCCAGGGTGCATCTGCACATGTTCCCCCGCGAGCGCCAGGTGATCCACGACTGTATCGACCCGGCGCAGGAGTTGCAGCAGGTGGAGTATGTCTATCCGATCCTGCTGGATCTGGCGGAGTGGGAGTAGCGGGCGAATGCTTATTCGCCCCCACGGGCGAATGCTTATTCGGTCGCGGTGGCGAGGGTTGCGGACGGAACGGCAGGCGCCGCGCCGGCGCGAGCGAAGCCGGGCACGTCAACGCGCATGATCAGCCAGGCGCAGATCGCCAATCCCAGGGCTTCGAGCAGAAACACCGTGGCATAGGCCAGCGGCAGCGAGCCGGTGGCCATGAGGGCCAGGTCGCGAACGAAGCCGCCCATGAAGATCCCCACTCCGCGAAAAACGAGCTGGGCCACCGTCCACAGGCCCAGGTAGGCCCCGGCGCAGCGATCGGCGGTCATGGCCATCAGCAGCGACACCGCGCCGACGGTGTAGATGCCGAAGCCCAGGCCGAAGAGCAGCAGCACGGGGATCAACAGGGCGCGCGCCTCGGTCAGCGCCACCACGCCGAGCAACGCCAGCGGCAGGGCGGTCAGCAGCAACCCGAGGACGGTGGTGGGAGTCTGCTCGTGGGCCATGCGGTTGCGGGTGACGATGATCGTGGCGATCAGGCTCACCAGCACCCCGACGCCCCAGTAGGCGTTGAAGCGCGTGGTCTCGCCGGCGGGCAAGCCGAAGACGTCGCCGCCGAAGGGTTCGAGCACGGCATCCTGCGCAAAGGCGCTCATGGCGCCGAGGGCCAGGAACAGAAAGAAGCCCCGCGCGCGCCGGTCGGCCCACATCTCGCGCAGGAGGCGCGGCAACGGTGGGCGCTCCTCGCGATCATCGGCCACGATGCGTTGCCCCGGCCGTTCGGCCCGAAAGAGGGCAAAGGTAATGAAGCCGAAGGCGATTGCCATGCCGATCAGGGTAATGCGCCAGAAGGTAGCCGGGTCGTACACCGGCATCAGCAGGCCATAGACCACCCCGGCAATGGGAAAGCTCACCACCAGAAAGGTCTGGACGATGCTGAGGGCCTGGCCGCGTCTGGCGGGCGGGGCGCTGTCACGCACCAGGGCCAGGTAGGTGCTGCCGGAGAGCAGCGTGCCGATACCATACACCAGGAACGCCAGGGTCGCCAGCGTCCAGCCGAGGAGCGAGCCTGGATCGGCCGCCAGGAGCACCGTGACGATCGGCAGCAGCGGGAGGGAGAGGACCATCGGCAAGCGCCCGGCCCAGATGTAGGGCAGGCGATGCAACCCGAAGATCGGGCGGGTGTCGGAGCGATAGCCGGCCCAGATGCTGAGGGGGGCGAGCAGGTAGCGCAGGGCCGAAAGCAGGGCCACCGGCGTGGCCCACAGGCCCAGGTCGGTGATCAGCACCCGGTTCAGGACACCCGACGTCAACAGATCAACGAACGACGAGCCGATGTGAAAGGTCCCGAGGCGCATCGTTCGCCAGATACTGAAACGCTCAGAGGGGTTGGTCTCCACGGTGGCTCTCCAGACTGCCGGGCGAATCCATGCTTCGCCCCAATGACCTCAAGAGGTACCTGTTCACACCTGGGGTAACCCACGCGCCTGGGAGCGCGGGCGCCCCGTCCTCGTCGCGTCTCCGCGGGCAAGCTGCCCGCGCTCCCGGGAGACATGCGACCACTTACCTCAAGGCGATTGTTCGTAGGCGGCGGCGACGGCGAGATGCACCTCATTGGCGACGCGGCTGATGCGGCGCAGGAGGCGCGCGCTGGCCTCGGGGCGCAGATGGGCCTCCTCGGGCAAGCCCATGGCCGACTCCACCAGCGAATCGCGGAAGAACAACGCGGCTTCGAGAGCGGCGGTGAGGGGCATGCCCGCCTGCCGGGCGCGGGCGGCATACTCGCCGCCGATGCGCCGCGCTTCGGCGAGCAGATCAGCATCGTCGCGGGGGCTGTTGATGTTGATGTAGTGGAGCACGACCCCCATCAGTTGCTGGCCGATGCGGCGCCAGGCCGCGCGCTCTTCGTCGCTGATGCTGGCCAGCCAGGCCGGACGGGTCGCGGGCGCGGCGAGGTCGTTGCGCGTCTGGGCCAGGGCCCGCGCGGCCCAGGCGCTGCCCAGGGCATGGGCGCTGATGGGCCGGCGCGCTGCCAGCGCCTCGATGTCCTTGCGGGCAAAGCGCCGGTGGCCGCCCGGCGTGACATACACCGGCACCGCGCCATCGTCGGCCCAGCGCCGCAGCGTCGTGCTGTGGACGCCGAGGAGCTTGCTGGCGGCGGAGAGGGAGAGATAGTGGGGATCGTCGCCCATACAAACCTCACCAAATCTAGGTGATCGTTGACAATTATAGGTTGCATGGCGACAGGCTGTCAAATACGGACCGGACCCTCTCACCGGGTGGGGTGATGGGGAAACCAGGTTTCCCCATCACCCCGCTTAAGGGCACAGCCCTCCCAAACCCTCCCGCCGGGTAGGGGCATGGGGAACCCGGGCGCCCGGCCCGACCAGGCCGCGCGGCGGCCCGGGCCGGTCTGCCCTCCCACACCTTTCGCGGACGTAAGTGTTCACACCTGGGGTAACCCACGCGCCTGGGAGCGCGGGCGTCCCACGCGCGTCGCGTCTCCGCGGGCAAGATGCCCGCGCTCCCAGGAGAACTGTGAACACGTACTCGCGGACGCGATCACGCGCCCTGCAGATGGGCATGAAAGGCCGCGTTGAACTCCTCCGGCTTCTCCAGGTAGGGCGTGTGACCACAGTCGGCCAGTTGCACCTCGCGGAAGCGGCCCCCGGCAGCCGCATAGCGCTCCAGAAAGTGGCGGATCTGCCCGACCATCGGCTGCGGGGGGTAGACATCCTCGCCGGGCCAGTTCGGCAGCACGCCGAGTTTGCCCAGGGTGCCGACATCGAACAGGCTCGCATCCGAAACAATCTGGTCATCGGCGCCGTGGACCCAGAGGATCGGCGGTTTGGTGGCGGCGGCCAGAATGCGCCCGGGCATTGCGCCGAGGTACTTTGGCGAAAGGGCGTTATTCGGTCCCAGCACGCCGGGGGCCACGCCCGGCCAGTTCTCGCTGGGCGTCAGATCGCCGGGATGGTGGTCGGGACGCACCTTGATGCTCAGCAGGCCGGAGAGCAAGGCTTCTTCGCGGGCGGGGCGGAAGGGTGGCTTCCAGTAGTAGGTGTTCATCACCACCCGGGGCGCGGACTGGGGATTCTCCTCGCTGCGATCCTGGGCCGCCTCGCGCTGGGCGAACTCCTGGCTCACCAGGCCCGCACCGGAACCGGCGAAGTCGGGCCAGATCGGCGTGCCGTTCACGTCCCTGGTGCCGCCGAAGCCGTAGGGCGAGCCGGGCGCGGCCAGGGTGACGCTGATCAGGCGTTCGGGGGCGATAGCCAGCATGGCCCACGCCACCACGCCGCCGAGCGAATGGCCGACCAGGTGGAAGCGTTCGATGCCCAGAGTATCGGCGAGGGCCAGCGCGTCGTCGGCGAAATCATCGCACCCGCGCGTGGCGTCCACCGGTTTGAACTCGGTATCGCCGTAGCCGCGCAGGTCGGGGGCGATGCCGCGGAAACCGGCGGGCAGGGCCAGCATGGTCTCTTCCCAGAACGTTGCCGAGGAGTTGTTCCCGTGGATAAAGATCACGGGAACGCCGTCTTCAGGGCCGCTGAAACGCACGTGCTGGCGCAGGCGCGGCGTGTCAACCATCCGCGAGGTGATGCCGGGCAGCAAGGGAATGGTGCTCATGCGTGTTCCTCCTGTGGTGCGGTGACATAGGCGCGAACCAGAGCCTGCTTGTCGATCTTGCCCGCAGCGGTCTTGGGCAGCGCGTCGGCCCAGATGACCCGGCGCGGAAGCTTGTAGCGGGCCAGCCGCTCGCCAGCGAAGGCCAGCAAGCCATCGCTATCGCGCGGCTGGCCGGGACGCGGCGCCACCACGGCCCAGCCCACCTCGCCCCACCTGGGATCGGGGGCGGCGATGAGGGCCACCTCGGCCACCGCGGGGTGGGCGGCCAGCACGCTCTCCACTTCGGCGGGATAGATGTTTTCGCCGCCAGAGATGATCACATCTTTCAAGCGGCCAACGATCGTGTAGTAGCCTTCGTCATCACGCACGGCCAGGTCACCGGTGCGCAGCCAGCCGTCGGGAGTGAAGGCCCTGGCCGTCTCGGCGGGGCGGCCCCAGTAGCCCGCGCAGACGTGCGGCCCGCGGATGAGCAATTCGCCCACCACGCCCGGCCCCACCTCATGGCCCTCGGCGTCCACCAGTTTGAGGTCAATGAACATCAGCGGATGGCCCACTGCGCCCGGCTTGCGGCGCACATCTTCGGGCGGCAGCCAGAAGGTGTTGGGACCGGCCTCGGTCAGCCCGTAGCCGGTCTTGAAATCCACGCCCCGGCGCCAGAACTCCTCGAAGACGGGCATGGGGCAGGGCGCGCCGCCGCTGATCACCAGCTTGAGGCGCGAGAAATCAACGTCCGGCCAGCGCGGGTGCTGTTGCAAGGCGATGAACATGGTCGGCACGCCGAAGAAGAGGGTCACCACTCCTGAGTTGACCAGATCGAACACCTGGTCAGCCTGAAACCCTTTGCAGACCACCGAGGCCCCGCCGACGAGCACCAGGGGCGCGGTAAAGACGTTCAGCCCGCCGGTGTGAAACAGGGGCGCGTTGAGAATGGCGACATCGTGGGCATCGAGGCCCCAGCTCGCCACGGTATTCACGGCATTCCAGGCGACGTTACCGTGGGTGAGCACGGCACCCTTGGGCGTGCCGGTGGTGCCGCCGGTGTAGCAGATCACCCAGGGGTCATCCCAGCTCAAGGCGAGGGGGGGCACAGGCTCATGGCAGGCATCGCGTTCATCGAAGGCGACATCGCTCTCCGCGGCGCGGGTGGCCGCGTCGAAGGCCATCCAGACGCGCACCGAGGGCGCCTGCGGGCGCAGGCCGGCGATCAGCGGGGCGAATTCGGGGCCGTACACGAAGGCGCTGGGCGTGGCATCGGCGACGAGGGCGGCCAGTTCGGCGGGGGTGAGCCGCCAGTTGAGGGGCTGCATAATCGCGCCGATCTTGCCACAGGCGAACCACAGATCGAGGAAAGCGACCGAGTTGTAGGCCAGCACCGCCACCCGTTCGCCCCGCGCCACGCCGAGGCGCCGCAGGAGCGCCGCCGCGCGGGTCGCCTGCGCGTCCCAGGCGGCGTAGCTGATCGGTCGCATACCGCATTCGGCATCGTAGAGAGCGATCCTGTCCGGGGTCAGCCGGGCGCGCCGGCCAAGCCAGTCACCGAGATACATTTCCATAGGCGCGTTCCTGTTCGGGAATACCGCTGCGGCGGGCGATCTTTGCCGCGGTGATCGAAGAGGCCGGCGCGTAGGCGCCTGCCTCGACAATGCCGATGCGCGCGCTGTTCATACACCCGGCATCCAACGACGGAATCCAGCGACAACGTCGCTCCGGCGGGAGCGGCGCGTGTGATTGCCGCCATTATACCGGTTCGCGCGAATGCGCGCGCAGCGCCGATGGGCACCCCGCTTGCCTTTCAGACGGGCATCAGCAAGGGCTGCGGAGGCGTGTGGTATACTGCCTCCAGAGACGGAGCAACACGGGCCATGCCGCCCGGAGGAGCTATGTCGAGCCTCGCCGTCGTTATTCTCAACTACAATCGCGCCGATCTGCTGGCGGATTGCCTGGGGTCGATCTATTCCGCGCCGACACGCTGCACGCTGACGGTCTGGGTGGTGGACAATGCCTCGACCGATGGCAGCGCCGAGATGGTGCGGACGCGCTTTCCGCAGGCTCAGTTGATCGTCAGCCCGGTGAACGGCGGGTTCGCCTACGGGAACAACCTGGCCCTGCGGGCCATTCTCGCCGGGCCGCGGGTAACCTATGTGCTCCTGCTCAACAACGACACCATCGTGCCGCCCGGGGCGCTCGATGGGTTGGTGGAGTACCTGGAGCGCCACCCGGACGTGGGCGTGGTTGGCCCCAAGCTGCTCCTGCCCGACGGCTCGCTCGATCTGGCCTGCCGGCGCAGCTTTCCCAGCCCCGAAGTCGCGTTCTACCGCATGGTAGGTCTGGCGCGACTGTTTCCGCGCCACCCGCGCTTCGCCCGTTACAACCTGACCTACCTGGACCCGGATGTGGAGACGGACGTGGACGCGGTGGTGGGGGCCTGCATGCTGCTGCGCGCGAGCGTCATCCGCGAGGTGGGCCTGCTCGACGAGCGGTTCTTCATGTACGGCGAGGATCTGGACTGGGCCTACCGCATCAAGCAGTACGGCTGGCGAATCGTCTACTACCCGCGGGTGGTGGTCTACCACTACAAACGCGCCGCGAGCAGCCGGCGGCCCATTCCGTCTATCCGCGCCTTCTACGACGCGATGCGCATTTTTCATCGGAAGCACTATCGGGCAATGACGCCGGCCCCGCTCAACGCGCTGATTGAGACCGGCATTACCGCGAAGGAGTTGCTGGCGCTTGGCCGTAATCTCCTCCTCCCCCCAGCGGCGCGCCGGGTCGGTTAAGGCGCGCCCGGCCCTGCGACCTCGCACCTGGCGCGCGTTCCTGCGCCTCGGGTTGATCCTCTGCGACCTGCTGGCGCTCAATGGCGCGGTCGTGGGCGTGTTCCTCGCTTTTCGCCCCACGATCGAGGCCGCCGGCGACCGCCTACCATCCAACCCCATGGACGTGGCGCGCTTCGCCCTGCTCTTCAACCTGACCGCGCTGGTCATCTTCGCCGCCAACGGATTGTACGAGATGCGCCGCGGCGCCTCGCGGGTTGACGAAGCCTTCAAAGTGGTCACGGCGGTATCGCTGGTAGCCGTGGCGGGGATCGTGATCAACACCCTGCTCCCGCAACTGGGCGGCCAGGATCTGCCCATCACCCGCGACGTGCTGGTGTGGAGCTGGGGAATCGCCATCGGCGCGGCGGTGCTGCTGCGCGGCCTGCACCGCAGCGTGGTCTACTGGCTGCGACGCCACGGCATTGACACCCGCCGCGTGGTGCTGGTCGGCGCCCGCGAGCCAGGGCAACTCGTCTGGCGCACCATTCGCCGCCGCCCGGCCCTGGGGTATCGCGTGCAGGGCTTTGTGAGCGACACGGCCCCCGTCGGCAGCGACGTCGAGGGCTTGCCCGTCCTCGGGCGCACCAGCCAGCTCGGGCGGGTCGTGCGGGCCACCCAGGCCGACGAGGTGATCATCGCCCTCTCGGGGCGCTCCACCCAGGACCTGCTGGAGATCATCAGCCTGGCCGAGGACGAGTCGGTCGCGATCAAGGTCTATCCCGACACCTTCCAACTGATCACCAACAATGATATTTCCATCGGCGATCTGAGCGACCTGCCGCTGGTCTCGGTCAAGAACGCCGCCCTCGACAATCCCTGGAACCGGGCGCTCAAACGCGCCCTCGACATCGTGGTGGCGACCACCGTGCTGCTGCTCGGCGCCCCGGTGCTGCTGCTGATCGCCCTGGCTATTCGCCTGGAGTCGCCTGGACCGGTGTTCTTTCTCCAGGAGCGGGTGGGGATGGACCAGCGACCCTTCTGGATGATCAAGTTTCGCACCATGCGCGCGGACGCCGAGCAACTCGGCGCCTGGACCACCCCCAACGACCCCCGCGTCACGCGCGTGGGGCGCTTCTTGCGCCGCACCAGTCTCGATGAATTGCCCCAGTTGATCAATGTGCTGCTGGGCGAGATGAGCATCGTCGGCCCGCGCCCCGAGCAACCGCGCTGGGTCGAGCAGTTCAGCCAGCAGATCCCCCGCTACATGCGCCGCCATAAAGAGAAAGCCGGCCTCACCGGCTGGGCCCAGGTCAATGGACTGCGCGGCGACACCAGTATCGAGGAACGCACGCGCTACGATCTGTACTACATTGAGAACTGGTCGCTGCTGTTCGACATCAAGATCATTCTGCGAACCATTGTCAATTTTCTCACCGGAAAGCAAGAAAACGCATATTGACGCGCACGGACAGGGGGTGTATAATGCACCCTCGGCTGAGCCAATCAGCCATGGTACTCGCGCCCCCCGTTACGTTTTGGTGACGGGTTTCGCGTTCCGGGAAGGCACCCGGCACAGCGCAACACGCAACACCGAACACGAAACGGATGTCGTCATCACGGCGGTCACTGTTGACGCCCCTTGCTTTCTGATGGCGCCGGGCGGGCTTTTGTGAGGTTGTATGGACGTCTGCCAACAACTGCGCGCACGCGCGCTGCGCATCGCGAAGTGCATCGCCATGCGGCTTGCGGCCGGGCAGGCGTCTGATCGGCCTGCCTCTGGATAGTGACGCCTCGCGCGTCGTTCCTCTCCGGTTCCCCGCAAGCCCTTGCCGAAGCAGGGGCTTTTTTGATCCCCCGGCGCAGCGCGCCACCACCTGTTCCAATCCGGCTGTGAGGATGCGCCTCACGGTTTGACTCCGTGCGCGCATGAGCGTGATGCCGCCCCTCGGGGCGGTGATCTGAGCGTGCGTTTCGATCACCGTCGTTGGATGCGGGAGCCGCCAGCGCCCCGACACGCGTTGGAGGAGGGTGGGGAAAGCGGGTTTCCCCATGCCCCCATCGGACGGTCTGGAAGGGTGAGGGGAAACCCCGTTTCCCCGCGCCCCCATCGGACGGCCTGGAAGGGTGCGGGGAAACCCCGTTTCCCCTGGAAGATTGCATAGCACCTGGGAGGGATCAACATACAGTGAAGCAGCAGACCTACGCCGACTACATGCGGGACCACTTCGGTGTTACGGGTGAGGGCCAACTGACCGACTTTTTGAGCCGCGAGCATGGCGAGCTGATGCTGGGCGGCCGGTTGAACCTGTCCGAGCTGGCGCGGAGCCATGGCGCTCCCCTGGAGGTCGTGTACACCCCGCAGATCAGCACCCAGATCGCCCGGATGCGGCACTGGGCCGAAGCGGCGCGGCGGCGCGCCGAGTATGCGGGGCGCTTTCTGTACGCCTACGCCACCAAGGCCAACTTCGCCGCCGAGGCGGTGCAAACGGCGCTGCAAGCCGGCGCGCACTACGAGACGTCCGCCGCGGCTGATGTGGTGATCGCCCACGGTCTGTTTCGGCAGGGGTTGCTGCCCCACGACCGCCTGATCTGCTGCAACGGCTCGAAGGAAGCGGGCTACCTGGAGGCGATCCGCGACCTGCGGCAGGCCGGCTGCGCCAATGTGATACCGGTGCTGGACGATCTGGACGAACTGGAGGCGCTGCTTGACATGCCGGCGACGCTACGCTTCGGGGTGCGCGAGCGCGCCGCGGGCAATCGCGACGGCACCCATCCGGGCAACGATCGCTTTGGCCTGACCGCCGAGGAGATCGCGCGGGCCGCCGCGCGCATCGCCGGTAGCGGGCATGAACTGGCGCTCTACCACGCCATGATCGGCAGCCAGGTGGAAGACGAGGCCCACTTCCTGGCAACCCTGCGCGAGTCGGTGGAGAACTACGCGCGCCTGCGGCGCGTCACCCCCACGCTGCGCTACTTCAACTTCGGCGGGGGGATGCCAACCTCGGGCTACCGTCTGGGGTTCAGCTTCGATTACGAGGGCTTTCTGACCCGGCTGATGGTCACCATTCGCGATACCTGCGCCGCCCATGGCGTGCCCGTGCCGGATCTGATCGGCGAGTTCGGGCGCTACACGGTGGCGACCCACAGCGTCGTGTTGCTCGAGGTCGGCGCGGTGAAGCGGGGCCAGCCGGGGGCACCCGATTGGTACCTGATCAACGGCAGCCTGATGGTCACCCTGCCAGACTCGCTGCTGGTTGAGGGACAGGAGTTCGTGATCCTGCCCTTGAGCGATTGGGAGCGCCCGGTGCGCCCGGTGCGCCTGGGGGGACGCCGCACCTGCGACAGCGATGATGTCTACCCGCGCCCCCACCGCGCGCCACTGATGTTGCCCGACACGGGCGCGGGCCTGGTGCTGGCGATCTTCGGCGTCGGGGCCTACCAGCAGATGATCGCGGGGCGTGGCGGGGCGCACCACTGCCTGAGCCCCGAACCGGCGCGGGTCATCGTCACCGAGCGCGAGGGCCGGCTCGTCTCGCGCTACGTGCCCCAGCAGGATCAGGCGACCATCGCCCGGCTGCTGGGCTACCCGCCCCACCTCGCGCCGGTGGCGATGCGCCCGGTGGGCGCCCCGCGCCGGCGCGGCTATCCGCGGCAGCCGCGGATGGTTCGCGCCAGCGCAGCAGGGGATTGATACCATCCTAACCCTCCCCCGCCGGGGTTGGGAACCAGGCTCCTCCCCCCAGCGGGGGGAGGCCGGGAGGGGGGCAACCGGGTTGCCCCGTACCCCCGCCCGCACGAGCGTCTGGACGGGACCCCTGCTGGTCAAACTGGTTGACACGCTTGGCACCGTTCCCCCGCCCGCGCGAGCGTCTGGACGGGCTGCGC
>Ga0272446_1004842_pt1 | contig 15481 bp, 8 predicted proteins | sample YNPCB0061_FD_194587 | JGI IMG/M metagenome (GOLD analysis project Ga0272446, IMG submission 194587) | Hot spring microbial mat communities from Yellowstone National Park, WY, United States - YNP-CB-006-1 | ecosystem: Environmental > Aquatic > Thermal springs > Hot (42-90C) > Sediment | place... | reverse complement strand
GTAAGGGCCATGGAAAGGATCTGACGAGCTTCAGCTAAACGACCGAGCCGGGTAAAGGCCATACCCTTAATATACCAGGCACCCACATCATTCCGGTTTGATGCAATAATCTGGTCCGCCAGCCGACTTGCTTCTTCGAAACGGTTGGAACGATAACGGACAATGGCTAAAAGGGACCGGGCTGCCTGAAAGGTGGGTTTTAGGGTTAGGGCAATATCTAAGGAATTGGCAGCGCTGTCCAGTTTACCGGCCAGGGCATCCAAATAGGCAGCATAGTAATGAACACGGTAATCATCGGAATGAAGGGCTACCGCTTTTGCAACATAGGTACGGGCCGTATCATAATCACCGATGGATCCCAGAACCAGGGCTAAAGATATCAATGCTTGCCGGTCGTCGGGATAACGGCTCACCGCTTCCCGGTATTTCTTTACCGCCTCACCAACCTTTCCCTTGGCAAGTTCCAGTTCCGCCGCGGCAAACAGGGCATCTTTATTATAGGGCTCCCGGGATAGTACTTCGGCCAGCACCGAAGATGCGGCATCGAGCTGGCCCATGGCAATGAGAATGAGGGCTTCGAGATTGGCAAGGGGCATGGAAGATCGAGATAAGGTTCTCGCTTTCCGCACCCAGGAAAGGGCCTGGTCATATTCACGGAGTTGATAATAACATTCAGCCAGCGAAGCGGTAGCTTCCGCATGGGCAGGATTTATTTTTAAAACCTCAAGGAAGGCCTCGGCGGCGCCATACCAGTCTTCCTGGACCATGGCAGTCTGCCCCTGTTCATACCAAGAAGAAAGGCTTTGCTGGGCAGGGAGTAAGACCGGAAGAACCAGCAACAGCAAGCCAATACCAAGAGATTGAAATTTCCATTTCATTCCGCTGGGCTCCGTTTCAGTACAATCTTTACCGTATTAATTTTATGGCCTTCCATATCCTGAATGATAAAATCATGGCCGCCATAGCTTACTTTTTCATATTTTACCGGTATTTTTCCAAAAAGGTCAAAGACAAAACCGCCTAAGGTATCAAAGTCTTCGACCGGCAGATCGAGCTTGAGTTCTTCCGCCAAATCTTCCAGGTTCAGCCGGGCATCGCAGAGGTACACCCCCTCTCCTATTTGGAGTATATCCTCCCGTTCATTGTCAAACTCATCCTGTATATCCCCAACAATCTCTTCGATAATATCTTCCATACAGACAATACCGGAAACACCCCCGTACTCATCTACTGCTACTGCAATATGTACCCGTTTGCGGCGCATATCCCGGAGGAGGTCATCAATCCGCTTGGATTCAGGTACAAAAAAGGGCTTCCGCACGAGGGTGGTCACGTCTATCGTTTCATGTTTTACCAGGGTTCGCAGCAGATCCTTTACATACAGGATCCCTATCACATTATCGATGGTATCCTTATAAACGGGGAAACGGGAATGGCCGCTCTCGGCAATTTTTTCCAGCATTTCTTCCTGTTCCATATCCACAGAAAGGAAAACCGTATCAATGCGGGGAACCATGACTTCTTTTACCGTTGTATCTGAAAGCTCTACCACGCCCCGGATCATGTCCTTCTGATCCGATTCCAGCTTATCGAATTCCTTAATTTCTTCCTGAGTAGCCGAATTAAATACCCTGTTCCAGATATCCCTTATACTCATAAAAGAATATGCTCCTCTTTTTTTTCCTTCAGGATACGTTCCTGCAACTGTAACATGGGCTCCGAAACATCATTAGTTTGATGATCCATACCGCTTAAATGTAGAATACCATGAATTACCAGTCGGCGTAACTCCTCATCGGGGCTTACCTTAAAATAATCTGCATTTTCGTATAGCGTTTGCAAGGATATGACAATATCTCCCGCGAGAAAGCGAGGCTTTCCATCGGCTTCCGGTATTGTTTCTCCCAATTCAAAGGACAGCACGTCGGTGGGTTCATCCTTATTTCGATACTCAGCATTAAGATTTTGTATGGTTGCATTATCACATAACAGGATCGATATATCCCAATCTTTTTTTTGGAGGGTTTCCAATACTCCGAGAGCAAAGGATTCAAGCTTTGCAAGCCACGCTATATTTCCCAGGCTTTCATCTACAGAAATTTCAACCCTGTTCAAAGGGGACCTCCCTGCTCATTTTTGGATATTCTATACGAGAATGATAATGACCGGCTAACACCCGGACAAAGGCATTTTTTATCAGTTCCAGATCTTTAAAGGTCAATTCGGACTGATCGAGCTGGCCCTGTTCGAATTTACCTACAATTAATTCATGAACAAATTTTTCTATTTTGGTAAGGGTCGGTTTTTTCAAGGTTCTCATGGCCGCTTCGACCGTATCGGCCAGCATGACCACCGCCGATTCCTTGCTCCGGGGCGGATTGCCGGGATAGGCAAAATCATCGGCCTTTACCTGATCTTCCTGTTTAAGGGCTTCATTATAAAACCAGGCAATGACCGAGTTCCCATGGTGTTCAGAAATAATATCGATGACCGCCTGGGGCAAACCCATAGCCCGGGCTTTTTCTATGCCCAGCTTCACATGGCTGCGAATAATGGTAGCCGATACACGGGGTTCCAGTTCATCATGCTTATTGTATGCGGCCTGGTTCTCGATGAAATAATCGGGCTGATCCATCTTTCCAATATCATGATAATAAGCCCCGACCCGGGCGAGGAGTGCATTGGCTCCAATATCCCGGCAGGCCGATTCGGCCAGATTTGCCACGGTGACGGAGTGGCTGTAGGTTCCCGGTGCAACAGTTAAAAGCCGCTTCAGAACCGGGGAATTGAGATCCGCCAATTCCATGAGTCTGAAGGTGGTTGTTGCATTTAAGGCCTGTTCAAGCAGGGGGAGGAAGCCAAGCACCAGCATTCCGCAGATGAGTCCATTAAAGGCGGACCAAAAGACCACCGAAGGGACAACCGAAAGAGGGGCCTGTTCAAAAAGGAGTAAAACAAGGGCAATCAACGCTTGGAGCAGGGCTACAAAAAGTCCAGCCTTAATCAAATCTATACGGCGCTCCGCTCCTCGCATGGAGTACACACCACCGATACCGGCGGCAAGGGCAAAAAAGAAGGCCCTATCATCAAAGGATCCAATGGCAAGGGCCATAATGGGCATTGCTATTGCCAGGGCTGTGGCGGTCCGGCTGCCAATGATGACCGCCGGGAGCATTATAAACAAAGCTGTCGGAACAAACACAGAAAGGGGCAGATATTCAAATTCGACCATCCTGGACAGTACTATGGTGCTGATACCGTAGAGTCCACCCAGGACGGCAAGAAAATAAATTTCTTTAGAACCCAGGGATCTTCCAATCAGAGCCGGGCTGGACAGGAATATAACCAAACAGAAGGAGAAGAGCAACATGCCAACGAAACCAATAATAAACTGAGGGTTTGCCTTATCCTTAACCTGATTAAGGGCTTTAAGCCGGGCTATATCATCCTTTGAAACGATGGTTCCCTTTTTAATGATCCGCTCACCCCGCTCAATCTGACGAATTACCGGTTCAAGCCGCGCCTTAGTTTCTTCCAGACGAAGGTTGGTATCTTCCTGAGAAAAAAAGGCGTTCTCTGTCACAAAGGGACTTAACATATAGGGAGCTATAGAAACAAACTGTGAAGGATAGGATCCTGAACTGGCAATTTCAGCGATGCGATCTTTGGCGTTTATCAAAGTGACCATGCGGCTTAGGGGTATCCGCTCCCGTTCAGTTCTTATCGATCCCTTTCTCACAACCTCGACCTGATCGGGATTGTAGAGATCGAGATTTAATTTTCCTGTCGAGAATATTCCTTCTTCGAGTACAATTTTTAGAACCGATTCAGCATAGTCCAGGAATCGTTCCCGGGAAGGGCTTCTGTAGAGGGTATCGAGGACATTCTGGGGAAATACACCGGGATATTCAGCCTGTATTCCTAACCTGAAGGCTTCCAGTGATACACGATTTGCAAAAAGGGATCGGACCAGGGACTTGAATCGGCCAAAGGCCGCAAGGGCATCCCTGGTTGCATCGTTAGAATACCGAAACACCGCGGGGACCAACCGTTCCTGGGCCTTTTTTCGGAGCTGTGTAGCCTCTTCATCAATATAGGAAATGGTCTTATCAGCAATAAGGTCCCGCTCTGCAACCTTGCCCACTTCAAATTCCCGTAAAACGGGGCTCATAGCCGAAGGGCTTCCTACATTACTCAAGGCAATGATGAGCAATACCACAAAGGTGACACCAATTGCCAGGGCTGGCCAGAATCGGATTGATCTCGGCCACAGGGTGCTTATAAAGGAATTATTTTGATTCACTATCATAGGCTTGTATGATCTTTTTAATAAGTGGGTTTCGAACCACATCTGCGGTATTCAGATAGGAAAAATGCAGCCCTTCCACCGCATGAAGGAGGGATATGGCATGAAGTAATCCCGAATCACTGCGGCGGGGCAGATCTATCTGGGTCGTATCACCGGTTACGATAGCCTGGGACCCCTCTCCGATACGGGTCAGGAACATTTTCATCTGTTCTTTGGTGGTATTTTGGGCTTCATCCAAAATCACAATACAGTCGTTGAGGCTTCGTCCCCGCATATATGCTAGAGGCGCAATTTCTATGGCCCGATTGTCTTCCATTCTGCGGATCGTCTCATAGGGCACCAGGGCTTCCATGGCATCATAGAGGGGGCGCAGATAGGGATTGATTTTTTGCGCCAGATCTCCCGGCAAAAATCCCAGGCTTTCGCCGGCCTCTACTACGGGCCGGGTGAGCACCAGCTTACGCCGTTTTTTAGAAAGCACCTGTCGTAATGCTTCAGCAACCGCAAGAAAGGTCTTGCCGGTACCCGCAGGACCGACACAGAATACGATTTCATGGGTGCGGATACCCTGTATATAGGCGGCCTGGTTCAAAGTACGGGGATACACCCGACCGAACCCATTAGGAATCTGTATGACCGCCTCTCGCAGGGGATCGAGGGCTTTAGTTACATCGGAATGATCGGTTTGACTAGACTCAACCGTGCTCGTAAGAGAACGGACATATTCCGGAGATGGGTGTTCCCCTTTCCGAACCGCATCAATTAAATGATCAATAATCATTTTGATACGGGATTGGAGTGCCTCATCATAACCTTCGAGACGTAATTCGTTACCCCTGGTTGCTATATGGCCCCCAAAAGAGGTTTCGATTACCTTTAAATTGCTATCATTAGCGCCACAAACACCGCTGGCTATGTCCTGACTATCCAGTATTATGGTTATACTACCGTCCAAAGGAACCTCTGGGGGAAAGTGTATAGAGGGCGGCTTTCAACGTCAAGGGCATCATTTAAAGATAAACCCGTTCTTAGTATCACTAAAGGTCTCCGTTTTAATTTCCGGTATGGGGACCCATTGTACGAGGAAGGACACAGCGGTGTTATATTGGTATCGTTTCGGGCTGATTGCTGTGTTTAGATAGGGTGTTAAATCAATCCCCAGGGTTGCATTCCAATCACCCAGATAGTGGACCGCTTTGAAACTCAGGGACTTTAATTTAAAACCAGACTTTTTCCGCAGATTTTCATTATCAAACCGAAAGGAGTCTAAGAGATCTATGAGGGGGTTTTGTTCCCCCGGCATGGTGATATGGCTCTCCCAGATGGGCCAGTTCTGAACATACCGAAAAACAACGGAATTTTGCGATTTAGTACTGAAACTTACATCTAAAAACTGGGCAATTTTAACGGTGGTCCCCAGAGAAAAGGTAAAGACCGAATTGGTATAGCGTTGGAGGTCCATGTTTAGACTGCTGTTAATATCCAAGGAATAGGCGACTCTGTTTTTCCAAAGGCTTGTATCTTTAAAAGAATCTATATAATTCAGGGAAAAAGCAGTGGGTTCTAAAGTTCCGGATTGAGCATTCTTTTGGGCCCGGTATGCCGCTGAAACGGGTCCTAGAACTGCGCTCGTATTCCAGGAATTAAGTGTGTTCAGTGTAGGATCATATACCAGATCCTGTTTCAGACTGAGCTTCTGACTCAGCTTAAGTTCCTCCGACGCGGTAATCGGATTATAGACCGGTGTTTCAAAGGGGTCGGAAACAGAAAAGGACAAACTGGTCCGGCTCATGCCCAGAGAAATTGCAGAAGAACTTTTTAATGCACTGTTTCTCGGAGGTAAATCGAAAGAAAGGGTACTGCTTTGAGTTTGGGTTCCCGTATTGGCAAGCAGATTCAACTGTACTTGATGAGCAGTAATGTAGTCTTTCGTCCATTGACCATAGGTTGTGAGCCAGGAACCAGTTTCTGCATCTCCTGTATAGGCGGTTTTTACGAAAATACCCCGCAGGGAATATTGCACGCTCGTGGCCTTCCAAACCTCATCCTGAATAAAGGGTGAGAGTTTAAAAGTAAACTCAGAACCTACATTATTATAAGTACCGTTATAACTTCGCAATAGGGCTGCATTTTTTTCAGCACTGGTATCAAATTCCTCTGCTGATTCATTTATATAGTTATACACTTGGAGCCCATTCTGATCGGTAAGCTTTAAGGCTGTTGAAACCATTCCCGTCGGATCAGCTACCGTAAGCCCAAGGCTTGCATCACTGCGAAAGTTAGTAAATATTGATGAATATTCATCCCATCGTATAGCTTCCTTGGTAGGCCAGTTGGCAGAAGCGGATTGAAAAAAAAGTTCCGTAGAAAATGAAGGATTAACATTATAATCAACCTGTATTTGTACCGGACTTTGCACTGCGGTCATGGTAAAGGTCTGCTGAAGCTCTGGCGGCTGAAGTACCGCTAAGGGGTCATTGTTGGCCCCTTGTGTAGGTGAAGTCACCGTACGGCTTGTAGGTTCTTCATCAGCCCAGGGAGACCATGCATCGGGAACCTGTAGTTGCGGGCCAGCGGTCGGATTGGTACTGGCGGCTTTAGCCTCAGGCTTTACACTCACAGGTTTTGAATCGGAGTTGCCTAAAAGAGTACCCCGCAGAGAAAAACTGGTTGAATACAGGGTGAGCCGTTCAGGATAGAAGAATAGAGAATCCAGCGGAGAGGCGGGATTGCTGACCGCACGGGTGTTAAAATAAAGGGACGATGAGAGGGAATTTACCGATAGCGTAGCAATTGAGGGTTTAATAGATACTATTGGTGCGGGAAAGGTGGTATTCAGCCGCCACTGGTAAGAACCGAGGGTTGAGACCTGGGTACCAGAGTTCGTTTGGGTCTGATTACTGCCCTCCTTTATCATCTGAAGCCAGTCCATAGATTCTGTCCTGTTAAGGAAGTCCCTATCTACAAAGGGATCGGAATAGAGCGGTAATTCCCAACTGAGGAAAAACCATGAAGTTTGCAATGAACCGGTACTCTTAAACCGATACCGGAATGGTATGGTGTACCCAAAAAGGTCGGAACTATTCCAATGACTAATTCCATCGTTATTTTTAAATGGCGTATAATAGTTAACCTGGGGTTGATAGATGTCCCTGGTGAGTCCCAAGCCAAAGGATAAATCGGTTTTCCCCAGGATACCCGTCTTAGGAATAGATGCATTCATTCCCGCATAGGCACCAAGATTCGTATATACGTCAAATAAGAGGCTGAGACTTGGAGCATCCTGATTTTGCACCCGTTTTCCGGTACTTCGAAGAAAAAGGCCCTCACGTTTTCGTTCTGTGTCAGATCCGGATCCCAGGATTTTGGTTATCGAATTTTCTGTAGAACTGGAAGCCTTTGGCCTTCCGATAAGATAGGTGGTGGTTTGAACAAAGGAGCCCTCCCGGGATCGGTACCCTAAAACCGGATGAAAAACAACCTCATCTCCCGGTAAATACATAAAGGGGATGTATAAAAGGGGCACCTCCCCTACTTTCAGTACCGCATTTGCCATAGCCCAATCGGAACTGGGTAAAAGCCACAATTTAGTCGCCGCTATGGACCAGTAGGATTCATCCCGGGAAGCGCTGGTAATTTTCGCGTTTTTTAAAACGGTTACCTCCTCTGCATCCCGGGAAATAACATCCCCTGCAAACCGATAGGTTGTACTTTTATCAGAAAGGGAACGCTCAGAGGCACCCCCCAGAAACACGCCTTCCCAATTATCCAATGAAATGGTTATGGAATCTCCCTTAAAGGTCTCTTTTACACCACCACTTTCTTTGGTATATTCCACCGAGCCCTTGGCGTTCAGGATGTTCCGGGTTCGGTTAAATAGGACCTCATCAGCCTTGAGCCGATGCAGGCTCTCCCCATCCTTTAGGGTAATCACAACCGAACCGGAAAGCCGTGCGTAGGTTTCGTTCACGGCCTCTAAGGTGAAGTACTCGGTGGTCCGGGCGGATTCTATAGTGATGGATTTAGATTCAGTTGCATTCGAGCCAGGGGCCGGTGAAGTGATACCATAGTAATCACGGAGCCGCCCGGCCAGTTCATCCCGGCTTCCTGCATCGCTTAAGCCTAAACGGCGGCACCAGTCGGCCAGTTCATCGAGCCGGGAAGTCCGAATATCCATTTCGATATAATCGGGCAGGCTGTCAGCCTTCTTTTCATCAGAAGTTGCAGAAATTTCGGCAGTGTCAGCCCTTCCTGATTGGGCAAAAACCGGCCATGTTACCAGCAATACCACAGGAAGAACTAATATCCCGGTTTTTCTCATCAGTTTTTTCGGCTCCGTTCCAGTTGTTCCTTTATGTAATACCCCGTATAGGATCTTTCACAGGCCGCTACCTCTTCTGGTGTTCCTGTAGTCACAATAGAGCCCCCCCGGTCGCCCCCTTCAGGACCCAGGTCAACAATATAGTCGGCCTGCAGAATAACATCCAGATTATGCTCGATCATAACCACCGTATTTCCCCCATCTACAAGCCGCTGTATCACCTCCATAAGCTGTTTCACATCGGCAAAATGCAGACCCGTGGTAGGCTCATCGAGAATATAAAGGGTTTTTCCGGTAGAACGTTTAGAAAGCTCCAGGGCAAGCTTAACCCGCTGAGCCTCACCGCCAGAAAGGGTAAGCGCAGACTGCCCCAGTTTGATGTACCCCAACCCGACCGAGAGCAGGGTTTCAAGTTTGCGGGCCACATGGGGAATAAAGGCAAAAAACTCTGCCGCCTCTTCTATGGTCATGTCCAGCACATCGGCAATATTTTTGCCCTTATAGCGAACTTCCAGGGTTTCCTTATTAAAACGCTTCCCGTGGCAGACATCGCAGGTAATATAGACATCGGGGAGAAAGTTCATCTCGATTTTTATGGTGCCGTCTCCCTGGCAATTTTCACAGCGGCCGCCCTTCACATTAAAGGAGAAGCGCCCCGGCTTATAGCCCCGGGCTTTCGCATCGGGCAGGCTCGCAAAAAGGTCCCGGATACCGGAAAAGACCCCCACATAGGTGGCAGGGTTGGACCGGGGCGTACGGCCAATGGGGCTCTGATCAATATTGATGACCTTATCGATATGCTCTACCCCTTCGATCGTTTCATAGGCCCCTTCTGCATAGCTTGTTTTACTTACCCGGTTAGAAATTGCCGGATACAGCACATCCGACAAAAGGGTCGACTTTCCCGAACCGGACACACCGGTAATGCAGGTAAATGCACCAAGAGGAATCCGTACATCAATTCCCTTAAGATTATGCTCCGTCGCATTCTTGAGCAGTATATAATTTCCGTTGCCCCTTCGCCGTTCCTTAGGAATTTCCATAAAGAGTGTTCCCGATAGATACTGGCCGGTGAGACTTTCGGGCATAGCCATCACCTCCTGTGGGGTGCCCTGGGCAATAACCCGGCCGCCATGGACGCCAGCCCCCGGACCTAAGTCTACAATGTAATCAGCGGTCCGGAGGGTCTGTTCATCATGCTCTACCACAATGAGGGTATTGCCGATATCCCTGAGGTACAAGAGGGTATCGATGAGCCGCTGGTTGTCCCGCTGGTGCAGACCTATAGAAGGCTCATCGAGAATATAGAGAACCCCCACGAGGCTTGAACCAATCTGGGTGGCAAGCCGTATCCGTTGGGCCTCTCCACCGGAAAGCGTAGAAGCCTTCCGCTCCAGGGTAAGGTAGTCCAGGCCTACGTTCTTCATAAAGCCCAAGCGGGCATTAATTTCCTTAAGGATTTGTTTTGCAATGGTCCGTTCTGTTTCGGTAAAATGGATGGTTTCAAAGAATTGCAGCGAATCTGCTACAGAAAGACTGCTTAATTCGTGGATATTCCTGCCCCCCACGGTAACCGCCAGAGCTTCCGGTTTAAGTCTGCGGCCGCCGCAAACTTCGCAGGGTTTTTGGCTCATAAATTTTTCAAGCCAATCCTTAATGCCCTGGCTCTGGCTTTCCCGGTAACGCCGTTTCATATCCTCCAGGATTCCGGGAAACCGCGACTTATATTCGAATTTGCCGGTTTTTTCCCGATTCTCATAAACCACATCGATGGCGTCATCGGTTCCATAAAGGATGGCATCCATCACCTTTTTGGGAAGTTCATCAAAGGGTGTATCCAAACTGAAATGCAAATGCTTCGCCAGGCTTTCAAAGCGGCTCCGGTTCCATGCCGATTCAGGGTTATAGGGTATACAGCCCCCTTCATTAAAGGAAAGGCTTTTATCGGGTATGATCAGGTCCGGGTCAAACTCCATCTTGATGCCAAGGCCGGTACAAGCAGGACAGGCTCCGAAGGGGTTATTAAACGAGAACAGACGGGGTTGCAGTTCGGGAATTGAAATACCGCACTCGGGGCAGGCGCTTTGTCGGCTGAAGAACAGTTCTTCCTCCCCCTGTTCATTTGACTTTAGGACCTGCATGATACCCTCCGCTGAATCCAGGGCAGTTTCTACCGATTCAGCGAGACGGGAACGAATATCGGGACCAATAACAAGCCGATCCACCACAATCTCTATGGTGTGTTTTTTTTGCTTATCCAGCTTGATGTCATCTTCCAAATTTACCAAAAGCCCATCGATCCGGGCTCGAACAAAACCGGCCTTGCGGGCATCGTCTATGATCTTTTGGTGTTCACCCTTTTTGCCCCTTATAACCGGGGCTAAAAGCTGGACCCTGCTTCCCTCAGGGAAAGCCATAATCGTATCGACCATTTGGTCCACCGATTGTTCCTTTATTTCTCTCCCGCAGGAAGGACAATGGGGAATGCCGATCCGTGCATATAGCAGTCGGTAATAGTCATAGATTTCCGTTACGGTTCCTACGGTAGAACGGGGGTTCCGATGGGTCGTTTTTTGCTCAATAGAAATTGCAGGAGAAAGCCCTTCGATATAGTCCAGGTCGGGTTTATCCATCCGGCCGAGGAACTGCCGTGCATAGGCAGAAAGACTTTCTACATAGCGCCGTTGCCCTTCGGCAAATATGGTGTCAAAGGCAAGAGAACTTTTACCAGAGCCAGACAGGCCAGAAATAACAATGAGTTTATCCCGGGGAAGTTCCAGATCTACATTTTTTAGGTTGTGCTCCCGAGCACCCTTTATTATCAATTTATCCATAACAGGTTAAGCATACATGGACTTGAAAAGCCTAACAAGCCCCATAGCATTCTGATAGCTTTAAAAAAATTAAATCCCTGCTGGTTTTTCGCTTGACTTTTATTCGCTTTTTATGATAAGGTCTGGCCATCGGGCGCTTAGCTCAGTTGGCTAGAGCGCCTCGCTTACACCGAGGATGTCGGGAGTTCGAGTCTCTCAGCGCCCATGATACAGCCGCCTTTCAAAGGGCGGCTTTTTTTTATTTTGCCTGTTCCATCAGGGTACTGACTGGTACAACCTGATACCCGGCCCGGAGCAGTGCATCGAGCAGTACATCCAAACGATTAAAGAGATAGTCGGTCCTGGAATTTTCGTTTGCACCAATCCGTATGGGAATGATCGAACCGGGACGTTTTTTTTGCATAATCTGGTCTATGATGTCTGAAGCGGTAAGATAGGGAACATAGCTTCTACGCATGTCCGATTTACCCACCCAATCAAAGGGATCAATATCCCGGCCTATGGTTTTATATCCCGCAGAGCTTGCGGCGGCAATAAGTTCGGGGGATACAATATAAAACGGAGCATGCCAAAGGGCCGAAAGTTCCTTGCCTGTGGCATGCAGGTACTCATCTTCATTCCTTGCAAGCCCCCGTTTAATAAATTCAGCATCCACCCGATACCGTGAATCAGATAAATCGATGGGTGCATAAAAAAGGGAGCCAATTTCGTGGCCCGAAGTGCTTAAGAGCCGGGCTAAATCCCCATAACGGCGAATAAACTCACCATTAACAAAAAAGGTTGCGCGGATATTATATCGCTTTAGAATATCGAGAACTGTTGTCAGCCCCTCAGGTGCATCGATAACATCAAAGGTTAAGGATATTGTTCGAGATCCATAACGTTTTCCGTTATTAAACACAGTGCCCGATGCAATCACATCATCCTTTGTGGGAACATCACTGATAGATTCATACTGGGTCCCATCTACAAGAATGAGGGGCTTGGTAGTAAGCCCATCCATGGATCGAACCATGGGAATGTTTTTATAAAGGCCACCCCCCTGGGTTTCCAAATAAACCCTAAACCGATCAGAGCTCAGGCTTGCAGGGCGAACTTGAACCTTATCCGTACGGGAAGCCCATGAAGTAGTGCCATCGGTGCTGTACCAGGCTTCATTCACCTTTGCCAGAATTGCTCCGGTAGTGTTTTCAAAGCCATAGGTATCCACCTGAGAAAGATTAATAATGGTACGGTTATCTGGTTGCTTGAATCGATAAATAAATTGATAATCTCCAATGATTAATTCATCATTCGTAAGCCACCGGGCGCTCAGGGTTGGATTTTTGCTTACGGTTACCATTGATTTCCAATCCTGATACTTATAGATATAACAGCCCCCTTCACCCCATAATACTGCCAGCGTTCCATCGGGCGACAAAAGAGCATCGGAAATGGCAGGAAGGTTCACCGGTACAAAGTTATAAGGACCGGTTTCTTTGGAAACATCGAGCCGGTAGGAAAATGCAAGAGACTTGTTATCAGATCGGAGTCCCCATAGGGTTATAATCCCCGTGGGAGACCATAAAAGACGTATTTCAGCACTGTTTGCCGGCAGTTTTAAATAGGGATATACAGAGTTCTGCTCTAAGGTATTAGAAGTCTGATTTTCCTGAGCAATAAGAGGGAAATAGAAAAGCATCTGACCGGCCTTAGAGACAAGCATTGCCTTGGATGCAGGGTGTATCCAGAACAGATCAAAGGATGGGTCAAAGGTAAAGGGTAAAATACCCGCAACTTGACCAATATCTAGAAAACTTGCATAAAGGGAGCGGGCAAAGAGCTCTGAACTGCGGACTCTGTACAATGTTTTCCCGTTAATATAAAAGAAATCTCCCTGGGGACCCCAACAGACAGACTGGATCTGACCATCGCCGATTAATCGGAATTGTTCACCCACTACAACAGAATTCAATGCGGCGAGGGTATAATAATACAGCTTGCCCTCCTTAGCATAAATAAAAACCTGGGAATCTCTGCTCCAGGCGGCGGGAAAATACCTTCCCGGCCGCTCTATATGGCTTGCAATCGGCAGTCTTTTTCCAGTAGCCACATCTACCAAAACCAGGTTTCCATAGGCAGAACTAACCGGTTCCACATAGAGGACCCATTTGCCATCATAGGATGCAGCCATCGGTTCAATTTGTCCGGACTGGATGGGAGCACCCTCAGAAAAAGCGGGAAACCCAACAACTGATGCAGGCAGGCCACCTTTACTAGAAAACCTGAAAGCCCCAAAACTATTCCGCACTTGAACAATTCGGCCTTCATCGAGGAGTTCGAGCTTTTCAGGGAATGCAGTTAAGATCTTGCTTTTGCTTTTTTCAAGGTCGGTAACAAACAGCCCCCTATGGGAATTTGCTCCAGGATTGGAAATCTGCACCGAATAGAGAAGCCGCCCATCGGAGAAAAGGTCTAGACCTTCAAAACCTACCTCTGCATAAAGGGATGTACCCAGTATAAATACCATCAATCCTATTGCAACGTTGTTTTTTTGTCCCTTTTTCATGGTTCTATCCTTTGTTCCGAAGTTCTGTGGTTATTTCAGCCTGTTCTAAAAACGCATTTAATTCATCTTCCAATTTCTGAAGATTCTGTTCACAGATCCTTATATACTGCAATTTTTGCTGAGCTTCCATAGCCTGCAGACTCTGAAAAGATCCATCGACCATTTCTTGAAAACTTGTTTTCACCATAGGTAATCCTATTTTCACTATAACAATCGGGCGGCCAGTTCCGCCAGTTCACTCCGCTCGGTTTTTTGCAGGGTGATATGTCCAAAAAGGGGCTCCCCCTTAAAGGCTTCTACCAAATAGGATAGGCCGTTGGAATTGGCATCCAGATACATATTATCAATTTGTTCAGGATCTCCGGTCAGTACGACCTTTGAATTAGCCCCAGCCCGGGAAACGATGGTTTTAATTTCATGGGGCGTTAAATTTTGAGCTTCATCTATTACAATAAACTGGGATGGAAGCGATCGGCCTCGAATATAGGTAACCGCCTCTACTTCCATAACCTTTTCTTTAAAAATCTGGTCTATATTTTTAAGGTTGGGACGCTTATTTAATGAAAGCAGAAATTCCAGATTATCAAAAATCGGTTCCATCCAGGTTGCCAATTTTGCGGCCTTTTCTCCCGGCAGGTAGCCTATATCCTTGCCAAGGGGTACAATAGGGCGGGAAACCAGAATACGGTCATATTTTTTTTCTTCCACCACAAGGTGCAATCCGGCCGCTATAGCAAGCAAGGTTTTTCCGGTGCCAGCCCTGCCGATGAGGGTAACACAGGGTATTTCAGGATTTAAAAGCAAATCCAATGCAGCCCATTGGCGTTCATTCCTGGCCTTAATACCAAAACACTGTTTCCGTTCCTGTCCGACAGTTTGCAGGGTGCCGCTTTTTTTATCCCATCGACCTAAAAAATCCTGTTCCGGATCAGCGCTGGGGGAGTATACGTATTGATTAGCATATAATTTATCGGTTACTTCGACAGGCAGTGGCAGGCTCGCAGAATCCCGAATGCCTGAATACAGCTCAGCGGCGTTAACCTTCTGTTTTTCATAATCCACAGCCTTTAAGCCAAGCACCGCGGCTTTAACCCGGGCATTGATATCCTTTGAAACAAAAAACACCGGTCGGCCGCTTTGCAACAGAGCTGCAGCCTGCAGGATAATCACATTGTCATTTCGATCCAAAGGTAAATCTGCGGGGGGTTCCCCAATACCGCCAAAAATTACCCGCAAGATGGAGCCGTTTTCGAGTTTTACACCACTGCGGACATCTCCACCCTTAATCAAATTATTAAAAAAACGAATCGCTTCCCGGGCATTTCTACCACGATGGTCCTGATAGGTTTTTAACTTATCCAATTCTTCAAGGACTACAAGCGGTACGGCTATCTCTGAATCTCTGAAAGAAAGCACCGCTTCCGGATTGTGGATAAAAACATTGGTATCGATTACAAACAGTTTATTGG
>Ga0272446_1004841_pt1 | contig 15485 bp, 10 predicted proteins | sample YNPCB0061_FD_194587 | JGI IMG/M metagenome (GOLD analysis project Ga0272446, IMG submission 194587) | Hot spring microbial mat communities from Yellowstone National Park, WY, United States - YNP-CB-006-1 | ecosystem: Environmental > Aquatic > Thermal springs > Hot (42-90C) > Sediment | place... | reverse complement strand
CGCGGCAAGTTGCAGATGAAATGATGAACGTTGGTCGAGTAGCCCCGCAAGTCGGGGCGTATCGAGATCAACACTTTGCAAACAAACAATAGATTACATCAAACAGGTGGTCTCGATACGGATCTCGGTACGCTTCGCTACTCGATCCTGCTCGACCACCGAGGTAGAAAAAAACAAACATGACAGAAGTCGTAATCGCAGGAATCGGACAAACGGAAGTCGGCGAGCATTGGGACATTGGTCTGCGCGACCTCGCCTTTGCCGCCATTCAGGACGCAATCAAAGACTCGGGCGGGCTAAAGCCGCAGTCGCTTTTTGTGGGCAACATGCTGGCGCCGACTCTTTCCAACCAGGCGCACCTCGGCGTGCTGCTCGCCGATTTTGCCGGCTTGCCCGGCATCGAAGCCGTGACCGTCGAAGCCGCGGGCGCCTCGGGCGGCGCGGCGCTAAGGCAGGGTTACATCGCCGTCAAAAGCGGCATGGTGGACGTGGCGCTCGTCGTTGGCGTGGAAAAGTTCACCGACCGAGTCGGCGCGGGCGTCGAAGCCGCGCTTTCCACAGCAAGCGATTCGGACTTTGAAGCCGTTCAAGGCATGACTCCCGCCGCACAAGCCGCGCTCTTGATGAAGCGGTACATGCACGAGTACGATGTCCCCCAAGACGGCTTCGCGGGGTTTGCCCTCACCGCGCACGCCAACGGCGCGAACAATCCTCACGCCATGTTCCGCAAAGCCATCAAGCCTGAGACCTACGCCAAAGCGGAAATGGTAAGCGACCCGCTCAACATGTTCGACATGGCGCCCAACGCAGATGGCGCTGCCGCGCTCGTTCTGACTCGCCGCGAATTGCTCCCGTCCGATTTTCATCACCCACTCGTGAAGATTGCCGGCTCCGCCGCCTCGTCGGACACGCTCGCCCTGCACGACCGCAAAGACATGCTCTTCTTCGATACCGCGCAACGCTCTGCCGGCAAAGCCATGAAGCAGGCTGGCGTGATTCTGAATGACATTGACTTCTTCGAATATCACGACACCTTCAGCATCTACGCCGTGCTGCAGCTTGAAGCGGTCGGGTTTGCGGTCAAAGGCAAAGGCTGGAAACTCGCCGCCGAGGGAGAGATCGGGTTGAAAGGCAAAATCCCGTGCGCTACGATGGGCGGGATGAAGGCGCGCGGGTTTGCCGGAGGCGCTGCCGGCGTGTATCAGGCTGTCGAAGCAGCGACCCAGTTACGGGGTCGGGCAAAGGCGAACCAGATCCCGAACGCAAAGACGGCGTTGATCCAGAGTCTCGGCGGACCCGCATCCACGGCGGTCAGTCACATCCTGCAAAAAATGGAGCATCATCTGTAAAGAGAGAGAAAATCGTCGTGGCGTAAGCGGGCGTTCTCTAACGTCCGCACACAGATTACACCTGAGCCAAAATGGAATAACCAGTCTTTCAGAAATCAGGTAAAATCAGGCTAGAATTATATATAATTCTAGCAATAAGGAGACCGAATGCCTGGTTTTACCCCCGGACGCCGCTGGCAGCCCCCCTACCTCCCCTTTCAAAAAGAAACGTTTGGTGAGCGAGCACTGAGGGTGCTCGAATACAGCGTGAAGGGTCCACTGTTCGGGTGCCGCATGTGCGGAAACTGTCTGCTGCAAGAGACTGCGCTCATCTGCCCGATGGAATGTCCGAAGGGTCTGCGGAATGGTCCGTGCGGCGGCTCGACTTCTGAGTATTGTTATGTGGACAAGAGCCGCCCGTGCATTTGGTACAAGATTTACGAGCGGGCGTATGCGTGGGGGCGCGAAGATTTGCTGTTGGAGGTGCTGCCGCCGCTGGATTGGGAAAAGGTGGGAAAGGATTCGTGGAGCGCGATCTTCCGCAACGTTGGCAAAATGGGCGTGAAGAAAGTGATTGCCGGCTTGCTTTCCAAAGCGACCCGCGCTCAAACGTGGGATGGGATATTCCGTCCGGTGCGCCAGCCTGATTGGTGGAAGGGCGATTCGGAGTATCACCCTCCTGCCTACACCGAACCCGCCTCAAACCTGGAACGGAGGCTGGCTGCCGGTCAATTTGTCGTTACCTGCGAAATAACGCCTCCCCTCTCGTCCTCCACCGACAAGTTGATTCGCAACATCGAGCTGGTCAAGGGGCTGGTTACCGCCGTCAATTTCACAGACAATCAGGGCGCAAACCCGCGCATGTCGTCGTGGGCGTGCAGTGAGGTGGCGATGAAGCAGGGGGCGGAGCCAGTGCTGCAAATGTCGGCGCGCAACCGTTCGCGCGGGAGCCTGCAAAGCGAAATCATCGGCGCGTCTGCGCTTGGGGTGAGGAACGTCCTGTGTGTGACCGGCGACAGCGCTAAACTCTCCCCCTCGCCGCGCGACCAGATGGACATCAACGACCTGGATTCGATTCAAATGCTGTGGGTGCTGCGGCGGATGAGGGACGAAGGCAGGTATTTGGACGGGCGTGAGATCAAGCATCCACCCAAATTTTTCCTCGGGGCGGCGGCTTCGCCGTTTTCGTCTAATCCCAAATTTCAGGCGCTGCGCGAGCAAAAGAAGGTCAATGCGGGGGCGCAGTTCTTCCAGACCAATCTTATTTTTGATGTGGAGGGGATGGAGGTCTGGTTAAATGAGCTGGCAAAGCGAAACGTGCTGGACAAGGTCTATATTCTGGCGGGGGTAACGGTCATCAAGAGTTTGAAGATGGCACAGCGGCTGTTGGAGATTCCGGGCGTGTATCTGCCAACGGATGTTTTTCATCGCATGGAAGCCGCAGACCGGGCAGGAAACGCGCAGGAAGAGGGGGTTCAAATTGCGCTGGAAACCATCGGCAAAATTAGAAATTACGAGAAGCAGGGGATTCATGGCATTCATTTGATGCCTGTGGGGTGGGATGAGGTCATTCCAAGAATTGTGAGAGAGGCAGGGCTGGCGCCGGCGGGCATTACAATGGAAAACGCAACGGCATAGAACGCCCTTAGAGAGCATTTTGAAAAGCGTCTTTTCATCCGCAAATTGAGCGTAGAGTGTGCTCTCTAGCGCATCCAGCGACGTTACACTTGCCCTGGCGGGCAAGCGCCAGGGGAGAACGTCGCTTACGCGTAAAGCAAGTAGTTTTAACTCACCTTACGCAAAACGTCCCGAAGGCTCACGTAAATCAGGCTTGGATTTTGCCCAAACCTTCGGGACGGTGCGTAACATCAAGTTTTAAAACACTCTCTTATTCAGTCGTTTCCAGCCACAGAGTTTGATAGGGGGCGAGAATCAAGGAAGGACCATAGAGGCGGTTCGTGAGCAAATCACGAGCCGTTTTGTTTAGCAGGTTTTGAAGCAGCGCTTCCTGCGCCGTGACGTTTTGCAGACATAACACCTGTTTTGTCTGGTCGGGGGAGATTCGCAGGAGTGCGAAAACTTTGCTGCCAATATCGAGGACTTGCTGTCTGCCGTGAGGGTGGAAGGCAGGGGAGGAGGAACGCGCAGAGAGCAGGCGGCGGTAACGGGTGAAAACTTTTGAACGCAGGGAAGCGGGGTCGGCAAGTTGCGTTTCCAATTCATGCCGAGACAATTTCTGGCGGTTGATGGTGCGGTTGTGTTTCGTCATTTCCACGCCTTCGCGCCAGCCGCGCGAGCCGAACAGACTGTGGAAGTAAATGCCTGGCACGCCGATGAGGGAAAGCATGATCGCCTGCGCCGCCATGAAGCGGTCAACCTGCAAATCGAGCGGCTCACCGCTGAAGGGATTGGAGAGGGCGTCGAAGTAGTTGATGTTCATTTCGTAGGGGCTGGTCGAGCCGTCGGCGTTCTGCTTGTAGGAGATGAAGCCGCCATGTGCGAGGGTCTGCGCGACGAGGGAGTCAATGTCAGCGGAGGATAAGGTGCCTCGAGCAGGATTCAGCCCCACCCCGTCGTGTGAAGCGAGGAAGTTGAAGAAGGTCGTTCGGCTGGAGGGAGGCGTCAGAGTCGAAGCCCATCCCGATAAAACACTTGCGTCTCCTGTGCGGAAGGTGTGAAGCGTGAGCGGCGGCAGCGCAAAGTTATAGACGAGTTGCGCTTCGTTCGTGCCGTCGCCGAAGTAGGAGATGTTCTCTGTGTGCGGGACGTTGGTTTCGGTGATGAGGTACACGTGCGGCGCAACGTCATCGAGGACGGCGCGCAGGAGTTGAATGACTGCATGTGTTTGCGGGAGGTGAATGCAGGGCGTGCCGATTTCCTTCCAGAGATAGGCGATGGCGTCGAGGCGGATGAATTGCGCGCCGCGCTGGGCATACAGGAGCAGGATGTCGAAGATTTCGAGCAGGACATCGGGGTTTTTGAAATTCAGGTCAACCTGGTCGGGGCTGAAGGTCGTCCACACTTTGCGTTTGCCTGCAACGGTCTCGAATTCGGTGAGCAGCGGCAGGGCGCGCGGACGGGTGACCTGCGAGAGGTCGGGCTCGCCTTCGACGGTGATGAAATAATCGCGGTAGGGTTTTTCATCGCGCAGGAATTTTTGGAACCATTCGCCCTGCGCCGAGGCGTGATTGATGACGCCGTCGAACATCAAACGGAAGGATTTGCCCAATCGTTCGATGTCGTTCCAACTGCCCAGAGCGGGGTCCACCGCACGGTACTCCTTGACCGAGAAGCCGTCATCTGAAGACCAGGGATAGAAGGGCAGGATGTGAACGCCGCTGACAACGCCGCGTAAATGGGTTTCGCAAAATTCGGCAAGGGTCTGCAGGGAAGGCTTGCCTTCCTCGCGAATCTGGTCGCCGTAGGTGATCAGGAGCGAATCGCGTTCGGTCAGGGATGGATCGGGCGGTTTTGGGATTCGCCCGCGATACTGTTCAATCAGTTTCAGTAATCGCCCATTGACCGATGAGGCTTGTTCGCTTCCATAAAGTTGAGTAAGAGTTGTGGTATAAAAAGTTTGCATGGTGCGTTGAATTGTCAGCAGATCACGAAAACCTCGCGTAGTGTGCGCTCTCTCGCGTCAAACTGGCGTTAGAGAACGTCCATAACACTTGCGTGAGGCGTTGATTGTAACGCATGGGCAAACCGTCCACAAATTATTTTCACGACTGCACGAATATTCGCGGCTTTATTCGTAGACGGTAACCAGGCACATTCAGGGGAAAATTCCAATGCGGCGTAGAACGCGTTATCTGGCTGTTGGCGTTAGAGAACGCTAACTGCGCACAGATAGAGAACGCTAACTGCGCACAGATAGAGAACGCTAACTGCGCGCAGATAGAGAACGCTAATTACGCGCGATCAAGGAGACGACATGACACCTTCACGAAAAATCGGTTTTATCTCCACCCGCTTCGCAGGCACAGACGGGGTTTCGCTTGAAACGGCCAAATGGGCAACCATCCTCGAACGGCTGGGACATGAGTGTTTTTACTTTTGTGGTGAATGCGACCGTCCCGCCGAAAAGAGTTACGTTGTACCCGAAGCCTTTTACCGTCACCCCGAAATTGAAGCCATCAACCAGGTGGCATATCAGGGCACGTGGGGCAAACTGCACGAGGGGCGCAAAATGCACCCTGAAATTCACATCCACCGCAAGGATTTCTTCTCGGTTTATATCCGTCCCGCACACGTCACGCAACGCATTCAGGAACTGCGCTTTTACCTCAAAGAGGAACTCTACAAATTCGCGCACAAATTCAAGCTCGACCTGCTCATCGTCGAGAACGCACTTGCCATTCCCATCAACCTTCCGCTGGGGCTTGCCATCACCGAGTTCGTCGCCGAGACGGGCTACCCCGTCATCGCACACCATCACGACTTTCAGTGGGAACGCCAGCGCTTCATGAACAACTCGGTTCATGATTACATTGCCGCCGCCTTCCCGCCGCGCCTGCCCTCCATTCGGCATGTGGTCATCAACTCGCTTCAGGCGCACCAGCTCGCCTCACGGATTGGCATCACTTCGATGATTATTCCCAACGTGATGGACTTCGACTCGCCTCCCCCGCCGCCAGACGACTACACAGAAACGGTTCGCGCGGACCTCGGGCTTGCTCCTGACCAGAAACTTTTCCTCCAGCCGACGCGCATCATCCAGCGCAAGGGCATCGAACACGCCATCGAGTTGACGCGCCGCATCGGCATCCCTGCGGAACTGGTCATCTCGCACGCGGCAGGCGACGAGGGGACTGAGTACGAAAAGCGCGTGCGTGAGTTTGCCTCCTTGCTGAATGTGGTGGTTCGTTTCGAATCGAACCTCATCGGCGAGAGGCGAGGCGTCACAGCCGATGGGCGCAAAATCTACTCGCTGGGCGATGTGTACCAGAAAGCGGATCTGGTCACCTACCCCTCCAGTATCGAAGGGTTTGGCAACGCCTTTCTCGAAGCCATCTACTACAAGCGCCCAATCGTGGTAAATAACTATTCCATCTACGAAGCGGATATCAAACCGAAGGGCTTCAAAGTCATCGAGTTCGACGGTTTCATCAGCAGCGCCACGCTGGAGGAGACGCGTTACGTGCTGAACCATCCTGAGGAAGCCGCCGAACGTGCCGAGCATAACTACCAACTCGCCCGCCGCTATTACTCCTACACCATGCTCCAAAATCATCTGGAGTTGCTGCTGGCAGATTGCTTCGGAGAGACCGTATGAGGATTGCGCTGCTGCATTACTCGTCGCCGCCCATCGTGGGGGGCGTGGAAAGCGTCCTCGCCCATCACGCGCGCCTGATGACAAACGCGGGACATGAAGTGACCATCCTCACGGGACGCGGGGAGTCCTTCGATGAACGAATCAAAGTGCGCGTCCTGCCGCGGCTGGATTCGCGCCATCCCGATGTCATGGAGGTCAAGGGTTTCCTCGACGCTGGCAAGCACACGCCCGCCTTCGAAGCGTTGAAGGAGGAAATCAAGCAAGATTTGCTGGGAGCATTGCAGGGGTGTGATGTGCTGATTGCGCACAATGTCGCATCGCTGCACAAAAATCTGGCGTTAACCGCCGCACTGCACGAAGCATATCGAAGCGCCGCTTTTCCGCGCCTGATTCTCTGGCATCACGACCTGGCATGGACAACTCCGCGCTACCGCCACGAACTGTATGACGGTCACCCCTGGAATTTGTTGCGCACGCCCTGGGAAGGGGTTACGCAGGTGGTCGTTTCGGGGTTGCGGAAGCGGGAACTCGCAAAACTGCTCGGCATTTCCAACGGTTCCATCCGCGTCATCCCCAACGGCGTGGACCTCAACGCATTCTTCAAATTGGAGCCGCAAACCATCGAACTCATCGAACGACTGAACCTGCTGAAAGCAGACCCCTTGCTCCTTCTGCCCGTGCGCCTGACGCCGCGTAAGAACATCGAACTGGCTTTGCGCGTGACGGCTGAATTGCGAAGGGACTACCCCAACGCCATGCTGCTCGTCACGGGACCCGAGGGACCGCACAACCCTGCAAACAAAGCCTACAAGAAAAAACTGTTTGACTTGCGCGATGAGTTGAAATTACAGGGCGCGGCGCATTTTCTCGCCGAGACCACATCCGAGTTCATGCCAGACGCGGTCATCGCAGATTTCTATCGGCTGGCAGACGCGCTGTTTTTCCCAAGTTACGAGGAGGGATTCGGGATTCCCATCATCGAAGCCGCGTTCAGCAGGCTGCCGGTCTTCTGTGCGGATATTCCCGTGCTGCGCGAATTGGGCGGGGAGGATGTGACGTACTTTGCTCCAGACGTGAATCCGCTCGAGGCGGCGAGGCAGATCAAGGTCAGGCTGGAGGCGGAGTTTACGTCCCGCTGGGGGCGGCGGGCAAAACGCGGTTACGCCTGGGAACAAATCTATTCACAGCGCATCGCATCGCTGCTTGAAGAGGTAAACCAATGACAAAGACTCACAAAATCAAACTGGCGCTCGTCCCTATCGGGCTGGGAGAAGACGGGCAGAAGGCATTCCATGCCGCGCATCTGATTGCGGCGGAAATCCTGCTGGTTGGCGTTGTGCCAATCAAAAAAGGGCAGCCGATCAGCGCGGGCGCAGAACAGGCGAGGGCGCTGCGTAAACGCTTGATGTCCATGAGCGACACGAACGTGCGCTTCAAGTCTACGGTGATCGTGTCGCGTACCGCGTGGAAAGACTTGCAAAGCATCATCGCCAATGAAGAACCTGACCTGTTTGTGGTTGAATGGAAGGACGGAAAAACGTTTTGGGGTGAGCCGGCTGCGAGAGTTCTCGTCAACCCGGCGTGCAATGTCGCCATCGTACGCGGGAATTTTCACGTTGAGCCGCAGCGCACACTGGTGCTGGCGCGCGGCGGACCGTTTGCAGAGCTGGCGCTTCAAATTGGGATGAGTCTGCATTCAAAGCAGCTGGATGTCCTGCACGTTGCGCTCACGGGTGCAGAAACAGACGCGCCGTTCAAAGGCATGAAGTACATTCTTTCGCATATTCCCGAAGCGAACCTGCGTTCAATTACCACCGCCGATGCGGTGCGGACCATTCTTGAGGAAGCCAGGCAATACGACACAATAGTGCTTGGGGCATCGGCTGGCAAGACGGCAGGCAGCACGATGATTGGACCGGTAGCGGATAAACTCATCAACGAATCATCCGCCAACCTGATTCTCGTAAAGACGCGCCGCCCGATGCCTGAATTCATGCTGGATGAAAGCGCAGGGTACAAGGCAATTTCTATCCTGGTGGACAAATGGTTTGCCGAGAACACCTTCCATGCTGAAGAATTTTCGAACATCAAAGACCTGCTGGCGCTCAAGGAACAGCAGGGCTCCACCATCAGTCTTGCGCTTCCCGCCTTGAACGAGGAGGAAACTGTAGGAAAAATCATCCGCACGCTCAAGAAAGAGTTGATGGAGAAATACCCCCTGCTGGATGAAATTGTGCTGATCGACTCCAACTCCACCGACCGCACGCGCCAAATTGCAAAAGGGCTCGGCATTCCCGTGTATATTCATCAGCGCCTGCTGCCCGAATTGGGTTCGCGCGCCGGCAAGGGCGAAGCGTTGTGGAAAAGCCTGCTCGTCACCAAAGGCGACATCATCGCGTGGATAGATACGGACATTGTGAACATTCATCCACGCTTTGTGTACGGTATTCTCGGTCCGTTGTTGTTAAATCGCAACATTCAATTCGTAAAGGGCTTTTACCGGCGCCCGTTGAAAGTGGGGGATAAGATACAGGCAGGCGGAGGCGGGCGTGTGACTGAACTCACGGCGCGTCCCTTGCTCAATCTTTTCTATCCCGAACTCTCGGGCGTTGTGCAACCGCTTTCGGGCGAATACGCCGGACGCCGCGAGGCGCTCGAAAAGGTGCCGTTCGCTTCGGGGTATGGAGTTGAAACGGGCTTGCTGATTGACATCTTCGAGCGATACGGTCTACGCGCCATTGCGCAGGTGGATCTGCTGGAACGCATCCATCACAGCCAGGAGTTGGAAGCGCTGAGCAAAATGTCCTTTGCCATCATCCAGACTGTACTCCGTAAGCTCGAGCCGCGCTTCGAGCGCTCCATCATCGAGGAGGTCAACAAGACGATGAAGTTGATCAAATATGCAAAAGGCGGCTACTACCTGGAGGTGGAGGAGGTCGCTGAACGTGAACGCCCGCCGCTCATTACCCTCCCTGCCTATCGGGAGCGCTTCCATAAATGACGCGCTTTTGCCTTACAAAACAAAGTCAAGTGAATTGAAATTGCACGGGAGAGCCATTGATTCTTAATTCACTTCCCACCGCTTCTACGGCATCATCTTCTAACCCAAAGAACGTCCAGAATGTGACTTCGGGTTGATTCGCTTCCAACATCACAGAGATGGCTGGTTCCTTGTGACCGTAGTAACGCGAGCGCCAGCCTCTGGTCGAGTTCGGATCGGCACGGACAATGGAAAATTTACCGTTCCCATCCTTCATCCCAACCTGGACTTTGTACTTCATTCCTTTCAACTGCAATCTCACCAAATTTTCTTTTTGCTCGAAGGGAACATTGCCCAGCAGCCAGTGCAGCGCGTAATGATGGGCATCATTTGCAATAAGATGATCAATCACCAGCCAGCGGTCGCCTTCCAGAGACACGACTGCTCGCTTGTGGGAGACAGGCTTGTAACTATCATGCTCGCCTTGCCAGAGATTCTTATCGTGCCTGAGAACCTTGCCTTTTGACCAGTGCGTCCACGTAAAACGGCTGAGCAGAGTCATCTGGTCTCTTCCATCCACTGTGACGGTGTTATGAACAGCGGTGCGCGCAAGTCCGTTACGCCATATGCCCTCCCCTGAGTAGAGATAAGTGCCGGCGTCAATGGCGATCTCCTGACCGTGCATCCACAAGTCCACGTGGAGCTGGTCGGCGTGGGAGGGGCGGGAGGTGAAGTCGGTACAGCGGATGAGAGCGCGGGAGTTGGAGGCGCGAAGCAGGTAAATCCCGCCGTGAGGGAATGCGATTTCTCCCTCATCCTCAGCCCTCCTCCCGAGGGAAGAAGGGAGCCAGAGTTCCTTTCTCCTGCTGGGAGAGGGGTTAGGGGTGAGGGCAGATTCACCGCACAACCAAAACAAATCTTCATCCCACGGACCCGGCTCGAAGAGACGTTCGCCTTTGGTGATGTACCAGCCCAATTGCAGCAATGGCCGGTAATCGGTGAAGTCGCAGTTGTTGAGAGGCAGGACAAGCGCGCCGTCGTTCGAGCCGTAGGCGGGCATGCTTCCCGTTTGGGGTTCGATAAGTTGAGCGAGGAAGTCAATGGACCTGGCAACTGATTCGATGAGTTGCGTGCTGAATGGCGATTGGCGAGTTTCGCTCAGGCGGATAGCCCAAAGGTAAAGATGAAGAATGAAGCGATGGTAATTGAGCGAATACATCGAGTAAGCGCCATCGGGAAAGATTTGCGTGCGGGCTTCACGTTCGAGAGAGTTTTTTCCAAAGGCGAGATATTTCGAGGCGTTTTTCAGGTCAGGGAACAGGGTGCCGACCATCCACAGGGCAAAGGCTTCTGTGATGCAGTGGTTGTTGTGTGAGGAGAGGGCAAAGGAGCGGTTGTGGTAAATTCGCTCGGCTTGGGCGGCAAGGCAGCGCTTGAAGTGGTGAAGTCGTTCGGGCGTGGACGAGGGAGAGGTTTGGAAGGCGCGGCAGCCAAAGGTCCAGGCAATGAGGCGCAGGGCGATTTCCTGACCGTCCATCCAGTTAGGTCCCGTGTTGGGAGGGTTATGCTTCGCCCAGTCTTCGAGAAGAGTCCAGAAGGCTTGGGGATATTTGTCGTCACCGCTGACGGCGTAAGCGCGGACGAGAGGGTAAACAAAGAAAAAGCGATTCGCCTCCCAGATGAATTTGATATCGCCGCCTGTGTCGTCGGAGTATTCGCACCAGTGTTTCAACGGCTCGAGTGCAAAGCCGGTTACAGGGTCTTTGTGCCAGTTGGGAGGGAAACCCGTTGCAACAAATTCATGAGCAAAATACTTGATTTCGCCGTTGAGGAGACGGTCGGCTTCCGCGACGGCGGATTGAGGATCCCATGGTACATTGGGTGGAATTTTGCCGGGCAGGGGAAAATCAAGATGGAAATCTGGCGCTGTGATATGCTCCGTGTAATCATCCCATTCCCCCATCGGCATTTGCAAGCGGAGCAGCCCCATGCGCAGGCGAAGGGCATAAGCGAATCGAAAAAGTATCCAACGCAGACCAAGTTCTCGGTAGAGGGAAGCAAACTGGCGGAGTTTTGTCAACATTTTTGGGAGAAGATCATCCACGAAGAACACAAAGTTCACGAAGAAAAATATTCAAAGAAGCAAACTGGCAGAGGTTCGTCAACATTTTTGGGAGAAGGTCATCCACGAAGAACACAAAGTTCACGAAGATTGATTTTCAAGGGCAGAATGTTTCGAAGGTTCGTGTAAATCGAATGGGCTTGGAGTACAACTGTCGCACGGCAACGCCTTCGAAACGGTGCGTAACATTAGCATTAAGAATCCTTCGTGCGATTCGCGAATAACAACGTGTTTGCATGGCGGTGTAGCACGTAGTATGTGAGCGGAAGCCCGAAGAGGATGATGGCAGAAGCAGGCCGGCTCCCAACGCTCCAGGCAGAGGCGAGACGCAAAGCAACCAGCGTAAGGACAATGTACATGCTGGAAACCTGTGCATGCGAATAGCCTCCGATTACGAGGCGCTGGTAGAGGTGTGTGCGATGGGCGGTAAAAACGTTCTCACGCCTGAGCAAGCGGCGGATAAATGTGACGCCCGCGTCCATGATAAAGGTCCAGAGAAGAAGCGTGCCGAGCATGAGGGCATCGCCTTCCTGATTGGATGCGAGCATGGGCATGACCGCAAAACTGTAACCGAGAAAAGTACTGGCAACATCGCCCATGAAAATTTTGGCGGGCTGCCAGTTGTGGAAGAGAAAGCCCAGGCTGCTTGCGGCAATTGCCAGCGCTATCCAAAACACGAAGGAGTTTGCCAGGTAAGAAATGTTCGCGGTGAGCAACGCCCAGCCCAGCCCAGCCGCAAACGCCACCCCGCCCGCCATGCCGTCAATGCCATCCATAAAGTTGTATGCGTTGGTCAGCCCAACGATCCACAAAAACGTGATGACGATACCAGGCGCGCCGAGTTGTAGTTTGCCAAACAACGGGATGGTGACCGAATCGAAGTAGCCCAGCCCCCAAATGGACGCAGCAGCGACCAGCCCCTGCACCCCAAAACGGACGCGCGGCGAGAGCGAATGAAGGTCATCACGCCAGCCGAGGAAGGCAATGACCAGCCCGCAGAGCAGGTAAACCATGCTTCGCTTCAAATCCGCTTCGCTCGCAGACCATAAGCCTGTTCCCGTCACGAGAAGCACGATCGCCAGCCCTCCGCCGCGCGGCGTGGGCATGGAATGAGAACTACGCTCGTTCGGGTGGTCGAGAATTTGGCGGCGTTCCGCGTAACGGCGGATAATCCATACGCCGAGGTAGGAGAGAAAGGTAAGCAGAACGAAGAGGGCAAAGGGTGACATTGAAATGATTGTAACTGATGTACGGAGCGGCTGGCAGCGTTTGTCTGCGCTGGGTGAGTTCTTCAGCCTGCTTTCCTGTTTGGAAGTCTCTGAACGATTTCCTCCACATCGAGCGGCTTATCCAGGTTGAATACCTGCCCTTCGGCAGCGCGGAACAGGCGGTCCCAGATGGTGAAACCCAACCCCTCCTGCAGTGGAGCGCGGACGAGGATAACATCCACGCGCAGGCTGTCGAGGCGGCGCATTTGGGCAAAGAGACGGCGTCCCATTTGCGGCAGGTCGTCGGCAGAGCCCAAGTCGGCAAGTTCAAGGTTCAACCCTGCAAACTGAATGGCGTCTTCCGCCGTAGTCATCACACCGACACGATACCCCCTCCCTGCCAGCGCAGACGCCAGCGCCCGCAGGCGGGCGAGTGCGGCGTCTTTCTGACCACTGAAGAGCAGAAGGCGGGCTCGCGGCGAGTAATGTTTGGCAAGCATCCCCGGCGCAGATACGGCGTGTCCTTCGTCATCTTTGATATAGCGCTGCGCGATTTGCAGGTCGGGGATTCGCTCTCGGAGGAGATCAAGCGAGAGACCGCCCGGACGTAACACGGTCGGGAGAGAGGCGGTCAGGTCCAGGATGGTGGATTCCAGCCCGATGGGGCAGTCTCCGCCGTCGAGGATGACATCCACGTGACCGTCGAGGTCTTCCAGCACGTGACGGGCAGAGGTGGGGCTTGGGCGGGTGAACAGGTTGGCGCTGGGCGCAGCAACGGGCAGGCTGGAGGTTTCGACCAGCGCAAGCGGGATACGGTGATTCGGCATGCGGACGGCAACCGTATCCATCCCTGCTGAAACGTTCGGGGCAACCTGCGGACCTTTTTTCAGCACGAGCGTCAACGGGCCGGGCCAGTATTCCTGCACCAGTTCGTACGCCAGCGCCGGCACCTCTCGCGCAACGCGCTCGATTTGGGAAATGGCAGAAAGATGCACAATGACGGGGTCGTAAGACGGACGCTTCTTGACCTCAAAGATGCGTCCCACTGCCAGCGGGCTGAAGGCATTAGCGCCCAGCCCATAGACCGTTTCGGTAGGAAAGGCAACCAGCCCATCGGCGCGGAGGCGCTCCACTGCCTGGGCAATAATGACCGGGTCGGGGTTTTGGGGATCGAGCGTAAAAACCTGAGTTCTGACGGAGTACACGGATCAACCCTCCGCCAGCCTGACCAGCAAATTCAGCGTTTCATTCAACTTGTCGCGGCGGTCAAGGTGCTTCACGAGATAGTTTCGGGCGTCTTGCCCCATGTGCTGAAGCCGCTGCGGGTTCTTCGAGAGTTCGAGCACAGTTGCCGCCAGCAAGGCATCATCGCCCGGCTGGATGAACACCCCCCCGCCCGACTCTTCAATGAGCCGCCGCGAAACGCCGTCAATGACGAGGATGGTGGCGCGTCCTGCCGCCATGTAGTCGAAGACCTTGTTGGGGTAGGTGGTACGGAACATGGGAATATCCTGCAAAATGGCGAGGCAGACATCCGCGGCGGCAACGACGCGCGGCATATCCTTTTTGGGGCGTACTCCGGCGAAGAGGACGTTCGAAAGCCCCATCTGCCGCGCTTCGGCTTCCAAACGCGGGCGCTCCTTCCCGTCCCCAAACAAGACAAAGCGAATCTTCTCCTCGACCTTCAGCCGCTGCGCCGCACGCAGGAGCGTATCAATATCGTTGGCTTGTCCCAGCGCCCCCGCATACAACACCACGAACTGATCCTGTAATCCCAGCTCCTGCCGAATTGACGAACCATCCACTTCCGGGCGGAACATCTCCACGTCTGTGCCATAGGGGATGTACGTCACCCTGTCTGCCGGCACGCCCTTAGCAATCATATAGTCACGGTAAGCAGGTGAATTCACCAAAATATGCGTTGCGCGCGCATACAAAAATCTCTCCAGCCAGCGCGCCAGCCCAATCACCAGCGGGTTTTTCAACACCCCCATACTGACGCCAAACTCGGGCCACAGGTCGCGCACCTCCAGCAAGAACGGTTTGCGGCGCATCAGCGCAACAAACCACGCCGAAACCGCCTGAAAGATGGGCGGCGTCGTTCCCATCACCAGATCCACCTCTTTGACTTGCAGCGCTGTCCATACCGAACTGAACATAAAACTGAAAAACGAAATCACCCGCCAAAAATAACTGCGGTGCAATGCAGGGAAAATGTACGAGCGCAGCACCCGCACGCCGTCAAAATTCTGCTCGGCAAACAATCCCTTGCGCGCCACTGTGCGCTGACCGGTCTGATAGTTCAGGTCGCTGGCAACGATAACCAGTTCATGTCCGCGCGACTGCAGAAATTTTGCCATCTCGAAATGACGGGTATGACCGGGCTCTTCGGGAGAGACAAATGCCTGATTGATGAGTAAGATTCGCATCGGGGTGAGATTATAGCATTGGGAGGTGAATCCGCTTCGGGCTTAAGCGGGAGGCGGGTTGCCATCAAAGCCATCCCGCCCGGACATAAATGTCCGGGCTATCCATCCAAAGCCGTCTGATGGTTTTTAACAAAATAATCTCG
>Ga0272446_1004840_pt1 | contig 15489 bp, 15 predicted proteins | sample YNPCB0061_FD_194587 | JGI IMG/M metagenome (GOLD analysis project Ga0272446, IMG submission 194587) | Hot spring microbial mat communities from Yellowstone National Park, WY, United States - YNP-CB-006-1 | ecosystem: Environmental > Aquatic > Thermal springs > Hot (42-90C) > Sediment | place... | reverse complement strand
GCAAACCATCTTTGCCGAAGACCTCAATGTCAAAGGCTTGGCACGGGGGATGTTACGCAAGGATTGTGTTGATGCCTCATTTGGACAGTTTTTGTCTTTACTGGAGTGGGTGTGTTGGAAACGGGGGGTGTACTTTGCCAAAGTTGATCCCAACGGGACAAGCCAAACCTGTCCATCCTGCCTTGCTACGGTGAGGAAAGAGTTGGCAGTCAGGGAGCATTATTGTCCTGAGTGTGGGTATCGGACGCATCGGGATCATGCCTCAGCAGAGATGGTTCTACTGAGGGGACTAGAGAATGTAGTAGCCCAGGGACGCTGGGGAACGGAAACCGCCTGTCAAGTCGTTCTGTCGGGGGTCTGGCGTGGGGCAGGAATGCCTAATCGTGAGGTTGGGAGAGCCTGACACTCTGTCTGTAGGACGCTCGCAAAGCGTGGCGTAGCCATGGGTCGGGAGGATGTCACTAAGATGTCACTAAATTGATAATTAGCCAATAACTGCTGGGGTCAAAGTAGGGCAAAATTTACACTGGTAAATGATTAGCATTAGGTCGCACCACTTTGTTTGCACACTCTAGCTGGCAGATTGCCCCAGAAGCAGGTAAAAAGCGCACTCGCATCATGGGCGTAATCAATGTTACCCCCGACAGTTTTAGTGATGGGGGACAATTTCAGACCGTATCCTCAGCCCTTAGGCACGCTCAATCCATCGCTCCCTACTGCGACATTTTGGACATAGGGGGAGAATCCACCCGCCCCGGGGCACAGCCAGTTGCCCCTGCAGAGGAACTCGATCGAGTTTTGCCCGTGATTAGGGCTTTGCGGGAACACGGCATTACCTTGCCCATCTCGATCGACACCACCAAAGCCCAAGTGGCAGAAATGGCACTCAAGGCGGGGGCAAATATCATTAACGATGTATCAGCGGGCAGATTTGAACCAGACATTTTTCGGGTGGCGCGGGACTACGGGGCATCGATCGTGTTAATGCACATGCAGGGACAACCGCGCACCATGCAGATCAATCCCCAATATAAGGATGTGGTACAAGAGGTCAAACAGTTTTTACAGTCAGCCATCGAGATTGCCATGGCCTGTGGGGTGAACAAAGAAGCGATCGCCATTGACCCCGGCATTGGTTTTGGTAAAACGCTGGAACACAATCTGCTACTATTGCGCCATCTGTCCCAGTTGACCAGCCTAGGTTGTCCCCTACTGGTGGGGGTATCCCGCAAAAGCTTTATCGGCACACTCTGCGACCAGCCCGATCCCCAACAGAGGGTGTGGGGCACTACAGCGGCTTGCGCGGTAGCCATTATGCACGGGGCGCACATTCTCAGGGTGCATGATGCCCGTGCCATTTATGATGTATGCAAAGTAGTTGATGCCATTCAGCAAGTCTGAACTGACCCTTACCCCTGAAATCCCGACCATTTCACTTAGTTATATCAAAAATGCAAAATTTAATTTGCCTCTACTACCTTGATTACCCTTCTGGGATGTCCACTTACCCTAAAGCGAGGTAACTTTGGCTGAGCAGAAACGATCGTTAGCGGGAATTGCCCTGATTGTGGCGGTGGCAACCCTATTGAGTAAAGTCTTTGGACTATTTCGCCAGATGGCGATTGCGGCGGCATTTGGGGTGGGAGTGGTATTTGATGCCTACAACTACGCCTATGTCATCCCGGGCTTTTTATTGATTTTGCTAGGGGGCATCAATGGTCCATTTCACAGTGCCATTGTCAGTGTTTTGGCAAAACGGTCCGATCGATCCGCCGCCCCCCTCGTGGAAACCATCAACACGATCGTGGGCATTTTGCTGTTATTGGTAACCATTCTTCTATTTGTATTTGCCGCTCCCCTCATCGATTTAGTCGCCCCCGGACTAAGTAGCACGGACACAGGCAGAGAAATCCGCTCGATCGCCATTGAGCAATTGCAGATCATGGCTCCCATGGCACTATTTGCGGGACTAATTGGCATAGGGTTTGGGTGTCTGAACGCCGCCAATCAATTTTGGTTGCCTTCCGTCAGCCCCCTGTTGTCCAGCTTGACTGTGCTCATTGGGTTGGGGGGCTTGGCATTATTCTTGGGTAAAGGAATTACCGCCCCTGAAAATGCCTATCTGGGGGGCGCAGTCCTAGCCTGGAGTACCCTAGCGGGGGCAGTGTGTCAATGGCTATTACAAATTCCTGCCCAAGTCAAGGCGGGCATGGGCAGTCTCAGGCTGAGGTGGGACTGGCGACAAGAGGGCGTAGGGGAAATCCTGAAAATAATGGCTCCCGCCACCTTCTCTTCAGGTATGGTACAGATAAATGTATTTGCGATTTTATTTTTTGCTTCCTACATTCCCCAGGCGGCGGCGGCCCTCGGCTATGCCAGTCTATTAGTGCAAACCCCCTTAGGCGTACTATCCAATGTAATTTTGGTGCCCTTTTTCCCCTTATTTTCCCGTCTAGCGGCACCCGATCGCTGGGATGAACTGAAATTAAGGATTAGGCAATGTTTAATTTTTACGGGCATTACCATGTTACCTTTGGGGGCATTGATGGCAGTGTTATCCAGACCCACTGTGCAAATTATTTATGAGCGCTACGCCTTTGATGCCCAAGCCACAGAAATTACCGCGTCCATGCTCTATGTCTATAGTTTAGGTATGTTTGTCTATTTGGGGCGGGATGTGTTGGTCAGGGTATTTTACGCCCTAGGGGACGGGGTAACCCCCTTTCGCATCAGCGTCATCAACATTTTCTTGAATGTACTATTTGCGGCAGTTTTTGTACAATGGCTAGGGGCATCGGGTCTGGTTTTAGCCACCGTAGCCGTGAATATCATTTCCATGGTGGCTTTGCTCATTGCCCTCGATCGAGCGTTACATGGCATTCCTTGGTGGAACTGGAGCGCGCCGATTATCGGTTTAACCGCCACCAGTGGGGTGGGGGGGCTTGCCAGTTGGGGACTACTGCTATTGCTCAGCCCCTACTTACAAACGGGTTTTTGGCAAAAGGCAATCCTCCTGATTACCTGTGGCAGTGGGGGCATGGCAGTATTTCTACTACTGACGATCGGGTTGGGTTTACCTGAATTAAATGAGCTGTTGCAAAGGCTGAAGCAAAAATTTTTCGCCTAACCTAACGCTTTTGACAATTTTTTGTCCCTAAATTACCTACAAATAAATTATGGGTTTTTACACCCGCAAACTGAGTAGCAGAAATTGGTTTATTTGATAATTATTTGACTAGGGATCAATAGAGGGACTGCTGTGGAATTGCCTTTCCAACATCTCAATAATTTCCGAGCGCTTGTGCACATCTCCCACCTGCTCAGAAAGAGGTACATTGAAATCAAGTTTACTAACGGGTTTGGGTTGGGTCTTCCCAGACAAGAGGCGCAAAGCCCTAGCAAAAAATAACACCGCCCCTGCAATCAACAGGACAGCTACTGCAACATAGATTAGGGCAATGATAATCATAAACTTAACTCAGGTATAGCTGATGCTTGATAGAAACTGTTTACACAATAGTCTAGGTGTCATGGGTTGGCAATTAGGGATTTGCTAAAAAATTCTTACGATTTTGCCGTATCTCTGCCATTGTGTAGCTCTCTGCCTAAAAAATATGACAAATTTATAGACACGATCGAGAAATTATGCTAAGGTTATAGACCGTTCTCAAAAAATACTTACCCTTGGCAATTTATCTCCATACTTATGCCCACCATCCAGCAGTTAATCCGTAGCGAGCGCCAAAGTATCACCACCAAAACCAAGTCTCCCGCCCTCAAAGCCTGTCCCCAACGGCGGGGGGTTTGCACTAGGGTTTACACCACCACCCCCAAAAAGCCCAACTCTGCTCTACGGAAAGTGGCACGGGTGAGGCTCACCTCCCAGTTTGAAGTGACCGCCTACATCCCTGGGATCGGGCACAATTTACAGGAGCACTCGGTGGTCATGATCAGGGGCGGGCGGGTCAAAGATTTACCCGGTGTACGGTATCACATTATTCGCGGCACTTTAGATACGGCGGGGGTAAAAGACCGCAAGCAGGGACGCTCTAAGTACGGAGCCAAACGCCCCAAGCCCGGTCAGCCCAGCGCTCCAGCCAAGGGCGGTAAAAAGAAATAAATTTTCCTAGTTCTCATCCCAGTAATTTCAGAGGTAAATAAACTAACGACCATGTCTCGCCGCACTAAAGCCACAAAACGCACCATTCCCCCCGATGCTGTGTACAACAGCCCCGTAGTCACTAGCCTGATTCGGCGGGTAATGACTAGGGGCAAATTTTCCCTCGCCTCCCGCATTGTCTATAAAGCCCTAGAAACCGTCGGGCAACGCACAGGACAACCCCCCCTCGAAGTATTTGATAAAGCGGTGCGCAACGCTACTCCCTTGGTGGAGGTAAAGGCGCGGCGGGTGGGGGGCGCTACCTATCAGGTGCCCATGGATGTCAGGAGCGATCGCGGCACAGCCCTGGCTTTGAGATGGTTAGTGCAATATGCCCGCAATCGGGGTGGGCGCACTATGGCGAGCAAACTGGCGAATGAGCTAATGGATGCCGCCAACGAAACAGGGGGAGCCATCCGCAAACGGGAAGAAACCCACAAAATGGCAGATGCCAACAAAGCCTTTGCCCACTATCGCTACTAATTCTTTTATCCCAACAATTGGGTGAAAATGGGTTATGATATTCCATGATTAAAATAGTCTAAAAATTGTAAAATTCCTGCGAGGAAGTTGTGGCTAGGAGCATTCCCTTAGAACGAGTTAGAAACATTGGTATCGCCGCTCACATTGATGCGGGTAAGACTACCACCACCGAGCGCATCCTGTTTTATTCAGGGGTGATTCATAAAATTGGTGAAGTGCACGAAGGTACAGCCGTAACCGACTGGATGGCACAGGAGCGGGAACGGGGAATCACCATCACAGCCGCCGCCATTAGCACCAGTTGGACAAAGCGCGACCCCCAAAATCCTACCCAACCCCTAGCAGGTGCTCCTGAACATAAAATCAACATTATTGATACCCCTGGGCATGTGGACTTCACGATCGAGGTGGAGCGTTCCATGCGGGTACTGGACGGGGTAATTACCGTATTGTGCTCTGTGGGTGGTGTGCAACCCCAAACGGAGACCGTGTGGCGCCAAGCTGACCGTTACAAGGTTCCCCGTATTATCTTTGTCAACAAGATGGATAGGACGGGAGCCAATTTCTTTAAGGTGCATGGGCAGGTGCGGGACAGACTACGGGCTAATGCGGTGCCTATTCAAGTGCCCATCGGCAGTGAAGTAGATTTTAGTGGTCTGGTGGACTTGGTGCGGATGCGCGCCTACATCTATAACAATGATCTAGGTACAGACATTGTAGAAACGGACATTCCCGAAAGTGTGCGCCCCTTGGCTGAAGAATATCGCACCAAGTTAATTGAAGCGGTTGCCGAAACCGATGATGCTCTGACAGAAAAGTATCTGGAGGGAGAGGAATTCACGGAAGCCGAAATTAAAGCCACCCTGAGAAAAGCCACGATCGCTGGCAAAATTGTTCCCATGTTGTGTGGTTCTGCCTTCAAGAACAAGGGTGTACAGTTGTTGTTGGATGCGGTGCTAGACTACTTGCCTTCTCCCATAGATATTCCGCCCATCAAAGGGGTACTGCCCAGCGGGGAAGAGGTGGAGCGCCGCGCCGACGATGATCAGCCCTTTGCCGCTCTGGCATTCAAGTTGATGAGCGACAAGTATGGTGATTTGACCTTCATTCGGGTTTATTCGGGAGTGCTCTCCAAGGGTAGCTATGTGCTCAATGCCACCAAGAATAAGAAAGAACGCATTTCCCGATTGGTGGTACTCAAGGCTGATGAACGGATTGAAGTGGATGAACTGCGGGCAGGGGATTTGGGGGCGGTCTTGGGACTGAAGGATACGATTACGGGGGACACCCTGTGCGATGAAAACAACCCTGTAATTTTGGAATCCCTGTTCATTCCTGAAGCGGTTATATCAGTGGCGGTGGAACCCAAAACCAAAGCTGATATGGATAAACTGTCCAAAGCCCTTCAAGCGTTATCCAAGGAAGACCCCACCTTTAGGGTCATGGTTGACCCCGAAACCAATCAGACCATTATTTCTGGTATGGGAGAACTGCACTTAGAGATTCTGGTCGATCGGATGTTGCGGGAATTCAATGTGGAAGCGAATGTGGGTGCACCACAGGTGGCTTACCGTGAAACCATTCGCAAAGCCGTTAGAGCCGAAGGTAAATTCATTCGCCAAAGCGGTGGCAAAGGGCAGTATGGGCATGTGGTGATTGAGCTGGAGCCTGCGGAAGTGGGCACGGGTTTTGAATTCGTTTCTAAAATTGTGGGCGGGGTGGTACCCAAAGAATACATTGGACCCGCAGAACAGGGAATGAGAGAAGCCTGCGAATCGGGAATTTTAGCTGGTTTCCCTGTGATTGATGTCAGAGCTACCCTTGTTGATGGTTCTTATCATGATGTGGATTCTTCGGAAATGGCTTTCAAGATTGCTGGTTCTATGGCAATTAAAGAAGCGGTGATGAAGGCTAATCCCGTTCTGTTGGAACCAGTAATGAAGGTAGAAGTGGAAGTACCAGAAAACTTTCTCGGGGATGTGATGGGCGACCTGAACTCTCGTCGGGGACAAGTGGAAGGTATGGGTTCAGAAGCAGGCATCGCTAAGGTGACTGCTAAAGTGCCCTTGGCACAGATGTTCGGTTATGCTACCGACATTCGCTCTAAGACCCAAGGTCGTGGCGTATTCTCCATGGAATTTTCTAACTATGAAGAAGTGCCGCGCAATGTCGCAGAGACTATAATTGCTAAAAGCAAAGCTAAAGAATAAACTAATAAAACTAATAGGAGTAGGAATAAACAATCAATGGCACGCGAAAAGTTTGAACGCACTAAACCCCATGTGAACATCGGCACGATCGGGCATGTGGATCATGGTAAGACTACTTTGACCGCCGCAATCACCATGACTTTAGCGTCGGTGGGACAGGCAACGGCTAAAAAGTATGATGAGATTGATGCGGCTCCCGAAGAGCGGGCGCGGGGTATTACCATCAACACTGCCCATGTGGAATACCAGACGGAAAATCGGCACTATGCCCATGTGGACTGTCCTGGACACGCTGACTATGTGAAGAACATGATCACTGGTGCCGCTCAGATGGATGGTGCCATTCTCTTGGTGTCGGCGGCAGATGGACCTGAACCCCAAACCCGTGAACACATTCTCCTTGCCCGTCAGGTAGGGGTGCCCAATCTGGTGGTGTTCTTGAATAAGGAAGACCAGATGGAAGGGGAGGATGAACTGGTAGAGCTAGTAGAACTGGAAGTGCGTGAATTGTTGTCTAGCTACGACTTTGATGGGGATAACATCCCGATCGTGAGGGGGTCAGCCCTGAAGGCGGTGGAAGCCCTGACAGCCAATCCCAAAATCAAACGGGGGGAAAATCCTTGGGTGGACAAAATTTGGAAGTTGATGGATGAAGTAGATAGATATATTCCTACCCCTGAGCGCGCGGTGGATAAGCCCTTCCTGATGGCGGTGGAAGATGTGTTCTCCATCACTGGTCGGGGTACGGTGGCAACTGGTCGGATTGAACGGGGCAAGGTGAAGATCAACGACAGCGTAGAGTTGGTAGGTCTGCGTGAGACCCGTACCACTACCGTAACTGGTATTGAAATGTTCAAGAAGAGCTTGGATGAAGGGATTGCGGGGGATAACGCTGGTATCCTGCTTCGTGGTCTGAAGAAGGAAGATGTGGAACGGGGCATGGTACTGGCTAAGCCCGGTTCTATCACTCCCCACACTGAGTTTGAAGCTCAGGTTTACATTTTGACCGAGAAGGAAGGGGGCAGGAAAACTCCATTCTTTGCTGGCTATCGTCCCCAGTTCTATGTGCGCACTACTGATGTGACTGGCACGATTAAAGCGTTTACGGCGGATGATGGCAGTGCCGCAGAAATGGTTATGCCTGGCGATCGGGTAAAAATGACGGTGGAATTGATTAACCCCATTGCGATCGAGAACGAGATGCGTTTTGCTATCCGTGAAGGTGGTCGCACGGTGGGTTCGGGAGTGGTAACCAAAATTGTGAAGTAAACTTAGTAGGTAGTCCTTCTTTCTCCTTAAGTTACTTAGATTTTGCTCAGGTATTGTACTTGGGCAAAATTTTTATGGGGAAAACTAGACCCGTAAATTGGGCGCTTTTCCCTCACCCCCAACCCCTCGGGCGAGGGGAGTCCCAAACCATAACTTGATTGGCACGGTTTACTCACCGAAAAAAATATGCCAAAATTTCAGCGATTACTGCTCAATTCATGGCAGGTATGTTCAAAAAATTATCAACTTGCTATGGGCATCCCCAACCAGTTTTCCTAAAATCAGTGTCAGCCTCGAATTAACTTAAACTACAATGCAAGCAATAAAATACTAGGGGCAAAAATTTCCCTATGGCGACTAACACTCTCAAACCCAAAACTTCCCTCGGCTCGATCATGCTTAGTATTGTAGGCGGTACGGTCAGCTTTGTGGGGGGAACCCTTTTTGGTCTGGTGATGATTGGCGGTGCGGTGACCGCAGGGGGACTGGTGGGGCTGGCATTGGCATTTAGGGAATTGCCCGATGTGCGAGTGCTCAAGGGCTATGTGCCCGCCGAAACTTCCTATATTTACGACATCAATGGGGAATTGATTGCTAGGGTACACGGGGATGTCAATCGGGAAGTGGTGCCCCTGGAGCGCATTTCTCCCCACCTGAAACGGGCAGTGCTGGCGATCGAGGATGCCTATTTTTACAGCCACAAGGGAATTGATCCCAGCGGTATTGCTAGGGCTGTAATTGTCAACTTTAATGCGGGTACTACCCTAGAAGGGGGCTCGACCCTGACCCAGCAGTTAGCCAAAAATTTATTTCTCACCTCAGAAAAGAGCCTGAACCGCAAAGTGGCGGAGGCGGTTTTGGCTATGCGCATGGAGCAGGTATTTACCAAAGATGAAATTCTGGAACTGTACTTAAATCAAGTGTTTTGGGGCAGAAATACCAATGGGGCAGAAACCGCTTCCCAAAACTATTTTGGTAAATCCGCCGCCGACCTGAATTTGGCTGAAGCCGCTATGTTGGCGGGGGTAATTCAAGCCCCTTCCATATTTAATCCTGTAGATAATTTTGCCACCGCTAAGCGCCGTCAAGCCTTGGTGCTCGATCGGATGCGGGAGATTGGCTGGATTACGGACAAGGAGGCAAAGGAGGCAAAAGCCTATCCCATCAAAATCAGCAAAGGCATTTCCTACGAAGCCAGTCGCGTACCCTATGTCACCCAAGCGGTAATCAGCGAACTCGAAGATAAATTTGGTAAAGAGGTGGTGCAACAGGGGGGGCTACGCATCCAAACCACGATCGATCTCAGGTTACAGCGCATCGCCGAGGAGGTGGCAGAGCAAGGGCAGAGGGATTTAATCAATCAGGGGGCAAACGCCAACCAAATTGCCCTAGTGGCAGTTGATCCCCGCACAGGTTTTGTCAAAGCTCTGGTGGGGGGGGTAGGACCCTACGATAAGAACCAATTTAATCGCGCCGTCCAAGCCCGCCGCCAACTGGGTTCATCTTTTAAGCCCTTTGTGTACTACGCCGCCTTTGCCACAGGCAACTACCACCCCGAATCGGGCATTGACGACAGTCCCATCAGTATTCCCGACGGGGACGAACTGTATGTGCCCCGCAACTATGATGGCTCTTTCGCAGGGGGCATGAGCATTAGGCAAGCCATGGCGGTATCCCGCAATATCCCCGCCATTCGCCTAGGTTTGGCGGTGGGGATGGACAATGTGGTGGCCCTGTGCCGTAAGTTGGGCATCACGACCCCCATGGCCCCCGTGCCTTCCCTGCCCCTTGGTTCAGCCGATGTAACCCCCATGGAAATTGCGGGAGCCTATGCGGTGTTTGCCAGTGGTGGCTACAAGTCCAAAACTACGCTGGTGGCAAGGGTCACTGATCCCAACGGCAATTTGGTGTGGGACAATTCCCCCAAACCTGAACTGATTCTCGATCCTGTGGCGGTGGCGGAACTGACCGATATTTTGCGCACGGTGGTCACCAGTGGCACGGGCACTGAAGCCCAGTTGAGTGATGGTCGCCCTGTGGCAGGCAAAACAGGCACTACCTCAGATTTTCGGGATGCTTGGTTTGTGGGCTATGTGCCCCAACTATCGGTGGCGATCTGGATTGGTAATGATGATTACTCTCCCATGGCCCATGGGGTAACTGGGGGGGTGCATGTGGCTCCCATCTGGCGTAAATTTATGGAGCGTGCTCTAGCGGGAGTACCACCTGAGCCTTTCCCTGTACCCGAAGCCATTACGGAAAATAAACCCAACTAGAAAACTTCCTGTCTATGTGCGGGCAAGTTTCGCTAAAATAACGGTGGCGTATATGGGGTAAGTCATGGCAAGAGAGCCAAGAAAGCCAGATGAATACATAGTGCATTTGATGATGGAGGGCGGGCACACCATCCAGACCCGCTTTGCCACGATCGATGAAGCCACCAACTGGTATGCTACTCGGTTCGAGCGCAAGTCAGCGGACGATGATTTGCTAGAAATCCCGATCCGTACTGTGGGTACAGGGCGGAATGAAATGATCCTCGTCCGTCCCAAGCGGGTAATTGCCATCCATATCGAGCCTGTGTTTGCCTCCAGTGTGGAAATGTTTGCTTAGGTTAGTAGTCAGTTGCCATTCACGGAAACTTTAGCACTATTGGAATGGGGCAGGCTGTGTCAGCACTTGGCGGTCTTTGCCCATACCAAAATGGGGGCTGATGCCTGTCTGGAACTGGATATACCTAATTCTCAAGCCGTTTCCCTCACCCTGCTTCAGCAGACCCAAGAGGCATTACGGCTGGAATTACCGTTTCAGGGGATTCAAGATATTCGGGAGGCGGTGCGCTGTGCCAGTAAGGGGGGGTGTCTTTCCAGTTTAGAATTATTGGCGATCGCCCAGTCCTTATTTGCAGTGCGTAATTTGCGCAGGACGATCGAGACCGCAGACCACTGTCCCCAGTTACAACAGTTAGTGGCGGAGGTGCGTACCTATCCCGAACTAGAGCAGGAAATCCATTACTGCATCGATGACAGCGGCATGGTGCTAAATCGGGCTGACCCCCAGCTAGAAAAAATTCGCCATGGTTTAACCTCCACCAGGGAAGCAATTCTGCAAAAACTCCAGCAGATTATGCAAACCCACAGTGCCATTTTGCAAGAACCCACCATTACCCAACGGCAGGAAGTATTTGTTTTAGCCATTAAAGCCAACTATAAAGACCGCCTCCCCGGTATTGTCAGGGATAGCTCCAACTCAGGTTTGACCCTGTACATTGAACCCCAATCGATCGTCAACCTGCACCATAAACTCAGGGATTGGCGACATCAAGAATTGGTAGAAATCACTAAAATTCTCAGCCGTTTGAGCGCCAAAGTAACCGCCATCGCCCCCGATCTGGAAAAATTACTGCAGGCGGTAACTGCGGTGGACATGGCTAGTGCCCGGGCTGAGTACAGTCGGTGGCTGGGGGCAAACCCCCCCGAATTTTCCGACCAAGAGATCGACCTGCGGGAGTTGCGCCATCCCCTACTGGTGTGGCAGGCAGTGCATCAGCAGGGGTTACCAGTAGTGCCCATTCACATCGCCATGACCTCTGCCATTCGCAGTGTGGTAATTACAGGGCCCAATACGGGGGGCAAAACCGCTACCCTGAAAACTTTTGGTCTGGTTTCCCTCATGGCTAAAGCTGGGCTATTTGTCCCCGCTCGATCGCCCGCCAAGTTGCCTTATTTTGACTGGGTATTTGCCGATATTGGCGATGAACAGTCCCTAGAACAAAATCTATCTACCTTTTCGGGGCATATCCAACGGATTCAGCGCATTTTGACCCACCTTACCCCCCACAGTCTAGTGTTATTGGATGAGGTGGGGGCAGGCACTGACCCTACAGAAGGGGTAGCCATCGCCAAAGCCTTATTATTATACCTAGCTGACCATGCCCGTTTGACCATTACCACCACCCACTACGGGGAATTGAAATTATTAAAATATGAAAATCCCCAGTTTGAAAATGCCTCAGTAGAATTTGACGAAGAGCATTTGACCCCTACCTACCGCCTGTTGTGGGGTATCCCTGGGCGTTCCCAAGCCATCGCCATCGCCCGACGCTTAGGGCTACGGGAGGAAATTTTAGTCTCCGCCCAACAACAACTGGGGCACGGCAAAATTGAGGTGGAAAAAATTATTCAAGCTCTGGTCAAGGAACATCAACAACTGACCCTCGCCAACCAAAGAAATGAACAACTGTGGCAGGATTTACAAAAACTGCATACAGAACTGCTCACCCACTGGCACAAGTGGCAAGCCCACGGTAGGGAGTGGCGAGACATTCAAGAGCGGGAAGTGAAACGACACATCAACTACGCCCGCAAAGAAATTGGCAAAATGGTACGCAAATTGCAAAAAGGCGCAGGTAGCCCCGCCGATATTCAAGAGGCAGAACAAACCCTTGCCACCATTGCCGAAAAGCATTTACCCGCACCCCCCGCCCCCACCCCTACTACCTATGTGCCCAAAGTAGGCGATCGAGTCAAACTCTTAAAACTAGACCAAGTGGGGCAGGTGTTATCTTGTCAAGGAGAGGAAGTGTCAGTGAAACTGGGGGGACTGAGGCTCAGTGTCCGTGTGGCAGATATTTGTAAAATTTAGCTACTCCCTTCCCAGTGTAGGAACAGAGAAAATTAACTCCCCTCGCCCTTGGGGAGAGGGAAAGGAGTAAAAACTAAAGACACAACTTTTGGATTACTTCCTCGTGGGACATCCCCTCCAACACCCAGTCATCTACGGGCTTCAGCCGTTCAGGAATGCCCAGGATAAAGTGGTTACAATCTGCTCCCAAAGATTCACAGGTGGTTTGTACAGCCACCAGTTCCCGCCCCACCAGCATAGTAAAGAAAGAAGTGAGGATGCCAGTTTCTAGGAAACAACTGGGGCGCTGTTCCCCTGGTAAACTGCGACTGAAAGCAGAATTGCTAGTTTTGATGATAATCAGCCCCCTGTCCCGATATTGGGGATCAAATTCCAGCTTGCCCCAGCCGTGGGTACGCCAAAATTCCTTGAAACATTGCACAAAGGTCAGCATATCCATCTCACTCAGGGGAATACCGTAGTAGTCTTGCAAAGACTGATGAAACCGTTGATAAAAACTTTTGCCCCACCATTTACCACAGTTGACTAGGACTAAACGGGCGGCTTGTCCAGTCTCCTTCCGTAGTCCTTCGTAGAGCGCTTTAATCAAGGTCTCTGGAATAGCAATCAATCGATCGCCACGACGATTTTCCAGCAGACCCATTTCCAAGTCGCCCCGCACATAGGCTTCGTACTCAAAAAAGTTAGCCACTAGGGGTTTACTGGCGACCAGTTCTGCCACATTGATTTTTGCCATAAGTTTACCTCTGGAGCATTTGCGTAATGGGTTAGTAAATTAGGGTCACTTGGGCGGTGGTTAACAGCGGCTGAAGTAATGCCAACTGTTCCGCCGCAAATTCTTTGGTGACGATTTGATTGAGGCAACGATAAATCACTTCATTGATGCGCCGTAGGTCGTAGGCGACGCTCACCTGCTCTAGCCATCGCAAAATACGCTGTTTGAGAAAGGCTTCATCATTGTTCATCAGCACTGCCATAGCACAGTAGCGCAGGACTAACATCAGACTGGAAATAGCTTTTTCCATATCCTTTTCGTCCGCATTGGGTAACTCTTGGGCGACCCGATCGGCAACGGCTTGTAAAATCATCACTTCCCTGTCCCGCAATTGGCGATAGATACTCAAGCGCAGGGGCAAACTAGACACAAAATTTTCTAGTACCGCTACTTCCGCATTGGTCAAAAAGCGGTCTTCAGATTTGGTGAGAATTTCGGTGAGTTGCATAATTTACTCCTAAAAAAACGCTGAAATGTCTTGTAAAAAATCATCCAAGGTATCCTGAGCCTCTTTGCCTTGCTCTGGCACAGGTGCGGATACCAAGGGAGAGGCGGCGGTGGTGGTAATCACCCAAGGAATAGATTGGAAAAATGCCTTGACCGACAGGTGTCGATCGATGGCATCGCCCTTGGCGCTGGTGGGGGGCGGTACATTTTCCCAGTTCACCCCTTGCCAAAAGCTGGTGAGGGAACTCTTCAACCAATTTGGGGAACTTAGTTTAGGAGAATCAATGGATAGGGATGACGGCATATCATAGACTCCTATTTAAGAAATTGCCCTTGGCGCAGACGCTTTTCAATATCTCTGGAGGTAGCTCCCTCATTCATCCAAAAGGCGGCGGCATCAATGCGGTTTTTGCCCCCCAACAGGAATTTACAGAAATTTTCCCCCATGGCATAGCACTGAATCTCAATGCAATCCAGCTCCTTATTGACCAGATGGGAAAAGAAGCCAGAAAAAAGCCCCGCGTAGAGATGACAGACAGGCTTACCCACATCCCCTAAAGTGCGTGCCACCGCCGAGTCATAGATACTGATGAACATAAACCCCTGTCGCCGATCGTTGAGATCAATGCCCCACCGTCCCCAACCTTGGGAGGTAAAGGGCCACCACCAAGTTTCTAGGAGGAATGGCAAATGGGCTTGTTTGGCATTGCGGCCAAAGTCTCGCTCAAACCACTGCATAAAGAACTGGGCATCATATTTGCCCCATTCACAGCCAATGGTGTACATGACCGCCGCCGAGGCACTGCCTACTTCCTCCTCCAGCCCTTCCTGTAAGCCGATGATAAAATCTTCGCTGGTAAAGATATTGCGTTGGTCGTTCCAGTCAGCGATCGTGCCTGCTTCTAAATTAGGCAGAAAGAAGTCGGATAGGGCGTAATGGTTATTTTTGCGATGGTGGTTACTGTTGGTCGATCGTTTAACTGCTGTGGTCATAATTCCCCCGAATAAGGTTTGCCTGAGTATGGCGAATATGGTGTAAGTTGTAGGTGCTTTGTTAGCTATATTTATTATGGATTAAGTTTAGGGGCAATGCGGATTTATGGCTTAATTATTGGCTCATTTGCCTAATAAACTTAACAATATCTTTAATATCTATTGCGTAGCGTTTAGATAATGTGTAGCCCAGAGCATAAATACTTAGTTAAAATATCTGAGTTAAAATATATGGGCACTGTTTTCATTCGGTTAATATCCTACTCTCGCCTAGGGGTTGGGGTTGAGGGAAAACATAGGATTTTAGTAACTGGTATTCCTGAATATGTAACCGTTAATACTCATCTCTAAGTAGTTCTAAGTAGTAACTTTTAAGCATTTAGGCAGTGCAAATTACGCGTTAAAGTGGTTAAATTTCCCCGTAAATAATTACTTAAGCCTAGATATTTTATTACAGAAGTGTTGAAAGGTAGTTTAACCGACAAAAAAAGGGGCTAAAATCGTATAAG
>Ga0272446_1004838_pt1 | contig 15491 bp, 17 predicted proteins | sample YNPCB0061_FD_194587 | JGI IMG/M metagenome (GOLD analysis project Ga0272446, IMG submission 194587) | Hot spring microbial mat communities from Yellowstone National Park, WY, United States - YNP-CB-006-1 | ecosystem: Environmental > Aquatic > Thermal springs > Hot (42-90C) > Sediment | place... | reverse complement strand
CAGCCGGATCGTAGGGTTGGCCCGCCTCAATCGCTTCGCAGACATCGAGGAGGGTCAGCATCGAAGCGCTAAAGATGAGGGAACCACCGTGGGCAATGCCGGTTTCAATGATGAGGTCCGGTTTGATTTTCCAAATGAGCTCCTGTACAGCCCATGCGTCATTGGGAAATTGGATTGCAGGCCGTCCTAGCCAGGTAAAGTTGTATGCCCATTTATGGGGCGCTATCTCACGTATCCAAATCCGCGACAGCGCCTGGAGGTCCTCATCACGCGCAAGGCCGTCGATATTTCTCAACACTTCTTTCTGAAATTCCTCAATGGGATTCATCTAAAAATCTCCTCCAGTCGACGGTTTCCGATTGGATATAATATTTCCCTTCCGCTCCGCAATTCGCGACCAAGTCGAGCGCAGTGACGTAAGGGGTAAAGTCGCCATGCAGCTGCGGGTAAGGTAGACAGCGGTACTGCATGTAACGGACTGCAATGCCGGCCTTTTCGAAAGCATCGTGATCCAAATAGTTTCGGGCACCGTGGCCAGTAACATATATCTTTGCACCCAAAGCGCAACAAATATCAAGAATGCGTTGAGATCCCGACCCCGTGATCCCCAAATTGACCGAATTAATGAACTGAACCTCTTCTGTCAGCCTAAAGAAGCGAGCCAATGACAAAAGAGACGCTTTGGATACATCTGCCAACGTGTGCAGGGGTTTATCAAAAACTTCATCGACTAATGCAAGCATCTGGTTGCGGAAAGGGGCCTTGAGATAGGCTTGTCGTAGGATATCGCGATGCCCTTTCCGCCAGTCAACACGATTGTCCACGAGAATCTCGTCGATCCGTTGTCCACGATGATAATCCCGCAAAGGCACTGTTAACCATTTGATGCCATTGGCTGTTTTCACCTGCACACGGTTATAAAAGCCGCGTGTATACTGGACGTCATCATAATGCACAAAAATGTCTGTTAGCCGTATCTGTTCCAGCAGTCCGATCCATGGAAAGTACATCGATTGTGATATTACAACTCTCATCGTCGCTTGACCTTGCTTCCTTCCTCACGAACCAGCCATTCTGCGTAGCTAGCGCGTAGACTCTCATCAGCAAGTCCAGGACATGCCGCAACTACTGCGGGATCGTATCGATAGGCCTCTTGTTTGCCATGCGGGGCTGTCAATTGTTCAAACCACACCAATGATAACCACACCTTCTGGAGATAACTAACGTGCTCAGCCTCTACCAACGACAAGTGCTCGGGTAGTGGAGAACACACCTGTGCAACAATTTGTCCTGTATCGAGCCCTGCATCTACACGATGTAAAGTTGCGCCAAAAATTCGGACACCAGCCGTTATGGCATCTTGAACACCATGGAGACCACGAAATGCCGGCAATAATGATGGGTGAAGGTTCCAGACACGCAGCCGATCAATTAATGGTGATGCAACACGGCGTGTGTAAAACAACAGCACATCCTCACATCCAGTAGAACAAAAAAACGCGTAGGCTCTCTCTGAAAAGTTTTCGGCATTCAGGTAATCCAGACGATGGACTTCATGGCCATTGACTTTGGCCCAGTCTTCGATGCCGCATGGGCGGTCTGTAATGACTACCCACTGGATTTTCTTGCCCGCATTTGCTAAGCAGTGGCTTGCTGCTGCGAGGGCACTACCGCCACTTGAGCCAATGATACCGAGACGAAGCGGATGATCAGTTGTCATCCTGGTACCCTCATAGAAGCAACAACCACTTCGCAGATGCGATCAAGGTCCGCAACGGTTATGTCATGGTAACTAGGCAGATTGAAGGCCCGGCCCGGTATGTCCCAAGCAACATGGTTATCTGGGCGCGGCGGGAACATCGGCAGACTTGAGAGCGGCCAGAAGAAGACCCGTGCATCGATGTTGGCTTCTTTGAATACCGCAACGAGCCTTTCCCGCGTGACGCCCGACTCCTTGGAGAAGACCACGGTCGGCATCCAGAAGCCGTTTACTGTTCCCGGCGGTTCAGGGTTCATGCTCACGCCAGGCAGCAAGGCCAGCTTCTCTTTGTAGTGATCAAAAATTACTCTTTTCCGGCCCACGAGTTCGTCGATCCGCTCGATCTGGGCACAGCCGATGGCGGCCTGGATGTTGGACATCTTGTATTTGAAACCCACCACCTCTGGCCAGAACTGACGGGTTTGACCGCGCCGCCGGCCGTGGTTACTCAGAGTAATGACACGTTCATAAAGGTCGGGGTCGTTGGTGACGAACATCCCCCCTTCACCAGTGGTGATGGTCTTCGTGCCATGAAAGGAGAAGACGCCGAAGCGGCCCATCGACCCGGCTCGTTGGCCATGGTAGATCGAACCAATTGCTTCCGCCGCATCCTCGATAATGGGAATACCATGCCTTTCGCCGATGGCAAGCAGCTGGTCCATGTCGCACAGGTTGCCATAAAGGTGTGTGGCAATGATCGCGCGTGTGCGCGGTGTGATCGCCTGCTCGGCCTGCTCGGGATCGATGCACCAACTGTCCGGAAGGATATCCACGAAAACTGGCGTGGCCCCAAGATGGACGATTGGGGCTGCCGTGGCAATCCAGTTGGTGTCGGCAAGGATCACTTCGTCACCTGGGCCGATTCCCAGCGCGGCGAGCCCCATGTGTAAGGCACCGGTCGCGCTCGAAGTGGCGATGGCAAACTCCACCCCAAGATACGCCTTAAAAAGGTTCTCAAAACGCTCGATGTATTCGTAGCAACGTTCTCCCCAGCCATGCGCCGCCGCGTCGGTGGCGTAGCCGATCTCCTTTTCGGTAATCGAGGGTTTGGTGTAGAAGATGCGGGGTTTCATAAGAGTTCCAGTGTGGGGATGGCGGTTACGAAACGCGCGTTCCACTTCCGCACATAGGCCAACTGCGCCATCACCTCCTCCTTCAGGTTCCACGGCAGGATCAGCACAAAATCGGGGCGATCAGCCGCCAGGTGGTCTTCTGTGACGATGGGAATCCGGCTGCCGGGCAAGTACTTGCCCTGTTTTGCCGGGTTCTTGTCCACCACGTAGGGAAGAACGTCGGGGCGGATACCGGCGAAATTCAACAGCGTATTGCCCTTGGCGGCCGCACCATAGGCGGCGACTCTTTTTCCTTCGCGTTTCGCATCAAGCAAAAAGCGCAGCAGGTCGTTTTTGACCCGTTCGGCCTGCTCTTGAAACCCCTGATAGAAGGCCGCCGTGGTGACTCCGGCGGCGGCTTCGCGGGCCAGGAGCTCGGTCACCGCCGGCCGCAGCGCCTGCTGCCCGGTATCGCTGCGCTGGGCATGGACGCGCAAGCTGCCGCCGTGGGTGGGGAGCTCCTCGACGTCAAATACCATCAGGCCATTCGCAGCAAAAATGCGGGTGGCCGTGGTGAGCGACAGATACGAGTAGTGCTCATGGTAGGCGGTATCGAATTGGCACCCTTCCACCATGCGCAGAAGGTGGGGAAACTCGAAGGTGGCAACCCCGTTCGGTTTGAGCAGCCGGGTAAAACCTGCGACGAAGTCGTTGATCTCAGGCACATGGGCGAGCACGTTGTTGGCGACCATCAGGTCAGCCTGCCGACCTTGCGCCGCGAGTTCGTCAGCGAGGTCCACCCCAAAGAAGCGCTCAATGATCGTCAAGCCCTTAGCCCTTGCCGCCGCCGCTGTGCTCGCCGTGGGTTCGATCCCCAGGCAGGGAATTCCAGCTTGGTGCACGTACTGCAAGAGGTAACCGTCGTTAGCGGCCACTTCGACCACGAGGCTCTGGGCATTGAGGTCAAACCGAGCCACCATCGCGGCTACGTAGCGCTGGACATGATCGAGCCAAGTGGAGGAGTAGGAGCTGAAGTAGGCGTAGTCTTCGGTAAACAGGGCGTCCCGGCCGGCGTAATCCTCGGTTTGCACCAGCCAGCAGGATTCGCAGACCAGAAGGCGCAGCGGATACCACATTTCCGGCTGCCGCAATTGCGCCGCTGTTCGATAGGCATTAGAAGGAGGCGCTGTGCCCAAGTCGAGAAAGGAAAGCGTCAAGGGGGCGTGGCAGTGGCGGCACTTCATAGCGAGACACCCGAAAAATCGCGATCAAGCAGCGGTTGGTTTTTGTCTCGCTCCGAGATCAGACGGATGGACTGGGGCCAAACAATCGCCAACCGCGGATCGAGGGGATTTAGCCCCGCTTCCGCCTCCTGGACATGGGGATGGCTGTGGCAATAAAGGAGTTCCACGTCGTCGGTCAGCGTCTGGAAACCGTGGGCAAAGCCTTCGGGGATGAGTAGCCCCGTCTCGTTGTCGGCAGAGAGTTCCTCGGCGTGCCAGCGCAGAAAGGTAGGGGAACCGGCGCGCAGGTCAACCACTACATCCCAGACCGCGCCGCGCAGGCAGGTGACCAGCTTCATTTCCGCATGGGGCGGGCGCTGATAGTGCAGCCCGCGCACCGTGCCCTGCTGAGCAGTGTAGCTATGGTTGATCTGGGCAATGGGATTTGCCCAGCCCGCGGCAGCGAATTCGTTACTGCAGAAGAGGCGGGCAAGATAGCCGCGGCTGTCGCTCAGCCGCTGGCGCTGCACACGTTTCAACCCGGGGAGCGGCAGATCGGTCACTGCAAAGCGGCTCATGCTCAATTCGCCCTCTGACCGGCCGACTCAAAGGCCACGATGTCGACCTCGCACAGGAGCCGCGCGTCCCCTCCTGCCTGCTGGGCCCGATACCAATTCATGGTGCGGGCAACCGCTTCCCGCAGGGACCAGCGCGGCAGCACGCCTAAAAAGGCACGGGTCTTGGCCGTCTCCAAGGCCAGCCACCCGGCTTCGTGCGGACCGCTCGATTGTTCCGCGAAATGTACCTGTCCGGCACCAAAGGCGTCACGCGCCAAGTTGATCACCTCCCGCACGGTTGCTGCTTCGTGAGGAGCAGGGCCGAAGTTGTAGGCGTCGGCCAATTCCGGTCGTTGCCAAAGGGTTTGCGCCAGCAGGATGTACCCATACAGCGGTTCCAGCACATGCTGCCACGGGCGCACGGCGTCGGGACGGCGCACTTCGAGCGTCGCGCCCGATCCCCAGGCGCGCACCGCATCAGGAATGAGGCGGTCCTCTGACCAGTCACCCCCCCCGATGACATTGCCGGCGCGTGCCGAGGCTACCGCCACACCTTGCTGCCTTAGGAACGCATCGCGGTAGCTGGCGATCACGATCTCACTGGCCGCCTTGCTGGCGCTGTAGGGATCGTGGCCTCCCAGTACATCGTCTTCGCGATAGGGGTAGGGCCATTCGCGGTTGAGATAAACCTTATCGGTGGTGACCATAACCGCCACCCGAACGCTGTCGAGTCCGCGCAGCGCATCGAGCAAATGGGCCGTGCCCATGATGTTGCTGGCAAACGTCTCCAATGGCATCTGATAACCGGCGCGCACCAACGGCTGTGCCGCCAGATGAAAGACGATCTCCGGCCGCGCAGCGCGGACGCGGACGGCCAACGTTTCCGCGTCGCGGATGTCGCAAAAATGACTCGCCATGCCATCGGCCACGTGAGCGAGTTCGAAAAGATTTGGCGCGGTATTGGGGGGAAGGGCGATGCCCGTCACTGCGGCGCCAAGCTGCTCGAGCCACAGCGTGAGCCAGCCGCCCTTGAAGCCGGTGTGCCCGGTTACCAGGACGCTCCTGTCGCGCCAAAATCTGGCATCGATGGTGGGGTTTACCATAACTTCCACGGCGCGGCCCCTGATACCCACAAGGACTCAAGGTGGTTTTTGTCGCGCAGGGTGTCCATCGGCTGCCAGAAACCATCGTGCTCAAAGGCCATCAACTCGCCCTCGGCTGCCAGACGGGTAAGGGGCTCGCCTTCCCAACTGGTTCGGTCCCCATCAATGTAGTCAAAGCAAGCTTGGGAGAGCACAAAAAAACCGCCATTTATCCAACCGCCATCGCCTTTGGGCTTTTCGGTGAAGCCCAATACGCGCTGTCGGTCCAGGGCCAGCGCGCCATAACGTCCGGGGGGCTGCACGGCGGTGACGGTGGCCTTACGGCCATGCTGGCGGTGGAAAGCAATCAACGCGCGGATATCCACGTCCGAAAGACCGTCGCCATAAGTGAAGCAGAAGGCATCCTCGTCACGCAGGTAGTCAGCTACACGCTTGAGACGTCCGCCGGTGAGGGTATCTTCACCGGTGTCGACCAACGTCACACGCCATGGCTCGGCTTTACGCTGGTGAACTTCCATCCGGTTGTGGAGCATGTCGAAGGTAACGTCCGACATGTGGAGGAAGTAGTTCGCGAAATACTCCTTGATGAGGTAACCCTTGTACCCGAGGCAGACGACGAAGTCGTTGACTCCATGGGAGGAGTAGAGCTTCATGATGTGCCACAGAATCGGACGGCCACCAATTTCCACCATCGGTTTTGGCTTGAGGTGGGTTTCCTCGGAGATGCGGGTGCCAAGGCCACCCGCGAGAATGACGGCTTTCATATGTCCCTATCAGCAACAGGCCCAGCTGCAATGCCAATAATGTTATCGGTGTATAGGGTCAAGGTGGCTTCCAACATGCGATCAAGGGTGTAAGGGCTGGATTGAGGTGCAATGCGTCTCTTGGTGATGAGCGCGTGACATTTTTGCACGAGATCGTCCATGTCGCCGAGGGCCACCCGGCCCTCGGGGTGAAGCCGGCCCAGCACCTCGCCCACCCCGCCGTGATCGTATCCCACCACCGGCACACCCAGGCTCAGGGCCTCCAGCACGGTGCGGCCGAAGGATTCTGGCTGTGTGGACAGTGACAATACCAGGTCGGATACCGCCATGATCTCTTTGAGGTCAGCGTGCTGACCGGTGAAGCTGATGTCCGCGCTCAAGCCCATGCGCCTGACCTTGTCCAAGATCGCATTGTAATAGCGCCGTTTGCGCGGATGCACGCCGCCGACGATGAGGCCGTGCACCGGCTGCCCTGCCGATTTGAGGCGTGCGATGAGCTCGATGAAGTCCTCGTGGCCTTTGAGGCGCGTGATGCGGCCTGGCAGGGTGAGGATGCGCTTGCCGACGAGTTGCGGAAACTGGGCGCGCCATTCGGCCAGCCACGCCTCCGGCGGGCGGTAGCCGTGCGGGTATTCGGCGGCATCCACGCCGCGCGGGATGACCACGATACGGCCCGCGTCCACCTTGGGATATTGGCGCAGGATGTAGTCGCGCACGGTCTCGGAAACGGCGATGACGCGATCCCCCTTGGTCATGATGGCGCTGTAGGGGTTGACCGAGTAAAGGCCATGTACCGTGGTGATGAAGCGCGGGCGCGTGGCCGGGTTCATGCCCCGCCAGGCCAGCCAGGCGACCCAGGCCGGCATGCGCGAGCGGACATGCAGGATGTCCACCCGGTTCTCGCGTAAGAAACGGCGCAGTTGCGGCACCAGGCGCAGCGTCCACAGCGACTTGCGGCCGATGTCCCAGCGGACGTGTTCACTGCCTTCCCGCACGAGTTGCTCCACCATGCGTCCACCGGCGGAGATGACAATGGAGCGATGGCCGTGTTCGACGAGGTATTTGCCCACCTCCAGGGTGCCGCGCTCCACGCCACCGGACTCCAGGGCGGGCAGGACCTGGACGACGGTCAGTTTTCTCATGGAAACCACTTCTCAAGAATGATGCGGGCGCAGCGATCGGCTTCGTTGAGGCCACGCGGATGGATTGCCCCCTCTCCCGCGGGGAGAGGGTGGGGAGAGGGCAACGGGCTGATGAGTGGACGACGCCCCCTCTCCCCCAACCCCTCCCCCCGAGGGGGAGGGGAATCATTCGGCGCTTTCTCGAGTGTGACGCCCCCCCGCACGGGTCTGTCACGTCCTGGCGGGAAGGCGGACACGTAGCCCTTTGATTTCAGGTCCATGACCCCCCTCGCCACCCGGGAGCCGGGGCGGGCTGGCAGGTCGAACAGGCCCACGCGGCAGCCGGCGGTGAGGGCTTCATACACCATGGATACGCTGTCCGGGGTCACCCATGCCTCGCCCGCGCGGTGGAGCCGGTCTTCCAGCCAGCCCGGGGGGGTGGTTTCCACGGGACATAGTTCCAGGGGGGCGGCGTCCAGATGGCCGAGGAATTCCGGGGGGGTACGCCGGGAGGTGGTCAGGGTCCAGGCCATGTCCGTCCGGGTTCGCACCAGTTCACCGATCTGGCGGGCGACGGCACGGGAGTCCCATTGGAAATGGCCCGAAGGGCCGCCCACCAGGATCAGCCCCTGATCTGGGACATGCCTCCCCTGCGGGATCAGGTTGTTGAGGGCCCCCAGGGTGGGGATGACATTGGCGCGGCGGGGAGGGGCGTCGTGTTCGGGGATCAGGCAGAGGTCGAACAGGGCCAGGGGCAGGCTGGGTCTCATCAGCACCACGGTCCGACCCCCGAAGGCGCGGCGGGCCGCCAGCAGGGGGAGGTGGGTGGCCTGTCCCGCGCCGATGAGCAGGTCCGGGGCTGGCAGGTCGTGACCGGCGGGGAAGCGGCCCGTCAGCCAATGCAGCAGGTTTTTCCAGCCCCGTTCCACGGGGATTTCCAGGATCCGGACGGTGGTCCGGCGGGCCAGGGCATCGCACAGGCCCTGGGTCTGTTTCTCATGGCCGGGTTTGCCGTCCTTGAAGCGCCACAGCACCAGCGGGCGGGGGATTTTTGCGGACATTCGCGGCTATTCGCGGCAGTTTGGCGTCAGGAGCATTTGAGGCGATTTTCGCCGATTTATGGACATCAAGAGGTAATTTCCGGCAAACTTGCCGCCATTCCAACAACCGGCCCGCTCGTACATGGCACGCAAGCGAACGCCAAAATCTTCCGCAGCCCCGGGGATTCAGGCAGACCAGCCGGGCAAGCGCATTCTGGTCCTCCACGGCCCCAATCTCAACCTCCTGGGGACCCGGGAGCCGGAGCATTATGGCCAGCAGACCCTGGCGGACATCGATGCCGCCCTGAAGGAACAGGGAGTGGCCGTGGGCGTGACCGTGGAGTGTTTCCAGAGCAACGCCGAGCACGCGCTGGTGGAACGCATCCACGCCGCACGGCAGGAGAACGTCGGTTTCATCATCATCAACCCCGCCGCTTTCACCCATACCAGTATCGCCATCCGCGACGCCCTGGCGGGGGTCTCAATACCATTCATCGAGGTGCATCTGTCCAACGTCCACGCCCGGGAGCCTTTCCGCCAGCATTCGTATTTCTCCGACAAGGCGGTGGGGGTGATCTCCGGGTTGGGGGCCATGGGGTATCTGTTCGCCCTGGGCTATGCCCTCCACGCCTTGGAGGATTGATCCAAATGGATTTGCGCAAGCTGAAGAAACTCATCGACCTGGTGCAGGACTCGGGTATCGCCGAACTGGAGATCACCGAAGGCGAGGAGAAGGTACGCATCACCAGCGTCATGGCCGGTCATCAGACGGTTTATGCATCCATGCCCCAGATGCCGGCGCCCGGCATGGCGGTGCCCGCGGCGCCGGCAGCCGCGCCTGCCACCGCGCAAGCGGCCGAACCGGCCCAGCCCGAGGGGAACGTGGTCAAGTCCCCCATGGTGGGCACCTTCTACCGCTCGCCTTCCCCCAACGCCAAGGCCTTCGTGGAAGTGGGCCAGAGCGTCAAGGTGGGCGATACCCTGTGCATCATCGAGGCCATGAAACTCATGAACGAGATCGAGTCCGACGTGGCCGGCGTGGTGAAAGACATCCTCATCGAGAACGGCCAGCCCGTCGAGTATGGCCAGCCGCTGTTCATTATCGGCTGATGCCCATGCATTCCGTCGGAATGGCGGATTTCCGAGCCGGCAAGGGACTACACCATGTTTGAAAAAGTTTTGATCGCCAACCGCGGCGACCAGCCGACGCAAGGCGGCGCAGCGGCGAAGCCAAATCGCACAGCGGCCGTAGGCCGCCCGGGCGATTTTGCCGCGGAGGCCACCCATGTTTGAGAAAGTTTTGATCGCTAACCGCGGCGAAATCGCCCTCCGCATCCAGCGTGCCTGTCGTGAGATGGGCATCAAGACCGTGGCGGTGTATTCCGAGGCGGACGCCGAGGCCAAGTACGTGCGTCTGGCGGACGAGTCCGTGTGCATCGGTCCCGCCCCGTCCATCAAGAGCTACCTGCACGTGCCCTCCATCATCGCCGCCGCCGAGGTGACGGACGCGGAGGCCATCCATCCCGGCTATGGCTTCCTCTCCGAGAACGCCGACTTCGCCGAGCGGGTGGAGAACTCCGGCTTCGTGTTCATCGGCCCCCGGCCGGACACCATCCGCCTCATGGGCGACAAGGTGTCCGCCAAGGACGCCATGAAGGCCGCCGGCGTGCCCTGCGTACCCGGTTCCGACGGCGCCCTCAACGACGATCCGGACGAATGGCTGCGCCTGGCCCGTGACATCGGCTATCCCATCATCATCAAGGCCGCCGGCGGCGGCGGTGGCCGGGGCATGCGGGTGGTGCACACCGAGGCCAACCTGATCCAGGCCGTGCAGATGACCCAGGGAGAGGCGGCCGCCGCCTTCAACAACCCCGTGGTGTACATGGAGAAGTTCCTGGGCAATCCGCGCCACATCGAGATCCAGGTGCTGTCGGACACCCATGGCAACGCCATCCACCTGGGGGAGCGGGACTGCTCCATGCAGCGCCGGCACCAGAAAGTGCTGGAAGAGGCGCCGGCCCCGGGCCTGGATGTGAAGCTGCGCAACAAGATCGGCGAACGCTGCGCCGAGGCCTGCCGCAAAATCGGCTACCGGGGCGCGGGCACTTTCGAGTTCCTCTACGAGGATGGCGAGTTCTACTTCATCGAGATGAATACCCGGGTGCAGGTGGAGCACCCGGTCACCGAACTGGTGACCGGCGTGGACATCGTGCAGGAGTCCATCCGCATCGCCGCCGGCCTGCCTCTGGCCCACAAGCAGAAGGACATCCACCTCAAGGGCCACGCCCTGGAGTGCCGCATCAATGCGGAAGACCCGGCCAGATTCGTGCCTTCGCCGGGGCGCATCACCCTGTATCACGCCCCCGGCGGACCCGGCGTGCGGGTGGATTCCCACGTGTATCAGAACTACTACGTACCGCCCCACTACGACTCCATGATCGGCAAGCTCATCACCTACGGCGCCACCCGGGAACAGGCCATCGCCCGCATGAAGATCGCCCTGTCGGAAATGATCGTGGAAGGCATCAAGACCAACATTCCCCTGCACCAGGACCTACTGGTGGACCAGGCCTTCCTGGAAGGGGGCCAGAGCATCCACTATCTGGAAAAGAAACTGGGATTGAACAAGCATTGAGGTCGAGCCCATGTCCTGGTTGTCGCTGAAACTCGCCGCCAGCCAGGACCAGGCCGAGGCTCTGGCGGACGCCCTCATGGAAGCGGGGGCCTTGTCCGCCTCCATCGAGGATAGGGACGCGGGGACCGACGCGGAGACGCTCCAGTTTGGCGAACCCGGGCTGGAAGACCCCAAGGCCTGGCGTCGCAACTGGGTGGTGGCCCTGCTGGAGGCGGATACCGATGTACCAGACCTGTTGCATCGTCTGGGCCTGCCCGCTGATCACGCACACCAGATCGAAACCCTGGAGGAGCAGGACTGGGTGCGCCTGACCCAGTCCCAGTTCGATCCCATCCGCATCTCCGACCGGCTGTGGATCGTCCCTTCCTGGCACCAGCCCCCCGATCCCCACGCCATCTGCATCGAACTGGACCCGGGCCTGGCCTTCGGCACCGGCAGCCACCCCACCACCCGTCTGTGCCTGGCCTGGCTGGAGGCCCACGTGCGGGAAGGGGCGTCCGTATTGGATTACGGCTGCGGCTCCGGCATCCTGGCCATCGCCGCCGCCCGCCTGGGCGCCGCGCCGGTGGTGGGCGTGGATCTGGACCCCCAGGCGGTTTCCGCCTCCAGGGACAATGCCCGGCGCAACGGCGTGGCGGCGGACTTCCACCTGCCCGATGCCCTGCCGCCGGGGACCTTCGATATCCTGGTGGCCAACATCCTCACCAACCCCCTGCGGGCCCTCATGCCCCTCCTCAGCGCCCGGGTGCGTCCCGGCGGACACATCGCCCTGTCGGGTATCCTGGCGCAACAGGCGGAGGAGGTCCTGGCCCTCTATGGCCAGGCGTTCGACATGGGGCTGTGGCGGGAGGATGAGGGGTGGGTATGCCTGGAGGGGGTAAAACGGTGAAGGGTGGCCAGGGCCATGCAAACCAGTTGTCCTGAGTGCGGCACCACCTTCCGGGTGAGCCAGGCGCAATTGGGCCTGCGCCGGGGCCTGGTGCGCTGCGGCCATTGCAACGCCGTCTTCAATGCCTACGACACCCTGCTGCCGGAACTGGAAAGCGCCCCCCTGCCGCCGGACACCAAGGCCTCGGCCGTCCCCGCGGGGGAGGGGGCCGCCCTGACCCAGGCGGAACAGGGCTCGACCCAGACCGACATTTGGGCCCAGGTGCAGGCCGAACTGGACGCCCCCAGCGACCTGCCCGCCGTACCGCCGCGGGATGCCCTGGCCACCTACCTGGAAACCGCCGCGGTCCAGCTTCCTGCCGACGCGAAGGAGACCATATCGCTCACGGAAGCAGGATCGCCAGCCCAGGCAGAGACCGCGCCGGCGACGGAGTCCCCCGATGCCATCCTGCTTTCCGAACTGCCCAACCGGCAACACGACGGGCCGGGCCTGCCCTGGTGGAAGACCTTCCTCTATGTGCTCGCCAGCCTGGTCCTGACCGTGGTCCTGGCGGGACAACTGGCCTATTTCCTGCGCGGCGAGCTGGCCGCCGCCCTGCCGGGCACGCGTCCCCTGCTGGATACCCTGTGCCGTCCCCTGGGCTGCGTAGTGCCCCTGCCCCGGCAGCTCACCCGCCAGGCCATCGTATCCTCCAGCCTGGAACACGATACAGAACAGAAATCCCGGGTGCGCCTGTCCTTCCTGCTGGCCAACCGTACCGGCCAGACCCAGGCCTGGCCCCATGTCATCCTCACCCTCAGTGATGTGCAGGAGTCCCCCGTGGCCCAGAAGGCCTTTCCGCCGGAGGATTATCTGCCCCGTGGCGTCAGCGTCGCGGCCGGCTTCCCCGCCCAGAGCGAGCAGGATGCCCGGGTGGATCTGGACATCGGCAACCTGGCGGCGGCCAGCTACGTCCTCAGCATCGCTTATCCCTGATCCGCTGCCTTGCCCGCGCGAAGGTCGCCCGGTATAGTCCCACCCGCTATCGTTCTCGCGGGAGAGCGCCCTGATCCGGGGCCGCCGAAGGCGCAACGCCACCCGCAACCGCTCAGGCAAAAGGACCGCGAGGAATGGGCAACGCTGGAGAGCGCAGGGCTTCCCTGCCACCGATGGGGCAAATCTCTCAGGTAACCGGACAGCGGGGTGAACGCGTGTTGGCACGTTCACCATGATTGGAGCCCTTTTGTATCCTCAGTCCCCTCGACACCCTGCTTCTTGGCCGGCAAGCCGTAACGCCACCCGCATGCCCGTCTGGATCCGTCAGAACCTGGGCCGGGAACGCCATTACGGTGAAACTGCCCTGGCGATCCATGGCCGGGGCCTGAATACCGTATGCGAGGAGGCCCGCTGTCCCAACCGGGGCGAGTGCTGGAGCCGGGGCACCGCCACCTTCATGCTCCTGGGGGACACCTGCACCCGGGCGTGCGCCTTCTGTTCCGTGAAGACCGGACGGCCCACCTGGACGGATGGCGATGAGCCCCGCCGGGTGGCAGAGTCCTGCATCGACCTGGGCCTCCGCTTCGTGGTGCTCACCTCCGTGAACCGGGACGATCTGCCCGATGGCGGCGCCGGCTGTTTTGCGGATACCTTGAGGGAATTGCGGCTGCGCAGGCCGGACATGGGGGTGGAGTTCCTCACGCCGGACTTCCGCGGGGTGCAGCAGGCGGCGGCGGACCGCTTCAACGCCGCCCTGGCCGCCTTGCCGGAACAGGCCCGCCGCGACCTGATCTGGGGCCACAACATGGAAACCGTGCCCCGACTGTACAAGACGGCCCGCAAAGGGGCTAAGTACGAACGCTCCCTCGAGTTACTGGCTCTGGCCGCCCGCCAGCCGAACATGGAGGCCAAATCCGCCCTCATGCTGGGCCTGGGGGAGACCCGGGAGGAGGTGCTGGCGGTGCTCCAGGATTTGCGCAGCGCCGGCGTGAAACGCCTGTCCCTGGGCCAGTACCTGCGTCCCACTCTGGAAAATCTGCCGGTGGCCCGTTACGTGCCGCCGGAGGAATTCGCCGAATACGAAACCGCTGCCCGGGAGATGGGCTTCACCTGGGTGAAGGCCGGGCCCCTGGTGCGCTCCTCCTACTACGCCGAGGAAATCCAGCATGGCTGAACTCAAGCACACCCCCCTCAACGCCAAGCACCGGGAGGCCGGCGCCAAGCTGGTGGACTTCTCCGGCTGGGAGATGCCCATCCACTATGGTTCCCAGATCGAGGAACACCATCAGGTGCGCCGCGACGCCGGCATGTTCGATGTGTCCCACATGCTGCCCGTGGACCTGAAGGGGGAGGGCGTGCGCGCCTTCCTCCGGCAGCTGGTGGCCAACAACGTGGACAAGCTGCAAACCACGGGCAGGGCCCTCTACACCTGCATGCTCCACGAGGGGGGCGGGGTGGTGGATGACCTCATCATCTACTTCATGCGGGAGGACTGGTTCCGCCTGGTGGTGAACGCCGGTTGCGCCGACAAGGATCTGGCCTGGATGGAAACACAACAGGCCAAACTGGCCCCCGGCGTACAGATCATCCCCCGCCGGGACCTGGCCATGATCGCCGTCCAGGGCCCCAACGCCCCCGCGAAACTGTGGCAGGCCATGCCCGGCCTGGACGAGGTGGCCGCGCCCCTCAAGCCCTTCAATGCCGTGGTGGTGGGGGAGATGTTCGTGGCCCGCACCGGCTACACCGGCGAGGACGGCTTCGAGATCATGCTGCCCGCCAAGGCCGCCCCCTACTTCTGGCAGGCCCTGCTGGAGGCGGGCGTGAAGCCCTGCGGCCTGGGGGCCCGGGACACCCTGCGCCTGGAGGCGGGCATGAATCTCTACGGTCAGGACATGGACATGACCACCACCCCCCTGGAGTCCGGCCTGGCCTGGACCGTGGACCTCAAGTCCGAGCGGGACTTCATCGGCAAGGACGCCCTGCTGCGCCTGCCCCGAACCCGGCAGCTGGTGGGCCTCAGGCTCCTGGACAAGGGCGTGCTGCGGGCCCACCAGAAGGTCTTCACCTCCCAGGGCGAAGGCGAGATCACCAGCGGCAGCTTCAGTCCCACCCTCAACGCCTCCATCGCCCTGGCCCGGGTGCCGGTGGGGGTGAATGCGGGCGATACGGTGGAAGTGGACATTCGCGATAAGAGACTGCGGGCGGCTGTGGTGAAATACCCCTTCGTGCGCAACGGCAAGGCATTGGTTTAACCTAAAAACCTCAGTTGACCGCTGGGTGGCCATTGAGAAGGGGCATGGATTGTGACGTTTGTGGCTGTGTTCACGCTCACCCGGAAGGTGAGCCCGCTACGCGCCCGCTTTCCGGCCCAGG
>Ga0272446_1004837_pt1 | contig 15492 bp, 13 predicted proteins | sample YNPCB0061_FD_194587 | JGI IMG/M metagenome (GOLD analysis project Ga0272446, IMG submission 194587) | Hot spring microbial mat communities from Yellowstone National Park, WY, United States - YNP-CB-006-1 | ecosystem: Environmental > Aquatic > Thermal springs > Hot (42-90C) > Sediment | place... | reverse complement strand
GTTTATTTTTCATGTAGTATTTTAAAAAAAATAATAAATCTTGGGTAGAAAATTTCTAATTTGGTCAAAATAAACATGGAATTTATCGTTCAGGTTGCCACAGAAAAACACACAGAATATGCTGAAGCTATTTGCAAGGAAATGGAGGAATCAGCACGCCAACGTGGTACAGGTATTGCTAAAAGGGACCCTGAGTACATCAGGCAGAAAATGCGCGAAGGGAAGGCTATCATAGCCTTGCGAGAAGACGGAGTTTGGGCTGGTTTCTGCTACATAGAAACTTGGAGCCATGCCAAATATGTCGCTAACTCAGGGCTAATCGTCAGTCCTGAATTTAGAAAATTTGGTTTAGCCACACGCATCAAACAAGTGGCATTCAATCTATCGCGTGAGAAGTATCCCGAAGCCAAGCTATTTGGCTTGACTACAAGCTCAGCCGTAATGAAAATCAACTCTGAATTAGGGTATCGCCCTGTTACTCTTCCCGAACTTACCGATGACGAACAGTTTTGGAAGGGTTGCCAAAGCTGTGTGAACTATGACATCTTAACACGCATGAATCGCAAGCATTGCCTATGTGTAGGCATGTTGTACGACCCCGCTGAGCATCAGAAAACCCAAAATGAGCAGACTCAACCGCCTGAAAAAGACTTAGTGAGCGATGCAAATATTTCTCAAAATGGCAAAAAGAAAAGACGCATAGGAAGAATTTTGAGCCAAGGAAGAATCAACTTCAACGAAAAAAGAAAACTTTTTGAAAGATGGCTCAAAATAAAAGCCAATATTTTGCTTAAAAGATTCAAAAAAGACGAAAATGATAAAAATGGAGATAATGCAGGAATCAAAAAAAGCAAAAAGGAAACAGTAGAAGTGTAGGTTTCATCTTTTTCAATTTCTTACTAATTTAACTACCAAACTATATACAATTTCAATGAAAGATAAAGTAGTGTTAGCGTTCAGTGGTGGGTTAGATACCTCTTACTGTGCTATTTATCTCAGCAAAGAACTTCACTTAGAAGTCTATTCTGCTATTGTAAATACAGGAGGATTCAGCGAAGAGGAGCTACAAGCAATTGAAAAAAAAGCATATAGCTTAGGAGTAAGCAAGCACGTTACTCTTAACCAAACTCAATACTACTATGACAAGTGCATTCGCTATATGATTTTCGGGAATGTGCTAAGAAATAATACCTATCCGCTTTCTGTCAGTGCCGAAAGAATGTTTCAAGCCTTAGCGATTGTGCAGTATGCCAAAGAAGTAGGAGCAAAGTATATTGCACATGGTAGCACAGGCGCAGGTAACGACCAAGTACGCTTTGATTTGGTGTTTCAAATTCTCGCCCCAGAAATTCAGATTATTACCCCTATTCGCGATAAGAAACTTTCCCGAGAAGAAGAAATAACATACCTCAAAAGTCATGGAGTTGTAGCTAATTGGGAAAAAGCCAAATACTCTATTAATCAAGGAATTTGGGGAACAAGTGTGGGGGGAAAAGAAACCTTGACTTCTCACTTACCTTTACCAGAAGAGGCTTATCCGAGCCAACTAAAACGCACTGACAGCCAAGAGATAGAACTCACTTTTGAGAAAGGAGAACCTATATCGCTCAATGGTGAGCAGTTGGGCGGTGTGGCAGTTATCCAAGCACTTGCTAAAATTGCTTCGGAGTATGCTATTGGGCGAGATATTCACGTCGGAGATACTATTATTGGCATCAAAGGGAGAGTCGGCTTTGAAGCCCCTGCCTCGCTCATCATTATTAAATCGCATCATGCTCTTGAAAAGCACACACTAACCAAGTGGCAAATGTATTGGAAAGAGCAGTTAGGAAATTGGTACGGCATGTTGTTACACGAAGGACAGTATTTAGAACCTGTAATGCGAAACATAGAAACTTTCTTAGAAGATACACAGAAAAATGTAAGCGGGAAAGTCAAAGTAAAACTTATGCCTTACCGCTTTGAGGTGCAAGGAATAGAATCTCCTTATGACTTAATGTCCTCTAAATTTGGCTCTTATGGAGAGATGAACAACGCTTGGACAGGCGAGGACGTCAAAGGTTTTACCAAGATTATTGGCAATCAGATGAAGATTTACTATCAAGTAAATAATCCGCAAGAATAATCATATAAAGTTTTAGAAAAACTTAGATTTCTTCTTATAAATTTGTAAGATAATCTATCAAAGTTTCGTTTGATAATTATAGCCTATTAATTTTGATGTAGAATCTAAAAAACTTACGTATGAAATCTATAAAACACTTTTATACACTTCTAACCCTGCTTACAGGAATTATCGCAGCAGGTTGTGGCAATAATGCAGAAACAGATAAACTCCGTTTGCAAAACGAGGAGCTTTTAGCACAGGCTCGTAAAGATAGCTTGTATATCCAAAGTATTACTAACGAGATGAATGAGTTATACGTAAACTTAGACTCTATGAGAGCAAGAGAAGAGCGTATTCGCCAAATGTCAGCACGTTTGCGTGCTGGTTCCATCAGCGGTAGAGAAGGAGGACCCACCATAGATGAGAGTTTTGCAGAAATGGAAAAACTCAATGCAGAGAACCAAAGAAAAATCGCCTCTTTGCAAGCACAGCTAAAAAAGGCAGGTACAGAAAATGCTCTTATTAAGAAAATGGTAGAAGAATTGCAGAAAACTATTGCAGACAAGGATAAGTACATTAACGATTTACAAATACAAATTGCTGACCTACAACAAGAAGTAGAAGGCTGGAAATCTAAATATGCTGCCACAGAAGTAGAAAAAGCACAAGTAAAAGAAGAACTTATACAAACCCAAGACGTAATGAGTACGGTATTCTATACCATTGGTAACAAAAGAGAACTTGTGGATAGAGGAGTAATAGACAAACGAGGGCTGTTTGGCAATATCAAAGAACTCAATGAAAATCTTGACGACAGTAAGTTTACTAAGATAGACATGCGTACAGTGAGCGAAATTCCCATAGGAAAGTACAAAATAAAGCGGATAGAACTTCTCCCGGAAAGACCTATGAATTCTTTTACCTTAGAAGAAAATGGAGAAAATGTTACTTTGAAGGTAACTAATCCACAAGTTTTTTGGAAAAATAAGTATTTAGCTATTGTTGTCAAATAAAAAGTCGTCAGCGTACTGAACATCTGATGTAGCAAAACCTGTTAGATTTTTAAAATCTGACAGGTTTTTTCTTAGCATATCAAATCCTTAGATAATACTAAGCCCAATACTTCTCTCCAATTAGCGCATTGAAAGTCAATTTTTTCCATATCTTCTTCTGCAATAGGGTTTTCTCCAAAAAATATAGTAAGCATGCCTGCATTTTTTCCAAATTCCATATCAGAAATACTATCCCCTATCATCAAAGATTTTTTGAAATCCACAGCAGGAAATTCTTTTTGGGCTTGTAGCGCCATGCCTATATAGGGTTTACGACAAGCGTCATTACTGGATTTCAAAGCAGGGCAATGATAAATTTTATCAATGATTGGTCGCAAAGTAGGATTGTATAAGGTTAATGCTGCCAACATATTTTGATGGATATTAGCTAAGTCTGCCTCGCTCATCAGCCCTTTTCCTATGCCTTGTTGATTGGTAACAACAAAAATATACTTAAAAATAGTGCGGAGAGTACCTATGCTTGCTTGGGCATCAGGCATAAATTCAAACTCTTCCCACTTTTTTACATAATCATCTATAAGACGAGTATTGATGACTCCATCGCGGTCTAAAAATAAAGACCAAGAAGAATCTACGACCAAATTTAGCATAAGTACTTGTTTATAAGTATGAAAGCAAAATTTTAGGGAGTTCTTTTGCTATTATTTCTTCTTCTTATCCACCACCAAATTACTGTTACTATTACTATGAGGAGAGGCCACAAAGCGACTAAACCCACAAGAAAACTGAGCAAACCCTCCCAACCTTCTACAAGACTTTCACCAACTTTTGCAAAGAAACTTATCTGAGGAGGTTTTTGGTATTTCTCATTGGTTTGATAGTAGTGGAGATGAATAGTGCTAAACTGCACTTGATTTTTGAGATATTTTAGCCTGCCTTCTCTTGCTTCTATTTCTTCTCTGATGATTCTTAGTTTCTCTTCTACTTCCAAGATTTCACTAATGGTCTTGGCGCGACTTAGGATTTCTAAATATCGCTTTTCTACTTCTCTTTTGGTTTTGAGGCGAGTAATGACATCTACAAACTCCTCGGTAACATCTTCGGCATTTTCATTTTTGAAATTTACGTAAATAGCAATTTCCAAGATTTCTTTAATAGCCTTATCAAAGTTTTTGTTTGGTACTCTTACTATCATTTCTCCGTCTAAGGTATAGCCACTATTCCGCTCGTTAGCAGAGGAGATATAGGCTTGATTGGCTTTGACTATTTGCTGTATTTTCTCGGTAGCTTCTTTGAAATCTCTGACTTGAAAGTTGAGTTGGGCAGTTCGGATAATCTGCTTGCCTATTTCCGCAGTATCTTTGTCAGTGTCTTGGGTTTGTTTTACTTGCTTGAAGTCTTCTTCCTGCGGAGAAAGTGGCTTAGCAGTAGGAACATCCTGCTCAGGGGCTTCGTTCCTTTCCATGCCTAAGTCGGAGTCGCCCGCTCCCATTCCCTTTTCGCTTTTGTTGCCACAACTCCACAAAAGCATGAAGGTAATCAAAATAAAACAACGTATATTCATATACATCTAATTTAAAATAAGGGTTCTATATACCCTGATGAAACGAAATTGTTTTTTGAAAAAAATTACAAGCCGCTATTAACCAATGATTTAACCTCACAAGGTTTGTAAAACTTTATTTATAAGGCTGAATACAAATTGAAAAGTTTTACCAACAACGCCATTAGTAAAATAGTAGCGCTAAAAATCTGTATTCTATCCATTAAGCAGATGACGATAGTTTCTCAGGCTAAAAAATTATTAATTCCGTTAATTTATACTCAATCAAGATTGGTTTTGATTGAAAATCAACGTTTACAAGGGTTCAAACCTTATAAACATTTGCAAGCCATTTTGTTTTAAGTACATTTCTTAATGACTATAAGCAGTGTGAAAATAAGAAATTTATTTTTATTTTTAACAATCAAACGATTATAAATTTTGGAGTAACTTTCCAGAAGTTTCAAACTTTTGGAAAGTTAAAACGACAAATTACTGCCAATCTTTCTCCTCCAAAGAAAAAATATCTTCTACTTTTTTCTCAAATACCTTAGCAATTTTTAAGGCTAAGACTGCCGAGGGTATGTACTTGTTGCTTTCTATGGCATTGATGGTTTGGCGCGAGACCTTGACTAAGTCCGCTAACTCTGCTTGGGTAATGTTCTTAATTGCTCTTTCTATTCTAATGGTATTTTTCATCATATAAGTATTTGGATAGACTGCTTTTTCTCTTTCCAAAGGAGCCAATTAAATCGCAAAATAAAGAAAATCAGAGGAGTAAACATACTATAAGTCATTACCGTCATAAATAGTCCGCCGTAAATAAAAATAATAGCTACAAGTATCAGCAAAGAATTGCAATATACCGCCCAAAGTAAAGATTCCAAACGCAAGTGTTTGATTCGCTCATCTTCTATTTTTTCTTTGGAAAAAGCAGTGAGAATCAAGCCAATAAGTAAGCCGATGCCGAGTACTTCATTAGTAAAGTTCTCTTGGTGCAGAGAAAAAAGAAAACTATCATCTTGATATAATGAAGACTTTTGCTCCTCCTGAAAAGTAAAAGTAAGAAAAGGAAGGTCGTACACCTGACCTGTAATAGAGTAAGCAAGGCTTAATGCAAAAAAAGGAATAAGAACAAACCAGCCTATGCGCTTGTAGCGATAGGGAAATAAAAATTGTGTTTCCATAGTATTTTTAAGTTAAATTAAAGTGTAAAGTTTACTTTACAAAAGTAATTTTATTTTTACAAAAAGTAAAATAAACTTTACATTTTAACAAAAATTTATTTGGAAATCAAAGTTGTGTAAGTCTTAGCTTGGCTCGACCACTTTACTCCTTACTAAAAAGATGACTTTTTAATCAATTGTTTATCAGTTGATACTCCCCATTCTCTTTGGAGTAATGACTGAGGTAGTTTTGAATATTACTTAACTTACTTTGACAAAACTTTTACCTGACCTTCAAATCCCGCAAAAAGCTATGAAACCTATAGAAAATTTGTTTTTTACTTATTAAAATCTTTATTTTAATGAAAAAGTCTATTATTTGCTACCAGACGAAGTGCTGTAACTTGGAGCATTGGTAGCAAGGGGCATCATGCACAGCAAAAACTCCATGCGGAGAAGCATGTATAAAAAGATAACCACCCTCCAAAAAGAAAAAAGTATAACCTACTGAAAGAGAATGACTTTAAGTTGGAATGAAATTAAAGAAAGAGCCTTGAAATTTTCCAGAGAATGGGCTGGTACTTCAAGCGAAGAGGCAGATGCAAAGCCTTTTTTAGTTGAGTTCTTTCATGTATTTGGCATCACGAGTAAACGAGTAGCGACCTTCGAGTACCGCATCAAAAAATTAGACGACAAAGACGGCTACATTGACCTGCTTTGGAAAGGTATGATTTTGATTGAAATGAAAAGTCGGGGCAGAAACCTTGATAAAGCCTTTGAACAAGCCAAAGAATACTTATACGGTCTTAAAGAATACGAAATCCCCCAATATATTTTAATCTCTGACTTTGAAAATTTCCGATTGTACGACTTTGGAGAGAATGAAACGATTGAGTTCAAACTCAATGACCTCGTAAATCACGTTCAGCATTTCGGTTTTTTGATTGGGTATCAGAAGAAAGTTTATAAGGAGCAAGACCCTGCTAACATCAAAGCGGCAGAATTGATGGGCAAACTTCACAATAGGCTTGAAGAAATCGGCTACACGGGACACCCCTTAGAACTCTATTTAGTACGCTTGCTTTTTTGTTTGTTTGCCGAGGACACTACTATTTTTGAAAAACAACAATTTCAAGAATACATAGAGCAACGCACCAACCTTGATGGCAGCGACCTTGCTCCAAAACTCCAAGAACTTTTTCAGGTACTAAATACGCCCAAAGAAAAGCGATTTAAAAATCTCGATGAACAGCTTGCCGAATTCCCCTTTGTAAACGGAAAACTTTTTGAGGAGATTTTACCTGTAGCAAGTTTCGATAGCAAGATGCGGCAGACGCTATTAGAGTGTTGTTATATGGATTGGAGTAAAATATCTCCTGCCATTTTTGGCTCTATGTTCCAAAGCGTGATGAACCCCAAAGAACGCCGAAACCTTGGCGCACACTACACCAGCGAAACCAATATTTTAAAACTTATCAAACCGCTTTTCTTAGATGACCTTTGGCAAGAGTTTGAAAGCGTAAAAGACAACAAAAACAAACTTATTGATTTTCACAAAAAACTCAGCACACTCAGATTTCTCGACCCTGCTTGTGGTTGTGGTAACTTCTTGATTATCACTTACAGAGAACTTCGTTTGCTTGAATTAGAAATTTTGAGAGCTTTATACAAGTCTGGGCAACAAGTAATTAACGTTAGTAGTATTATTTTGCTTGATGTCGACCAGTTTTATGGCATTGAATACGAGGAGTTTCCTGCCCGAATTGCCGAAGTGGCTATGTGGCTTATCGACCACCAAATGAATATGTTGGTGAGTAGCGAGTTTGGACAATATTTTGTGCGTTTACCTTTGGGAAAATCTGCAAAGATTGTGCATGGTGATGCCTTAGAAATAGAGTGGCAAAGTTTGCTTAATCCTTTGAATACTATTAATATCACGGCAAAACATACTAATATTTATTTGGTAGAAGAGCCACAAGTAGAATACGGAAAAGTAAACGTACAAACCGAAACCTATACCATTCACAGAGGCAAACCTACGCTGGCTAACGAAGTCAAGTTTGACTATATCATTGGCAATCCTCCTTTTATTGGTTCGCGAATAATGAACAAAGTTCAAAAGGAAAGTTTGACTAAGGTTTTTGACAATATCAAAAATGTAGGCGAATTAGACTATGTAACAGGTTGGTACATCAAAGCCGCCAAATACATTCAAGGTACAAAAATTAAAGTGGCTTTTGTTTCTACCAATTCCATCGTACAGGGCGAGCAGACAAGTATTCTTTGGGGACACCTGCTCCATAAGTACAACGTCAAAATTCACTTTGCCCACCGCACTTTTAAGTGGACTAACGAAGCCAAAGGCAAGGCGGCAGTGTATTGCGTCATCATCGGGTTTGCTAATTTTGATACAGACAATAAACGCATTTTTGACTACGAGGACATCAAAGGCGAACCACACGAAATCCAAGCCAAAAACATCAATCCGTATTTGGTTGATGCGAAGGATATTTTGATTGGGAAACGCACTAAATCGATTTGTAATGCTCCAAAAATAAAATTTGGTAATCAGCCAATTGACGGCGGGTGGCTGATTTTAGATGAAAATGAGAAAAGAGAAGCAATAAACAAAGAGCCATTTATTGAAAAGTATATTAGACCGTATTGGGGGAGTGAGGAGTTTATCAATGGAAGAATTAGATATTGCTTATGGTTTACAGAAAGTAATTTTAACCCGACTGAGATTAGAGCATCAAAATTTCTAATGCAGCGTTTGGCAAACGTTAGAAAGTTTAGATTAGAAAGCGAAAGGAAGGACACTCAAAAATTAGCAGAAATACCCAGTCAATTTGCTTTTAAATCACATGAAGAGTCTGAATATGTAATTATTCCAAGTGTATCTTCTGAAAAAAGAAAATATATTCCTATCGGATTTATGACTGCCAATGATATTGCAAGCAATCTTTGTTTGATAATTCCTAATGCCAAACTTTTTCACTTTGGCATATTAACTTCGCTGATGCACATGACTTGGGTAAAGTATGTTTGTGGCAGATTAGAAAGTCGTTTTCGTTATTCAAATACAATAGTTTACAACAACTTTCCTTTTCCCGAAAATCCATCTGAAAAGCAAGTCAAAGCCATAGAAAGTGCCGCACAAAAGGTGCTTGATGCAAGGCTCCAATTCCCCAACAGTTCGCTTGCCGACCTCTATGACCCCGATGGAATGCCACCAGTTTTAGTAAAAGCCCACCACGAACTCGACAAAGCAGTTGATTTGGCATATCGCCCACAGCCTTTCACCAACGACATGAGCAGAATGGAGTTTTTGTTTGGGCTTTATGAAAAATATACAGCTGACTTATTTACAAAAGGCAAACCTAAAAAAGCTAAAAAAGGTAACGGTGGCTTATCGAATGCCTAACAAGCTATTAGGTAAGTATCTTAATTTTTGCTTTCTCTTACTTTTTCACAAAATCAATCAAAGCCTTGTAAATCTTATTCTTAGACAAAAGATTTTCATTGCCAAGAAAAATCATTTGTTGCCTTGCTCTGGTAATAGCCACGTTAAGTTTTCTATCAATCTTGCCGTCATCAGCCAAAGAAACTAAATTCCTCAACTGCAAGGCATTATTGATGCAAAAAGAAATAATGATAATGTCCCTTTGGCTTCCTTGATAACGCTCTACGGTGTCTATGGTAATGCGGTCATAATCCGCTATGTCGGCTTTTTCTAATTCGTGCCGAATCTTTGCAATTTGATTGCGGTAAGGCGTAATGACTCCTATGGTTTTCTCGGGCACAAAGTCTTTCCCATTATACATGTATAAATCCTTGATAGTCTGTACTATTTCTACTACTTTCAGTGCTTCAAACTCATTGACCTTTTCGTCTATGTCTGTATGCGAAACAGGAGTAGAGAAAAATATTAAACGCTTAGTCGCAAGTAAACTTGCCAAAGACTTCTCCTCCAAAGAAAGTGTTTGTATGTTTAATGCCTCAGTTTGCCAATCGGCAGGAATGAGTTTTAGCTTACCTTCATAAAAAAACTCATTGGCAAAAGCCATCACTTCGGCGTGCATGCGACCTTGATGCGTAAGCATATCATACGCCCACGTCCATTGGTTTTTTTGGCAAAGAGCAAATAATCGTTCAAAATAAGAATTTCTACGATTGGTTAAGCCAATATTTATCAATTCCTTATCTTTTACTCTTGAAAATCCAGAGGACTGTTGAGCAATAGCAGGGAGTTGCTTTTGGTCGCCAATCAAAATGAACTTTTCTACTTTGGGTAAGATGCCAATAAGTTGGGGTTCTAAAATTTGAGAGGCTTCGTCAATAATCGCAATATTGAACTTTTTTAAGTTGAACAACTCATTTTTCCCAGAGATAGCCGCCAATGTTCCTACAAAAATTCTGGCTTGCAAAATTTTTTCTTTGAGTTCGGCTCTACTTTTTACTTGTGCGGCTATCTTGTCCAAGAGATACTCTCTAAATTCGGCTTTGGTGGAAAGTTCGTTTCCTATTCTAATGAAATTTCCTAAGTGATGTTCGCTAATTGCTTCGCAAATCTCATCTACGGCGCGATTAGTGTAGGCAATGAGCAAAATATTAGTATCTGTTTGATTATAAAGTTCTTTGACTAAGGTTTTTAACAAACGAGAGGTCTTCCCCGTTCCGGGAGGACCTACAATAAGAAAGTAATCTTTGGCTCGCAAGGCTTTTTGTACGATGCCCGCACTTTCAGCATTAAGTTCGTTGAAGTAACGGGGCAGAGGGCTTGGGGTTGCTGCAGGCATTGGCTCAGCGGGAGCTTTTAGCCCTAAAATTATCTCTTTCTTTTCTTTGGAAGGATAGGATAAAAAGCTAAATAAACCGCGATACATGGCATTGAAGCTATGCTCTAAAAAATCATGTTCTATCGCCCAATAATTGTATTTTTCAAAGAAAGATTGGTTTTTTTGTTTGTAGCGTAAGCGTGCTATTATTTTATCTTTCTCTATTCTTTCAATCGTACATTTGAAAATCTGATTTTGTAGCACAGTACTTTCTGTAGTATCTCTTGGGTAGAGTATGCCGATGTCGCCTTCGCGGAAATTTACAAAATCATTTTTGGGATTAGTTCGCTTAAAAACTAAGTATGGACTTTCTAAATAGGATTGATTATCAATGATTTGTAAATCATATAAAATTTCAAAGCTATTGGCTTTTTCCTCAAAGCTTTTTGCCCAAAGTGCAGAAATTCCTTGACTAAACTCTGTATCGCCTACTTTGCCTAATTGATGTTCTTTGGCTATAAAATTAACAAAAGCATAAAAGTATTTCTGCTCCAAAGGAGTAGCCGCTGCCAAAGTTTTTTGAATATGTATCGCCGATGCTAAGGCAAAAGGACTGAAATTTTGAAATTCACTTTCCCGCAATTGACCAATTACTTGCTTAGCTTGGTATTCGCTTGTGGCTAAGGCAAATTCATTGGCTACAATCAAGTTCCTGATATTCAATATTTTTTTCTCTTCTGTAATAGAAGGAGCGGCAAAGCGAAGATTATTGGCACTGGCGGCAGAGTAAAAAATAGCAGGATTGATTTGGCGTGCTTCTACTTGGAAAATAGCTTGTAGCATCAATCTATACAGCTGTGTTTGTGTGCGATGATTTATCCACATGTCTGAGGCAGGGACGGACTTCCCACTTTTCAATTCTATGATGTCCCATCTGCTATCTCGCTGGTGAAGTAAGTCTAAGCGTCCTTGTAAGCCATACTTCTCCGTAAAGAAAGAGGGTTCTACATAACAATTTTCATGATTAATGCCAAACTTATCAAAATCTTGCTTTACTGTTCGTTGGATATTAGAAAAGTGCAAATTGGCATGGCTCATGAAGTTCTTAAAATCGCTGTCTTGCTCTATGTCTTTGATAGCGGTATATTCTATGGGATACAGTTGAAATGTTTTAAAAAAACTTTCTTTGAAATCTGCAGGTTTCTGGTCAGTCTGATTAAGGATTTCATCAAGGAAAAAGTTAGCAATATTCCCTAAGTGTTGAGGCAGGGAAAGTTCTTTTTCTTCAAATTTTTTGAGTAAAAAGGCAAGAGGTTGATTGCTTTGTATCTGAAAACACTCGGCAATACCAGAAATATCTATCAGATAATCAGGCTCTAAGATAAAATACTTAGGAATATAAGCGCCGTCTTCAGCTATTTGTACGTCTAAAAGGTTGAGCTGCGCTCCTTCCCAAACTTTTTTTATAGAGGAGGTAAATTCATCATTGATAGTAGGGAGATTGTACTTTACTGCGATTTGCTCTTCGGAGTCGTTGCTTTCTGCTATGCAATACAAAATTTCATTTTTCCAATCTACGCTTACTACCTCTACTCTTACTTTTTCTATGGTTTTTCCACTGACTTTGGGCAGAGGAGCGAAAAAATCCGTCAAAGGCAATACTTTTACTAACTCAGGGGGCATGCCGACTTGATAAAATTTAGCGATGCTTTCCGCTAAGGATTTGAAAGCGTTATCATACTCATTTTGAGAAGGTTGGTAGCCTTTTCTAAGAATTTGATGGCTAATAAGGCGGATTTGTTGTAAGTGCCATGCTACCCTTTTGTTAAGTTGGTACTGGTTAGCAATAAAGGCTATGCGTGCAAAAAAGCTGGAAAAGTGCAAGCCTATGTCTTTGGTGAGGTCTTTGCTTGCCTCATCTAACACATTTCTAAGTTTGATGTACTTTTCTGCTAAGGTATTTTCTTCTTGGTGAACCTCTATCAGTAATTCAAAAAAGTCGAGCATGGTATTATTTCAAGGGTAAAAGTACCCATTTTGTTTGGTATTGGTCGTATTCAGCATAGTAAAATTGCTTGTTTTCCTTTTTCAAAGCAAATAGACCTGCCATAGGCGGAATGTACAGGTTACTAATTTTTGCTAATTCATTTTGATAGACAAAGCGAACTTCGAGTAGTTTGGCTCCATTTTTCATGCTTTGCATAATTTGGTAGGTCAGTTTTGCCATCAGTTCGTTGTCCTTGATAGGCGAATAAAGGTAAATAAAATCTGCTTGTGCGTATATCTCAGGGCTAATTTCAAAAGCGTCGCTTAAAATAGTTTGAACTTGTCCGCTTTGCTCGAACTCTTGGAGACTTTCGTGTGCAATCTGCACCAAGTCGGGAGAATATTCTATGCCTATGGCTTTTTCAAAACCCAAGCAAAGTGCCGCATATAGTTTTTCTCCATTGCCCGAGCCTACATCTATAAATACCTTATCTTGGGATTGTTTAAGCAGGTTTACGTTTTCTATAAACCTGCTTAAATCGTATAAAATTCCTCCCCAATATGCTTGGTTAATTTCCTGCAAATTATTAGGAATTTCTGAGCGTATGGCATGAATCAGCGTTGTTTTTCTTTCTATATCAAAACTTACTTGGCAGAAATTGACAATATCCTTAGCAGAAATATTGGCACTATCTAACTGGTATTTAAGATTTTTGCTGTCCTGATATAGTTGGATTTGATTAAGAAATTGTATTTTTTCTTGGGTAATCGCTAAGTTCTGCCTGCTTTGCTCTTGTAGAGTAGCATAAGGAGAGCAGGCAAAACTGAATAGAAGCATAAGAAAAACAAGTTTTATTCTTTGCATAAAATATTTATTTGTAAACCAGTGCATTCAAAATGCTATTTTCTTCTTTATCAACATCTTGTATAAATCCATTAATGACTACATAACGCACTTTTCCATTTTGACGAATGACTATATCGGGATTTTTCCCCATAGCGGCAAGCGGGCTACCCACTTTCTTGTATCGCTTGTCTGTATTAAGCAAAATATTAATTCCCAAAGTAGTAAATTCTTCTTTGATTTTTTCTTTTTCCACGACGACCGAAGTATAGCCTTCTTTATACAAATCTTTCAGGTTAAGTTTTTTGACTTCTGCAAGGCTACCAAACTTCTTAGGATAAACTTTGCCTTCTTCTCCTGTCATTCCGTTGCAATCTACTTCCTGATAGCCGTAATAAATCGACAAATCGCCTATTTCATCTATAACATTTTTATAATAAAAATTTCTTTCGTTATCTATGCCTACTTCGCCGTAAAGGTAAGCCACATCTACTTTGTAGTCTTTATTGTTTTTTTTCAAAGATAAATTTCTCATGATTAGACTTTTAAGTAATCTTTCGTTAAAAGGGATAGCCTCGTATTGGGCAATTGAATATTTCTGCCAATTTTTATTGGCAATGGAAAAAATACCTGTTATCAAAGCAATAAAATTCATCTTTCTGATGTACTGTTTTTCAGGGTCATCAGGATAGCCACCTGATTCTATGAGAATTACGCTTGTCCCCCACCTTTGAATATTGTCCCCAAAGGCTCTTGGCTCAAAATCATCATTGTATTTGGCTATTTGTTTAGGGATAAATTGATGGAGCGTTTCCGTCAGTTCTGCAATCAGTTTCATTGCCCTGCCTCTGACTTCATTGATGTCTTTTTCATAGTTAAAAGCAGGAGCAAGGAAAGAAATGGTAGCAGGTTGCGGGGTATTGCCTACGGTATAGAAAATACTTTGGTCGTGTAAGTTAAAACCGAACTCAGGATTGAGGCTGTCGCGAATAGCTTTTAGAATTACTGCTTCGGGCGATTGAAGGCGAATAGCATCGCGATTCAGGTCTATTTCATACGCATTGCGGCGTTTCCAAGCCTCTGCTCCGTCGGGGTTAAGCATGGGAATACAATACAAGGTTACTTTACTCAGCCAATCCTTTTTCAAGTCATCAAATTCATCTTGTTGAGCAAAAAAATTAAAAATATCAAAAAGAGCCATCGTAGCGGTGGACTCATCTCCGTGCATTTGTGACCAGAGCAGGACTTTGGTTTTTCCCGTGCCTAAGGTAATTAGTGAAATATCTCGCCCCTCGACAGATTTACCCAAAAGACTGATATGAAATAGGGAATGGCTTTTTAATTTCTCTATAAGAAGTTGTAAATCTGTGTGTTTAAAGCGTCTATCTTTGAGAGCAACTTCTTTGTACGAGTCGTATTGATTAGTAATTTGCTCTATGAACTTTGTTCTGTCCATAATAATTTGAGCTTGTAAAAGATGAGAAAAATATATTAGTATATTGATAATCAGTAGTTTTTTGATTTTCATATCTATTTCGCTTAATACATTGATGGATAGTTTTGCACAAAGATAACAGATGTTCAGCTTTTCAAAGGTTAAAAAAATTTTGGAAAGTTATATAAAAGTTTTTTAAGAAGAAAAATACCAAGAGAGGAGGATGTCTGAAAAGTTGGATATTTCTTAATACGGCGTTTTGGGTAATGGTGTATTGGTATTTTGCCACAAAGATACCACGCCTACGGCGTTAAAAAGTCAAGTTCCACACAAACAAGCATATTTAGGGCTATCATCTTTTGAAATAGAAATTGACTTTTACCCGATAAGCAACGGACAAAATTATAAATGCGAAGTGAAACTCATGGGCAAAGGCAATCCCGAAAGTGCAGACGCAGTAATAAATTTTGCACTGAGTTGCTTTTTATTTACCTCAGTGCAAGTGTAGAGTGTAGTGCTTTAAACTTCTCCTTCGCCAAGCCTTTGCTGTTATCTTGCTCCGTACAACCAACGCTCCCCGTTGACTCTGATGGCAAATATCAGCCTATTGACAGGTGTTT
>Ga0272446_1004836_pt1 | contig 15494 bp, 21 predicted proteins | sample YNPCB0061_FD_194587 | JGI IMG/M metagenome (GOLD analysis project Ga0272446, IMG submission 194587) | Hot spring microbial mat communities from Yellowstone National Park, WY, United States - YNP-CB-006-1 | ecosystem: Environmental > Aquatic > Thermal springs > Hot (42-90C) > Sediment | place... | reverse complement strand
TTGAGCGAGCTTTTGAGTTTTACAAAAAATATGGCAGAAAAAAAGAACGCTTTGGACACACCCTTGATAGGGTGGGCTTAGAAAATGCGTTAAAGGAGATTATGAATGACAAATAAAACTTTGGATTTAAGAAATGTTATTTGCCCTATGAACTTTATAAAAGCAAAGATTTTTTTAGAAGATGCTTTCGTGGGTGAAGTTATAGAGATTATCATTGATGAAGGAGACCCCCTTGTAAACGTGACACGAAGCCTGAAAGAAGAGGGGCATCTAATATTAAAGGTAGAACATTATAATGAAACATCTTATAAAGTTTATATAAAGAAGGGTTTGACTGAATGAAGCTTAGGCTTTATGAACAATGGATACAAATAATTGCTACGGCACAATCTGATTTTGATTGGTTAGAAAAAGAGTTTATATCTTCCTTTGTTTACAAAGACCATCGATTTATACACTTAGTTTATGAAGACACCTTTTTCCCAGCCATCTTTTTCAATTTTATTTCTAACTTAAAGAAACAACCTATCTTTTTGATTTACGAAGGCAATCTCCCTCACAATACAAAGCAAATCAGTATGCTCTATGCTGCTGGCGTTGACATAATAATTTTGCGAGACAAAGAAGAGAAACTAAAAAGTGAGCTTAGAAATGAGTTAAAAACAGTATTTCCCTGTGACAGAATTTTTTTCAAAACATTAGGTAAAGAGTTTGATGACATAAGCTTAAATTCACAAGTATTTGATAAAATGCCGTTTTTAGTAGAAGACTCCCTTTTTGAACCTATAAAGAGAAAAATATTGATAGAAATATCCAATTTAGTAAGAAAGCTGAGAGTTAAAGAAGTAGATGAATCTTATAACTCAGCAGGATTATAAAAATGAACATAATTATAGACAAAAGGCCACTATTTTTACTTCTCATCTTAAAATACTACAAATTTGTTGCAATTCTTTTTTTAGCCCTTGTATTTTATACCCTTTTAGACTTTACACCAGAAAATATTAGCGTAGCTGGATACAGAACCATTTTAATTTTCATTTTTGCTGCAGTATTATGGGCAACAAATTTAATCCCTTCCGCAATCACAGGATTGCTAATTTTAGTTTTAATACCTGCACTTTCAATATATCCGATAAAGCAAACCTTTTCGCTATTTGGAAATGAACCTTTATTTTTCATACTTTCTGCATTTATCATTTCAATCGCAACTGAAAAAAGTGGTTTATCGCGAAGGGTCACCCTACACCTTTTAAAATATGGAACTGGGGAAAAAGAAAAACTAACGTTGATTGTTTATATATTAGGCGCCAGTTTATCTTTTTTTATGCCAGAACATGCTGTATCAGTATTAATACTTCCTATAATTCTTTCTATTGCTAACACATTAAAACTTGCTAAAGGGAGCTCTAACTACGGCAAACTTTTGTTCTTATCACTTGCATACGGCACAATTATAGGCGGTATAGCGACTTTCTTAGGCGGGGCAAGAAATGCATTAGCAGTAGGTCTACTACAAGAAATAGCTGGAAAAAGAATTAGTTTTCTTGAATGGATTAGATTCTCACTGCCACTTGTAATCATATTACTTGGAACTGGATATCTAATTTTGAGACACCTTTTTAAACCTGAAGAGATAGACTTGACAGACGTAAAGGAAAATATAGTAAAAGAATTAAAAAGGCTTGCACCATTTACTTTTAAAGAAGTTGTCACACTTTTTATCATTCTTTTTGCAGTATCAGGTTGGATGCTTATAGGACATAGCGGCATTGGTCTTGGTGGGATAGCATTGATTTCGGCGATACTTTTTTTTGTATTGGGAGTGATTTCATGGGAAGAAGCCGAGCGAGGTATCAATTGGTCTGCCATTTTCATGTACGGTGGTGCTTTAACGCTTGGAACTGTCTTTTCCAAAACAGACGCCATAGAGTTTATTATGCAAAAAATTAATTTTTCTAACGTTGGTTTTGTAACCTATATTTTTGTTATCGGCATTATCTCTTTAATCTTAACTGAATTTGTATCTAACGCAGCTGTTGTTGCATTAATTTTACCTGTTGCATTAAAAATAGGGGCTTCTTTAGGTTATGATTTAAAAATAATTACTGTAAGCAATGCACTGATGTCGGGACTTGCTTTTGCACTGCCTATTGGTACACCATCCCACTTTGTTTGCTACAGTACAAATTATTACAGTATTAAAGACAGTTTGAAGGCAGGTCTTTTACTAAATTTTGTCGCTTTATTAGGGCTTTATATCTGCATAAAGTTTTTTTGGTAAAGGAGAATTCTATGAGACATGAAAAAAAGAATATTTTCTGGCATACAGGTACTATAACAAGGAAAGCAAGAGAGCTTTCAAGAGGACATAAAGGCGTTACCATCTGGCTAACAGGGCTTTCTGGGTCAGGAAAATCAACAATAGCACACTCATTAGAAGAAAAACTCTTTGAACGTGGTATCGCTACCTATGTGCTTGATGGTGACAATATAAGATTTGGGCTAAATAAAGATTTAGGCTTTTCACGTGAAGACAGAGAAGAGAATATTAGACGTATCGGAGAAGTAGCAAAACTTTTTGTTGATGCTGGCATTATTACTATCACGGCTTTCATATCACCCTATCGTTCAGACAGAGATAACGTAAGGAGCATCCACTTAAAAAGTGATTTTATTGAGGTGTATGTAAAGTGCCCCATCGAAATTTGTGAACAACGAGATGTCAAAGGATTGTACAAAAAGGCAAGAAATGGTGAAATTAAAGGTTTTACAGGCATCGATGCCCCATACGAAGAGCCTGAAAACCCAGAAATCGTTGTTGATACTGCAAAAGAGTCTTTAGATGTGTCTATCAATAAGATAATCAATTATCTTGAACAAAATGCCTATATCACAAGGAGGAAATAAAGGTGACATTAGAAGAACTTATAAATAGACAATATAAATTAACGCCCGAAGAACTCATAAAATTCGCCTATGAAGTTTTTAAACCAGATATCATAGCCACATCATCCTTTGGTGCAACTTCAGGTGTGCTTATAGACTTAATATCTAAAACTGGGCTACCTATCAAAATTGTTTATGTAAATACAGGTTTTCTCTTTAAAGAAACACTGGAGTATATAAATGTTATCAAGAAAAAATACCCAAAACTTGATTTCATTGAGTTAAATCCAGAAATTACACAAAAAGAGCTTTTCGAACAATATGGCGACGATATTTTCATAAAAAACCCCGACCTATGCTGCAGAATAAACAAGGTTGAGCCACTTAATCAATATCTTACAAAAAATAAAATAGGTGCATGGATAACAGGCGTTAGGAGTGACCAGACAGATTTTAGAAAAAGTTTAGAGAGAATAAGCATTACAAAAGGCGGCTTTTATAAAATCAGTCCAATACTTAACTGGAGTTCTAAAGATGTTTACTACTATATGAAAGACAATGACATTCCCTTTCACCCTCTTTACGAAAAAGGTTACACAAGCATTGGTTGTGAACCATGCACAGACTTGCCCATCAATGGTGAAAGAAGTGGAAGATGGAAAAATAAAGAAAAAAAGGAGTGTGGTCTTCACACAGAAATTTAAAGAAGGAGTTAACTATGATACTAACAATCAATGGTAAAAAAACAGAGTTTGCAGACGAAACGTTAAAAATTCCAGAGCTTTTAAGGAAAATCGAGGTAGATTCACCAGACATGGTAACGGTTGAGGTTAACGGGGAGATAATCTACAAAGCCTCTTATCCAACATTTGTGATTAAAGATGGAGACAAAATAGAGTTTTTATACTTTATGGGGGGAGGTAGTAGCTTGAAGGGGGATAAAATATGAGCCTTACAGAACAGCAAATAGAAAGGTACAGCAGACACATCATTCTTAAACAGGTAGGCGGAAAAGGACAGGAAAAAATTCTTAATTCAAAGGTATTAATCATTGGTGCTGGAGGGCTTGGTGCCCCTGCGGCGCTTTATCTTGCGGCGGCAGGGGTTGGGAATTTAGGCATTGTTGATGGAGATGTAGTTGACCTTTCTAATTTGCAAAGACAGATAATACATTTTACGCCCGACATAGGTAAGAAAAAGGTTGACTCGGCCAGAGAAAAAATCAACCAGATAAACCCTGATGTTAAGGTAACTACCTACAACGAGAAGGTTTATGCAAAAAACATTTTAGACATTATAAAAGATTACGATTTTATAATCGATGGAACAGACAACTTTTCTGCCAAATTTTTGATTAATGATGCCTGTGTAATTGCAAAAAAACCTTTCTCGCATGGTGGAATTTTAAGGTTTCAGGGACAAACATTGACATATACTCCGCAATCAACTTGTTATCGTTGCATCTTTGACCAACCACCACCAAAAGGAGCTGTGCCTACATGCAGTGAAGCAGGAATACTTGGTGCCGTTGCTGGAATGCTTGGAACTATTCAGGCGGCAGAAGCCTTAAAATACATTTTAGGGGTTGGAGAGTTGCTAACAAACAAGCTTCTAACTTTCGATGCACTCAATATGGAGTACAGAACAATAAATCTTAAACGCAATAGAAACTGCCCTATATGTGGAGAAAATCCAACTATCAAAGAAGTTATAGATTACGAACAACCTCTTTGCGATTTGAGAAAATAAATAACTGGGAGGGGCGATGAAACTCATCTTACCAACGAATATATACAGAGAAATCATTGAACACGCTTTATCCGGAAAACCAAATGAAGTTTGTGGCATCCTCGCTGGCAAATCTTTTTTTATAACAAAAATTTACAAAATGACAAACACAGAGAACAGTCCCGAAAGCTATCTAATGGATCCCAAAGAACAGTTTGCAGTTATGCGGGATTTGCGAAAAAACGATTTAGAAATGCTTGCAATATATCACAGCCATCCTCATTCACCTGCTCGACCTTCTCAAAAGGATATTGATATGGCATTTTATCCAAACGTGGCATATTTAATCGTGTCACTGAAAGATAATGAACCCTATATTAAAGGATACAAAATTGTCAATAAAGCCGTAACTGAAATAGAAATTATTCTGACAGAGGGGAAAAATAGTGAGTAATAAATATTTAAGCCATTTGCAACTGCTTGAAGCTGAAAGCATCTATATAATGAGAGAGGTCGTTGCAGAATTTGAAAATCCAGTGATGTTATACTCTATCGGCAAAGACTCCTCCGTAATGTTACATCTTGCAATGAAAGCATTCTATCCTGCAAAGCCTCCTTTTCCACTTCTACACGTGGATACTACTTGGAAGTTTAAAGAAATGATAGAATTTCGGGATAGACGTGTCAAGGAATTAGGCCTTGATTTGATTGTTCATATAAACGATGAGGGCGTAAGGAATAATATAAATCCCTTCACACATGGCAGTAAAAAATATACAGATATTATGAAAACGGAAGCCCTCAAACAGGCGTTAAACAAATATGGATTCGATGCGATATTTGGCGGAGCAAGAAGAGATGAGGAAAAATCCCGTGCAAAAGAGAGAGTCTATTCGTTCAGGGATGCCAATCATCGCTGGGATCCAAAAAACCAGCGTCCAGAGCTTTGGAGAATATACAACGGCAAAATAAACAAAGGTGAAAGTATTCGCGTCTTTCCATTATCTAACTGGACGGAGCTTGACGTGTGGCTATATATTTATCGTGAAAACATACCCATTGTTCCCCTATACTTTGCAAAAAAACGTCCTGTTGTTGAAAGAAATGGAGGACTTATTATGGTTGATGATGACAGGATGCCACTTTTGCCTAATGAAAAGCCAAAAATGGAAACCGTTAGATTCAGGACGCTTGGTTGTTATCCACTGACAGCAGCCATCCGCTCAAAGGCAAAAACCCTACCTGAAATCATAAAGGAGATGTTTTTAACAAAAACATCTGAACGTCAGGGAAGGCTTATCGATTTTGACGTTTCCGGCTCAATGGAACAAAAAAAGAAAGAGGGTTACTTTTAATGGTTAAAAACATTAACATCGAAGACTACTTGAAAAGACATGAACAAAAAGAGCTTTTGCGGTTTATTACTTGTGGTAGCGTTGATGACGGCAAAAGCACTCTTATCGGCAGATTGTTGCACGATACCAAGCAGGTTTATGAAGACCAACTGGCATCAGTCGTAAAAGATAGCAAAAAAGTGGGAACCACAGGCGACAAACCTGATTTAGCACTTCTTGTCGACGGGCTTCAGGCAGAGCGAGAGCAGGGAATTACAATTGACGTTGCATACCGTTACTTTTCAACTGATAAACGCAAATTTATTATCGCTGACACTCCAGGACACGAACAGTACACACGCAACATGGTTACAGGAGCTTCAACAGCTGACCTTGCAATAATACTTGTTGATGCAAAAAATGGTATACTGACACAAACACGGAGACACAGCTATATTGTGAATCTTCTCGGCATTAAACACATTATTGTAGCAATTAACAAAATGGATGCAGTAGGATACGACAAAAAAGTATTCAATAAAATTAAACAGGATTATTTGGAGTTTGCAAAAAATCTTTCTGTTAAAGATATCCTTTTCATACCAATCTCAGCACTAAAAGGTGATAACATTGTCCATAAAAGCATAAAAATGAAATGGTATAAAGGAAAAACTTTACTTGAAACCCTTGAAACGATAGAAATTCTACAGGATACAGATTTTGTAAAATTAAGATTTCCAGTACAGTATGTAAACCGTCCAAATTCACAATTTAGAGGTTATTGTGGCACAATCATATCAGGTAGTGTAAAAAAAGGTGATGAAATAATAGTTTGGCCTTCAAGAAAAAAAAGCATAGTAAAATCTATCATAACGTATGATGGAGAACTTGAAAAGGCTTATCCTAACATGTCTATCACACTAACGCTTACCGATGAAATAGATATAAGCAGGGGGGATATAATTACAGACACACAGAATTTACCTGAGATTGGCGATTGTCTTGACGTTATAATTGTGTGGATGAGCGAAGAAGAAATGTTGCTGGGCAAAACATACGAAATAAAACTTGGCAATAAAATTCGAAGCGGATATTTTGATAAAATTCATTACATACTCGATGTAAATACGCTCGAACATCGGGATTCACAAAAACTAAAGCTAAATGAGATTGCCTTTTGTAGGCTTATTCTTACAGAGTCAGTGGTCTTTGACACATACCAGACAATAAAAGATATGGGAAGCTTTATTGTAATTGATAGATTAAGTAATAACACACTTGCGGGAGGGATGATAACTGGCAAATCAACAATTTCACAAGAAAATTATGTTCAAAAGAATAACATTTCAGATTTTGAGTTTGAGCTAAATCAGTTTGTGATTAAATACTTTCCTCACTGGGGGGCAAAAGATTTAAGTAAATTGAAATAATCACTTTCTCAAAACAAATACTGCCTGTTCTGCAAAAAAGTTGGGGAACAGGTTTATGCGACTTTCTTTTGTAAAACCAACAAAATATTTAACGCTTATGTTTTCCCTTTCACAAAATTCAATAAAATCCTTAATTGTAAAGTAATGCAAGTTGGGCGTCTCATCCCATCTATAAGGTAATGCCTTTGTTTTTGGGGTCTTTCCTAAAATACCGATGTAAAATCTTACCAGAAAATAAGCAAAGTTAGGAAACGAAACAACTACTTCATTTCCAACCCTCAAGGCTTCGTGGATAACCTTTTTTGGCTTTTTTGTCTCCTGCAATGTAAAGTTTAGAATAACATAATCAAAAAAATTATCTGGAAAGTCGGGCAAACCTTCATCAATATCAAAATGCTCTACTGTCACCCCTTTTGTAACACATTTGTATATCATTTTTTCATCATTTTCTATCCCAACACCTTTGACATGCTTCTTGTCCATCAAAAGCCTCAAAAGTTCACCATCGCCGCATCCTAAATCAAGCACCTTTGCATTTTCAGCAACGATATTTAAAATAATCTGATAATCAAGCCTTATCCGCTCCAACCTACTTTTCTCCCTTAGTCAGTTTCTCGTAAGCATTACTTAAAAAATGGCTGACTAAATGTTCCTGTTCTTGATTCTTTATCAAAAAGGCGTCATGTCCATAAGTAGAAGATATTTCACAGTAGGTGACATCAACCCAAGCGTATTTTAAAACCCTAACGATTTCTTTAGATTGATAGGGGGGATAAAGCCAGTCGTGAGAATATGAAATCACGAGAAACTTGGTTTTTAAATTATAAAAACGCTGTATCAAATCTCTATTGTCACCTAAATCAAAGTAATCTATCGCCTTAGTTATGTAAAGGTAAGAGTTTGCGTCAAATCTCTGAACAAAAGTTTCTCCACGATATTTAAGATACTGTTCTACTTCAAAATCAGCCTCAAAATCATAGCCATACCTTTCCTTGTTACGTCTCCGTCTGCCAAACTTCTCCTTCATAGAGTCATCGCTCATGTATGTAATGTGTCCAATCATCCTTGCTACGGCAAGGCCATTTGCAGGGAAACTCACTCCATAATAATCTCCGCCCAACCATTCAGGGTCTGTCATTATAGCCCTTCTTCCTACCTCATTAAAGGCTATCTGTTGCGGTGTATGTCTCATCGTTGTAGCGATGGGAATTGCTGTCATAACCTTTTCAGGGTAAGAATGCACCCATTGAAGCACCTGCATGCCACCCATAGAACCACCTGCTACACTGAACAACTTTTCAATACCCAGATGTTCTATAAGCTTAGCCTGTGCGTCCACCATATCCTTTATCGTTACAACAGGAAAACTCATGCCGTATGGTTTACCTGTTTTTGGACTGATAGAACTTGGACCAGTTGAGCCCTTGCAACCACCAATTACATTAGAACAGATGATAAAATATCTGTCTGTATCAAAGGGTTTTCCAGGACCTATCATAATTTCCCACCAGCCCAATCTTTTTGTATCTTTGCAAATCCCAGCTGCGTGGGCGTCGCCTGTTAAAGCGTGACATATAAGAATAGCGTTATTTTTTTCAGAATTAAGATTGCCGTAAGTTTCGTAAGCAATCGTTACAGGGGTAAGCAGTTCCCCACTTTCCAGATGAAGATTATCAAAGGTATAAAACTTCGTTTCTGTTAATCCGACAGGACTAACATCACCTTTTGCATCTTCTTTCACAAGTTCAAGAACCATATTTTTATTCTATATATCTTCAAACAATTATTCAACAGGAATATTGAATATGCAAAGACAATAACCCTTGTCTATGAATGTTTATATTAGTAGGCAATTAAAAACACTACCTAAAATTTTGATAAATAAGTTTGATTGCAAGAATAAGAACCACCATGACAAACAGGGGCTTTATAATCTTAACTCCTTTCCTTATCACAACCTTTGCACCAAACCTTGCTCCAATCATCTGTCCAAAGCCCATAACAATTCCATAAAAGAAGTTAACATTACCTCCAATTATAAAAAAATAAGCGAAGCCAGATTGCTTGTAAAATTCATCACCTTAGTGTGTGCAGTGGCTTTTGTAAAATTATAACCAACTAACAGCAAAAAAAGGATTGCCCAGAAAGATCCTGCGCCTGGTCCAAAAAAGCCATCATAAAATCCAATTAAGCTTCCAAAGATAACATAAAAAACCTTTTCTTTAACACGTGGCTTTACATCTTCTATGCCCAATTTGGGTGTTAAAATTGTGTAAAAGGCAATCGCAATAAGTAAAAAAGGGATGATTTTGCCTAAAAAGGTAGAATCAATTGATTGAACTACTATTGTTCCAAGAGACGCACCAATAAAGGTGATAAGGACACCTTGAAAACACTCCTTGAGTTTGACCTTTTTGGCTAAAACAAAATTTAAGGTAGCACTGCCAGAGCCAAAAGTAGATTGAAGCTTATTTGTTCCAAGTGCGAGATGAGGAGGCAGACCAAAACTTAAAAGTGCAGGAACTGTGATTAACCCACCACCTCCAGCAATAGTATCCACAAAACCAGCAAAGAAACCAACAGAAAAAATTATAATCAAGGCAACAAAAGACATTGGTTTTAAATATTAAACAAAAAGGCACACACAAATCAATATTTTTATGAAACTTAACAAAAGATTACAAAAACTCTGAAGGGACATCTAATCCTGATTCGAGAAGAAGGTTTAGAAGCTTCCCCCTTTTTTCTTTGTTTTCATCTGTAAATAAAGGCTGGCAGAGCATTACGTTTTTCTCTTCATTGGAAATCTTAACTGCAAAGGCAAAGCAAGACTCCTCTCCACAGATTTTACAGTTTGTTTTTGGTAGGTATTTTAATATCTCCAGCGGTGATGGTGGTTTATTCTGTGTGTAGTCAGGTGTGATACTGTCTAAATGTTTGATTACCTCTTCGAATATGTTTGAAATATATTCAAGGTCTCTCAGTGCTTCTTTTTCATCAACCAGTTTTATGAGTGTTATATTGTCCCTGTATATGTTGAATGTTTTGCCATCTTTTTTGATGGAAAAGGATGGGTGTTTTGGCACATATAACCCTTTTTTTAGATATGCTTTTACGTAAGGGAAGTATTGGGAAAGGTCTTTGTCGATGCTCACAACTACCCTTATTTTTGTAGAGTCTGCAAGGCATGGCAGTATTTTCTCAATATTAAAATTAAAAATCACGTGATAGCCTCCTTAAAGCATTGTGTTATTATTTTGATTTCTTCTCTTTTTGTAAACCTGCCAATGGATATCCTGATAGCCCCTTCATACTCTTTTTTAGAAAGTCCCATTGCAAGCAGGACATGTGATGGTTCTTCACCGCCGCCCTTACAGGCACTGCCCGTTCCTACATATACACCTAAACTGTCTAACTTTTCCACAATTTTTGAGTTTACTTTGCCAACGAAACTAACATTTAGTGTATTTTCAACCGTTTTGTCAAAGCTACCATTGAGTTTTAGTTCAGGATAAATCTCTCTCAAAGATTTGTATAGTTCTCTTTTTATTTCTAACTCTCTAATAGTTTCATTGTTCATTTCATCATAGGCAATCTCAAGTGCATCTGCCATTGCCAGTATGGAAGTGAGATTTTCTGTTCCTGGAAAGAGCCCCCTTTCCTGATGTCCACCAAACATGAGAGGATATATATTTATCCCCCTTTTAACATATAAAAAGCCTACACCTTTTGGTGCATAAAATTTATGGCCAGAAGAAGAGAGTGTTGAGATATTTATACTGTTGAGACTAATCTTTCTTTTGCCTACAGCCTGAACCGCATCACAGTGGAATAATATGCCCCTTTCTTCTGCCAGTTTAGATATCTCTTCTATGGGCTGGATTGAGCCTGTTTCGTTATTTATATACATGCAGACAATGAGAAATGTATCTTTAGTTATCATACTTTTAAGGATGTCAAATCTAACGACACCATCAAAGTCAACAGGGATATAGTTTACTCTGTATCCTCTTTTTGACAACTCCTTTACAGTGTTTAAGCATGAAGGATGTTCCACCATAGAGCAAAGAATTTCCTTTTTTTCAACTCCATAGCTTTTAGCAAGCCCAAATAAAGCGATATTGTTCGCAGAAGTCCCCCCAGAAGTGAAAACTATCTCGTCTTTGTCACAGTTTAGTATGTCCGCTATCTTTTTTCTTGCGTTATCAAGCAATTTTTTTGACTCTCTCCCGATTTTATAAACATTTGATGGGTTACCAAAATATTCAAGGTATTCAAGGTATTTATCTTTAATACGGGGGTCAATAGGTGTTGTTGAGTTGTAATCAAGATATATAAAGTTTTCCCTCATTGTATCACCCCCAACATGCCTGCTACCGCACCTATGGCAAGCACAAAAGCAGGATGCCATTTGAATTTGATAAGCAGTGGCAAAGAGATTACAAAGAGTACGTACGAAGGGATATTTATAAGGCTTGATGGGGCAAGTTTCAACGCAGCATTAACTACCAGTCCAATAACAGCAGGTGTTACCCCAGAAAGAAAGTATTGAAAAACTGTAACATCTTTTAGCATGTTGTAACCCTTTGTGAGAAAAAGCATAAGTATTACTCCGGGCAGAAACAATGCTGAAGTTGAAATGATGGCACCTAAAACACCATAAACCTTATAACCTGCAAAAGTGGCAAGAACAGCAATTGGTCCTGGTGTAAGGTTACTTATGGCTACACCATCAATAAACTCTCTTTCTGTCAGCCATTTCAATTGTGTTACAAGCTCTTCGTGAAGTATGGGTACAAGCACAAAACCTCCGCCAAAAAATACAAGCCCTGTTTTAAAGAAGTTTATAAACAGTTCTGGCAATGAGGAAAGTTTTGCCCCTGTAAGGATAAAAGGAAATACGGATAAAAGCTTGTTTGTTTTGAAACGTTTTTTTTCTATTATCAGTCCCCTAACGATACCTATAAGTCCAAAAAAGATCAGGATGTATGCAGTGTTTATCTTGTAAAAAGAAAGCAAAAGAGAAAGTAAAGCGATGATATGAGCAAAGACGTTTTTCAAAGCCTTTTTACCCATAGACCATGCAGCTGATATTATAAGGGCGATAACAACAGGTCCCAATCCAACGAGAGCAGTTTGAAGAGAAGGTATTGTGTGGTAAGCAAAATAGATTTGGGAGAGAATTATTACAAGTATAACAGATGGTAACATAAAAGCCACTGCAGACAATATACCTGCAACAAAACCGTAAAGCCTCATCGCGATAAATATCGCAGTATTTACTGCAAAAGGTCCTAAAATCTGACCAAAGGCTATTCCATGAAGAAACTCCTCTAAATCTATGACGTTACGCTTTTTTATCAGTTCCTTTTCTATCAATGCAATAATGGACATGCCACCACCAAATCCTATGGTGCCAATCTTTAAAAACTCCCATAAAAGTGCTTTTAGTGAAATTTTTGCAGTACCTTCTTTCATAAATGCAAAAAAAGGGGAAGGGTAACCCCTCCCCTTAATATTTATTTTTCGTATCCTGAACAGGGAATACAGAGAATCTTGCCAGCTTTTATTCTTGCGTTTCTTTCGACTACCATCTCCTTGCATTCTGAACAAACAATGGTATCAAAGGTGTGTGGCTTATCCTGCCAATCATAAGTAAACACCTCAGAAATATTGAAAAGCATTTCAAAAGGTGCATTCATCACCATGTCAAATAGCGGCTGTACAACCTCTTCTGGCACCTGTGAAGCAGGGATACCCGATTTCCTCATCTTCATAAACTCTGTTTCCTTGTTCTTTTGCATAACTTCAGCTTTAGGAACTACCCTAACAGCCTTTTTTGATTTTTTGTCAATCAAGGTTAGTCCCCATTTACCATATCCCGTTTTGCTAATATTACCTTTCCCAAAGGTACAGCCTGTTGCCACCTGTACGCCATCGGCAAAGCATGTTGCACAATGGTTTTCATCAAGCTCTAATATTGCGTGGAGCTGACCATCCTTTGCCCTTTCAACACCTAATTTTTCCATTGCAAACAAGCCTGCTTTTAAACCCATTGGCATGGCAGGACATTTATGACCATGAAATTTTAAACCTATCTCTGCTAACTCTTTCAATGTAGACATTTTGTGCCTCCTTTGTAATTTTTTTAAAAAGCTACTTTTTTTGACTTACATAACAAAGCTTATGTTTAGTAGCCTTTCCACCAGCATTTACAGACACTTCTCATTTTTTTCTCCTACACGTTTGAATATATGATGTATACACCTGCAATTACAAGGATAAATCCTGAAAGCCTTTTACTCCAGATAGTAAAACTGTTTATACCCTTTGATTTTATCAGATTTTCAGCCATCCCTACGGAAAGTCCTGCAAGGAAAATTAAACTACAGTGAGCCACTGCATAGGTAAAAAGCAAAGAGCCTCCATAGACAATATCCCCTTCTGTTGCGGCGTAGGCAAGTATCACTGCTAAAACAGGTGTGGCACAGGGCGAAGAGACAAAACCTGTTATAACTCCAAGTATAAATGCACCCACAAGCCCTTTTCTCTTCACATTAGCAGACTTCTGAAAAGGAAGGGGGATGTTTACAATGCCCATCAGATTAATTCCCATTGTGATAGCAACGAGAGCAAATATTATATAAACCCAACTTCCTAAAAGGGAAAGGAATCTGCCTATAAAAGATGCGGTAATGCCAAAGACAGTAAAGGTAATCGCCAATCCCATTACATACACAAGAGAAAAAAGAACAGCCTTTTTTCTATCACCTTCAGAGTATCCACCAACATAGCCAATTATTAAAGGTATTGCTGCAAGGACACAGGGGCTTGCAGCAGATACAAGCCCTCCAAAAAATACAGCAAAATATGCTATAAAATGGTGTTGTTGTATTAATACTTCAATATTTTTAAACAGCTCTTCCATGTTTATATGCCTAATTTTTTAAGCACTTTCACAATATCCTCGAAGGGATAATAACCAATATGCCTGTGTACCTCAACACCGTCTTTATTTAAGAACACCTGAACAGGGATTACATAAACTCCCCATTGTTTTGCAATATCAGGATTTTCCCTAACATCAACAAATATTACTTCAAGCCTTCGTCCATATTCTTTCGTAAGTCTATCCATAACAGGACGCATCTTTTCGCAGGGGATACACCCCTTTGAACCAAGTTCAAGCATAACAAACTTTTTCTCTTTTTTAGCCTTCTCAAGTTTGGGGGTTAAAAAATCCGAAGCGTTTGCGTTTAAAACCGTTATTGCCATAAAAAGAAGAACTATAAAAATCTTTTTCATGCAAGCTCCTTTAGTATTATTTAGGCAGTGATGCCCCTTCTTTTGCGTTTAATCCCTTGTTTTCAGCTTCTTCCACCTTTTTTATTATCTTTTTTAAAAAAGCTAAAGCTTCCTTTTCCTCTCCATCCATGATTATCTGCTTTATTCTTAAAATCTCATCCATTTCAAAAACAACAACAGCCTTGTCCTTCATTGCTTACCTCCTAAAAAGGGTGCCCTTCCCGAGAGCTCAAAAACAGGCTTTCAGTGAGGCTCGATAAAATCTTCTATCGCTTTATTAATCTTTGTAAGCCTTTTTAAAGCAGACTGGGCATCACCTTTTAAAACAATCCCTTTTAACTCCTCCAGCTCTTCTTCTGATAGTTTTATTACAGCCTTTACTTTGCAATCCATAATTACGCCACCTTTACATCCTCTACCTTACAGTACTGGTCTTTAAAAAACCTTTTCTGAAAATAAAGTGCTAAATTTACAAGACTTATCAAAACGGGCACTTCCACAAGAGGACCAATTACAGCTGCAAAGGCTTCCCCAGAGTTAATACCAAAAACAGCAACTGCAACCGCAATGGCAAGTTCAAAATTGTTACTTGCTGCTGTAAAAGATAGTGTTGCCGATTTTTCGTAAGAAGCTCCCACTTTCATACTGATAAAGAAGGACACAACAAACATTATCACAAAATAAAGAAAAAGTGGTATGGCTACCCTAATTACATCGAGGGGAAGCTTAACTATATACTCACCTTTCAGGGCAAACATTACAACTATGGTAAACAAAAGTGCGATTAACGTAATGGGACTGATTTTTG
>Ga0272446_1004835_pt1 | contig 15494 bp, 14 predicted proteins | sample YNPCB0061_FD_194587 | JGI IMG/M metagenome (GOLD analysis project Ga0272446, IMG submission 194587) | Hot spring microbial mat communities from Yellowstone National Park, WY, United States - YNP-CB-006-1 | ecosystem: Environmental > Aquatic > Thermal springs > Hot (42-90C) > Sediment | place... | reverse complement strand
CGATTCTTTGCACCGACACGAGGGTGGAGATACCGGCGATTGTCGAAATGGTGGAATCCACCCTCACCCGCATCCAGCGGTTCTCGGAACAGAACAACCTGAACATCGAGGTCAAACTGCTCCGTCCGCCGCCCGAACAATCCTTTTGGGTCAACATCATCGGGCGCGGCTACCCGCCGCCGAACCGGATTTTCCGCTGGTGCACCCAACGGCTGAAAATTGATCCGGTGACCACCTTCGTGAACCAACGCATGGGACACTGGGGTGAAGCAATCCTCCATCTTGGCGCGCGTCGGGCCGAGAGCGCTACTCGGGCGCAGACAATGGCCGGCCGGGAGAAGCGCAACGGCCTGTGTCGTCACCCCGACCTGCCGCGCGTCTGGGTTTCCAATCCCATCGAACACCTCACCACCGTAGAAGTCTGGGCGTATCTGCTGCAAAAACCGAATCCTTGGGGCGGCGACAACCGCGCCCTCTACAAGCTCTACGCCAGCGCCTCCAACGGTGAATGTCCCATCCAGATTGACACCAGCACTCCGAGTTGCGGTCACTCCCGATTCGGCTGCTGGACCTGCACGGTGGTCGAACGCGACAAAGCCAGCGAAGGCCTCCTTGCCGCCGGCGACGAACGCATGGAAAAACTCATCGCTTTCCGCGAAACACTTCTTCAATACCAAAACCCCGCCAACGGCAAACGCGACACGCACCGCATGAACGGCGCGGAAGGACCCGGCCCCGTGACCATCGAAGCGCGCCGCGAATTACTCACACAGCTTTTAGAGTTGCAGGAACAAGTGGGCTTCAGACTCATCAGCGACGACGAACTTTTCCTCATACAGAACCTCTGGAAAAGCGCGCGCCGCCCCGACGATGGCGGGGGAGTGGCGCGCATCGTGACCCGCCAAAAAGGAATCCTCATGAGCGACTGGAAAGAAACCAACCGGCTACGCGCACTCCAAGAGGAAGTTTGCGCCGAGAAAGGAATTCGCGCCGATACGTTGCGACGCCTGCTGGCGAAAGTGGACGAATACAGCGAATGCCACCGGGCTTTTGGTCTGCCTGACGACCTGCTCAGTATTCTCAAAGATGATCTCCGTGAAAATGGCGGCGACAAGGAGGGTTGCAGCAATGTCTGATGTTTACATAGATTCATTAACCCTTAAGAACTTCGGCCCGTTCTACGGGGAGCATACTTTTAACTTCGCGACGCATGATGACCGCTGCGGCATCCTCATCGGGGGGAAGAATGGCGCGGGGAAAACGCATTTGCTTCGCGCGCTCTAGCTCGGCGTTGTCGGTGAGACCGGCGTTCATGATTTGAAGAAAGTTGAGCCAGCCACCGAAGCAACGCGCTTTATTTTCGAGAAGTCGCTTAACCGTCGCGCGGAATCCGAGGGTGAGGATACCGCATTGTTTAAAGTGACAGTTTCCCAGCGTGATGAGAAGGGGAGTCGAAAAGCTATCTTTGTGCGAGAGATTCGCTACAGACCCAATTCTGGTTCGGTCTGGTATTCCTATGCGGATCGTTTCGACGGTTCCGGTCGAATTGAAGATGACAAACATATTGAAGCTCTCCGGGATGCGCTTTTGCCGCGTCACTTGGCGCGGTTCTTTTTCTTCGATGCTGAGCGCGGACAGAACTTCAGCCTCGGACAGCAAGACATCGTCGAGGGCATTAGCCGCATTCTCGGCTTATGGTCTTACGGCGAGTTAGAGACAGATTTGCGCCAGTTGATCCAACAGAAGATTCCCCGTGTCTTCAACTCATCGGAGGGTCATGAGGCGGCGCGAAAGCTCGCCGAGATTACTGGGCAGATTGTGACGGCTGAGAAGCAACTCATCAACGCCCGCGACGAATTGAGCAGCGTCGAATTGGAGTTGCACGAGGCGAAGGAAGAGCTTGCCGACCTCGAGGAACGCCTAAAAAGTCTGGGCGCAGTTGATCCGGCCGAGTTATCTCGAGTGCAAGATGAACGCACGAAACTCGCGGAGACCAAAGCACGGCTTGAAAGCGAACTCACGGCAGCTTGGGAAACTTCGATGCCATTGGCATTGCTTGGAAAGTACCGTCACGAGCTCCATGACTACCTTGTACGCGAAGAAAAACGACGCGAATGGGAGCACAGCAAAAAAGCAGTCGAGCCGAAGATTCCGCAGGTAAAACGGGATGTGTTCGATGACGTTCCAAAGGAATATCGGCTGGCGGACGATGTTCTTGCTTTTTACAGCGGCCGTCTCGAACGCGCGCTGCACCGGTTGTTCCACCCACCGCCCGAAGGAATGGCGGATAGCGTGTTCGTGACGGACCGTAGCGACCGCAGTGCCCAAATCCGAGCACGACTCACCTCCGGTACGAATTCGTTGCGTGGCATCGCCGAACTGTGCGCACAAGTAGAAGCAGTAGACGCAAATCTACGCAAGCTGGACACGCAGTTGCGGCAATTAAGGCAAGACGCCGCCGCGATGGAGCTTGGAATGAAACTCCATGAGGACCGGGCGCGACTGACACACCAGTGTGAGACTCTGGAGAGCCGTAAGAAAGATCTCACCCTTCAAGTCGAAACTATCACGAACAAACTCAAAGAGCTCAAACGCGAGGAGTCAAACCTGACGGTGCTTGCGGGAAAAGCCCGGCAAGGGCAGACCTTGATTTCGCTCGCGGCGCGCTACCGGGAAGCAGCAACGGATATTCGTGCTCGTGCTGCTGACCAGTTACGCCGCCAGATTTCGGAGCATGTCGGCGATTTGTGGGTGGAGATTACTGAACGCCAGCGCGAGTTTCTCGGCATGGAATTCGACAGGAATTGGAACTGCTTCCTTCTGCGGAAAGACGGGAAGAAAGTCAGTTGGGAAGATACGAACACCTCGGCAGGTCAACGACAAGTGCGAATGCTTGCCTTCTACGAGGCGCTGCGTCGCCTGGCGAAACTCTCGCCGCCGCTCGTCGTGGATACACCGTTGGGCAGACTCGACAAGGAAGTTAGAGACAGCGTTCTGGACAAACTTTACCTTACCGGCCATCAAACCATCATCCTCACAACCAACTCCGAGATCGACCCTGAAGGGCCGTTACTGGAGCGGATTCAGGATAAGCTCGCTCGCGTCTATACGCTTCATCCGTCCGGTCGCGAGGACAGCGTGAACTACGAAGTCGAACAAACGATGGACTACTTCGGGAGGAAAATATGAGCTACCACGCTAACAAGATTCGCAGCCTTTTGCGATGTACGCCGAAAGACGCGGTCATGATTGAGGATATCATGCGCAATGACGTGCTTCATACGGTGGCACTCGATTGGCTCACGGAGCAGGAGTTCAACGTCGCCGCAGGAAAAGCGGGGTTGCTCCTTGCAAATAATCGCGCAGATTACTAGGACTACTACGCGAGCACACGCGCCATTACTGCTGAGATGATGGCAGCTAAAGCCAAAAAAGCATAAGAGACAGCTATGAAATTCAAGCCGAGCCTTGAGGCCGAAAAGTTTATTGAAGATGTTCACCAGCGCGTGGGCGCGAAGAACAAAGCCGTTCTCGGTCGGTCGGCATTACTACTCGCAATCGGCGAAGGCGTCCCGCCGGGTTTCAGGCCTGCCGATTCGGGCGGTAAGGACCTCGACGATGAAACGGTGCTTGGGGACGAACTCAAGGATGTTGTCCGTGCTGCTCTGACTCACCGCGCCGGTAAGGAACTCGATGAAGCTGGCTACCGTCAATTGTTTCGCCTTCATTTTGAGTATGGCTGTAAGCGGCTCAAAGAGATTTGGGAGGAAGCCGGCAACGATCAAACCAAGTTTGTGGCGTCACTGCTGAAATTGGCAGGTGACGATTTTGCCGGAACCGGCGGGTTCAGGCCGCACGCGCCACCGTTACCGGTCGTCGAAAAGGAAGTGAAGCTGAAGGTGTTGGTGGACGCTCCCGAATGGTCGCTCAACGGCCCCGGCACGAACAACGGTTTGCTGGTAATTTCCGGCCAGCCCGGCAGTGGGAAAAGCCAACTGGCGCTTGATCTCTTGGCGCAACTTGCCAACCAGGGCGTACGGTTCGTGTTCTTCGACATGAAAGGCGAGTTGGAGGATGATCCGCAAAATTCGCAACAACACAAGAATCGCTCAAGGTTTTTGGAGCAGACTGGAGCACGATATATCCGTTTGATCCAGCAGGACTTGCCGATCAATCCACTCTACCGGCTCCAGAGTCCAACGGAGAATGCACAAGTCGCTTACGAGATCGCCAATCTGATGCGGTGTTTTGCCCCGCAACTTGGGGCGAAACAGGAACGCAACATCAGCGATTCTTATCAGCGGTTGGCTGTACCCGATTTTCCGTCGCTGGCTCGGGAATTAAAGAACAGCGGGGCGACCGGGGTTGACCTGGCCATCGTACAGAAGATTGAGCGGTTCAACATTTTTGCCAGCGCCGCCATAGCCATGCCGCCTGAGGAATGGTTGCGTCAGTCCGTCGTGATTGATTTCAAGCAGTTCGGCACAGACAGCGAGGCAAAGGCGCTCGTCGCGGCGTTGATTCTGAATTTCCTGATCAAAAAGCTGGGCCAACAGGTCGCGGTCAAGAATGATATTCAGCCGTTGAAGATGGTCTTGTTTGTGGACGAAGCGCATTTGCTGTTGCCCAAGGAACACAAAGCCGGTTTGCTTAGCCAACTTGCCCGGCAGGGCCGGTCGTGGGGATTTCCGGTCTGGCTAGCGTCGCAAGATGCTGACAAGTTCCTGACCACCGGCACGAACGAAACCAACTTCGCACAACTGGCGGAGTGTGGCGTGCATTTCAGTCCGGACATGCTGAGTCCCGCTACTCAAAGGCTGGTGCTGGGCACGGTCGTTCACCAGTCATTCAAGAAAGCGGAAGCCGCCCTCTGCAATCGCGGCAAGTTGCAAACCACCGGTATCGCCCGTCAGTTTTGGAGGGATGGAGGCAAATGAAGCGTTTTGTCGTTCAGGAACACAAAGCCCGGTCGCATCATTTTGACTTTCGGTTGGAGAAGGCCGGCGTGTTCAAGAGTTGGGCCGTGCCGAAGGGTTTGCCAGCCAAGCCGGGCGAAAGGCGGCTGGCTGTGCAGGTGGAAGATCACCCGCTGGAGTGGGGCGAATTCGAGAGAGAGATTCCCGCCGGTCAGCCCGGCGCCGGCACGGTGCGCATCTGGGGCCGGGGTTGGTACGATTTGGAGGAGTGGTTGCCCGACCGCATCGGCTTTATCCTGCACGGCGAACGGGTGCAAGGGCGCTACGAGTTGGTGGCCTTCAAACGCGCCGGAAAGAATCAGTGGCTGATGTTGAAACGGAGCGATCAGGCGCGCAAGGCGTGAACGGGTTCTCTCGGCCCACCGCAATGGGCTGAAAAACCTCCAGGCAAATGCGGCAACTGCCTCCGGAGGATTTCTTTCGATGACAGTTCGAGAGCCGCCCTTTCGTCAGCCGGGATTGTCGGCTTTGACCGGACAGCGGAGGTTGACCCGAATTACCGGCGCAGTTCCGTCGCGATGCGGTCCGCCAGTTGTTCCCACGCATCGGCAACCGCGTGAGCGTCGTGGGAGGTCAGCCGGCCAATGCGATGGTGAATCAGCCGTCGGTCCACCGCGGCCAGCTTGGTCAGACGCACCGTTGAGGCCTTTGGCAATCCTGTCTCGGACCAGCCGCATAGCGCGACATCGGTGAGATCCCGCGCCAGAAGCACGTCATTCGCATCACAGGCCAAGACCAATCCCGGCCTGCGTTTCCGCCTCTCCAGGTCCGAGAAGGGAAATTCCACCGAAACCACGTCGCCCACATTACACGCCGTCATACGCTTCGTCGTCGGGCGAGTCGTCTTGGAAGAACCGTTCGAGCGCCAGCCGCTGCCAATCGAGATCCTCCATGTCGCGCCCGATCAACTGCGGCAAGTCTCGGTAGATCCGCAGCCGGTCGGCCAACGGCAACGCTTCGATGGCCTTTTCAATCTCCTGCACGGTGCTCATGGCTTCTTTCTCGCGCAATATCTACTTCCTGCCCGTCGCTTGCGCAAGCGCGCAACTGGGCTGCGGCCCGTTGCAACACAGCCACTGTCGTTTTGATGTGTGCGACGGTGTTTTCGACCCCAAGCGAAAACCGGATCATGTGCCGGGAGGCGGCCGTTTCGGGCTTCATCGCCCTGACGACGTGTGACGGCTCGTCGGAGTCGGCGAGGCAGGCCGAACCTGACGAAGCGCAGATGCCTTCTTGATCGAGCAGGATGAGCAACGCCTCCGATTCGATGCCGTGGAAGCTGATGTTGGTGGTGTTGGCCAGCCGCTGCAACTTGTGGCCGTTCAATTCGGTGTTGGGGATCGAATTCAGGATTCCCTCTTCCAACGCGTCCCGCAGCGGACGCACCGTCTTGTCGTAGTCGGGCAACTTTTGGCGGGCCAGTTCCGCCGCTTTGCCCAGGCCGACAATCAAGGGCACGCTTTCCGTCCCGCCCCGGCGGCTCTTTTCCTGATGGCCGCCCACAATCAGCGGCACAAACGGCGCTTTGCGCCGCACGTACAATGCGCCAATGCCTTTCGGCGCGCCGATTTTGTGGCCGGTGATCGAGAGGTAATCCACCGGCAGCTTCCCCACATCAATCGCCACCTTGCCGGCTGCCTGCACCGCGTCGCAATGGAAGAGCACGCCCCGCGCGCGGCAACCCGTGGCGATCTCCTCCACCGGGAAGAGCACACCCGTCTCGTTGTTTGCCCACATCAACGACACGAGGGCGGTGTTTTCCGTGATTGCATTTTCCAGGTCGGTCAGGCTCAACAATCCGTCGCGGTCCACCGGAAGATACGTGACGCGGATGCCTCCCCGCTCCAACGTCTGGCAAAAATTCAGCACCGAGGAATGCTCGACCGCCGAAGTGACAATGTGGCGTTTGCCGGTGGTCTTCAGCGCGGCCTGAATCGCGGTGTTGTTGCTCTCGGTGGCGCATGACGTGAAGATAATCTCGCCCGGATGCGCCCTGATCAATTCCGCCACCTGCGCCCGCGCTGTTTCGATCACGCCTTTCAATTTCGCGCCGAATTTGTAGGTGCTGGACGGGTTGCCCCATTCAGCGGTGAGGTACGGCATCATCGCCTCCAGCACTTCCGGCGCAATGGGCGTCGTGGCGTTGTGGTCGAGGTAAATCATTCGCTTCGCGTGGCCAGTTTAGCCGACCGGGTCAGGCGACGGCAACTTCCCCGGCTTGCGTGTCGGCGCTGGGCGGGGTCGTCGAGGTTGGTCAACCGGGACTATACTGATCATGCTGCTTGCGCTGCGTAATCTTGCGATCGTGTCTCCCACGATTCGGAAGAGAGGCAAAAATCACTTCGCCCCAGGCAGGAGGACGTTCGCGTTCATTGGCCGGCAGCCGGCGACGCCTTGATCCACGCCACCTCCAGGTGAAACGGCCCGGCTTGCTTGTCGGAAATCAGGAAGCCCACCGAGGTGACTTTCGCCGGGTCAAGCGGCGGTTGGCCGGAGAGCACGCGGCCGCGAAAGGTGGGGACAAAATCCTTGAACGCCAGCCGATGTTCTTCCCACACGCCGCGTTTGGTCGTGAAGGCGCATTGGTAGATTGGCGCGTCGAAACCGCGCTCAGTTCGCACCGTGAGCTTGTATTTCCGACCGTCGCCCCGCGCGCGCACGACGAACGCGTCGCATCCAGCCAGGTCGTGCCTGGCCGCTGGCGAGCGCACCGAGGCGAAGCCGCCGTTGTTCTCCAGAGACACCTCGCCCCGAAACACCGCCACACCGTTGGTCACGCTGAAGCGGCTTGTGGACACCCCGCCCATCACATCGTCATTCACGACCTGCCAGGCAGGCGCATTGGTGTTCGCGAAATCAAACAACACTTTTTCTGAAGCCGCTGCGTTCACAAGGGGAGTTAAGCACAGCCACGCAAAGGCGGCCAGCAGACAAGTCGGACGGAGAGCCTCGGGGATCATGGATCGAATCAAGTTCTCAAGGATTCAACCGCCAAAGCGTGAAATTCAGCACTGCTGCAAAGCTCACCCACGCCAGATACGGCGCGAGCAACCACGCGGCGGCGCGGCTCACAGGCCGAAACGCGGCCAGCGTCGCCGCAATCGCCAGCCACAGCAGCATGATCTCAGCAAACGCCACGGCGGGCCGGTGCAGGCCGAAGAACAGCGGCGTCCAGGCGGCGTTGAGTGCCAGCTGCACGAGAAAGAGCGTCAGCGGCCGGCGTTGCGCGGCCCAGCCACCCCGCCGCCACACCAGCCACGCCGCCACGGCCATCAGCGTGTAGAGCGCCGTCCAGACCGGGCCGAAAATCCAGCTGGGCGGATTCCAGGAAGGTTTCTTCAGCGAGGCGTACCATTCGCCCGGCATGAACAGACCGCCGAACGCTGCCGCGGTGAAGCAGAGCAGCAACCATCCGGCGAGCGCAAGCGCGGCGCGAAATCCCGTAGGCCTCCCGCTGCGCCCGGCGTCCTCTGCGTTGGTTGGCGCGCTCATGGCTGATTGATGTGTGGCGAACAAAATCGCTTCCGCAGCACCTCGCCACGGAACTGGAAAATCTTCTCGATGTCGGGGCGCACCCACCAGCGATGCACCAGCCAGTCAAACGGAACGGCGTAACGGACGTGGTCGCGGGCCAGCGTGCCGCCGTCACGCGGCTCGAAGGTGTGTTCGTGAACCCAGAGCCGATACGGCCCGCGCAACTGCTCGTCCACGAAGCGATGCGGCGGCTGCCAGGCGCTGATGCGTGTGCGCCAGCGCAGCGGCACGCCGCGCACGCGCAGCCGGTAGTCAATCAGCGTCCCCTCGCGCATGACGATGGGCGGCGGCGTGACGATGTGAAAATGCAGCCACGGCGGCGTGAGGGCGTCGAGGTTCGCGGCGTCGGCGAAGAAAGGGAACAACCGTTCGGGCGGCGGCGGCAGCCAGAGTTCAGACCGGAATTCGTGAACTCTCATTGGTTTCGCTCCGCCGACCTGGCCAGCCCGCGCAGCATCCCGGCGAACACGAGTTGGTGCAGCGGCCACACGCCGTACCAGTAGGCCAAGCCCAACAAACCGACGGGATCAAAGCTCGCGGTCTGGGTCAGGCGGGTGTGTCCGCCTTCGGGTCGCACCTCGAAGTCCAGCCAGGCGCGGCCCGGCAGCTTCATCTCGGCTTGCAGCCGCAGTCGCCGACCCCGCTCGATGGCCTCGACGCGCCAGCAGTCCACAACATCGCCCACCTGCAACCGCGCCGGATCGCGCCGCCCACGGCGCATGCCGACGCCGCCGACCAGCAAATCCAGCCAGCCGCGCAATGTCCAGAGCCAGTTGGCGTAGTGCCAGCCGGTCTGGCCGCCGATGCGTTCGACGGCGGCAAACACCTTGGCGGGCGAGGCCGCGACGCGCACGGACCGCGTGTCCACCAGGCGATTGCCAAAGCGCGCGCCGCCCCACGGCCGAGGCGCGCCGCCGGTGGCGGACAAGGCGTCCGACCACCGCGTTTGCACGAAGTGCGAATCCTCGTTGCGCAGCGCCCGCGCGATGGCTTCGCTTGCCCCGATGGGCCGGATGGAAAACGTTTTGGCAGCGGCGTCATCGCGCACGATGGTTGGATGCCGGATGCTGTCAATGAGTTTGCGCCCCACGCGAGCGAACAGCGGGGTCACCAGCCCCAGCCACAAACTCGACAGTCGCGGCGTGAGGAACGGCACGGGAATCATCAGCCGCCGCAGCCCGCGCTGCCGCGCGTATTCGCGCATCAGGTCGCCATACGAGACCCGGTCCGGCCCGCCAATCTCGAAGATGGCGTTGCCGGACATTGGCAGAGTGAGCGCCGCGCGCAGGTAAGCGAGCACGTCGCCGATGGCGATCGGTTGGGCGGCCACGTTGACCCAGCGGGGCGTGAGCATGACCGGCAGGCGCTCGACGAGCGCGCGGATCATTTCAAAAGACAGACTGCCCGAGCCGATGATGATCGAGGCGCGGAATTCGATCACCGGCACGCCGTGCGCGCGCAGGCGTTCGCCCACCTCATGCCGACTGCGAAGGTGCGCGGAAAGCTCCGGCTGATCCTCGCCCAATCCGCCCAGATAAATGATGCGCTGCACGCCGGCGGCGCGCGCGGCGGCGGCGAAATTGTCCACGGCCAGACGGTCCTGGGTCTCGAAATCGCCCGTCGCGCCCATCGAATGAACGAGGTAAAAGGCGGCCCGCACGCCCCGCATGGCCGTCGAGAGGGAAGCGGCATCGAGCAGATCGCCCTGGACGACCTCGACGCCCGCGGGCACACGCGGGCGCAAGTGCTCCGGTCGTCGCGCCAGACACCGCACGCGCCAGCCATCATCCACCAACAACGGCAACAACCTCCCGCCAACGTAACCGCTCGCACCGGTGAGAAGAACCAGTTTGGCATCAGACATAGCGCATCAACTTGGCGGGCTCTTGAAGAGCTGGCAACTTGGAGTGCCGAGCTGTTCGACTGACAGGCCCTGATTCGATGACGTCACGCTGGGTGTGGCTTTGCGCTGGTGCATCTGCCCGCGGCAGCGGGCTGGTCGCCCGCCGCGGTTTCTTGCGCTCTACCCGGAGCTGACTGCGCTTTCTCTCCAATTCATCGCTGCTTTGCGGCCGCTCGCCCTGCTAGGCGAACCGGTCGGGATCGGCGGCCCGAGCCGGCGGGCTGGATTTCAGCGCGACTGCTCCTTTTCTGCGCTCGGCTTGAGCGGTCTTGTCTCGAAGACCAGCTCGCCTTTCTTGAAGTCCACCGTCACGCGGCTGTGGTCGGTGATCTCGCCGGCCAGCAGCTTGCGCGAGAGCACGGTCTCGACGTGCCGCTGCAGGAAGCGTTTCAGCGGCCGCGCGCCATAGACCGGGTCGTACCCCTCGCGGGCGATGTGTTCTTTGGCGGCGTCGGTCAGTTCCAGTTCGATGTGCCGGTCGGCCAGCCGCGCCCGCAGCAATTTGAGCTGCAACTCCACGATCTGTTTGATCTCGGCCAGGGTCAGCGGCTTGAACAGGACGATTTCGTCCACACGGTTCAGGAACTCGGGCCGGAAGTGCGCGCGCAGTTCGGCCATGACCTTCTTGCGCACCGGCTCGGCGATTTCGCCTGTTTCGCTGGCGTTCTCGATGAGGTGCGGGCTGCCGATGTTGCTGGTCATGATGATGAGCGTGTTCTTGAAGTCCACCGTGCGCCCGTGGCTGTCGGTAAGCCGGCCGTCGTCGAGAATCTGGAGCAGCACGTTGAACACGTCGTGGTGCGCCTTCTCGATTTCGTCGAAGAGGATCACACAATACGGCTTGCGCCGGACGGCCTCGGTGAGCTGCCCGCCTTCCTCGTAGCCGACGTAGCCGGGCGGCGCGCCGATGAGCCGGGCCACGGCGTGCTTCTCCATGTATTCGCTCATGTCAATGCGGACGATGTTGTCCTCGGTGTCGAAGAGCGCCTCGGCCAGGGCGCGGGCCAGTTCGGTTTTGCCGACGCCGGTCGGACCGAGGAAGATGAACGAGCCGATGGGGCGCTTCGGGTCTTTGAGGCCGCTGCGGGCGCGGATGACGGCGTCGGCCACAGCCTGGACGGCTTCGTCCTGGCCGATGACGCGCTGGTGGAGAATCTGGTCCAGGCGCAGCAGTTTCTCCTTCTCACCTTCGAGCAGGCGGCTGACGGGAATGCCGGTCCAGCGGGAAACGACTTCGGCGATTTCGTCGGGGGTGACTTCCTCCCGCAAGAGGCGCGGACCGCCCTTGCCGATGGCGTCGGCTTTGGCTTCGAGTTCCTTCAATTGTTTTTCGAGGCTCGGGATGCGGCCGTATTGGAACTCGGCCACGCGGGCGAGGTCGTTGGCGCGGCGGGCCTTTTCCATTTCGTTGCGGGCCAGTTCGAGCGCCTCGCGCAGCTTCTGGATATCGTCCACGACGCGCTTTTCGGCGTCCCACTGGGCCTTGAGCGCGTCGCGCTGGCTCTTGAGGTTGGCCAGCTCCTTTTCGAGCGCCTTGAGCCGTTCTTTGCTGGCCTCGTCTTTTTCCTTCTTGAGCGCTTCGCGCTCGATTTCGAGCTGGGTGATGCGCCGCTCAAGTTGCTCCAACTCCTCGGGCATGGACTCCATCTCGGTGCGGAGCTTGGCGGCCGCTTCGTCCACGAGGTCAATGGCCTTGTCCGGCAGGAAACGGTCCGAGATGTAGCGGTGCGAGAGCTGCGCGGCGGCGACCAGTGCGGCGTCCTGGATGCGGACCTTGTGGTGCAGCTCGTAACGTTCGCGCAGGCCGCGCAGGATGGAGATGGTGTCTTCGACGCTCGGTTCGTCCACCATGACGGGCTGGAAACGGCGTTCGAGGGCGGCGTCCTTCTCGATGTATTTGCGATATTCGTCGAGCGTGGTCGCGCCGATGCAGTGCAGTTCGCCGCGGGCGAGCATGGGCTTGAGCATGTTGCCGGCGTCCATCGCGCCCTCGGCCTTGCCCGCGCCGACCATGGTGTGGATTTCGTCAATGAACAGGATGATCTGGCCCTGGGCCTTGGTCACTTCCTGGAGGACGGCCTTGAGGCGTTCCTCGAATTCGCCGCGATACTTCGCGCCGGCGATGAGCGCGCCGAGGTCCAGTTGCACAAGGCGTTTGTCTTTGAGGCTGTCGGGCACGTCGCCGGCAACAATGCGACGGGCGAGCCCTTCGACGATGGCCGTCTTGCCCACGCCCGGCTCGCCAATGAGCACGGGATTGTTCTTGGTGCGGCGCGAGAGCACCTGGATGCAGCGGCGGATTTCCGTGTCGCGGCCGATGACCGGATCGAGCTTGTTCTGGGCGGCCAGTTTGGTGAGGTCGCGGCCGTATTTTTCGAGGGCTTCGTAAGTGGCCTCGGGATTGGCGCTGGTGACGCGCTGGTGGCCGCGCACTTCGGTCAGCGCCTTGAGGAAATCCTCCCGCCGCACGCCCAGGTTCTTGAAAATCTTGCCGATGCCCGTGCCGGCAGGCTCATCGAACATCGCCAACACGAGGTGCTCGACGGAGACGTATTCGTCCTTGAGTCGCTTGGCTTCGTCCTGGGCTTTGACGAGCAGTTTGTTGAGGCGTTGCGTGATATAGACGCCCTGGCCGGTCAGGTCGCTGCCCGAGACGCGCGGGAGGCGATTGAGTTCCTCCTCGACCTTGGCCTTGAGCAGGTCGGGGGCGACTTTGGCCTTCTCGAAGAGGCGCGGCACGAGGCCGCCTTCCTGTTCGAGCAGCGCCAGCAGGAGGTGTTCGACGTCCACCGCCTGATGCTGGTTGCGGGTGGCGATGTTCTGGGCCTCCATCAAGGCGGCCTGGGATTTCTCGGTGAATTTGCTCAGGTCCATAAAATCAAATCAATGCGTTGTGGTGCAGGCGCGTTCGGCAGCTCTGTAGCGCAGACTTCCAGTCTGCTGTATCGCGGATTTCCAATCCGCGCAGTTGGCGGACCTCCGAGTGCGGCAAGCTGGCTGAGGCCCTGCCGGCTGGAAGCCGGCGATACGGCAGGTTGGAAACCTGCGCTACCAACGACGGGAATGTCGCGCCGGTTGCTTGTAGCGCAGACTTCCAGTCTGCTGTATCGCGGATTTCCAATCCGCGTAAGGGGCGAGCAACCGAGCGCGCCGAGCCAGCCGATGCTCCGCCGGCTGGAAGCCGGCGATACAGCAGGTTGGAAACCTGCGCTACAAAGAGCGGGCTTGCTGTCCCCGAAGCGCGGATTAGGCTTTTGCCATGCCCGACAGTGAACCCAACCCGGGCTTGCGGCGCGTGCACTACGAGTTGCGCGCCAGTGGCCTGCCTGCCGAAACTCCCCATCGTCTGCGCAGCGGGATTCACACGCGGGGCTATTTGCCGCACGTCAAACGCGAAGGTGCATGCTACTTCGTGACGTTTCGTTTGGCCGATTCGTTGCCACGCGAAGTGTTGCTGGGATTCGAGCGGCAGCGCGCCGCGGCGGTTCGCAAGTTCCCTGCAAATGATCACTTTGGACGGGAAACCGCCAATCGCGAGTTGCTTCGAAAAATCGAGCGCTATCTGGACCGAGGCGAGGGTGCTTGCCATCTGCGCCGGCCGGAGATTGCGGAGATGGTGGCGGATGCGTTGCGCTTTTTCGACGGCAGTCGGTATCAACTTCACGAGTGGGTGGTGATGCCCAACCATGTTCACGTGTTGATCTGGCCAATGCCAAATCAACTGCTGAGCGGAATCGTCAAGAGCTGGAAACAATTTACTTCCCTGCGCGCCAAACGCCTGCTCGGATTGGAGGAAGGCCGCTTTTGGCAGCCGGAGTCTTTTGACCACTGGGTTCGGAACGACGACGAGCGCGGACGGATTGCGCGGTATATACGGAACAATCCGGTTACGGCCGGTCTTTGCTCCAGTCCGGAAGAGTGGCGTTGGAGCAGCGCTTGGCGCGGGCAAACGTAGCGCAGACTTCCAGTCTGCTGTATCGCGGATTTCCAATCCGCGGGGCTGGCGAACCTCCGAACGCGCCAAGCTGGCTAAGGCCCTGCCGGCTAGAAGCCGGCGATACAGCAGGTTGGAAACCTGCGCTACAAGGTGAAGCGCTTGGCGATACGGCAGACTTCCAGTCTGCGCTACGAGGCGCTCGCATCGCGGCCGAAGTGGCCGGTGTTGTTTCTCCAAGGGCTTCATCGGCGGCGGCTCGTGGCCGGGGTTTTGTCCAGCGCCAGCGCGAGGACGTCGTCCACGGTTTCGACGGGTTTGATGTCGAGCTTTTCGCGGACCTCCTCCGGCACGTCGGGTAAATCCTTTTCGTTGAGTTTGGGGATGAGCACGGTGCGAATGCCGGCGCGCAGGGCGGCGAGCGTTTTCTCCTTTAACCCGCCGATGGGCAGCACGAGGCCGCGGAGGGTGATTTCACCGGTCATGGCCACGTCGGCGCGCACCGGGCGGCCACTGAAAAGCGAGGCGATGGCGGTGAACATGGCCACGCCGGCGGACGGGCCGTCCTTGGGCACTGCACCGGCGGGCACGTGGATGTGGAGGTCGGTGTCCTTGAACGCATCGTCCGGGATGCCGAGGTCTTTGGCGCGGGCCTTGACCAGACTCAGGGCGGCTTGGGCACTCTCTTTCATGACGTCGCCAATTTGGCCGGTGAGGAGGATGTTGCCCTTGCCGGGATACCGCAGCGCTTCGATGTGCAGGATGTCGCCGCCGGTGGGCGTCCAAGCCAGGCCGGTAACCACGCCGGGGCGGCCGGTGGTGAGTTTGCTTTCGCGGATGTATTTGGCCGGGCCGAGGATTTTTTCGACCTCCTGGGGCGTCACCGTGAACTCGGTGAGTTCACCCCGGGCCACACGGGCAGCAACGTGCCGGCAAACGGCGGCAATCTGGCGTTCGAGTTCGCGCACGCCGGCTTCGCGGGTGTAATCGTTGATGAGGCGCTGGAGGGCGGCGGTCTCGAATTTGCACTGGCCGTTCTTCAGGCCGTGCTCCTTGAGCTGGCGTTTGACCAGATAGCGCCGGGCGATCTCGAGTTTCTCGCGGTCGGTGTAGCCGGGGATTTCGATGACCTCCATGCGGTCGCGCA
>Ga0272446_1004833_pt1 | contig 15501 bp, 10 predicted proteins | sample YNPCB0061_FD_194587 | JGI IMG/M metagenome (GOLD analysis project Ga0272446, IMG submission 194587) | Hot spring microbial mat communities from Yellowstone National Park, WY, United States - YNP-CB-006-1 | ecosystem: Environmental > Aquatic > Thermal springs > Hot (42-90C) > Sediment | place... | reverse complement strand
ACAACTCTTGCTCATCTTGACTGAAGTTACGCTTAATTCTGAAAAACCTAATAAAATTTCTATCGTCTTGTTATCCATATTGTAGTATATGTCTTAATTTTACGCTAAATATACGGAAGAACCATAATTTTTAGCATAAGATTTTGGGCAAAAAATAGTTGCTAATTGTTTGAGAAGTCTCCACAAAAAGCTATTTTTACAAAAAAGTTACATTACTATTCTACTATGCGTCTTTGCCTATCTTTTATTTTTACTTGTCTTTCCTTAGCTTCTTTTGCTCAACAAACGCCCTCTATCAAACAAGGGACAATGCGTTGGGAAAAAGCATCAAAAAAAATTGTTATTCCTTATCGTATTTCCGACAACAGCGATTTTAAGTACGAGTATGAAATTACGCCTTTTTATACGCAAGATAGCGGAAAAACTTACGTTCCTCTCCAAAAAATAAAAGGACACTACGGCAAAGACATTCTGCAAGGCGAAAACAAAGAAATCTGGTGGTTTTATGAAGACGAAAACCCTAACTTCGATGGGCAAAATCTGCGGTTTAAACTCAAAGCTGATTTCAAGCCAAGTGTTTTCAATCTGCAAAACCAAGAAGCGATGAAATATTCGGTGCTTCTGCCCGGACTGGGACAAAACAAAGTCAAATATCCTCCTAATTGGAAATATCGTTGGGTGCTTACCTCTGTGGCTGTTTACGGATTGATAGGTGGAAGCATTTATATGGGTTCGCAAGCCAACAAAACCTACGATAAATATTTAGCTTCACAAACTCGCCAAGAAGCACAAAACAACTTTAATGAAACCCAAAGAAAACAACGTATCGCCTATGGTTTAGCTTTTTTGGCAGGTGGCATTTGGGCTACCGACATTATCTTAGTGGGCATCAGAGGCACAAGAAACCAAATCGAGAAAAAAAGAATCTTGAAACGAAACGAAGAAATGAACACAGAAATAGGTATCGGTGTAAATAACACAACAGGCTCACTTAGCCCCACCTTAGGTCTGAAACTAAAATTCTGAAAACTATGAAGAAAATTTATTTTTTCATTTTTATTTCGCTTGGTTTTGTACTGCTCAATCAGTGTAAGGTCTTTGAACGTATCAATGCTTTGCGAATTGTGGAAACTCGTTTGGTAGATGACTTACTCAATGTGGAAGTTTCTGGAGAAATTATTGATACTGAAAAGAAAAGCAGCATCACCGAACACGGATTTTGCTATGCCGCAGGCTACGCCTCGCCTACTATTGACGATACTTTCAGCGATACACTTAGCCTCGGACCCGTAAATGACGAAAATCAACTTTTTACAGGCAAAATTACTCGCTTAGAACCTAATACCGACTACTACATCAGAGCTTACATAATTGTTGGTGGAAAAGTAGTTTATAGCTCTCCTAAATTTATTCGCACCCGCGATTTTGTGCTTGATGATTTCAACCTTTTGGTAACAAATGCAATTCTTTCGAGCAATAATCAAGTTACCGTAACTGCTTTTGTCAATAAAAAACGAATAGAAGAGCGTAACCCCGTAACAGTATGGCAATATGGCAGTATCGTAGCCGCCGAGCCTGACTCTACCAATGGATTGAGTAGCACCTACACCCAATCGCCCCCCGAACCGATTACATATTTTACCGATAGCTTTCCCGTTTCAGTATTGCCTTCGCCCAGCGTACCCTCCAACAGCATTTTTATATGGGCTTATGCAGATATTCGTCCCATCAGCAACCCCAATATTACATTTCGTATCTATTCCAGACGCAAACGAGTACAATTACCATAGCATACACAAATCCGTAAAATTTTGTGTTTGCATATCATTTTTTATCATTATCTTTGCGTTCTAATTTTCAAATAAACGCAACTCCATAAAAGCTATGATGGATAAAAACCAAGCCATCGGACTGATACTCATTTCCGTAATGATTTTTGTGTGGTTTTTCTTCTTTACAACACCACCCACCGAAGTCCCTAAAAAAATACCCACACAAACAACAGACTCCTCCACACAAAAAAAGGCAGAAAAGCCCAAAGAATTGGAGAATGTACAGGCTTATGACAGCGTGTTTTTGCAGGGGAAACAAGAAGAACTTGTTTTAGAAAACAATTCTTTGAAAATTACCTTTTCTACGAAAGGTGGCAAAATCAAACAAGTTTTACTAAAAGAATACAAAACCTACGAACAAAAACCACTCTTTTTGCTTGATGAAAGTTTCAGCAAAATGAGCTATCAAATCCCTACCGAAAAAGGCAAAATTGACCTGTACGAAATTTTCTACACTGCCGAAAACAAAGCCAATACACTTACTTTCAGAGCCAATGCAGGGAACAAAAACATAGAGCAAATCTACACCCTTAGCGATAACTATGAAGTAGATTATCAGGTGAAAATCAATGGTTTTGAGCTAAAAAATAATGCTCTTTGGGCATGGAACGCCGCTATGCCCCGCACCGAAAAAGACGCTATCCCAAGCCGTATTAAATCTACTATTTCTTATTTTACCAAAGTTGGTGGTTACGACTATCTTTCTGAAACCAACGACAAGCAAGAAAAAACCATTACCGACTCACTCCGTTGGATTGCCTTCAAACAACAATTCTTCTTGGCTTCTGTCTTTGCCACAGAAAAAAATGCTTTCGTAAAGGCACAAATCAGCACCATAGCCGACGAAAACCAAAAAGATATAGTGAAAAACTACGCAGCAACCTTAGAAGTTTCACCAAAAACCTTTGAAAGTCAAGCCGCTACTTTTAAATTTTATTTCGGACCTAATAAATACGACATTCTCAAAAAGTTTGATGAAAGTTTCAGCCGAAATGTAGGGCTTGGTTGGGGAATTTTCGGTTGGGTGAATAAGTTTCTCATCATTCCTATCATAGATTTACTATCAGGTTTCATCGGCAATTATGGAATTTTGATTATCGCTTTGGGGATTATTATTCGTCTGATTCTCTTCCCGCTTAACTACAAATCCTACATAGGAATGGCAAAAATGAAGGTCTTAAAGCCCGAATTGGACGAAATAAAGGCTCGTACAGGCGGAGATATGAAAAAAATGCAACAAGAGCAAATGGCTCTCTATCAGCAAGTAGGTATCAATCCGCTGTTGGGCTGTGTACCTATGCTTTTGCAAATGCCGATTGTGATAGCTGTTTTCACCTATTTCCCAAATGCCATAGAACTGCGTCAAGAAAGTTTCTTGTGGGCTGATGACCTTTCTACTTACGATTCTATCGCCAAACTTCCTTTCAGCATTCCTTTCTATGGCGACCACGTCAGTTTATTTACTATCCTGATGACCGTTTCTACGATTGTTTATACGTGGTACAGCAATCAAACTTCTACTATTGAAGGACCTATGAAGACCGTAGGTTATATAATGCCTGTAATGTTTATGTTTATGCTCAACTCTTACCCCGCTGGTTTGAGCTATTACTACCTGATTACCAATGTATTTTCTATTTTCCAACAAATTGGTATCAAGAAATTAGTAAATGAGCAAAAAATACGAGAAATTTTAGAGAAAAACCGAGAGAAAAATAAAGATAAGAAAAAATCAGGTTTCCAACAACGTCTCGAAGAAGCTCTCAAAGCCCAACAAGAGCGTTTGGAAACCAAACAAAAAGACCTTAAAAACAAAAAAAGTAGGAAAAAGTAAAAACTTAGTGATGAATGATGAGTGATGAATGGTAGGTAATAAGACTCAAATTCATAACTCATAACTCATAACTCATAATTCATAACTCATTCATACTTCTTCGGTTTGGAGTTGTTTTTCGTACATTTCTCGGTAGATACCTTTTTGGGCTAATAGTTCTTCGTGAGAGCCTTGCTCTACGATACGCCCTTTATCTAAAACTATGATTTTATCTGCCAATTTTGCAGAAGAAACACGATGCGAGATGATAATAGTAGTTTTGCCTTGCATCAAGGTTTGTAACTGATTGAGAATAGCATTTTCGGTTTTGGTATCTACTGCCGAAAGGCAATCGTCCAAAATCATTATCTTAGGGTTTTTTATCAAAGCTCTTGCAATGGAAACCCTTTGCTTTTGCCCCCCCGAAAGCGTAATGCCTCTCTCACCAACAATCGTTTCAAACTTATTGGGAAAAGCCATAATATTTTCATACACATCAGCCCATTGGGCGGCTTGTTCTATAGTTGTTTGGTTGATATTTGATGAGCCAAAAGCTATATTCGCTGCAATGGTATCCGAAAACAAAAATACATCTTGTGGCACGTAGCCGATATGACTTCTGTAATAGGCTATGTCGTAGTCTTGGATTGGCACATCATCAATGAAGATTTGCCCTTCGGTAGCATCATACAAACGGCAAAGCAAGTTCGCCAAAGTGCTTTTTCCCGAGCCTGTTCGCCCCAAAATCGCTACCGACTGCCCTGCTGGTAGCTCAAAACTGATGTTTTTCAGTGCCTTTATGCCTGTATCGGGATAGGTAAGCGATACATTTACGAAGCGAATGTTTCCAGTAATTTCTGCTTGTAGATTTTTGGTAGAAACAATATCAGTTTTTACTGATAAAAATTCGTTGATACGTCTTTGCGAAACCGAAGCCTTCTGAATGATGCTGGCTATCCAACCTAAGGACGTAACAGGCCAAATCATCATATTCAGGTACAAAATAAACTCGGCAATATTGCCTTTGCTCAATGTGCCTTCTATTACTTGCAAGCCCCCTACATACACCACCAAAATATTACTCAAACCTATCAGAGCCAATACCAAAGGAAAAAACAGAGCCTCTACTTTTATCAAACGCAGAGATTGTTTGCGATAGCTATTGCTTTCTTGGCGAAACTGCTGGGCGGAATCTTGCTCACGAGCAAAAGCCTTTAATACGCGTATGCCCGAAAAAGCCTCTTGCACAAATGAAGAAAGTTTGGATAAACTTTTTTGTATCTCTTCCGAGCGTTGGTTGATGAGGTTATTCACAAGATAAATGCTCACCGAAAGCAAAGGCAAAGGAATAAGCGTATAAAGCGTAAGACGATAATCTACGGCAAACATATATGGAATGACCATCACAAAAACAGCTATCAAATTGATACCATACATAATGCCAGGGCCTAAATACATTCGTACTTGGCTTACATCTTCGGAGATGCGAGCCATCAAATCGCCTGTTTTATTTTTTCTGTAAAAACTTAAAGGTAAGGTTTGATAATGCTCGTAAATTTCACTTTTCAAATCGTACTCAATAAAACGCGACATCACGATGAGCGTCTGCCGAACCAAAAACAAGAAAAACCCTCTTAGCAAAGCCATCGCCAAAATAATTCCCCCGTAAATCAGAATATTGTAGCTGAACACTTCTTCTATTTCTTTTTGGCTTTCAAAGTTTTTGAAAAGAAAAAACCAATCTATCGTTTCCTCTACGGCATTGAAGGCATAACGTACCACTTGGGCAGGAAGAATGAGAAAAAAATTGGAGATAATTGTAAACAAAATCCCAAGCCCAAGTAGGTGCTTGTATTTGTAAAGGTACTTGTTCAGATAAGCCAGCGAACCCATTAAAAAAGTATCAAGTTAAAAATTCGTTTTTTTTATTTTCAAGAAAACAAGCCCCACCGCAAAAAAGTTTATTTCGTGAATTTATACTCATTCAAAAGTGGTTTTTGTAAAAAGTTTTGAGAAAACTTGCTTTTCTGTACGTTGAGCGTGTTCATTGAGCGAAGCCGAAATGAGCCGAAACGTACAGAAAAGTGTAAAACCACTTATTTTTGAGTATATGTTGTGCTTTTCTTTAAATAACTTCTAAGTTTTTTTGAAAAAAAGCAAATTATTCTTAATTTCAAAAGCCTTTATTAGGGGCAATCAAAAATTTTTTCGCTTATTTTTTATGCTTTTGCCTATGAAATTTTTGTTTCTGATGTTTTTTATATCTTTTTCGCTGCAAGCCCAATATACTTGGGAGCAACTTCGCGAGCAAGCCGTAGCCGCCTACAAAGCAGGGAATTTGCCCGATGCAGCGGCTACCTATGAGCAAACCCTCCAGAAAGCCTCCACAGAATTTGGAAAGCAAGATGAACGCTACACGCAAACCGCCTACGCCTTAGCTTTTGTGTATTGCAAAATGCAAAACTACAAAAGAGCCGAAGAATTGTATCGGGAAGGAAAAGAAATAGCAGAAAAAAAAGAAGGAAAGACAAGCCGTCAGTATGCCCTGATGTGTAATAAACTGGCAGTTGATATTTATTTGGTTCAGAAAAAATTTAATGAAGCCGAACCCCTGCTTACCGAAGTAATGCTTATAGAAGAAAAACGTTTGGGCAAAGACCACCCCGAATACGCAATAGCTTTATTCAATTTGGGTGTATGCTATTACGAACAGAAAAAATTTTCCGACGCCGAAACATTATTGCTAAAAGCTAAGAATATTCTTGAAAAAACACTTGGCAAAAAACATCAAGATTACGTGCTTGTGTGTAGCTATCTTATCAAACTTTACGAAAGCCAAAATCGTAAGGTTTTATCCGAAATGCTCCAAAAAGAATTGCAAGACCTTTTCAAGAATTGATAAACTATTCCAAATGCTTATGAAAAAAAATTTAAAAAGGATTACCTTTGTAATTTTGTGCTTCTTTGTCCGTCCGTTTTTGTGGGCACAGGAAAGCGTAGAAATTTCAAGCAACTTTGAAAAACTACAAGTAGGTAAAAAATACTTGCGAGTATTGAAAGATGAAAGTTCGCAGATGACTTTCAAAGAATTTTTGCAAGTAAGTGATGACAAATTTACTCCTCCAAAAGATGACAGCCCCAACTACGGCTATACCAAAGCAGCAATATTTGCAAAATTTCAAGTAAGAAATCTTGAAACAAAACCTTGTGAAGTTTTTTTGGAAATAGATTACCCAGTTTTAGACGATGTGCGTTTGTATGTTCTTGACGATGAGAATAATCTTACGAAAGAATACAAAACTGGAGATTGGCTTCCTTTTTCGCAGCGTGAGCTATCTACACGTAGTTTCGTATTTCGCTTGCCTTTAGAACCTTATAAAGCCTACACGGTGGCTTTGCGAATCAAAAGTGAAAGTACATTTTCCTTTCCTATTATTCTGTGGCAACCTGATAAGTTTTGGGAAGGCGAGACTTACTCGAAGTGGTGGTTTGGTATTTTCTATGGCATTATGCTCGTGATGCTTTTGTACAATTTATTTATTTATTCGGTACTTAAAGAGCCAAGTTACTTGTGGTATGTTCTTAACATTATAGCTATTGTTCTCTTTCAACTTGCCTTCAACGGAATAGGATTTCAATACTTGTGGGGCAAGTTTCCCGGTTTTAATCATTTTAATATGCCTTTGGCAGCCTCTCTGCTTACTTTATTTAGCATCGGCTTCTCACGATTGTTTTTAAATACTGCTGTCAAACAACAAGTTCTGGATAAGATTTTCATCGTTCTTATTGCCATTACAATTATAACTGCTTTTCTATCCTTTTTCATTACCCAACGTATCAGTCTGCGATTTGCTACATTTATGGTGCTTCCCAGCTCAATAGCCATTCTGTATGGAGGCTTCAATGCTCTGCGTCAGGGCTATCGTCCTGCTCGTTTTTTTGTGGCTTCGTGGCTCGTGTATGTGATAGGGGCGTTTTTAGTAGCTTTGAGAGGCTTAGGGCTTGCCCCAACGAATTTCATCACAACCTACTCTATACAAATAGGCTCAGCAATTGAGGTAATCTTACTTTCCTTAGCTCTGGCTGATAGAATAAACACGCTACGCAAAGAAATTGCTCAAAGAGCCTTAGAAAAAGAACGTTTGGAAAAAGAAAAAGAAAGAGAAATGCGAGAAGTAATGGAACAGCAAAACGAACGCTTAGAGCAACTCGTAACCGAACGCACACACGAACTCTTTGATAAAAACAAACAACTCACCGATAGCATTCAGTATGCCCAAAGAATACAAAAAGCAATTTTACCGAGCAAGGATACTCTTATTCGCTACTTTCCCGAATGTTTTATTTACTTCAAGCCTCGCGACATTGTCAGTGGTGATTTTTACTGGTTTGGCGAAAAAGATAATAAAATTGTAATAGCAGTAGTAGATTGTACAGGACACGGCGTACCCGGTGCCTTTATGAGTATGATTGGCAACACCCTACTCAACCAAATTGTATTAGAAAGAGGGGTTACTCGCCCCGCCGAAATCCTCAACCAACTCCACCAAGAAGTTCGTAGCCTCCTCAAACAAAATGATGAAGACGGCTCAAAAGATGGTATGGATATGTCGATTTGCGTATATCACCAATTACACCACATTATAGAGTTTGCGGGAGCAAATAATCCGATGTACTTGATAAAAAATGGAGAACTCATTGAATACAAAGCCGATAGAATGGGTATCGGAGGAACACACAAAAACGAAAATGAGCATTTTACTAATCACATCATCAAACTCGGTAGCGAAGATGTTAGCATATATCTATTTACCGATGGCTATGCCGACCAATTTGGTGAGAAAACGGGTAGCAAGTTTATGGCTCGTAATCTCAAAAAAATGCTTTTGGAGCTAAATAGCAACGTTAAGAGTCTAAAAGCCCAGCATTTACAAATCAATAAAACTATGGAAGAATGGCGGGGCAACGAAAAACAACTCGATGACCAGCTCATCGTTGGATTTAGAGTGTCTGCCACTGCAAGCCGAGAAAAGGCAGAAATAAGCTCAAAAGATATATCACAAAGAAAAGCCGAACAACCTTTTAAATTTACGCGTTAAGCAGATACATAAGGGGGTGTGTATCTGCTATTGGAAAAACTCCTTCATCTTCTCAAAGAAACTCTTTTCGTTTTTATCGGGTGAGGGAGTAAAGTTTTTTGAGCTACGTAATTTTTCTAACATTGCCCTTTCTTCGTTTGTTAGCTTTTTGGGTGTCCAAATATTTACGTGAATGAGTTGGTCGCCTCTTTCATAGCTTTGCAAATCTTTTACGCCTTTACCTTTTAGCCTTAATATTTTTCCGCTTTGCGTACCGGGTTCTATCTTGATTTTCACCTTGCCATCGATGGTAGGTACTTCTACCGAAGCCCCCAAGGCAGCATCTATAAAGCTGATGTACAGGTCGTAGATGATGTTGTTGCCATCTCTTTTGAGGAGTTCGTCTTCGGTTTCTTCGATTACCACGTACAAATCGCCATACTGCCCGCCTCTCTGAGGATAGTTTCCTTTTCCTGCGATAGAAAGTTGCATACCTTCCATCACGCCCGCAGGCACACGAATAGGGATAATTTCCTCCTCCATTACACGCCCTTCACCTGCACAAACCTCACATTTCTGGCTAATAGCCTTACCTGTTCCTTCGCAGCTTGGGCAAGTAGAGGTACTAATCATCTGCCCAAGCATCGTGTTGGTTACTCGGCGTACTTGCCCTGTACCACCACAAGTAGAACAATTGTGGAGAGAAACACCATTTTTAGAGCCATTTCCACCACAGGATTTGCAAGCTACGTAGCGTTTTACTTTTATTTTCTTTTCTGCTCCTTCAGCAACTTCTTGTAAGTTAAGTTTGAGTTTGATGCGTAAATTTGAGCCTTTCCGCACACCTCTACTACTACCACCACCAAAAAAGCTCTCGAATCCACTACTACCACCGCCAAAAATATCGCTGAAGCGGGAGAATATATCTTCCATATCCATTCCACTAAAACCACCCGTACCGCCTGCTCCGCTCACGCCATTATGCCCGAACTGGTCGTAGCGTCTGCGTTTTTCAGGGTCCGAAAGCACTTCATAGGCTTCGGCAGCCTCTTTGAATTTTTCCTCAGCCTCGGCATTTCCGGGGTTCTTGTCGGGGTGATACTTGATAGCAAGTTGCCTGTAGGCTTTTTTTAGCTCCTCGTTACTTGCATTTCTGCTCACGCCCAATATATCGTAATAATCTCTCTTAGCCATATTAGTTTCCAGTTACAACTTTTGCAAAACGAATTACTTTCTCACCGAGAAAGTAGCCTTTCTCTACGGTATCAATTACCTTTCCCTTCAAATCTTCGGTGGGGGCAGGCACTTGTGCAATGGCTTCGTGCTTATCGGGGTCAAAATCTTGCTGATTGCTCTCCATCGCTACCAAGCCTTGCTTTTCTAAAAATTTCTGAAACTTCTGATAGATAAGTTGCACACCCTCTTTGGCAGTATTGATTTGCAAATCAGGATTTTCAAAAGATTTTAAGGCACGCTCAAAATCGTCAAAAACAGGAAGCAATTCTACCAAAAGTTTAGCGTTTGCCTGCTCCAAAAATTCAATTTTCTCTTTGGCAGTTCTACGTCTGAAGTTCTCAAAATCGGCATAAAGACGAAGATAATTGTCTTTTTGCTCGGCTAATTTTTGTTCCAAATTTTTTATTTTTTCTTCTGTTGAAAGTGTTTGCTTGTCATTTACCTCTGTTTTCGTTTGTGTATTCTCTGCTTTCTCTTCATTCAAAGTTTGTTCTTCGGTTTGAGGAGTTTCCTCTGTTTCGGGGTTAATCAACTCGTTTTCTGGGTTTAGATTTTGCTCTTGGTTCATAACATTTATGTTAGGGTTCTGACAAATGTAACAAAACAATTTTACTGCCAATATCAAAATTTTGCCAAATTGACAGGCTTTTTTGTAGGTTTTCAGTATTTTTTTTGCAAATTTTGTCAAAAAAATTAAAACAATGCGACATTTCACAGCTATTTTTCTGCTTTTATTGATTTATGGGCTTGGATTTGCCCAGAAAAGTCAAAGTTTGCCTAAACCTAAATTAGTAGTAGGCATAGTGATTGACCAAATGCGTTACGACTTTTTGTATCGTTATTACGATTTGTACTCCGAAAAAGGCTTCAAACGCCTGATGCGAGAGGGTTTCAACTGCCGCAACAATCATTATCACTACGCTACCACCTACACGGGACCTGGACACGCTGCCATTTACACAGGCTCTGTTCCTGCCATCAATGGCATAGTAGGCAACGAATGGTACGAACTTTCGGGAAAGTTGATGTATGTAGCCGAAGACAGCACCGTACAAGGCATAGGAACAGATAGCAAGGCAGGTAAAATGTCTCCAAGAAATCTGCTGACCTCTACCATTACCGACCAACTCCGTTTGGCAAGTAATTTTCGTTCAAAGGTAATCGGTGTAGCCATTAAAGACAGAGGGGCAATTCTACCTGCGGGGCATAGTGCCAACGCCGCCTATTGGTACGATAGCCAAACAGGTAATTGGGTGAGTAGCTCGTTTTATATGCAAAAACTGCCCGATTGGGTAGAAAAGTTCAATGCTTCGGGGCGAGCCAAAGCCTTGCAAGAAAAAACTTGGGAAACTTTATTGCCTATAAGTCAATACATTCAGTCAGAAGCAGATGAACAAAGCTATGAACGCAACTTAGAAGGCGAAAACAAACCCATTTTTCCTCACAAAATCAATTCTTTTTCGGCTCTCACCTATACACCTTTTGGCAATATGCTTACCAAAGAGTTTGCCTTAGCGGCTTTTAGAAATGAAAATCTCGGAAAATCAGGCGAAACAGACTTTCTATGTGTCAGTTTTTCTTCTCCTGATATTGGTGGGCATACCTTCGGACCTTACTCCATAGAAACCCAAGATATGTATTTGCGTTTAGACTTGGAAATTGCCGAAATGCTCGAAACCTTCGACAAAGAATTAGGAAAAAATAATTACCTCGTTTTTCTCACCGCTGACCACGGCGTAGCCGATATTCCTGCCTTCCTGAAAAAACATAAAATCCCCGCAGGTATTTCTTTTGATTCTTACCATTTGCAAGAAATACAAGCCGCTCTTGAAAAAAAATTCGGCGAAGGAAAATGGATACTCTACACCGAAAACCAACAACTCTACCTCAATCATAAACTTTTAGACGAAAAAAACGTGAGTGTAAAGCAAATCTACGAAGTAGTGAAGAAGACTTTACTGCATCACGCAGATGTATATTCGGTTGTCAATCTTTGGGATAATGATATTGCTTCGGCTTTGCCTACTTATTATGCCGAGTTAGTGAAAAATATCTATCACCCCAAACGCAGTGGCGAGATAATGATTTTGCTCAAACCCGCCTATTTTTATGGCTTTGCCAAAGGTGGCACCACACACGGCACTTTTTACAATTACGATACCCACGTGCCACTGCTTTGGTTTGGCTGGCAAATACCCCAAGGCGAGACATTTCGCCGAACACACATTGCCGACATTGCTCCTACTTTGGCAAGTTTTCTGAATATTCTGCCCCCCAATGGCAATATAGGCGAACCGATTTTAGAAATTCTTTCTAAAAAGAAATAATTTAACTGCACCAAACACAACAAAACCGAAATTTGTAACGTTTTCTTCACACATTCTAAACAATCTAATCGTATGAAACGTATCTATAACTTTACTTGCTTGCTTATTTTCCTGATGCTTTTAGGATTTAGTGGCTTTTCGCAAAAAAAAGAAAAAAAGAAAAAACGCAAAGACACTACCGCCGCTACCACTGCCAAACCTGCTACCAGTACCAAAACCATTGCTTCTATCATAGGCAAATGTAAAGCCCATCCCGGCTTGTTTAACCTCTACCAAGACGAAAAAGACGGAACAACCTATATGCTCATCAAAAAAGAGCAATTAGACAAAGAGTTTATTTATTTTACGCATACCGTTGATGGCGTACTTGATGCAGGCACATTCAGAGGCAGTTTCAGGGACAATAAAATTTTCACTATCAAGCGATATTTTGACAGAATAGAGTTTGTCAATCCCAACACAAATTTTTATTTTGACCCTGCCAATGCCCTTGCTCGTGCCGCAGGAGCTAATATCGGACATTCGGTAATGATTTCTGAAAAAATTGAAGCCGAAGACAAAGAAAAAGGCGAAATACTTATCAAAGCCGAAAAAGTTTTTCTTTCGGAAGATTTTGCCCCCGTAAAACCCAACTATCCAAGCACGTATCAAGGTTTTCGTGTCGGTAATTTAAGCAAAGACAAGACCAAATACAATGCCTTTAAAAACTATCCCAAAAACACAGATGTAATCGTAGAATACAGCTACGACAATCCCGCCCCACAAGGAGCAAGCAGTAATGCCCTTGCTGATGCCCGATTTATCACTATCAAGTCACAACATAGTTTGATAGAGATGCCTCAAAATGATTTTATCCCTACTTTCGACGACCCACGTATAGGCTATTTCACTACCCAAGTAACCGACCTGACAGGCACCACCTCAACCAACTACCGAGACCTTGTTCATAAGTGGCATCTGAAAAAGAAAAACCCTAATGCTCCGCTTTCTGAGCCTGTTGAGCCAATTGTGTTTTGGATTGAAAACACTACTCCCGTAGAGTTTAGAGAAACCATTATGAAAGCAGGCTTGGCTTGGAACGAAGCCTTCGAGAAAGCTGGTTTCAAAAACGCCATTGAAATCAAAATACAACCCGATACTGCCACTTGGGACGCAGGCGATATTCGTTACAATGTACTGCGTTGGACTTCCTCGCCCCAACCTCCTTTCGGTGGCTACGGACCCTCTTTCGTAAATCCACGCACAGGGCAAATCCTCGGAGCAGATATTATGCTCGAGTTCAATTATATCGTCAATGCAATGCGTAACGATAAAATCTTCGAAACCGCCGCTTTGCACAACAATCTTTTAGAAAACGATAAATACCAACATCACAAGTTTTGTACTTTGAGCAAAGATTTGCAAATGCACAACATCTTCGGACTGACAGCTCTCCAACTTTTGGGCGAAGATGAAAATATGAAGAAAAAATATGTAGAAGAAACGCTCTATTACCTAATTTTACACGAAATGGGGCATACGCTTGGACTTAACCACAACATGAAAGCCACCCAACTCCATAGCCCCGAAAACTTGCATAACGAAGAACTCACCCGCAAGGTAGGTTTGCAAGGTTCAGTAATGGATTATCCGCTTCCTAACGTTTCACCCGATAAAACTAAACAAGGTCAGTTTTTTACGACAAAGCCCGGTCCTTACGATAACTGGGCAATAGAATTTGCCTACGGCACACTCCCCGACGCCAATGCCGAAAAACAACGCCTCAATGCCTTATTAGCTCGTTCTACCGAACCTGAACTTGCCTTTGGCAATGATGCAGACGATATGCGTAGCTCATTTAGCGGTATTGACCCTCGTGTTATGATTTTTGACCATTCATCGGATATGATTCGCTACGGCTCCGATAGAATGAAAATGGTAGACAACTTGCTACCTAAACTAAAAGAAAGCTATACCAAGGAGTTTAATAATGCCTCTTACGAAGAATTGTTAGTAAGGTATTTGGCACTTTCGGCACAAAAATTCAACTCTGCCAACGCTATTTCTCGTTACATCGGAGGTGTGTATGTAGATAGAGGTTTCGTAGGACAAAAAGGGGCAACACAACCTTTCACGCCTGTACCCGCTGCCGAACAAAAAAGAGCTATGAAAGTGCTTACAGAGCAAGTGTTCGCCCCCGATGCAATGAAAGCTCCCACAGATTTATACAACTTCTTACAACAACAAAGACGTGGTTTCAATTTCTTCGGGCGTGGCGAAGACCCTCGCATCAACGAAAGAGTACTAAATATGCACGCAAATATTCTTACGCATCTGCTTAGTCCTGTTACACAACAACGTATCCTCAATACCGAACACTACGGCAATGCCTACAAACTTGCCGAAATGATGAACGACCTCACCGATGCCATCTTTAAAGCCGATTTGAACGGAAATGTAAATACTTTCCGCCAAAACTTGCAAATTGAATATGTAGGCAGATTGCTCGGCATTGCTGGTTTGGATAAACCTTCGGTTTATGTGTATCCTGCTCAATCGGTAGCTTTATACCAACTCAACCAAATTCGCCGTATGCTCAAAAATAACAATACAGGCGATTTGGCAACCAAAGCCCACCGCGAGCATATCGTTTATCGCATTGAAAAGGCTTTGAGTGGGAAATAATGATGAGTGATAAGTGCAAAGTGATGAATTATACTCAATCAAAAGTGGTTTTTGTAAAACTTTAAATCTACGACCGCAAAAAGTCCCTTTCTCCTTTGGGGAAAGGGATTTAGGGATTGGGGCTTAGAAAAACCAAATTAAGTAATTGAACAAATCAAGCAGATATTTGTATTTTCATAAAAATTTGATAAACAATATTCTATCTTGTTTCTTGTATCTTGCTTCCTGTGTCTAACTACTTATTTCATATTTTCGCTTTGCACTTATTTTATCGGCTTCCAAATCTATCACTCCCCCCGAAACAATGAACTTCATAATTTCAGCACCATCGCTTTGGAGAGGAGTAACGTACTTCTTTTCTACGATAAATAAATTTCCTGAAAAATTGTAAGAGTGCGGCACATACACAGCCACTAAATCCTCCTCTATTTGCAAATCTTTTAGCGAGTCTTGTGTCAGAAACCCCAAGCGTTTGAGGTTGGAGTCTTGCGAAATTTGCACCAAAACAGGTTTATCAAATTTCTTTTTTTCTCCTACAAAAGCCGAAGTAA
>Ga0272446_1004831_pt1 | contig 15511 bp, 16 predicted proteins | sample YNPCB0061_FD_194587 | JGI IMG/M metagenome (GOLD analysis project Ga0272446, IMG submission 194587) | Hot spring microbial mat communities from Yellowstone National Park, WY, United States - YNP-CB-006-1 | ecosystem: Environmental > Aquatic > Thermal springs > Hot (42-90C) > Sediment | place... | reverse complement strand
CCAGCCGAGGCCGAAGCCGCCTACTATGCAAACCAGGAGGAGCCCGCCAGAATAGCCGCCTCACTCAAACCAAAATGCCTCCGGCAAACCCGGGGCGGTTCATTGCGGTCCGCCTCTTCAGCATGGGTAGCATGGGCAGCAAGGTTGCCAATGGCCGGATCAGATGGCCAGGGAGGCTGGCAGCACTAAGGCAGGTTTTAGGGCAGGTTTTGGCGGGTGCGCCAAGCCGCCTCTCCGTTGCACCTCAGGTCAATTATTCATTGAAATCCGGGGCCAGGCCCGCCCGCCACCGGTCTTGAAGAGACGAGGCGGCATCCCATATCGTGGGTAAAGCGCCGGGCAGGTATGCCGGCGCCAATGGGGCGGCCGCAGACGGCGCCCGGAGAAAGATGGTCGCTTGGCATAAGGACCGACGCATGACACGGATGAGCACCCTCTCAAGCCCGCTGTTGCTGGGGTTTGAGGAAATCGAAAGACTGATCGACCGGGCCGCCAAGGGCGGCGACGGCTACCCGCCTTACAATATCGAACGAATTGCGAAAGACGGAGGAGCTGCCGAGCTTCTTCGCATCACGCTGGCGGTTGCCGGGTTCACCCAGGACGAGCTCGAGGTTACGCTCGAGGACCGGCAACTGACGATCCGAGGGAAGCAACAGGACGACAAATCCCGCGATTATCTCTATCGCGGCATCGCATCGCGCCAATTTACGCGAACATTTGTGATTGCCGACGGTATCGAAGTCAAAAGCGCGAATTTGTCGAACGGGCTCTTGTCGATCGATCTGCAACGGTTCGAGCCCGAACGTCTTGTCAAACGAATTGAGATCGGAGCGAGCGGCCCAGCGAAAAGCCAAACCTAGCTGAGTCTTTCGCGTTACAGCCCCAGCAACCGAATCGTCAGAGGATCGGAGACCAGAAGCGATCCGTAGAACCCCAGAAGGGCAATGTTCCGGAAAGCGATGAGAGCCCGGCCTCGACACATGGAGGAAGAGCGTCATGAATACCAAGACCACCGTAAAATCCGCTGAAATCAGTCACGGCGCTGCGCCCGTCATGAGCCAGCTTGAGCTTGCGCGTCTCGGCGGAGGACAGGTTGCCTATATCAAGACGCTGACCTCGGATGAGGCGCTGCGGATGTTTCCGATGATTCAGGGTTTGCCGAAGGGCATCCCCCTCTTCTCGCTGCATGCCGCTGACGGCACGCCGATCGCGCTGACGGACACGCTGCAGGCAGCCATCGGACATGCGCAAGAGGACGAGCTCGCGATTGCGCCGCTCCACTAAGCCTTTTTTGCAGCGGGAACAGCGACGCGCTCCTCCCCGGCCGGGGGTGGGCGCGTCGCTTTTGTTGGCCTGAGTGCCTGACCCGAAATTATGCCGGGTGGCGTCAGTTGGTTGTTCCCACCACGCAGAAGCCATTGCCGAACGGGTCGCTGCAAAATGCAATGGGCGGGCGTCCACCGCCTTCGAATTTTTGCTCACATTTCGCGCCAGCGTGCACTGCCTTTGCCAAGAAATCTTCAAAATCGTCGACGTGGAAATCAATATGAACCGGCGTCCAGTGCCGCTCATATCGCCGAACGTCGTCAGTCCCCTCGGCCGGTTTGCTTCCGGCTGATTTCTCGATCAATCCGATTTGAGAGTTTCCACATTCGAGTATGACGTATGTCGCCACAGGCCGAGCGATCTCGGCAAGCCCCAGGGCGTCGCGATAAAATCGCAGGCCGTCGTCGAGCCGCGGAACGTCGATGGAAACCGAGTATTTCATGCGCATGCTCTGATCGTGTTCAGTGGTATAGCTGGACCGAAACCGCCGCCTCGCCAAGGACTTCGCACAAACCATCGCTTCGGCAACAGCATGGCTCTTCACCGCTTCCGTCCAGCTCCTAGCCAGACGCTAGGACCGATAATGCGCGTACTGGCCTTTCGGCTTGAAGCGCTCAAGATATTCCGGGACGACTGACTCGATCGCAGCGGGCTCCAAAACCCCGAGTGCCGCCAGTGTCCGGCCCTCGCGCCTCGCTTCCTCCGAAACGACATTGTCGGATTTGAGCAGACGAATCTGATCGACAGTTATCGGGCGCAAGGTGTTGGGAAGCGGCCAGGTCAACAATGCCTGAAGGGTTGCGAGCCAGAACGGCATCGGCAGCAAGAGGCGGCGGCGGCCGATGTAGCGAAGGGTCGCCTCCAGGAGCTCGCGGAAGCTCAAGACTTGCGGCCCGCCAATCTCGTAGATGGTTCCGGGCGTGCCGGCATCGATGGCGCTTGCGACTGCGTCGCCAACGTCGCCGACGAAAACAGGCTGGAACTTCGTTCGCCCGCCACCGATCAACGGCAGCACCGGGCTTATGCGGGCGAGCGCCGCAAAGCGGTTGAAGAACTGATCCTCAGGTCCAAACACAATCGATGGCCGGAGAATCATTGCCGTTGGAAATCCGGCGAGGACGGCGGCTTCGCCCTCGGCCTTGGTGCGAGCATAGCGCGCCTTCGACTTCGGGTCGGCGCCGATCGCGGAAATGTGGACGAGATGGGTGGCACCTGCCGCTTGCGCCGCGTTGGCAATATGACGAGCGCCTTCGGCGTGAATGGCCTCGAACGTTTGCCGGCCGGTCGGCGCCAGGATTCCGACGGCGTTGATCACAACATCGGCGCCATCAACGGCGCGCGCGACCGAATCGGCAAAGCGCAAATTGGCCTGCACGGCGTGGATCTGGCCGACAACCCCCATGGGTTGCAGATGGCCCGCGAGATCGGGCCGGCGGACGGCCGCCCGTACCCGGTAGCCCTTTTGCGCCAGCGAGCGGACGATGTGCCGACCGATAAAGCCCGAGCCGCCGAAGACCGTCGCCAGTTTGCCGTTCCCCGCCATTCAACACCTCGATTATCGCCGCCAAATCGCTTTGGCCTCCCGACATGTACCGGGACAGCGGGTCGCTGTGAAGCGCTTGAGGGCGGGCCTTTCGTTCAGTTCTTGGCCGCGGGGCCAAGCGGCTCCGGCTCAGCGGAATTGACTTCCGGGCGCGCTCAATTTACCTGACAGCGCGAGCCTTAAGCCCAGATGGCGGAATTGGTAGACGCACTAGTTTCAGGTACTAGCGCCGCGAGGCGTGGAGGTTCGAGTCCTCTTCTGGGCACCACTCGCCGTGACGGATTTCCTGGTCCTCATGCGACCTTCTGGACAGGGAACCGCGAATGACCGCACCGAAAATCAAGTTGCACAAAGGCGACCTGCCGGCAGGGCTGGCGTTTCCCCAGGGCGTCGCCATCGATACGGAAACACTCGGCCTTAATCCGCATCGCGACCGGCTCTGCCTGGTGCAGCTTTCCGGCGGGGATGGGACGGCGCACCTCATAAAATTCGACGGCGACTACAGCGCACCGCGCCTCAAGAGCCTTCTCGCCGACCCCAAGACTCTCAAGATTTTCCATTTCGCCCGCTTCGACATTGCCGTTCTCGCGCAATACCTCGGCGTCGAGACGAAGCCCGTCTACTGCACGAAGATCGCCTCGAAGCTTGCCCGCACCTACACCGATCGCCACGGCCTCAAGGACCTCGCCGGCGAGCTTTTGGGCGTCGAGCTTTCAAAACAGCAACAAAGCAGCGACTGGGGCGCCGCAAAACTTTCCGACAGTCAGCTGGCCTATGCCGCTCATGATGTGCTGCACCTCCACGCCATCAAGGCCAAACTCGACGACATGCTGGCGCGCGAGGGCCGCACGGCCCTGGCAGAGGCGGCGTTTACTTTTCTGCCAACACGGGCCCGCCTCGATCTCGCGGGCTTCGCGGACGAGGATATCTTCGCTCATTGAGCGGAACGAGCGTCAGTGAACGCCGCTAACGGCCGGGCGTACTGGTGAGAAACAGGCGGGAGAACGGATGGTCCCAAAGTCTCCCCAATTGCCGCCGACATTAGAGCCATCCGGGGGGCTTTTGCATGAACCGCTATGGCTGTTTCAGTTGACATCGCCGCAACGGAGGGGCGCGCACGCGTGCCTTCCGGGAGCATCGTCATTGCCGGTGACCGGACGGTGAGCCGGATCCTCGCGCGGCGCCATTCAACGCGCGTGCGCGTCCTCAAGATTGCGCTTCCGGTCGCGGCACTGGCGACCATCGGATACTTCATCCTGACGGTTCTCAACGGGGTGGGCGTCGGCCCCGATATGCCGGACCTCGAAGTGCCCCAGATCGTCGCCGACAATCTCAAGATGCAAAATCCGCATTATGAGGGCTTCAACGCCGATGGCGGGCGCTATTGGGTGAGGGCTGAGACGGCACAGCAGGATTTGAAGTCGCTCACCGTCGTGCGCCTCGAAGGCATTACCGGCGAACTGACGGATGCCAGGAAGAAGAAAACGAGCTTGGTGGCGACCCGCGGACTTTTCGACAGCAAGTCCAACATTCTCGAACTCTATGACTCGATCAAGGTCACGGGCGATGGAGGGCTCAACGCGAGCCTGACGCGGGCGCGCGTGAAAACCAAAGAAGGGATCATCACCTCGGACCAGCCCTCGACGATCGTCATGGATGCAGGACAGATCACAGCAAACCAACTGACCATACGACAGAAGACGAAGGAGTATACGTTCCTCGACAATGTCCGCACGCTCCTGAAGCCAAGGGCCAGTGGAGCGACAAGCGATGGCGTGGGGCATAACCCACTGCCCTTCGGAAAACCCGGTGAGCCGATCGACGTGACGTCGAACCGGCTCGACATCGACGATGACAAGAAAACGGCTCTCTTCACGGGTGGCGTGGTCGCGATGCAAGCCGGCGCAAAGATGTCATCGCCGGAGATGACAATCACCTACGAAGGCCATGCCGCTCCGCAAGGTTCGAATGGTCAGGGGGCGGGCCAGAACGGCGGGTCAGAGACGGCTGATGGCGGAGCCAAACTCAAGCAGATTCTTGCCGGCGACTCCGTCGTCCTCGAGCAGCCCTCAGGGGAGACCGCAACCAGCCACACGGCCCAGTTCGATGCGGCCACCCAGACGGTCGTTCTCGAAGGGGAGGTCGTACTGACGCAGGGCGAGGACAAGAAGGCCGTCGGCGATCGCGCCGAGTATGATCAGGCCGCGCAGACCCTGGTTTTAACGGGGCCGGTGGTCCTCACGCAGGGTGCAAATGTGCTCAAGGGCCGGCGCCTTGTTTATTACCGGAGCACAAACAAATTGCAGCTCACGGCGCCGGGGGGAACGACGGGCGGGCGAATCTCGGCGCATTTCGTGAAGGCCACCGCCAAGCCATCGGGGGGCTCGCCCAAGTCAGATCAAGCGGTCAGCGGATTTTCCTTCGGCCCGACATTCAAGACCGACCCCAATGCCCCCTTCGATGTGCAGGCGGACCGGCTCGACGTCGATGACGCCGCCAAAGCGGCCGTGTTCAGCGGCGGTGTGGTCGCCGTCCAGGGTGATTTCACGATCCGGGCGCAGGAGCTCACGGCCTTCTATACCGGCAGCACCAGCCTCGCAGACCAGGGCGATTCCGCGAAGGGGGCTGCGGCATCGCTGACCCATTTGCGGGCAAGGAAGGCCGTTTCGGTTCAATCGGCCGATGGGCAAACCGCGACGGGCGACTGGGCCGACGTCGATGTCAAGACGAACATCGCGACGCTCGGCGGCGCCGTCGTCCTGACGCAAGGCAAGAATATCGTGCGCGGCACGAAGCTATCAATCGACATGAATACGGGGGAAGCAACGATCAAGACCGAGCCGACGGCGTCAGGTGCCGGCGCGATGATTTCGAGCAGCGGCGGTGACGGCAGTGGTGACATCACCAAGGCGGAGCGGCCAAGCGCGGTCTTCTATCCTGGCGAAATGACGGGCAAGAAGCCAAAACCGGCGGCAAAGGAAGACGGCTGGCAGGCGCGGGCGACGCCTTGACCTTGGCTGCAAGTTGGAGAGAGTTCGCAACGATGACGCGTGCGTGGAGAGGCAACTAGTGTTCAAAGCTCTTCCAATCCGCCTCGGATCGAAAGCACAGAGCCCGCGGGGCGCGAACGGCCACGCCCGCATAAATGGCAATGGCGCTCAGCAGGCAGCGGCGGAAGATCCGCATGCCATCGGCGCCGAAGGATGGCTCACGGCCTACGACATCAAGAAATCCTACCGCAAGCGCATGGTCGTCAAAGGCGTCAACCTCGCAGTCGGCAGGGGTGAGTCCGTTGGGCTGCTCGGACCCAATGGCGCCGGCAAGACCACCGTCTTCTACATGATTACCGGATTGGTCGCTGCCGACGATGGCCGCATCACGCTCGATGGCGAGGACGTGACGAAACTACCGATGTACCAGCGCGCCAGGCTCGGGGTCGGCTATCTGCCGCAGGAAGCGTCGATCTTTCGCGGCCTTACCGTTGAGCAGAATATCATGGCCGTGCTCGAGCTGATCGAGCCCAACCGCAAGCAACGGCGTGAGCAGCTCGACAGCCTGCTCGAGGAATTTTCCATCACACGGCTCAGAAAAGCGCCAGCCCTGGCACTTTCGGGCGGTGAACGGCGGCGCTGCGAAATTGCCCGGGCGCTCGCCTCGCGTCCATCGTTTATGTTGCTGGACGAACCGTTTGCCGGTATCGACCCTATAGCCGTCGGAGATATCCAGCAGCTCGTCCGCCACCTCACGGAGCGGGGAATCGGAGTACTGATCACCGATCATAACGTTCGTGAAACATTAAGCCTCATCGACCGCGCATATATCATCTATGATGGTCAGGTTCTAACGCAGGGCAAGCCTTCGGAAATCATATCGAATGAAGATGTGCGGCGGGTCTATCTGGGCGATATGTTCGTTAACACGCGATGAGTATCGCTGTCCGGTGGGACCCACCGATGGAGCAGCGAGTTAGCGCATGGCGCTTTCTACCAAACTAGAGCTGAGACAGGGCCAGCAGCTGGTGATGACACCGCAGCTGCAGCAGGCCATCCGGCTCCTGCAGCTCTCAAACCTCGAACTCACCGAGTTCGTCGACGCCGAGCTTGAACGCAATCCGCTGCTCGAGCGCGAAGACCCGAGCACCGCCGGGAAGCCCTCAGACGATACGATCAACGACGTCAGTGATCGTGGCGAAGAGAAGTCCAGCGAACCCAATGATGAGCGGTGGCTCGACCTCAGACAGCCGGTCCAAGACCCGACAGGCGGCCTCGACACCGACTTCGGCAACGTCTTTCAGGAGCCCGGAACGGGCGAGCCCGCTGCCGGCGCCGTCGCCAGCGGCATGGGCTGGGCGAACGTCACCCAGCGCATGCACAACAGCCTCGATGAAGACAGCGACATCGAAGAGTTCGTCGCGAGCCAGATCTCACTGCGCGAGCACCTTGCGGCGCAGCTCCCCCTTACGGTCAGCGATCCTGTCGAGCGGCTTATCGGGCAGCATCTCATCGATCTGGTTGATGAGGCGGGCTATCTTCCGGCGAATCTCGAACCGCTGTCACAGAGGCTCGGCGCGCCGCTCGAACTCGTCGAGAACGTGCTCGCCAAACTGCAGACGTTCGATCCGCCCGGGATTTTTGCACGATCGCTTGCCGAATGCCTGGCGCTGCAGCTCAAGGATCAGAACCGCTACGATCCGCTAATGGCACAGTTCCTCGCCAATCTCGATCAGCTTGGAAACCGGAATATCGCGGCGCTCAAAAAGGCGGTTGGCGTCGACATGGACGAACTCGCGGACATGATCCGCGAGATCAAGCGCCTCAACCCGAAGCCGGGTCTCAAGTTCGGCTCCGTCCAGGTCCAGCCGGTGGTGCCGGACGTCATCGTCCGGGCTGCCACAGACGGCGGCTGGCACGTCGAGCTCAACAGCGATACGCTGCCGCGCGTCCTCGTCAATCGCACCTACTATACCCGCATCGTGAAGTCGGCGACGAGCGAGCGCGACAAAGGCTACCTCTTCGACTGCCTGCAGACGGCCAACTGGCTGGTCAAGAGCCTTGACCAGCGGGCCCGGACGATTCTCAAGGTCGCCGAACAGATCGTGCGTCAGCAGGACAGTTTTTTCATGTATGGCGTGCAACACCTGAGGCCGCTCAACCTAAAGGCGATTGCAGAAGCCATCTCGATGCACGAGTCGACTGTTTCACGCGTAACATCGAACAAGTACATGGCGACCCCACGCGGGATCTTCGAGCTCAAGTACTTCTTCACCTCGGCCATCGCTTCGGCAGCGGATGGAGAAGCCCATTCCTCCGAGTCGGTCCGTCACCGCATCAAGCAACTGATCGACGCGGAACATGCCGATGACGTCCTCTCGGATGATCAGCTCGTCGAACGGCTCCGAAGTGAGGGAGTCGACATCGCTCGACGCACTGTGGCGAAGTACCGCGAAGCGATGCGCATCCCTTCCTCCGTGCAGAGGCGCCGGGACAAGAGATTGGTGGAACGATTGGGTGGACCTGTTTGAGAATTGTCAGCGTAAGTTGATGAACACATTGATGTTTTTCGTTACATTCGCATTTGAAGCGTGATTTGACAGGTGACCGCGCGCAGCCTATCGAAGCATGGAAATCGAGCGCGGCGGGGGGCCAGCCGGCTTCGAATTGGTGACGCGATAGGCAAGCTTTGGCACCAATAGATAGGTACCCCCAATTTCACCCGAACCGCTCTAGCAAGTGCAGAACAGGCAATTCTGATGACCATCCAGATCACCGGAAAAAACGTCGATGCAGGCGATGCGTTCCAGGCCTACGCAGGCGAGAAAATCAGTGCTGTGCTTCAAAAGTACCTCGGGCGCACTCCGGATGGGCATGTCCGGCTTGAACGCGAGCGGGGAGCATTCAAGACGACGTGCTCGGTGCGTCTGGCGAGCGGCCTTCTGCTCGAAGCCCACGGTGAGGGTGGAGACGCATATCAGAGCGTCGATGCCGCCGTGCACCGCCTCGAAACGAGGGTCAAGCGCTATAAAGGGCGCATCAAAAATCATTCTGCCGCCGCGTCGCGCCGCAAGGTCGATACCGAGGCGCGCGATTATGTCGTTCGTCTTAATGATGAGGAACAACCGGGGCACGCCGACGCGAATCCGCTTATCATCGCCGAAGGACAGCGTAACATTGAGCGGATGAGCGTCAGCGAAGCTGTCATGCAGCTTGATCTGTCGGAAGCGGCCTTCCTAATTTTCCGGAATGCGGCCCATGGCGGACTCAATGTCGTCTATCGCCGCAACGATGGGCACATCGGCTGGATCGATGCCGAACTGCCGATTTCCGGAAAATCGAACGGCGCGACTGCGTCAAAACTCACGGGCTGAGCGCATCTCTATTAATTCAGGACCGAGCCATGCCGTCCGTCCAAAGTGGCGTGTCATGCATGCGGTAGACCGGGCAGATCATCGAGGATGGAGCTTGAATGAATATCGAGGACATGCTCGCCAAAGACGGCATCATTTCGCGGTTGAAGGCCGATGACAAGAAGCAGGCGCTTCAGGCGCTTGCCGAAAGGGCGGAAGCGGCGACCGGCGTCAGTGCGCCCGATATCTACGCAGCGCTCTTGCAGCGCGAGCGGCTCAGCTCGACGAGCCTCGGGCGAGGCATTGCGATCCCGCACGTCAAGCTTCCCGGTGTCAAGGCGATCACATGCATCTTCGCGCGCCTTGAACGTCCCATCCCCTTCGAGAGCCACGACGGAGAGCCCGTCGACCTCTTGTTCTTCCTGCTCGCGCCGGAACACGCAGGCGGTGATCATTTGAAGGCGCTGGCGCGCATCTCGCGTCTCGTGCGCGACCCGGCGACGCTTGAAGGACTGCGCAGCGCCAAGGATGCCGAAGGGCTTCGGCAGGTTTTAACGAAGCCGGCCACCTCGCATGCGGCCTAAGCAGATTGCGGGCTCACTCAAAAGCCCCCTTCTTGTTGGTTGATCCAATCGCGAAAACGGTCTTATTCGAGACACATGCTAGTGCAGGACGGCAAGCGCGCCGAGCCCGACGCCGCCGACCAGAAGCCGCCACCATCCGAAGAACGAGAGGCCGCGGCGTGAAATGAAATCGAGCGCATAGCGTACGACGAGCACGCCAGTAATGAACGCGGCGATGAAGCCAAGTGCAATGTGGCTGACATCGTCGGCGGTCAACAAAGACCAATTCTTATAAAGGTCAAAGGCGAAGGCCCCCGCCATCGTCGGCATCGCCAGGAAAAACGAGAATTCAGCGGCCGTGCGCTTGTCGGCTCCGAACAGCATGCTGCCGACGATCGTCGATCCGGAACGTGAAACGCCGGGTATCATGGCCAGGCACTGGCAAAAGCCGATCTTGAGGGCGTCGGACGGCGAGATGTCCATGACGTCGCGATAGCGCGTGTTGAACCGGGCGCGATCAACGACGAGCAGCACAATACCGCCGATGATGAGCGCCACGCAGATGATCAACGGCGATTCAAAAAGGATGCTCTTGATGATCTTATGCGCCGCCGCGCCGATGACTGCAGCGGGCAGGAAGGCGATGAGGATGCTCAGCACGAACCGTCGCGTTCTCGGATCGCTTGGAAAATCGAACGCTAAGCGAATCAGCTTATGGAAATAAACGGTGACGACGGCAAATATCGCACCGAGCTGGATCAGCACCTCGAAGGTGCGGCCCGGAGAGGTGACGTTGAGCAACTCTTCGGTCAGCAGCAAATGCGCCGTTGACGAGACCGGGAGATATTCGGTCAGCCCCTCGATAAATCCGAGAAAAATGACTTGCCAGGTCTCCATCATTCCGGTCTCCCGACGGCCCGCCTCTCTGAAGGCGCGCGAGCGATAGCAGAATTCTTACCCGGGCCAAAGCCGCGCATTGGCGCGGCTGCCTTCGAATCGGCAGATGGCGAAGTATAGTTGCCGTGCGGACAACAGAGGACCTTATGGCACTGAAACTGACGCAGTACCGGCTTTGCCCGCGATCCCGCTCAGTGCGGCTGGCGCTCGCCGAATACGGGATCGAGGTGACGCTTCTTGATGAAAACCCGTGGGAGTGGCGCAAGGGCTTTCTGGCGAAAAATCCGGCTGGCGAAATGCCCGTCCTCGAGTACGACAATGGCCTGACGCTGTGCGGCGCCTATTCGATCTCGGAGTTTCTGGCCGAGGAGGAATTGACAGTGGCGACGGCGACGGGCCCCCGGAGAGCACCGCTCATACCCGGCAACCGGGAGGATCGCGCCGAGGTCCGGCGCCTTATCGACTGGTACCATGGCAAATTCGACCGTGAGGTCACGCGCGAGCTGCTTGCCGAAAAGATTTACGAATCGCGGCGGCCCAATGGCGGCTTAGCGCCCGATCCAGACATTCTGCGGGCGGTGCGCAGCAATCTGCGCTATCATTTATCCTATACTGGTTATCTCGCCGATACGCGACGATGGCTCGCCGGTGATGATTTGAGCTTTGCGGATTTCGCGGCGGCAGCGCATATCTCGACCGTGGACTATCTTGGCGAAATGCCTTGGAACGAATACCCCGCCGTCAAAATCTGGTATCAGAGGATCAAGTCGCGCCCTTCGTTCCGCACACTCTTGAACGATCGGGTTCCGGGTGTCTCGCCGCCGGTTGCCTATTCCGATCTCGATTTCTGATCCTGTTTTCAGCGTCCCGTGACCGAGCCAGCTCCCAGCAACACTCTCAATGCCGTCCTTCGCGACGAGGCCAGCAGGCTCGGCCTTGATGCGCTCGGCATCGCGCGCCTTGCACCGAACAGCGAACTCGAGGCGCGCCTTCGGTATTTTCTAGCCGAAGGCCGCCACGGCGACATGGATTGGATGCAAGCAAACGCAGATCGGCGCGGCGATCCTATCAGGCTCTGGGCAGATGCAAAAAGCGCGATCATGGTGGGCCAATCCTATGCGCCAGGCGACAATCCGCTCGAAGCGCTCGGAATGCGCGATCGCGGCGTCATCTCGGTCTATGCCAAGGGGCGCGACTATCACGATGTCATCAAGAAGAAGATCAAGCTCCTGGCGCGCCGTTTTGCGGCTTTCTCTGGCGCGGAGGTCAAGGTCTTCGTCGATACGGCGCCATTGATGGAAAAACCGCTGGCGGCCAAAGCGGGCCTCGGCTGGCAGGGCAAGCACACCAATCTCGTCTCGCGCACGCACGGTTCCTGGCTGTTTCTTGGGGCGATCCTGACCACGGCGGAACTCGAACCCGATGCGGCCGAAATGGATCACTGCGGATCGTGCCGGCGATGCCTCGACATATGCCCGACGAAGGCTTTCCCTCATCCCTATCAGCTCGATGCCCGGCGCTGCCTCGCGTACCTCACGGTCGAGCACAAAGGGCATATCGCGGCGGAATTCCGTATTCCGATGGGCAACCGTATCTTCGGCTGTGACGACTGTCTTGCGGTTTGCCCGTGGAACAAGTTTGCCGCAGCGGCGACGGAATTGCGTTTTGCGGCGCGCGATGGCGATGGAAACCCACCGCTCGCCGAACTGCTTGCCCTTGATGAGGGGGCATTCCGATTGCGCTTTGCCGGCACGCCGGTGAAACGGACCGGACGCAACCGCGTCCTCCGCAATGCCCTGATCGCAGCCGGGAACTCGGGCGACCGGTCGCTCGCAGGTTTGGTGATCGCGCGTCTCGGCGATGCGTCGCCGATTGTCCGGGCGATGGCCGTTTGGGCGGCGCGACGGCTTCTCAGCGAAGCGGAACTGACACCGTTTAGACGGCAGTACCTCGCCAACGAAACCGACCCCGACGTTGCGGCGGAATGGACGCTTGCGATCGGGGAGGCCGCATGAGCCGGCTCTTCTGTTTCGGGCTTGGATATTGCGCGAATGTTCTGGCCCGCCGATTGATGGCGCGCGGCTGGCAGGTGGCGGGAACGACCACACATGCCGAGAAGGCCGCAGCACTGGCACGCGACGGCTACGACATGTTCCTCTTCGATGGGCAGGCCCGCAATGATGCCGCTGCCCGCGCTCTCGAACATGCGACCCATGTCCTGCTGTCAATTCCGCCCGACGGCGATGGCGATCCAGCGCTTCGCCACTATCGTGATGTAATGACGTCGAGCGCGCCACTTGCCTGGATCGGCTATCTGTCGAGCGTCGGGGTCTACGGCGATGCGCAGGGCGCCTGGGTCGATGAGACGACGCCGCCACAGCCGGGCACTGAGCGCGGGCAGCGCCGGCTCAAGGCCGAGAACGACTGGCTGGATTTCGGACGAGCGTGCGGCAAAGCGCTGGTGATCTTCCGCCTTCCGGGAATCTATGGCCCCGGGCGCAGCGCCATTGACCAGCTCCTTGCCGGCAAGGCACGCCGGGTCTTCAAGCCAGGGCAGGTGACGAACCGCGTCCACGTTGAAGATATTGCAAGTGCCGTGGAAGCGGCCCTGCCTCTCAAGGCCGGAACTTACGTGTTCAACGTTACAGATGATCTTCCGGCGCCGCCGCAGGACGTCATCGCCTACGGCGCGGACCTCCTCGGGGTCCCGTGCCCGCCCGCCACCGACCCGGCGGATGAAAGCCTTTCTCCCATGGCCCGAAGCTTTTATGGCGAAAGTAAGCGTGTCTCGAACGCCCGCATGAAGGCGGAACTCGGCGTGAGGCTTGCCTATCCCACCTATGTCGAGGGGCTTAAGGCGATCACACGGTCCTACGGAGTTGGCCTTTCATCCGAGGCCACACCCGTTCCGCCATTTCGCCCGAAAGACGGTTAGCATAGAGAAGATATGAGGACGTCGTGCCAGGTTAGCCCGATGTTCACCTGAAGCGGGACGATGATTTCCATGAGGTTCAGAATTTCGTTGTTTGCGACGCTCGCCTTAATGGGGTCAGCTGCGGCGGCGTCGGCGGAGCCCGTCGATCCGGCGCAGGCGATCGCCCAGAAATTCTCCGAAGCGAGCGAGCCCAAAACAGAGCCGCAACAGACCGAGCGGGCGATGTCTGCGGCCGTCAATCGCGGCCGACCCGATCTCGACTATGAAATGGACATGTTGCGTCGCGCGCGCGCCGAGGAACTCGAGCGCCAACAGCAGGCCAAGGCGGAAAAGGCCATTCTCGTGCCGGAGCAGCCTCAGCCGGCCGCCACTCCAGCCCCTCTCGTGTCGACGCCTGAAGCCGCGAAAGAGGTGGCTCCGCGCCTCGCAGAACCCGCGGCAGCCCCGCCGGCGCCGGCCGTCGAGGCAGTAGTCCCGCCGGCGACCACTGCCGCCACGCCAAGCCCGCTTCCCACTCAATCTGCCGCACTGGATAACAAGGATGATGGAGCGGCGGGCGCGGTCCGGGCGACCGTCCTTCTTGTTCTCACTCGGGACGAAAGCGCAGGGGTAGCAGACATCAAGCCCGATCCGATCATTTGTCTCGATCAGCAATGCTGGCTATCGAATGGACTTCAGGCCCCGGCTCGGCCGATGTCGCGCTCGGAAGCGGTGGCACTCCCGTCGACGGCCAAGCTGACGGACGATTCCTGCAGTGGCAAATCGGCGTGCGCGTACCGCAACATCGCGCTTGCGCCCGATGCGCAAATCCAGGTCGTCGAGGTGGGCGAGAGCCGCGGCGTGTCGGATGGTTCCTTCACCGTCAGCGCCGATACGAGCTGCCGCAAGGATGAGGGCGATCTCGTGTGCGACAACGCGCTCGTGACCCAAGCCTTCCGGATGTGGGTCGTGCCGGAGGCAACGGCGCAGGAGATCGGTCCCTCGGGGCTAGAGACTGCCATCGCCGATGGTCTGCCCGATAATGGTGATGATGATGCAGAATCGTCCAGCGACAAGTAGCGGCTAGATGAGCTTGCCAAGCTCGCGGAAAAGCAGGTCGAGATCCTGAGGCCGCGACAGACGGTGCTCGCCGTCGGAAATCTCGATCAACGTCACTCGGCCGCCGGTCAAAAAGCCGACCAGCTCGCGGGTATGAGCGGGTGGCACATCCTGATCCTGCAGCCCCTGGAGTATCACGACGGGGCGGCCGGGGTCGAACGGCTGGCGCGCCAGCAGATGGCGGCGCCCGTCCTCGATCAGCCGGCGCGTGATCATATAGGGGGCATCGTAGGCCGATGGCTGCATATAGAAGCCCTTCTCCATGATCTCGCGGCGGACGCCCTCGCTGAATTGCTTCCACATCAGCGCCTCCGTCATGTCCCAGGCGGGAGCGATCAAGAGCAGCGCCTTGACACGGGCGGCCTCGGAGGGCTTTTCCCGCATCAGTTTTCGCAGCAGGAGGAGCGCGATGTGACCACCCATGCTCGAGCCGATGACGATCTGAGGCCCTTCCGTGAGGCGGGTGAAGACGGCTTCCGACTCCTCCAGCCAGCGGCCGATCGTCCCGTCCTTGAAATCGCCGCCCGAGAGGCCATGACCCGAATAGTCGAAGCGGGTTGAGCCAAGACCGTTGGCGGCGGCCCAGGCGGCAACGGCGGTGGCTTTCGTCGAAGCCATGTCCGACATGAAGCCCGAAAGCCAGAAAAGCCCGGTGGCGCCCGCATTTCGCCCATCTGTCGTGCGGTAGGCGATCGAGCGGGCGTCGTCGCCTGTTCCGACGATCAGAGTTTGCGGTTCATCTTTCTGCACTTTATATGGTCCCGAAATGCCAAATGAGATGATTTCCTATAGGATGTGGTGGGCCC
>Ga0272446_1004830_pt1 | contig 15515 bp, 10 predicted proteins | sample YNPCB0061_FD_194587 | JGI IMG/M metagenome (GOLD analysis project Ga0272446, IMG submission 194587) | Hot spring microbial mat communities from Yellowstone National Park, WY, United States - YNP-CB-006-1 | ecosystem: Environmental > Aquatic > Thermal springs > Hot (42-90C) > Sediment | place... | reverse complement strand
ATAGCCGGCGAGTTGCTGCTGCTGCGCATCCTTCGCGTGCTAGGCGAGGTGCTATCTCCCGTGGTGGTCGTGGCCGCACCTGGCCAGGACTTACCGCCGTTGCCACCAGCGGTTGCGGTCTATCGCGATCCAGTTGAGGGACGCGGGCCGTTGCAGGGGTTGGCGGTCGGTTTGCAGGCTCTGACCGGACGAGCGGAGGCGGCGATGGTGGTATCGTGCGATGTGCCGTTGTTGCAGTCGGCCTTCGTGCGGCGGATGATCGCTCTGCTCGGAGAGGCAGCCATCTGCGTTCCGCAGGCAGAGGGCCGACTGCATCCTCTGAGCGGGGTCTACCGCGTAGAGGTTGCTCCGGTTGCCGAGCGGCTGCTGGCGGCGGGCAAGTTGCGGGTCATGGATCTGTTCGACGAGGTGCCGACCCGGATCGTCTCTGCCGAAGAACTGGGCAGCCCTCTGCTCGCCTCCCTGCGGAACGTCAACACCCCGGCTGATCTGGCCGCCGTGCTGAACGAACTGCACCCCACCTCGCCTAATGCTTGACAACCTCTCAGCGAATGTGTTCGTCGCCTAGAGCTTGCAAAGCCTTGAGGGCCGGCAGGGGTTGCTCATCACGATCGTACAGACCGCATCTAGGGAACAGATGCGGCCGGGCATCGCTGAAATGACACCAGTTGACCGCCTGCACATAGGGCTTGCACAGGGCCAGTTCTGCGAATCCCCTAGCCCAGTCGGCCTGACTGGCTGGACTAGGAGGCTCGCGCCACCAGCCGGCCCGCGCTTGCATCTCGGGGTCGGCATCTGGGTCGGTCGCCTGGGTCGAAGGATAGCCCAGCGTGACTTGCAACGGCACTCCCAGCAGGGCGTACAGATCGAGCAATCGCGATAACTCCAGGCGATCGCGACAGTAGCTGCCGCGATTGGTCACGCCCATGACGATCTCGAGGTTGACGGCCGCCAGATTCAGTCCAGAGCGGATCAGATTGTCGGCGAAGTTGAACGGCGAGGTACGTTCGGCGGTGGTCATGTACTCGCCCCAGGGCTGACTGATGCCCAGGATCAGTTCCAGCGAAGGATCTACCTGCCGGGCCGCCTCCCCGAGTTGATAGGTCAAGCCCATTAGTTCTTCTTCGGTCAGCCCCAGTACACTGGCCCAGTTGCTGCCGGCTGTCAGTTGCCAGCGACGAATGCTCGATCGATAGCGGCGCACGGCAGCGGTGACAAACCGGCACATGAACGTCCGCATGCTCGACACATCGCGTTCCCACAACCACAACCACGCCGGCAACTGGCTCGACGAGAAGTCGATGAGCGGCCCGGCGGTGATGTCCATCTCGGAGGTTTCGGCCCAGTCGATCAACTGATCGAAGTCTTTCCAACGATAGACGGCCTCTTCCGTTTCGATGAGGTGCCAGCAAAGCGGTACGCTGGCTCGAGTGAAGGTCTGGCGAAACGCGGACGATTCGGTCTCGCTCAACCCGCCAATCGGCAAGGGGCAGGACAGCACGGTATCCAGACGCGGCTGGCGTTGATGACGAATCTTAAAGACCTGCTGAATGTAGATCTGAACTAGAGCATCGGCATCGCGGTAGGCCTGGGCTAGCAAACGCCGACAGATCGCCAGTCGCTCATCGACATCCTCGTTGCACACCGCCTGGCCGAATTGTATTCCGAGTTGCCGTAGTCGTTCGAGCAACTCCGGTTCGATAACCAAACCGCCGGCCTGCCAGTCGTATAGCTGCGTTCGTACCTGATTAACCTTGCCGCGGGTCAGTTCGACGAGGAAGTTGTAGGGCAGCAGGCGATCGACCAGAGTGGAGGAGGTCCCCATGAGTTGGCCCATCCCGTCGATGAGCCAAGGAGCCATCAAATAACCGCTGTCTTCGATTTCGCGATCGAGGATTAATTGCCCAGCATGCAAATGAGTAGCGGTTGGATAGGGCATGTTATCCGAGCCGCCTGCCAGTGTTGCCTGTTCCAGTTCACGGGCCAGAGCGGGCGATAACTCGGCCGGCAAATGGAACGTCATCTTGCCCATGATGGAATCCTGCTAGCAGGTTCTTTTGGCGATTGGAGACGGCCGGTAGAGCGAAAAAGGCTGTTCCGGAAGAACCCAATCGTAAGAACGGTTGAGCAGACATCGCTCCTCGATTGATTATAGAACTTCGCAGGGAGAGGACACCAGCAGATTTCTAGTTGGTAGACATCCCATACCCTCTACTGTCCTCCTCAGAGTGACCGTCAATCTCGCAGAGCGACGATGCTGATGCCTAGTCGATCAGCCAGAGCGACCGTCTGTGGCTGATCCAGAAGAATGGTGCGGTCGGCTTCGATAGCCAAGACCCGCCCACCGGCCTTGTGGATGGTCTGGACGGTGACCTCGCCCACGGTGGGCACGTCGAACCGCATGTCCTGTTGCGGCTTGGCCACTTTGACCACCGTGAAGCCCCCCGCCCGACACAGTTCCCCTGCGCGAAGGATGGCTCGATCCGTGCCCTCGATGGCTTCGACTGCCAGACAGGCTAGATCCTTGACCACGACGCTCTGACCAACGTCCAGTTCGCCCATTTTGCGGGCCAGTTCCCAGCCGAATTCGATGTCGTTGTACTCGGCCTTGGTCGGCCGGCGACGAGTCAGCACTCCAGGTTTCACGAGTAGCTCCGGTACTAGATCCAGGGCCGAGACGAAGGTCAGGCCGTCTCGAGCGAATTCGTCGATCATGGCCAGCAGCAGGGTGTCGTCTTTGTTGTCGCGACGGCGGCGCATGTACCACCACCAGATGGTGCGCAGATCGGGGCACAGGCTCACTAGTTTCCACGGTCGATAGAGCAGATCCGCCTTGAAGACTTTGCCGCACATCACCAGTTGCCTGGCTCCGCCTTTCTGGAACAGGCGAATCATGCGGCCCAGACGTGTTGGACTGCTCCAGTCGAACCGCCAGACCAGATCGGCCAAAGCAGGGTCGGCACAGCCAGTTAACCCGACGCAGACGACGCGTTGCCCGACTTCGCGGGCCTTGGCGGCAAAGGCAAAGGGAAAGCGACCCGCCCCAGCCAACAGGCCGATCGGCTCATCGACCACCGGAGCAGGCCAGAGAGTCAATTGGCGTGCGGCACTCATGCAGATTCTCGCGAGGCATTGGTATTTCGAGCAGGTTTGGTCGTGTCCAGTCCTAGGTGCCGCTTGATCTGGCGGACATCCTGGCATACTCCTGGCAAGTTAGACAAACTGAGCAAGATACGCTTGGCTTCGCGTTCCGGCCAAGCGGGATAGCCCAGCACCCGTTCCCCTGCCGGAATGTCCGAGTGGATGCCTGATCCCGCTCCGATGACGGCTCGGTCGTGAATGGTCACATGATCAGCGATGCCGACCTGTCCCGCGATGACCACATAGTCGCCGGTCGTACAAGAGCCAGCGATGCCTACCTGGCTGACGATCAGGTTATGCTGGCCGATCCGGCAGTTGTGACCGATCATCACGAGATTGTCGATCTTGGTGCCGTTGCCCACGCGGGTGACCTGGAAGGTTCCTCGATCGATCGTGGAGCAGGCACCGATTTCCACATCGTCGCCGATTTCGACCTGGCCCAGTTGCGGCACCTTGATGTGTCGGCCTCCCTGAAAGCGGTAGCCGAATCCGTCCGCACCCAGCACGGTATTGGCGTGAACGGTGACGCGATTGCCGATTACAGTCCCCTCATAGAGGACGACACCTGGGTGAAGGGTGACATCATCGCCGAGTCGGCAATTCCGCCCGATGACAACGTGGCTATGGATGGTACAACGTGCCCCCAGCACGGCATGCTCACCGATGACCGCGAATGGCAACACGGCACAATCAGGGCCGAGTTGTGCTGTGCTGGCCACGCTAGCGTTTGGAGCGATGCCGACTTGTGGAGCAACCGTTTCGCCCTGCAAGCACTGGACGATGCGAACAAAGGCCAGCAGCGGATCGGCCACCTCGATGAAGGTGAAGGTGTGCCCAGGAGGACAGAACTCGCTACAGCGAGCGGCTGTACCAATCGGAACGACGACAGCCCCTGCCTTGCTCTCGCGGAGTTGTCTCAAGGAGCGATCATTTTCTACAAACGTGATATCTGCGGAGCCGGCTTCTTGCAACGTGCGAGCATTTTGCAGGGGAAGATCGCTCTGACCGTAAACGGTTCCCTGAACGAGCGTCGCCAGTTGCGCAACAGTAGTAGGCACAATGCCCCTTTCTTCCCTGAAAAGGTCGTTGTGTGGGCGTTGGCTCAACGAGTTGTCTTCAGAAACCGATTCTAGCCTGCCTGCTCTTGCCGAACAATCCAGATTTCTGGCTAGCGTTCAGGATGGCCGTTTGCCCAAGGAATCTGACAGAAGGCAAACAACCGCGATCGTCCCAGCGTACTTCTCCTGCCAACGAGACTGGCCGACTGCCCCGAAAGTCTGCTATACTCTTCCAAGGGACAGATCCGAGAGACGTGACGTTTTTCCTGCTGCTCTCTCTCGTGAACTTACCACTCGATCCAGAACGATCGACTGCGGAACAAAGAAGGTAGGCTCCGTCCACACTGGTGACAGATAGCTCCTCTCCGCCCGAGAGGTGCAGAAGGATGATGCGCCTCGATCGGGCCACCTGGCGCAAATCCCCTAGATTCGACGGTCGGCTCTCAGGCTGACCATCTCGAGACTGCTAGCGAGCGGAACTCCCACCGCAGGGACACATGCAGAAATGATCCTCCTGCACGCCGGGATCGACAGTAGTCAGTTCTTTCTCTGGGGCGAAACCCCAGCAGAACTGCCTCCTGCTCGTCCGAATCGCAAAGCGAAATCTAGTGAAGTGCAAGCCTATCCCTTCGATGCGGGAGTTGGTCGGCTTGTGGCCGCTTTGTTGGACATCCTGCCGGGCCAGACGCTGCCTGGCGGGGGCGGGGAACCGCCTCTGTTGTGGTTGCCCACCATCAAGGGCCGGCCCATTCCCTCCAGTGGAACCATCGCCGATGTGCCGACCATCGGCTCGGTCAGCCTGGTTCCCTGGAAGATCACCGCTCTGCCCTTGCCGTTGCCGCAAGTCATCGATTTGTTGTGTGCCTGTGTCGGTCGCGAAACCCTTGGCCCCGGCTTGTTGATCGGCACCACGCTGGCTTTCTGGACGCACGTCTTGCGACTGGCCGGTTCCCTGGTGGCTCGCGAACGCTTTGTGCCCAGTCTGCGTCGCCACGAAGGCGGTTGGCGGGCTTTGTGGCAACCGGCCATCATCGGCCCGGATGGCCAGCGTTTGGCTCAGTTAGCTCACAACATGCCCGCTGCCTGTCGCGCTTTGAGCCGCTCTGCCGAGCATCCGCCCGACATCCCCGCTGCTCTGTTGCTTCGTGATTGGCTCGACCGCTTGGTGGACAGCCTAGTACGACTAGCCACCGTTGGCCGAGTCGATCCCGCCAGTCGAGGCGGAAGAGTGGCCGTCAAGAAAACGAGTACCCTGCATGACGACTGGGTGTTCACGCTCAACTACTCCCCCGATGGCTTAATGACCGGCCCGGAAGCGGAACTGGCTGCTCTGGCCGATCAGGTGCGCTCTTGGCAACGCCCCATCACCGTCTCCTCCGAGACCCCGTTTGGCTTGTGCTTCCGTCTAGAAGAACCATCGGCCAAGGCTCCTCCCTCGGCCCCCTGGAAAGTGCGTTATCTACTGCAAGCTCGCGATGATCCGAGTCTGTTCATTCCAGTGGCTGATGCCTGGAAGCCACAGGGTTCGGTCGCGCAGTTGTTCCAGCAACGCGGCTTCAATGCTCGCGAGTTTCTGCTGACCACTCTGGGCCAGGCGGCCAACCTCTGTCCGCCCGTCGAGCGGAGTCTCAAGCACGCTGCCCCCGCCTGGTTCGAGACCGATGTTCACGGCGCGCACCGCTTCCTCAACGAAACCGCCTATCTCATGGAGCAGTCCGGCTTCACGGTTCAGTTGCCCTCTTGGTGGACGCGGCAGGGCACGCGTGAACGGTTGGGCGTGCTGGCCGAGGTGCTGTCGCCGCCTTTGCAAGCGTCGGGCGGATTGTCGCTCGATCAACTCATCAACTTCGACTGGCAAATCGCTCTGGGCGGCGAACCGCTGTCGCTGCAAGAGTTGCAGCGATTGGCACAGATCAAATCGCCCCTGATCAAGGTGCGCGGCCAATGGATTCAGGTCGATCCGGGGGAGATTCAAGCCGCTCTCGATCTGCTCCAGGGTAAGGCCAGCGGTCAGGCGACGTTGCGCGAAGTCGTGCAAATGGCTTTGGGCGGCGGCCGGGCACCCGGCGGATTGCCCTTCGCCGGAGTGAAGGCGACCGGATGGGTCGCCGATTTCCTGTCGCAACTGGAAGGCAAGACCGCGTTTGCTGAAGTGGAATTGCCGGCCGGCTTCACCGGAGAACTGCGGCCGTATCAGCGTCGCGGCTATTCTTGGCTGGTGTTTCTGCGTCAGTGGGGTTTGGGTGCCTGTCTGGCCGACGACATGGGGTTGGGCAAGACCGTGCAGACGCTCGTCCTGCTGCTGCGGGAATGGCAAACGACGCGTCGGCCCAGTTTGCTCATCTGCCCGACCTCGGTGGTCGCCAACTGGCAAAAAGAAGCAGAGCGGTTCACGCCTGAATTACCTGTGCTGATCCATCACGGCGGATCGCGGCAGCGGGGAGCCGCCTTCATCCGTCAGGCCGAGAAATACGGCCTAGTGGTATCGAGCTACGCTTTGCTCTATCGCGACCGAGAACTGCTCGAAAAAGTTCCCTGGGCCGGCGTCATTCTCGACGAGGCTCAAAACATCAAGAACGCTCAGACCAAGCAAGCCCAGGCCGCTCGTGCCCTGTCCGCCGAGTTTCGCATTGCCCTGACCGGCACTCCAGTGGAGAATCACGTCGGCGATCTGTGGTCGATCCTCGAGTTCCTCAATCCCGGCTGGTTGGGTACTTCCAGCACCTTCCGCAAACAGTTTTTCGTGCCCATTCAGGCCCAACAGGATGCCGAGGCCGCCCTCCGTCTCAAACGACTGACCAGCCCGTTCATTCTCCGTCGTCTCAAGACCGATCGCTCCATCATTGCCGACCTGCCCGATAAACTGGAGATGAAGGTCTTCTGTACCCTGACCCGCGAGCAGGCTACACTCTATCAGGCCGTGGTCAACGAACTCCATGAAGCGATGACCGTCGCTGAGGGCATCCAGCGTAAGGGCATCATCCTGGCCACATTGACCAAGCTCAAGCAGGTCTGCAACCACCCGGCTCATTTCCTCGGTGACAATTCCGAGCTAGCCGGTCGCTCCGGCAAGTTGGCTCGGTTGACGGAAATGCTCGAGGAAGTGCTGCAAACCGGCGACCGTGCCTTGGTGTTCACGCAATTCACCGAGATGGGCGAGTTGTTGAAACGTCATCTGCAAGAGACTTTTGGCCGGGAGGTGCTATTCTTGCACGGCGGCACGCCGCGCGAACAGCGAAATCGCATGGTCGAGCGATTTCAAAACGAGGCGACCGGCCCGCGCATCTTTCTGCTGTCGCTCAAGGCGGGCGGTACGGGATTGAACCTGACGGCGGCATCGCATGTGTTCCACTTCGATCGCTGGTGGAATCCTGCTGTGGAAGATCAAGCGACCGACCGCGCCTACCGCATTGGGCAGGACAAATGCGTCCAGGTTCACAAGTTCGTCTGTGCTGGCACTATTGAGGAAAAAATCGACAGCATGATTGACCGCAAGCAAGCAGTAGCCACCCAAGTGGTTGGCACTGGTGAGGACTGGTTGACGGAACTATCCAACGAACAACTACGCGACCTGTTCGCCCTGCGTCAGGACGCGATCGGAGATTGACTGTGGGCAAGCAACGCCGACCGTTTATACCCGCTTCCTCGACCCCGCTGGCCGCCCAGGGCGGGATCAAGGCGCAATCGAAACAGGGCGACTTCGGCACGACTTGGTGGTCGCGACGTTGGTTGAGCGTGCTGGAGAGTTTTCGCATTGGCGCACGTCTAGCCCGCGGACGGATCTACGCTCGGCAGGGCCAGGTTCTGGAAATCAACATCACACGCGGCAAGGTCACGGCACGCGTCCAGGGATCTCGCCCTCAACCCTACGATGTCCGCATTGCTGTCAAGACGCTCCGCGATGGACAGTGGCAACAACTGATCCAACAACTCTCCGGCCAAGCTCTGTTTGTTGCCAAGTTGCTGGCCGGCCAGATGCCGCAGGACATCGAGCAGGTGTTCACTCAAGCCAAACTGTCGCTCTTCCCCCAGAAGAGTGGCGACCTGCAAACTTCCTGCTCCTGTCCAGATAATTCCAACCCCTGCAAGCACATCGCTGCGGTGTACTACCTGCTGGGCGAGGAGTTCGAGCGTGATCCGTTTCTGATTTTCCGACTCCGCGGCATGGATCGCGACCAGTTACTGGCTCGACTGGGCAGTGTCAAGCCGGCGGAGAATGCCCCAGAGGTCAAGGGTTCTCCTAGTGAGCCGCTGCCGCTCGAACCTGCCGCCTTCTGGACAATGCCCCCCTTGCCGGAGGATTTCCACGGAGAAGTACAAACCCCGCCAGTGACGGCCGGTCTGGTACGACGGCTCGGCCATTTCCCCTTCTGGCGCGGCGAAAAGCCGCTGCTGGAAGGAATCGAGCCGGTCTACTTGCAGGCCGGACCAAAGGGACTCAACGTCTTCCTTGGCGAGAAAGTGTGAGTCTTGGGAAATCCATTGGTGCCCGATTCGACAGTTCTATAGTCCTGTAGCAGCGGGAAACTCCTTGTGGAACCGCAGGCTGGCGACATTGACCAGCGTATCGAACCGCGGTGGATCCCCCCGGCCCGCGCAATCCCTACAATATCGCTGGATGTGCCGCACGGGAGGATCTCGACTATGACATCACGCTACGACGCTATCATCATCGGGGCAGGACACAACGGACTCGTCACTGCCTGTTACTTGGCCCGCGCTCGGAAAAAGGTTCTCGTCCTGGAACGCCGACACGTCGTTGGCGGTGCCTGTGTGACTGAGGAGGTCTGGCCGGGATTCAAGGTCTCCACGGCGGCCTACGTCAATAGCTTGTTCCGTCCTGAGATCATCCGTGACCTGAAACTGCACGATCATGGCTTTGCTCTGCTCGAACGCCTACCCGCTTCCTTCTCCCCCTTCCCTGATGGGCGATATTTGCTCATGGGAGGCGATCGCGAACTGACTTACCGCGAGATCAGCAAGTTCAGCAAACGCGACGCGGAAGCCTATCCGAAATACGAGAAAATGCTTGAGCGAGTCGCCGATGTCCTGGAGCCCACCTTGATCCAGCGACCGCCCAACTTGCTGCGTCCAGGGCTGATGGATCTGTGGCGGCTGATGCGACTAGGCTGGGCGTTTCAGGCGATGGGAACCCGCATGACCGAAGCCATCGAAATACTGACCGGCCCTGCTCGTGTCATCCTCGATCGCTGGTTCGAGTCGGAACAACTCAAGGCCACTCTCGCCACCGATGCCATCATCGGTGCGATGGCTGCTCCCTCCATGCCCGGCACGGCTTATGTGCTGTTCCATCACGTCATGGGCGAGACTAACGGCAAACGCGGTGTGTGGGCCTACGTCAGGGGAGGCATGGGCGGACTCACTCAGGCCCTGGCCAGCGTCGGCAAGCAACTGGGGGTCGAGATCCGCACCGAAGCCGCCGTACAACAAATCCGCATCAAGGATAATCACGTCACTGGAGTCGTGCTGGCCAATGGCGATGAGTTCCATGCCCCAGTGGTCGCCAGCAATCTGGATTGCCATCTGACGTTTGAGAAACTCATGGATCCGGGACTGCTGCCGCCCGACTTTGCTCAGGCCATCGCCAACATTCGCTACGACAGTGCCAGTCTCAAGATCAACGTCGCCCTCGATCGGTTGCCCAGTTTCAAGGCCTTGCCCGGACACGAACCAGGGCCGCAGCATCGCGGCACGGTTCACCTCTGCCCCGATCAGGACTATATCGAGCGCGCCTACGACGATGCCAAGTACGGTCGGCCGTCGGCCAATCCGATTCTCGAATGCACCATGGCCTCGGCCGTTGACTCCACCCTCACGCCGCCCGGCAAGCACCTGATGTCCCTGTTCATCCAGTACGCTCCTTACAAGCTCGCTGAGGGCAACTGGGATCAGATCAAGGATCGCTTTGCCGACCGCTGTTTCGACATCCTCGAAGAGTATGCTCCCGGCTTCAAGGCTTCGGTGATCGATCGGCAGATCATCACCCCGCTCGACTTGGAACGCACCTATGGCCTGACGGGCGGCAATATCTTCCAGGGAGCCATGCATCTCAATCAGTTGTTCTTCCTGCGTCCGGTCGTCGGCTGGTCGGGCTATAAAACGCCCATCAAAGGGCTGTACCTGTGTGGCTCGGCTGCACATCCGGGGGGTGGCGTGATCGGAGCGGCCGGTTGGAACGCGGCGCGAGTGATTCTCGGCCAAAGTTGAGCGCCTGGCTCACAGCAGTCGCTCGATCACGGCATCGGCGACGTACTTGCCTGATCGGCTTAAGTACGTCCGCCCCGCTTGCTGCACGAGCCATCCTTGCTCGATCAGAAACGGCAGAGCGGTACTGGCTATCTCAGACAGTTCAAAGCCCGTCTGTCGGGCAAAGGCCAAGTGGTCGATCCCCTCAGCGCGACGGAGTTGTACCGCTATGGTTTCGCGAGCCCGTTCGCGCGGCGGCAGTTCCTCGGCTTGTTGCGTGACCGATTCGCCCGCCTGCGCTTTGCGAATGTAGCCGCGCAGATCCCGCGTGTTTACCTCGCGCCGCCCTAGCACATAGCGGGCGGCTCCCAGTCCAAAGCCGAAATAGGCTTCGTTGGCCCAGTAGATCTGATTGTGTCGGCTTCGCGCTCCAGGCAGGGCGAAGTTGGAGATCTCGTAATGCTCGAAGCCGGCGGCCTCCAATTCGTCGATGGCCAGTCGATACAGGTGCAACTCCTCGTCTTCGCTCAGAGGATACAGTCGCCCGGCCCGCCGACGCTTCCACAAAGGCGTTCCCTTCTCGTAGGTCAGACCATAAGTCGAGAGATGACTCACTCCCAGTTGCAGGGCCGTGTGCAGATCGCTACGCCAGTGATCGGCACTCTGGCCGGGTATCCCGAAGATCAGATCCAACGACACCTGAGGAATCCAACCGCGCAATCGCTCGATGGCCCGGACGATCTGCGTGGGATCGTGCTGCCGATCCAGCACTTGCAGCAATTCGGGACGGAAAGATTGTCCTCCCAGGCTGACGCGATTGATGCCCCAGTGCGCCAGCACGGCGATCTTTTCCACACTCAGCGAATCGGGATTGGCCTCAATACTTCGCTCCCCATCTGGAGCAACGATCAGCCATTTGGCCAGTAGGGCGAAGAGTCGATCGAGTTGCTCGGCGGAAAGATGCGTGGGCGTACCCCCGCCTAGAAACAGTGTCTGGACGTGTTGTGGCGTTTCCAAGGTGGCCAGTTCGCAGGCCAGGGCCGATAGGTAGTCGTCGATGAGATGGTCGGCACCAGTCGCTACCGCGAAATCGCAGTAGCCGCAGTGGTAGGCGCAAAAGGGGATGTGAACGTAGGCCGCCCTAGGCCAGAGCCAGGGCGGCAGTTGCTCGGACATCACTCGTCGCTCTTGCGGGCGATCGGCTTGATTGTACTGGCCGGATCGTTCTTGAACAGTGTAGTATTCGGCGGTGCATTGTTGCGCAGCCAGTCGTCCAACACGTTTTGATCCGTGGTGACGTTCTGCTCAATCTTGTTGAGAATGGGGATCGACTGCTGGACAACCTGAGCGACGTAAGCATTCTTAGAGTTGGCCCGCAGCACCTCGATGGCTTCCAAGAGTCGAGCGGCATCGATCCGCCACAACCGCAGTCGGGCCAGAGCCGTTTTCGCCTCCACGTTCTTGTTGAATTGCTCGCCGAAATCGACGAAGAAGTTGCCGATTAAGTAGGCAGCATAGTCCATTTGCAAATCGGGGAACTTGGCCTGAACCGGGGCCAGACGAGTCAGACCGATGGCGGCTTCCAGACGTTCTTCAATCCGAGGTGCCGGAACGATGCTTTCATCGTTGCCGACCACGCGAGCCAGCACCAGAGCCGGTTGAGCCTTGCTGGGCAGAACGGGAGTTCGTGCTTGAGCAACCAGCCGAACCGCCTGCAAGCGAAGGGTCTTGTACCCTTCCACTTCCTGACGCGAGGTCGCCTTGGGATAAACCACCTTCTTCTCGACCGTTTTGATACCGACCTCGATGGCCCGGTTGAATAGATCCGGCTTGAGCAGCGGCTTTTCGGACGGCACGCCCAGCAAATCGGTGAGGCAGCGGAACAGATAGTACCGCATTCCATCATTAGCACGCGGAGACTCTAGCAACTTCAAACACACTTCCGCCAGGCGATCGGCGTTGCCCTCTGCCAAACGGGGCACGACGTTCTCCGACCATTCTTTTTCGCTTTCGAGAATGCCGCGGTTGACGCGTCGCGCGGGGATGAGATAGAGAATGCGAGCCGCATTGACTGCGGCGATGGGCTTGCCCTTGTCGATGACCTCCGTCGCCGCCTCGATGGCGGCCTTGGTGAACATGTGCTGAGTTGTAGTGGTTCGCGAACGCAATTTGGGCGAACTGAGTTGCGTGAGTCGACTGTCGAAGCTCTCGACAGCCTGCCACATCTTCTTCAAGCGAGTTTCGCGTTCAAACTCGGTTTCCTTGGGATTGGCCAGTCGCAAGGCGACATCCTGATCCCAGACCAACGGGTAGATCACTTCCTTGGCAGCGATCTGAATGGCGAGAACGTGGTCGGGATTGCTGGGGTCGGCAGACACCTCGCCCTTGTAAAACTGCACGCGGAGTTGTCGGGTCGCCTTGCCCTTCTCATCGAGGCCAAGCTGTCCATCCTCGATGCGTTGACCCAGTGCCGAGTGCAGCAATACCGGAGCCAGTAGTAGAGTCAGTGCAACCGTCGTTCTTGGGAACATGCGATCACTCGCTCCCGCCTCGAGAGTCTGGTTTCAGCCGATCGCTTGACACCGGCGATCCTGTGGTTGAGGCTAGGCGACTGGCTATCCTGTGTCAACAGCAGAGCCTCTCCTGAGAGTAGAACTCTGCTGCCATCGAGATGTTGGTTCGATCCAACCGGAATATCTGCTGTCGGCTCATCGTCGCAGCGATTCCAGTTCGCGGATTCGCCCGGTCAGATGCAACTGCCGATACTCTGCAGGAGTCAGGTAGCTGAAGTCGGCCGCTTTCTCGGCGGCTCGCAGACATTTCAAGGCGGCGTGTCGTTGACCGAGTTGCACCCAGATTTCGTGCAGATACCAGCAGGGACGTGCCTCGCCGGGCCGACACAGCCGCGCTAGCGTCAATTCCGCAGCGGCCTTGCACAACATTTCTTCGCTGACCCGTCCGGCCTCAGCACCACCGAGTTGCTGCCGCTTGCGTCCCAGCCAGTACAGACCGATACCGCGATGCAGACGTTCGGCATACTCATCGTCCTGTTTCTCGGCGATCTCCATGAGTCGCGTGTGACAACTCACGAGATGCTCGTCGGCCAGCGAGGGATGATTCTGGACATCTGCCACGAAGCGTTCCAGTTGCACGCGAGCGGGTTCCAGCAGTTCCAGTCGCAACAAGGTTTCGATGAACGGCAAGCGTACCAGGAAATGATCCGGCCGGGCCTTCAGATAGGCAGCCAAGTGCGGCACGGCCTGGCGATCCTGGCCCAGTGCCAGGTACGAAGCCGCTAGATGCAGATGAAACTCGACGCGAGCGGGTTCCATCTGCAAGGCCTTTTGAAAGTGACCGATGGCCTCCTGAAAGCGATCGTTCTGAAGAGCCTTTTGTCCTAGATCAAACGACTGTTGGGCGGGAGACTGAGCAGACAAGGTAGGCAGACTGGGCAACAACAGCAGGGCAACGACTAACAAACCGAGGCGAAGCAGCATGGAGGGAACCTCGCCAAACAAGAGGAGTGGGTAGGTGGGTTTACCTCTCTGGTATCGACTTCACCGACGAGGTGAGATGAGTTCTTTATTGAGGAACTCATCGACGACATAGGAACTGCGGACAAGGCAAGATGGGCTAAAGAGATCGACCGCTACTACTTGAGTACGCCTGGGCGTTCGGCACAACCTGGACACGATCTGTCCCGTCTGTCTTTCCAGTTCGGTTGCCTGGATCTACGTTACGGAGAGAGGCCATTCCGCTTTATGAAGGGAAGTTGGGCTTCCTTGTGGACAGATTCGCGTTTCTGGAGACTCTCCCCATGCACACCCTCGATCGTCGTCAGTTCCACTTGGCCAGTGCCGGCCTCACGCTGCCGTTGCTGGCCAACAGCCTGCGAGCCGACAAGGCTCCCTCGGAAAAAATCACGCTAGGCTTCATCGGTGTGGGCACGATGGGCCGAGGCCATCTAAGTGCTTTCCTGCACAACCCACAGGTACGCGTCTTGGCGGTAAGCGATGTCGTGGCCGAACGGCGCGATGATGCCCGGCGGATCGTCAATGAGTTCTACAGCCGCGACCGCAAGGTCAGCGACACTAGCTGCGCGGGCTACAACGACTTCCGCGATCTGCTCAATCGCAAGGACATCGATGCCGTCGTCATCAGCACGCCGGATCACTGGCACGCTATCCCGAGCGTGTTGGCTGCCCAGGCTCGCAAGCACATCTATTGCGAAAAACCGCTCACCCATGCCATCGCTCACGGTCGCAAGATCGTCGAGGCAGTGGCAGCCAATAAGGTCATCTTCCAAACCGGCAGCCAGCAGCGTAGCGAGTTCGGCGGCAAGTTCCGGCAAGCCGTCGAACTGATCCGCAATGGCCGCATCGGCAAGGTCAAGACCATCCGCATCGGCGTGGGCGGCCCCGCCGTCCCCTGCAATCTGCCGGGCGAGAAAGTGCCCGAGGGCACCGACTGGGATCTGTGGCTCGGGCCGGCCCCGCTCCGCGAGTATTCCGAGGTGCTGTGTCCCAAAGGCATCCACCGCCACTTCCCCGCCTGGCGCAACTACCGCGAGTACGCCGGCGGCGGTCTCGCCGACATGGGCGCGCATCACTTCGACATCGCGCAGTGGGCTCTCGACATGGATCACTCCGGCCCCGTTCGCATCGAACCGCCCCAGAAGGACAACTCGGGGCTGCGCTTCGTCTACGCCAACGGAGTTGTCATGATCCACGGCGGGCCGTCCGGCTGCACCTTCGAGGGCACCGAGGGCACCATCTACGTCGATCGCGGCGTGTTGCAGAGCAATCCCAAGGAGATCCTGGCCACGCCACTGGAAGACAAGGCCATTCGCGTCTACCACGCTACCGACCACCGCCGCAACTGGTTGGAGTGCATCCGCAGCGGCAAGCCGACCATCTGCACCGCAGAGATCGGCCATCGCACCTCGACCATCTGCCAACTCGGCAACATCGGCTACTGGCTCCGCCGACCGCTTACCTGGGATCCCGTCAAGGAACAGTTCGTCGGAGATGCTGAGGCCAACAAACTCGTCGATCGCGAACATCGCAGCCCGTGGAAACTGTGAGAGGAATTTGCGGCAGTCGTTGTTCC
>Ga0272446_1004827_pt1 | contig 15528 bp, 12 predicted proteins | sample YNPCB0061_FD_194587 | JGI IMG/M metagenome (GOLD analysis project Ga0272446, IMG submission 194587) | Hot spring microbial mat communities from Yellowstone National Park, WY, United States - YNP-CB-006-1 | ecosystem: Environmental > Aquatic > Thermal springs > Hot (42-90C) > Sediment | place... | reverse complement strand
TCTAAGGTTCCTCCTTTCCTCTTAGTCTTCTCGAGCTCGATCAATCCTTCAAGCTAGCTCTCATGTCTCTACAGTTTGCGACTGGTTCAAGATTTGGACTTGTTTTGAGAACTTAGTGAGGCAAGAGGGGGGTGAGAGTTTTAGAAGCAGAGAGGGCACTATCTGAATGGCAATATCAATCATTACAATCATTCATTAAAGGAGGTGTGGTAATTCCCTTTTTTACTCCTCAAAACTCGGGTTAGGTCTGTGTATCTATTCCTTTGAATTGATTGAACTTAACGATAGGCTCAACTATTCTGCTCAGGAGCTTCTCATCATGCTTAATGTTGTCATTCAAGGCAAAAACATTGATGTCACCACTGCTCTCAGGAACTATGCCCAAGAAAAAATTGAACGGGCCGTGGGGCACTACACTCAAATCACCAGTGAAGTGGATGTCAACCTCTCCGTGGAACGTAATCCCCGCATCAGCGCTTCTCAATCGGCAGAAGTGACCCTATACGCCAATGGCACGGTGATACGAGCAGAGGAACGCACCGAGAATCTCTATGCCAGCATTGACCGGGTTGCGGATAAATTAGCCCGGCAACTGCGCAAGCACAAAGAGCGGATTCAGTTGGATCGGAAGCACAGCCCCAAGACCTCTGTGGCAGTGATTCAGCAACAGCCGACTGCCCCTGTGAATGGGGATAAAACCCCAGAACTTCCCCCTGCTGTTGTCAGGACTAAGTACTTTGCCATGCCCCCCATGACGGTAGAGGAAGCGCTGCATCAATTGGAATTGGTAGATCATGATTTCTTTGTTTTCCGCAATGCCGCCACCGGAGAAATCAACGTCGTGTACGAACGGAATCATGGTGGATATGGTGTAATTTGTCCCCGCGGATCCTAACCCTTGCACTCCAATCATTTCATTTAGCATAAGCCGCCGAGAAGCCCCGCCCTCTGTCCGTAGGACGTATGGACTACGTCCCGCTGAAGCGAACGCGCTAGCGGCGCGGAGCGCTTGGGTCGGGATGAGAGGCGGCATCCCTGTTCTATAATTAACCTGGCTGTACAAAACGGCATTGCTGGAATCTGGTACAGCTACGCGGTGGGGCATCCCGTGTCTGCACGCCTACGGCACGGCTTTGCCGAACGTGGAGGGTTCTTGCGTAGGCTCCCCGATGAAGCGAGAAGCCCGCTCCGTACTGCCAGCAGTCGGAGTCGGGAGTATGTCACGGATCTGAGGAATCTGACTCAGATTGGGACAGGGGTGGTGAAGCTGATTTTTGGAGCCGCTTCTCACGGCTATACTCCCGCCAAGCCTGCCACAAAGAGCCAACATTCTGGCGGAACTCCCGCCCCCCCCACAGGGATCCCGCTTCATCCTCCCAGGATGCCGACAGCACCCCATAGCTAATGCCCACAAACCCCAGCCCAAACAAACTCAGGGTCTCAACAAACGTAAATAAATTCGAGATCGTGACCACATGATTGACAATCAAAAAATAATTGACCACAAAACTGCTGATCCCCAACACAGTCGGGATCCCGGCAAAAAAAGCCACCCGCCGCACCATGCGCCGACTCACCTCCGGCGGGATATAGTTACTGCGGTCTTGAGGCAAAGGGGGAACATAGGGAGTTCTACCACGGGGGGGAGTTGACACCGCAGCCTTTAGGGCACCCTTGGCTTTTTTCTTGCCAGCCATCTTACTTACGCACGCGGATATTGAGTTCTTCCACCAGGCGGCGGTAACGTTCTTCGTCAATCTTGGCCAGATAACTGAGCAGTCGTTTGCGCTTGCCGATCATCATCAACAGCCCCCGGCGGGAGTTGTAATCCTTGGGATTGTTTTGCAAATGCCCACTCAGTTGGTTAATCCGCTCCGTCAACAGAGCAATTTGCACATCCGGGGATCCCGTGTCCGTGGGATGGATCTGGCGGGCAGCCATGATTTCTTGTTTACGGGCCGTGGGCAGAGGCATAGCAGACTGAAAATGTTTAGAGCCCATTGATGATAACATTCCTAACTCCATTTTTACTAGGGATCCCCCATCCGCTACAGTGATGGAAAGCAGGGGGATTTTTGTAGCTCATGACACGAATTGGGGGAAAGGAATGACAACCGAAACATCAACGACACTGCTGAGCCTATTGGCATCGTCGGATCTGGGGGATAACCTCCGCGCCGTGAATCAAGCTCGTTACCTGCATCCCGAAGAGTGTTGGCAGGTTTTATCCCAAGCCGCTCAGCATGAAAACGCCCGCGTCCGCTACGCTGCCATCAGCCAAATGGGGGGCCTCACCCTTGCCGATGCCAGTGTCATTGCCACCTGTTTGCGCCAGGCCCTAGAGTCCGACCCCGAATTTGACGTCCGGGCCGCTGCTGCCGCTTCCCTAGGAGACCTCAAATACCCCGATACCCTGCCGGATTTACTCGCCGCCTACGCCCGGGAAAACGAGTGGCTAGTGCAGTTCAGCATCATTGCCGCCCTCGGCGAACTCCGGGATCCCGGCGCCTTTGATGTGATTGCCACCACCCTGACCACAGGGAACGAACTGGTGCGCACCGCCGCCATTGCCGCCCTTGGCGATCTGGGAGATGAGCGGGCTGTCCCCCTCCTTGCCGACTGGATCGGGGATCCCGACTGGCAACTCCGCTATCGTCTCGCCATTGCCTTGGGGCAAATTGGCACCCCTGCCGCCCAAGCCCTCCTCCGCCAATTGACAGGGGATGCCGATGCCCGCGTGGCCCAACAAGCCAACTCCATCCTGCAACAGCTTTCTGCCTAAGCCGCTACCCTAGAGATCAGATCCTGCCTCCCTTGTCATGGACACCCTGATCGCCGCCTACGACTACGCCACCGCCCACCCAGACCAACTCCTGCAAACCTGTCAAGAGCACCTCTGGCTATCGGGGATCCCCCTTGGGATTGGCATGGCACTGGGCTGGCCCTTAGGCTGGTGGAGTTCTCGTTCCCCTTGGGCCGCTGGCATCCTGATCAATACCTTCAACACCCTGCGGGTGATCCCCAGCTTAGCGGTCCTCTTTCTCTCCATCCCCTACCTGGGCCTGACCTGGCAGGCCGCCGTCGTTGCCCTTACCCTCCTTGTCCTCCCTCCCATTCTGATCAGCACCGATGTCGCCTTTCGTGAAATTGACCCAGCCATCCGCGAAGCCGCCTACGCCATGGGCATGAGCGACAGACAAGTCCTCACCCACGTGGAAATTCCCCTGGCCCTACCCTTGATCCTGGCTGGCTTGAAAACCGCCACCGTGGAAGTCATCGCCAGCGCCACCCTAGCTGCCTTTATCGGCGCCGGCGGCCTCGGCACCTTTATTACCCTTGGCTTTGCCCTCTACGACACCAGCATCCTCCTCGTCGGCGCCATCCCCGTTGCCCTCCTCGCCCTCAGCGCCGAACTCATCCTCTCCTGCTGCCAACACTGGGTCCAGCATCCCCGCTAGCTCCCCCCTTGTGAAAGGTTGACACAGCTTGTGACAATCCCACAATAATCTGTATGTTTGGATACAAAACTTGCCAGACAGGGAGGGATCCCCTTAGAATATCCTTGAAAGGGGCAGCGTTAGCCCAGGCATAAACTGCTAATGAACTAACGAATTGTGCTCTTTTCTCTGCTCTTAGACAATCAAGGTGAGGGTTGCTGTTTGGTTGTTTGAGTCCACTGTTCCCAGCATGATCAATTAAGATGAATACTTCCCCTCAGGTGACTGCACTGCAACCTAGCTAAATTGGAAAAATCTTTCCCCAAGGACTTAGCCCTTATGATGACCCATATTGGTGTGGAAGCCATCCAGGATGAGGTTCGACGCCTTATCTGTCATGGCTTGGTCAGGCCCTCCACCGCCATTGCCCAACTGCGGTGTTACTTCTCTGGACGGGAGTGGTGTGCCATCGAGCAAGAACTGCTTGACCAAGATTACCAAATGGGGGATGCCATCTCCGATCTCCTTGGCTGCCAGGAGTGGTCAGAAGACTAAATCCCCACCAGTCCCATCAACCAGCACCCATCTAAACAATAATCAAACAATAATCCAAACAACAAGAGAGTCTCCTCTAGGGGTTAAAACTGCCAGTTTTTCGCACTAAACTAGAAGGATTATCACCCCCTTGGCGGCAACACCCCCTATGACCGTAGCCCTAGAAGCTCTGGCAGCACATGCTTTGGATGCTTTTGATTGTCCTTTGCCGGATTGGTTGGCAGCTTACCTACGGCGACAGGGCGATGATCTGCCCGGATCCCGGAAACACAGCCCTGGGGAAATCGAGTTAATTAGTGCCGCCTTTTTATTTGCCCACGAACTTCACAAAGGACAGAAACGCAAATCCGGGGAACCCTACATTGCCCATCCAATTGCGGTAGCCAGCATGCTGCGGGAGTTATGGGCAGACGGGGCCACCATTGCCGCTGGTTTTTTGCATGATGTTGTTGAAGACACAGGGGTAACCGCCGAAGAGATTGAGCAGCGATTTGGGTCAGAAGTACGCCTGTTGGTGGAGGGAGTCACCAAACTCTCCAAATTTAATTTTTCCAGTAAGACTGCCCAACAAGCCGAAAATTTCCGGCGGATGTTTGTGGCTATGGCCAAAGATATTCGCGTGATTGTGGTCAAATTAGCCGACCGGCTTCACAATATGCGCACCCTGGAGTTTCTCAAGCCTGAGCGCCAGAAACAAATTGCCGCCGAGACCATGGCATTTTTTGCCCCTTTGGCCAGCCGTTTAGGCATGTGGAAAATCAAATGGGAACTCGAGGATCTCAGCTTTAAGTATCTAGAGCCGGAAGCCTACACGACCATGGCTCAATTGGTCAACCAGCAGCGACGGGAGCGGGAAGAGCAAATCCAAGCCTTTCGGGATCTTATCGAAGCCCAGCTCCACAAAATTGGCCTGCAAAACTTTGAAGTCTCTGGTCGCCCCAAGCATCTCTACAGCATCTATGTCAAAATGCAGCGTCAGCAAAAATCCTTCGATCAAATTTATGACCTCTATGCTGTCAGAGTCATTACAGAAACCACCGATGACTGCTATCGAGTTTTAGCTGTGATTCACCAGGCATTTCATCTTATTCCTGGACGATTCAAAGATTATATTTCTGTGCCCAAACCCAATGGTTACCAATCGATTCACACAACGGTTTATGGGCCATTTAACTCTCCGATTGAAGTCCAGATTCGCACAAAAGAGATGCACCGGGTGGCAGAATTAGGGATTGCGGCTCACTGGCGCTACAAAGAGGGAGAAACCTCTCCCAAATTCAATCCAGACCAGGATCGCTTCATGTGGTTACGGCAACTGGTGGAATGGCAAAATCACCTGCATGATGACCGGGAGTATCTGGATACCATTCATGCTGACCTCTTTGAAAGTTTTCAGAGTGATGTTTATGTATTTACGCCCAAAGGGGATGTGCATTGTCTGCCCAAGGGATCCTGTCCGGTTGATTTTGCCTATCGCATTCACACGGAAGTCGGCAATCATTGCGCCGGCGCCATCATTAACCAAAAAATGGTGCCCCTCAACACGGTTCTTCACAATGGCGATATTGTTGAAATTCTCACCCAAAAAAATGCTCATCCCAGCCTAGATTGGATTAACTTTTGTAAAACGAGTGCGGCCCAAAATCGAATTCGGCAGTGGTTCAAGCGTCTTCATCGTGAGGAGAACATTGCCCTGGGGCGGCAGGCTCTCGAAAAACACTTGGGCAAAAATGGTCTGGAGAATTTGCTCAAATCAGAGCGCATGCAGAAAGTGGCAGAGCGTCTCAATTTCACCCAAGTCGATGATCTCCTCGCTAGTCTTGGGCAAGGAGAGATCACCGTCAATCTCATTATCAATAAGCTGCAAGAGAATATCCAGCAGCACACCCCTGCGCCGTCTCAATTTACATCTACAAAAGCCCCGTCACATCCCAATTCAGGTTTACTGATCGCGAATTTGCAAGGTCTTAAACACCGCATCGCCAAATGCTGCTCTCCGCTGCCTGGGGATCCCATTTTGGGGGTGGTGACACGGTTTGATCAATCCATTTCCATTCATCACCAAGACTGCCATAACCTACACAAGATTCCCCCAGAGCGATGTATTCCGCTGACCTGGGATCAATCCCTCCTCAAGGATCGTCCGGCGATCTACCCAGTGGACTTTCGTCTCAAGGTCATTGACCGTGTGGGAGTTTTCAACGATATCTTGGCGCGGCTGAAGGAAGCGAATATCAATGTCCGCAACGCCAATGTCACCACTCATCCGGGATCCCTGGCGCTGATCTACCTTTGCGTGGACATCCGCGACCGGGCCCAGTTGATGAGTGTCGTTAGCCAAATTCGCAATATGAAGGATGTGGTGGAACTGCGTTGCCCCCAGGAGATGCGCGAATAAGTCAGGGATTGGTGAATAACATCCCTCGTCTAGTGTCAAAATTAAGTTTCTCCGTTAAAATTCCACTACCTGTAGTCATCACCCCAGCGCTTGTGCTACTCTAGCCGCCGTAGTGGTCAAGGGCGTGTGATGGCTTCTCGGTCAAGGATGGCTCGTGCTGGGATGACAGCGGCAGGGGTTTGGTACAGTTGGGCAGCTTGGGTGGGGGCCCAGCCCATGGCTGAGTTACCCCCTGAATTACCGATTTTGCCGGAGGCCTTGGCTACGCCCTCTTCTTCCTCGGGTTCCTCAGGCAATCTCTCCCCGGTGCTGCCCACGATTCCGGTACCTAGTCTGACTGGGGAAGCAGCACCGGCTCCCAGTCCTGCCCCTGCCCTTTCTGAGGTGAATCCCTCGGCTCCTGCTGACCCGCCTGTCATGCCTGCCATGACTGCAGCGCCGCCGATTCCGGTTGTCAATCCTGACTACACCCTGCAGCGGTTACCGGATGCCAACCCTGGGGTGGTGCCCAGTCAGCGGGGCGAAATTCCTGCCGGAACCGTCATTGCTCTGACGGTCTTTCGGGAGATCACCTTTCAGCCCTACCAAGCTATCAATACCCATTTACAAGTTGTTAATCCTGTCACGGATCGCAACGGCACTGTGATCATTCCGCCGGGGAGTACTGTTTGGGGGCTGTTTGAGCCGGTTTATGAAGAGGTTGACCCGGATCACGATGTGAAAGGGCAGCGAAAACGACGGTTTCTTGGCAATCGTTTTGTGGCCAATCGGGTCACGACGCCTGAGGGTACCTATGTACTCCAAGGCAGTACGGATTTGATTCCAACCCGTATGGATCCCGCCGCTGATGTGGGGCAAGTGGCGCTGGAAGGAGCTGGTTACGGAGCGGCTGGGGGATTAGCCTTGGGGATTCTGACTGGGGGGGTGGGATTTTTGCCGATTCTTGCCGGCACCTTGGCGGGGGCAGCCACAGGCACAACCAATGTGGATCAGGTGGTGGCTCTCCATCCCAACAGTGTGGTGCAAATGGAGCTCTCTCAGCCGGTGATTGTGCAGTAAGCTGTGGTGATTCCAAATAAGAATATTACGTTGATTTCCTTTAAGATGCCGTTAAGATAAGTGGGAGATTCAAGAACAAAGAGAGCCATGCCCTACAGTGTAGACCTGAAAAAGCGTGCTGTTGAGTTAGTTAAACAGGGTCATCCTATCGTTGCTACTGCCAAGCTCTTCGGAGTCAGCCGCGGGAGTCTGCACCGCTGGCTCAAACAGGAAGACTTAACCCCGATTAAAGTCAAGAGACGGAAACGGAAACTCAACTGGTCAGAGCTGGAACAGGATGTCATTGCTCATCCTGAGGCTCGGTTGGTGGATAGGGCACGGAAGTTTGGGGTCACGATCAATGCCATCTGGTATGCCCTGAAGGAGATGAAGATCAAGCGCAAAAAAGTTTCAGGGGTCAGGAGCGGAATTCAGAAGAAAGGATGAAATTATCGGTGGGACAAGCTCAAATCAAAATCAAAAAAGGCGGTAGGGCTGATTGAGTCCACCCTTTAGTCCGCGTTAAGGAGAGAGGGCATGGCATTTTTTCTCTTCTTTCTCTTCTCCACTCCCTGGCAGAACAGGAGTACACAGGCGTCATGTTACTGCTATTTGGAAACATCCCCAAGCTACTGGGGGGTAATCACGGCTAAGGTTGCGCCGCGGTAGTAGTGGGACAAAATTTGGGCATAGTTCCAATTTTGGCGGGCGAGGGCGACGGCTCCCCATTGGCTCATGCCGACTCCATGGCCAAAGCCCCGCCCCTGAATCACAAAGGTGGGAGACTGGGCTACCAATTCGTTGGCAGCTTGGAGATTCCGCCCAGGACTGATGCTAAAAAGGCGACTGCGCAACTGCAATGCTACCTGAAACGCAGAGCCACTCACGGTTCGGGATCCCTGGGTGCCGGTGAGTTTCACGCTCAAGGCTCGCCCAAAGGTGGAGCGACGGGTGACTTCGATGTTGGTCAATTGCCCAATGCCACTGGCCAATCCGCCCAAATCGGCGGCAGTAATCTGGCGGCTCCAGGAAAAGACCGGGGCTTGGTTGTCGTAGTCTGGCACGCCCCGTAAATAGGGCAGGGCTTCAATCCAGACTTCTTCGGAGTTGTCGGTGTGGCCGCCGGAAGAAGAGTGGAAAACAGCATTGATGATCCGCCCCTCGTAGATTAAAACTTGTCCAAGGGTGTCTCTGGCAGCGGCTTGGGTGCGGTTGGATTCGGCAGCCACTCCTTTGTAAACTTGCCAAAATTGATCATCTCCAAGGTCATAGGGAGCTTGTAGGCGTTGTTGACGTTGGAAGAGGGCATAACTGCGGGTGGCCACAGCTTGGGCCCGCAGGGATTCCGTGGGAAAACGATGCCCCATTTCACTGCCGATGACGCTGGAGACGTAATCTTCGAGACCAACGCGGTTAATGCCCAATAAACCGGATTCCCCAGGCACCAGTTCGGCAAGACCCCGATACCACAGACGATCAATAAAGACCAGACCATCCGCCTGCACCGGTTGAAAGAAAAGGCGGGATCCCTGAACGGTGCCGATGCGTATCTGATTGCCAGCGAGTACGGCTCGGACTGGGGTCATGGCGGGGATCTCGGCCACCACGGTGCCCTGGGGATCCACAATTCGAGCGGGGGTGGAGCTACCTAAGATAAGGCTGGGGCGATTGACAGCCACCCCAACCCGCATCAAGACTTCTGCCCAAGCGGGACAGAACCAAGCCAGCCAGATCAGTAAGGTGAGGAAGGAGGCTTGCCCAAGAAATCTGCCAAGAAATAGGTGGGGAGACGAGGAGCGCAGGAGTGGGGTAAGGGCTGACAGCACGCGTGATCCTCTTGAATGACTTCAGGAATCGAAGAAAAAGAGTCCACTGAGGTGGAAAGGGTAGAAATCACCTTGCTTCCGAAATGGTATCAATCACTTCTGTTTTTGGCATCCGTTGCTGCTGCTATGGCTCAAGGCGATCTGACCCAAGCAAGGCTTGGCGTTCCTTGTCGATTTGTTCAGGGGTCAGCCAACCATATCCAGCCCAGCCCAAGCGTTGGCGGAGTAGCTCGGGATCCTGGCCCCAGGCTCGGACGTAGGGGGAAATGTCCCAGGTGAGGGGGGGGGTGGACAGTTCCCAATCCAGCAACCAACAGCGAACCGTTTGGTCGTGGCTAGCGGTGATCAGCCAGCGCAGGTCAGGGGCAAGGGCGCAATCAGTGATGGCGGCGCGGTGACCGGAAAACACATAAAGACATTCTCCCGTGGTCAGGTCCCACAGACGGGCAGTGCGATCGCGACTACTGGAAAACCCAAATCGCCCATCTAAACTGAGGGACACCCGTGTCACCCAGTCGGTATGACCTGTGAAGGTGCGTAGACAGGTTTGCTGGTGCAGATCCCAGAGGCTAAGGGTATGGTCATAGCTGCCGGCTAAAACATATCTGCCATTGCTGCTGAGGGCAATGCTGCGAATCATGTCTTGAACGCCAGGTAGGCTCAGGTGCCGCTGCCGGGATCTCACATCCCAGACTTCGATGAGTTCATAGCCGCAAATCACTAGGGTCTGCTGATCCAGGCTGAGACATAAGTCGGTGACGCCGACTCGGTCGGTGTAGAGATGCTCAAGACGACCAGTACGCCGGTGCCAACTGCGCAGGGTTTGGTCGTGGTAGCTGGCGGAAAAAACCCTATCCCGGCTTAAGCCGCAAGCGGTGATGTAGGCGGAATGACCGACAAGGGTGTGTAAGCATTGCCCTGTATCGGGATCCCACAACTTCAGGGTGGTGTCTTCACTGCCGGACAAGAGGGTTTGCCCGTCGCAAGCTAATACGGTAATCGCATCGGTATGTCCTTGCAGATCCCGCTCTGGAACGGGGGAATGGGGATCCCAGGCTTGGATATGCCCTGCTTCGTCTCCAATCCATACCTGGGTAGGGGTGTGAATCACGCTGGTGGCAGCACTGGACAGGGTCAGAGTGCGATAGAGCCAGGCATCCTGGAGGCGTTCGCGCGGGAGACGAGTATAGAGGGATTGCCATAGGGCCATGGCATCGCTGCGGCGGCGGCAACCCACTAAGGAGCGGGCCCTAACCACAGACTCTGCTGCTTCCAGGATTTCGCCAGCAGCTAGGGCGTGACGGGCCTTGGTCATGGCTTGGTCGTAGGCGGTTTCCCGTTCGACAATGGCTTGGCTATCTTGAACCCGGGAGAGCATCATCGGGGCAGACCAAAGGGCTTGATCAGCCATCTGCCAGAGTACTAGGGATCCCGATTCTAATCCCAGAACCACGTGCTGCTCATGGCGAGCGAGGGCATAGACCGGACTGGAAGTGGTGAGGGTACACAAACAGCGCCCGGTGCGAATCTCCCAAACTTTGAGACGCTGATCCCGACCTGCGGATAGGGCTTGTTGGTGATCGGGACTGAGCCAAGCACAGGTAATGCCGGCGGTATGACCCTGGAGACGACGTACCCGCTTGCCTTTGACCAAATGCCAAAGCTCTAGATCCTGACCGGATTCGGGGTTAATTGTAGGATGACCACTGACCAAAAGAGCGTATTCCGCTGCCTGATCCAAGCAGATCTGATAAACCGTCTGGGGTGACTCGAGGGTGGTTAAGACTTCTTGGCTTGCTTGCTCCCACCCCCGCAGACAGCGGTATCCGGCTCCGTAGCAGTACCGCCCATCCTGGCTGGCTACCGCCGCTGTCCAACAGTACCCCTGAAAGCTGCGTTTTTCCTGACCGGTTTCGGGATCCCAAAGCCTGAGGGTATTGTCGTAGCTGCCACTGAGGAGAAATTCCGGGTGCCATTGCAGGGAGTGGATGCTGTTGCGATGGGCTGGGATGACTCGCAGGAGCTGCCCTTTGACCAAGTCCCACACCCGAATCTGCCCATCCCGGCTGCCGGAGTAAGCCACTTTGCCGTCGGGGCGAAAGCACACCGCTGTCACCATATCTGTGTGACCATAAAACGTGTGAACTAGGGATCCCGAACGGGTCCAGAGTTTGACGGTGCCATCTTGACTGCCGCTGAGAATGTGGCTGGCACTCAAATCCACTGCCAGGATAGGCTGTTCGTGGGCTGTAAAGTTCGCTAAAACCTGGTATGCACCTGCTTGACTCCGTTCCGCCAATGTGGCAATCTCAGCCGCTACGGTTTCTTGGCTGGGGTCGCTGCTGTACCACAAGGGGGCAATGGCTTGGGGAAAGCGGCGCTCCAAATGGATTTGACTGACTAGGTAGGTGGTCAGCCAATCACGGAAGTCTTGAGTTTTCTGCTGGAGGGCTTCCACAAGCTCTTCATCGCTGATCTGTCCCTGTCGCCATTGCACCAGCCCACGGTTGTAAAGAGACTCTAGGTGCTGGGGATCCGCTTGCAAAGCTTGGTTCCACAGGGCAATAGCCTCTTTGCTTTTGCCCAAGTCCACCAAGGAAACGGCGCGATTATTGAGACTATCAGCCAGGGCCCGATCGGATTGGGGGCGGCGGCGGGGATAGGACTGACCCGTGGTGCTGGCATAAATAGCTTGGAGGTGGTCAGCCAAGACTCCCATATCTTTGGGGCGATCCTGGGGATCTCGCTGTAGGCACGCCATGAGTAATTCAGCTATGGGATCGGGGATGGGCAGACCTGTGGGATGTTCTCGGTAGCTGGCCAGGGCTTGGTCGGCATTTTCTCCCCCTTGCCAGATCACTTTGCCGGTAAAGATCTCCAGAATCGAGACGGCCCAAGACCACATATCGGTTTTGCGGGTCATTTTGGGGCGGTCTTCTTTGGGGACACCGGCCCGGGCCAGCATGGCGCCACGCCATTGCTCTGGGGAGCAGTAGGCCGGGGTCATTCCCCCCAAGGTGGCACTCAGGGTGCCTGTCATCGGGTTGGTGAGATCCTCTGTATCCAAACTGATACCGCCATCCCCACTGCTCGCGGCCCGGGCTAAACCAAAGTCCGTTACCTTGGCAATGCCTGTGGGGGTGAGCATGACGTTTTCGGGCTTGATGTCTTGATGCACCAGTCCCTGCTCATGGGCGTAATCCAACCCCCAGGCAAATTGAATCGCCACATCCAAGATCCGCTCCAGTTGGGTCAGCTTGCCCTCCCGGATCCACTGTTGTAAGCTCCCGCCCTGGACAAATTCTGCAAAAACTCTGGGGATCCCCCCCAAGCGGCGCACGTAGTAGCAGGTCACTGTATGGGGATGCAGTCCCAAGTTCACCCAGACTTCGGCTTCGCGCTCAAAGTTTTCGGCCCCAGAACGGCTCAGGACTTCTTGGCGAGGACTTTTCACTGCCAAATCCAAATTCCAGCCCAGATGCTTAACCCGATACACCCGCCCCATGGCGCCTGACCCCAGGATCCCCACCACTTCGTAGAGATCGAGAAAGCGATCCCCTACCTGCCATTCACTGGGGATTGAGGATTCCTCCGTAACCCGACTCATACGCGTGGCAATGGAACCGGTTAGGGATCCCATGCCCAAGGAAGAACTGGTGGGACTGAGAATTTTGTGGCTCCCGGACAGGGATGCGGTAGGGGAGGAGGTGATGGAAAGGGCATTGAGGGTCAGGGGGGATCCCGTGTGGGTGGCAGCGACGGTGAACTGCTGTCCACAGTGTTTACAGCGGTGCCATTTGCCAATTTGCTCGGGTTCAATACGGTAGCGCCGTCCACAACCGGGACAGGTGGTTGACATGGGTGATGATTCTGCCATATCCGGATGCCCCTCTTTGGCTTATTTGTAGCCTATTTCAGGGGGCAGGCAGGGTTTTTGGATCACTTTCGTGCTTGCACAGATTGACCCTCACCCCTGTCCCCTCTCCCAAAATGGGCCAGGGGAGCTTGAAATTAAAAACCTTGCAATGTGTAGCTGTTGGGGTTAGTCGTAAGATATATTCTTTCTACAGAAAAAAGTAGAAGTGTAAAGAGTGATTCTCACCGACGACTCTTCTTCCAAGGTAGGGGCCAGATGCACATTTTTTTACTGCTATCTGGAATGACAACCACAACCTAGCTCTGCGGGATCCCTAAAACCCGCTGATAAAACGCTAATTCTGCCTCTAGACAGGTTTCTAGGGTGCTGGCTTGCCGAAAGCCATGGCCTTCGTTGGCAAAGCTGAGGTATTCGACCGGGATCCCTTTCTTTTTGAGGGCGGCAACCATGGCTTCTGCTTGATTGGGGGGAACAACTCGGTCTTCCTGTCCCTGAAAGAAAATCACAGGACAGGCAAGGCGATCGGTGTGGTGAATGGGGGAACGCTCCTGATAAATGGCTTGGGCTTGGGGATAGGGCCCGACTAAGGTATCGAGATAATGGGACTCGAATTTGTGGGTATCCCGGGCTAAGGCTGCTAGGTCGCCAATGCCATAATAGCTTCCGCCAGCCCGAAAACACTCATAAAAGGTCAGGGCTACTAAGGTGGTAAACCCGCCAGCACTACCGCCGGAGATCACCAGCCGCTGGGGATCGGCTAATCCCTGGGAGACTAACCAAGCACACCCTGCCACCACATCTTCGGCATCCACAATTCCCCATTGCCCCCGTAACACCTCTCGATAGGCGCGACCATAACCACTACTACCGCCATAGTTGACATCAAAGATGCCCCAGCCGCGACTGGTCCAAAACTGGATCCCCAAACTCAGCACGGTGGTGGTCGCCGCCGTAGGGCCGCCGTGGGTTTTGACCAAGACAGGGGGACGCTCCCCAGGCAATCCGGTGTAATCAGGGTGGGTGGGCGGGTAATAAAAGCCGTAGGCAGTGCGACCCTGGGCACTGGTAAAGGTGACCGGCTGAGGGACAGAACAATAGCTGGCGGGAATGGGCAGGCTACTGGAGGGGCGGAGGGGTTGACAAGATTCGCTCTTCAGGTCTAGAGCTACGACACTTAAGGGGGTGGTCGGGGATCCCCCTAGAAAAAAGGCTTGATCCTGGGATCCCTGGATCTGGTCGAGAAAAGTGTAGGGAACAGGAATGGAGCGGCCCTGCCCAGTCCTGAGATCGAGGTGGAGGAGATGGGACACCCCTGCTTGGCTGTAAATACAGAGCACCTCGGTATCCGCAAGGAGACAATAAGTAGAAAGACCCAAGACCCAGGGTGGCTGACCAAACTCAGCCTCGAGCGGATACAAGGCTCTGACTCCCTGTTGGGGATCCCAGGAATAAAGATTCCACCAGCCTGTGCGGTCACTGATAAAGATCAGGCTGCCAGAGGATGTCCAGCGGGGTTGTTGCACCGACTCGTTTTCCCCTCCAGCCAAGATAAGCGGGTGGTTTAGGGATCCCGAAACCGGTTCATAATCAGCGATCCAGAGCGTAGAACGATCCCAGGGCATGGCGGGGTGATCCCAGGTGATCCAGGCCAGGGTTCCAGTTGGGCTGAGGCGGGGGGAAGCATAAAAATCGTGGCCGCTGTGGAGGATCTGCCCCCCGGTTTCCTGATCCGAGCCATCCAGAGCCACCCGCACCAGACAGTTAATCACCGCTGTACCGCGGTGGTCTTCTCGGATCCCGATCCAATAGCCCTGATGGAGGCAGCCATCCCCATAGCGAAAACCCCCTGGGGTGAGGGGCAGGGGCTGCGGGTGAGCCTGGGAAAAAAGGTAGAGCCGCTGATCCGGATAATGGCTGAATACCACTGTTCCATCCTGCACCGTGAACGCGCCACCGCCATACTCATGCACCGTGGTGCGCACATAAAACTGGGATGGCAATACCTCTGTGGGGGATCCCTGCCAGCGCATCAACACTGCCCGGCCCTGCTCTTGGGGGCGAGACTCAATCCAGTACAAGTCGGGGGGATCCCAAAGCATTTGTCCCAAACGCACACTGCTCTGGGCGCAATCTGCCGCCGTCAGCGGCGAAGGCCAGGATCCATAGGCACGAGCCGTCGGCATAGGCAACCGAAGGAAGACAGCAGCACCAGCATAAAAGAACTGTGGATAATCTGAAGCCTTTCTCACCCGATCTTTTCCTCAGCCAGAGACAATCCCTGGGGGAAAATGGCTTTGGGAATCATGCCGTGGATCCCCTTTTGGGGGGCATTGACCACTTGGGTGACCCGGAAGTTGGCACTGAGGCTGCACAAACAATAGGCCTCGGCGGCGGTCA
>Ga0272446_1004826_pt1 | contig 15531 bp, 15 predicted proteins | sample YNPCB0061_FD_194587 | JGI IMG/M metagenome (GOLD analysis project Ga0272446, IMG submission 194587) | Hot spring microbial mat communities from Yellowstone National Park, WY, United States - YNP-CB-006-1 | ecosystem: Environmental > Aquatic > Thermal springs > Hot (42-90C) > Sediment | place... | reverse complement strand
ACCATTGAAAATATAAACAAATTGGAAAAAGCAGTTGCCACTATTGAAAGTGATTTGGATGATCATGATCAGGATGTTGACAATTTAGCAAAAATTGCTCTTGATGACTATAAAAAACTTATGGATTTGGGATTCAATACAGAAGCGAGAATAGCAGGTACTATATTTGAACCTGCTGTGAATATGTTGAAATTGGTATTGGATTCTAAGAATTCTAAGATTGATAAAAAGTTGCGTTTAATGAGGCTGCAACTGGAAAAAGAGAGATTAATGAAGTCACAAGCGGGTGAAGATTTTTCCAAAGCCGAGGAAGGCACGATACTTGCTGATCGCAATGCGATTCTAGAAGCGTTAAAAAACAAGGATTCAAATAAATAATTTATTATTTGGGAAATGATTATGAAAAGTTTTAAGCAACACTTATTGGAATCCACAAGAGTTTACAAATACAGGATTAAATTCTGCTTTACGCCGTCTAAAGATCAAATTGATACTTTGTATTATTTTTTACAAAAATATGATCCCATTGAAATCTCCTCTCCTAGAAAAACCATTGTTCAAAAAACACCATTGGATTTTCAGGATGTGGAAAATGCTGAAGTAGCAATTATTGATTTGGTTACATCTCAGCCCGTGTCATCTTATGTGTTACAACAGGAAATTAGAACTTGGTTGACCATACCAGAGCGGTTTGTTGTGGTGCGTGGTGAAAATGAACCATTGGAATTGCAAACAGATCAAATCAATGCCAAGCAAGAAGCATGTGATCAAGCTAATGAAGAAAATTTAAAACCCAAGGCCAAATTAAGCACAGATTCAGAGTATCCTGAATATGAACACGCTCCTTCAGGTGAGAATTACTTTGGTAACAAACAAACAGATTCTTTCAAGCAATATCTACAATCCATTCAGGGCACACGCAAAGTTCATGTGAAAATGCCCTATGACATTCCTCCCAAAGCCAGCGAAATTCCTCAGGACGACAACAATTTCAATAAGGAGATTAAAGGCGCCCCAAAAGTGTATCCTGGTGTGTTATATAAAAAAGGATTTAAAACTGGCGATGAAGTGAAAATGTCTATTGTTAATTTCAATGATGACTTTGGTTCATATCGTTTTGCCTATGAAGATCCCAAAACAGGTAAAGTTAAAATTATTACCAAGTCTGTAAAGGTGATGAAATGAAAAAAATCAACGAAGCAATGAACATCAAACTGGAAATTGAAACAGACGATATAAATGAAATTTCCAGACTAATGACATTGGCTGGATTACAAGGGCAACTGGGCAACACTGCTCCGATACAAATAAGCGGACCTCACACAACCTCTTGTAAAACATGCGGCAGCGATCATGATACCGCAATACATGATCATGAAACCTCAGTTCAAGATTGTTCTTCATATGACGAATGGCATGCACAAATGATCAACGATGGCGCTACGGTTTTCAAAAGTATGGACCCTGAAAACCCAGAAGCTGGCGTGACTGCTTTCAAAATGGATGGCAACAATCAAGTTCGTTTGGGACATTACAGCGACGAATTGGAAGAAACACGGGGCAATGAAATGGAATATGACTGGGGCCACAGAAAATACTCCTCCACTGGCTCCACCGGTAATAATACTCCCGCAGCCACTGATTTTTATGGACGCGGCGACTTGAGGGTTCGCATGCATGGTCGTGGTGACAATGCTATATATAACGTTTTGGTTAAGGAATGGCAGGAATTTTTGAAAGAATATCAAGGTAAGGACACTGCCACTGCTGTGATCAAAATCGTGCGAGGAATGACTCCCGCTCACGTGCATGAACTCGATCAATTCCTACAGTCATCTGGCGAAGGCAAGTTGATTCCTTATCCCAAAGATCCCAATAGAGTGGTGTATGTTCCAAAAATGGCAGCAACCTCAGGCAATATGGAACGTATTGTAAACAAAATGTTTGATAAGGTTGAGCAGGAGTTTGGAATGCAGCCTTTTAGAACCAATGATTGGAAAATCGCCGGCGATCCCTCTATGTTGGAATCTTTGATGGAGGAAAACTCCACTTTGGATAAAATCATCAATGAATGGAAGAAATTTTTGGGTGAATCCAACCAAACGATGAACAAAAAGGATTTGATTCGCTTTGTTCAAACAAATATAGATTCAGATTTGAAAGTTATGGAAAATTCAGTGGGCAATGAATTTGATTTAATTGGATTCAAGAAGCCCGACATTTTGATTTTACATGATGGTTTGGAGACTTTTGAAGTTATTGTGCCAGAAGGTGAATTTGAATTCAATCGTGAAACACGTACTTTTGATTTTTCTGATCACAAGAGCCTTTTTGAGTGGGGCGGAGCACAATCTCCAGTATCTAAATCATCAGAACCCAGCTTATATAACATGGGTATGACAATTTCCAGAGGCAACTATGCTAAACTTTTGTCTGGCATGACTGACAGTGATTTGGAAACAGAGTGTGCCAATCAAATCTATTTGAGCAGCTTTAATGCCAACGGCCCTTCATTCCAATCTCACTGGCGTTTGGAAATGTGCCAAGATGAAGTAGCAACACGCGATGAAGGCATGTATGATCGCGTCATGGCGCGAGCTCAACAAATGAAATAACGAGGATATCATATGATAGAAATACATCAAAAGCTAAAAGGTTATAGAATCGTAACCGTTGATGTAATATATTATATACCTGATTATCAAAGTATCATACAAGAATTCATTTGGCAAACCCCGGATAAAGTTCCTGAATTATATAGAGTTCATAAGTTTTTGAACTATTGGTACAAAAACATCGACGCTGTTGTTAAAGAAATATTGGTAACTTGTGATCCTTCTCTTGGTCCAACTAAGTATAAGAGTGTTGATCACTTTTTTAGTTTGAATTAATGTCAATAACACCAGACTTTAACTTAATCAAACGTCCTCATCAGAGGACCAAATACAATGAGGAACAGTTGAAGCATTTGATCAACTGCGCTGACTCGCCTTTGTATTTTGCTGAAAATTTCTTTTATGTTCAAACCACTCAAAAGGGACGACAGCTCTTATCACTATATCCCTTTCAAAAAGTGTTTTTGAATAATTTAAGTAAGTACAAATATAATATTGGGCTTTTAGCAAGGCAGATGGGAAAATGCCTGCATTCAGATTCTCGTATAAATGTACGTAATAAAAAAACCGGTGAAGTTTTTAATATTACTATAGGTGAGTTTTATGTTTGGCAATTGTTTAGAAAATGGGCGAAAGAAGAATACAAAGAACAAACCGGCAAAGATTTGCCGAATTTGTAATAATGATATTGCCCCCAACTCGTGGAGACCCTAAGGTCTGTTCAAATGAATGTAGAACCGTGTTTCAAAGAAATCAACATTCGATTAGAATGTAGCAAAATATAAACTAATACGTGATCCTTAGTAGTGTATTAGTTCATTATTTGATAAGTATAAAAAATTGGCAAATGATCATGGTTTTGATGTATTGGTGGTTTGTAAATCAGACTACAAGAAAAATAAAGAAGATGTATTACAAAAATGTTTGACCTTTCTGAAACAATAGATCGAAAATTTGAGGAAATATTAGATGTTTCCGATTGGGAAATAGAAACAGACTCGGGGTGGAAGGACATTTCCGCGATTGCTAAGACAATACCTTATGAAGTATATGAAATAGAAATAGAAGATGGTATATCTTTTAAAGCAGCCGATGATCATATCATATTTGATCGAAATTTTAATCAAATTTTTGTTAAAGATTTATATTCGGGTTTTGAAATAATAACGAAATTCGGTAATAAGAAAATTATATCGGTTAAAAACACCGGTGTTTTGGAAAACATGTATGATCTTCAAATTGATTCTGAAGATCATAGATTTTATTCAAATGACGTTCTGCACCATAATACAACATGTTCTGCTGCTTACATGCTTTGGCGAGCGATGTTTTTTCCAGATCAAACCATTTTGGTTGTGGCTCATAATCTTAATCAAGCATTGGAAATCACTGGAAGAATTCGTTTTGCTTATGAAGAACTTCCTGATTTTATTCGAGCAGGTGTCACCGAATACAACAAGGGTTCAATTGTTTTTGATAATGGATCAAGAATCATTTCGCGAGCTGCATCTCCACACGCGGCCAGAGGTCTATCAATCTCCTTGCTTTATATGGACGAATTGAGTTTCGTTCGCAAAAGAATGCAAGAAGAATTTTGGGCGGCGATTTCTCCCACATTAGCAACAGGTGGAGACTGTATTATCACCTCTACTCCTGGCTCAGATGAAGATTTATTTGCTACACTATGGCGTCAAGCAGAAGATACAATAGATGTGAATGGCACACCTAACCCTGGTGGTTTGGGTAAAAATGGGTTTAAGGCCTTTAAAGCCACTTGGGATCAACATCCGGATAGAGACCAAGCTTGGGCTGATAGAGAAAGAGCAAAAATAGGTGATGCAAAGTTTTCGAGAGAATTTGAATGCAATTTCGTATCACATGGTGAAACTCTTATTGAGCAGATTAAAGTCAGTTCTATGCAGGGCATTGAACCCATCAGAACACAAGGTCAAGTGCGATGGTATCGAAACATTGAGCCCAATAAAACCTATATTGCTGCTTTGGATCCCAGTATGGGAACAGGATCAGATCCTGCTGCTATTCAAGTTTATGCCTTGCCAAATTTGGAACAAGTGGCGGAATGGCGAAGCAACCAACATCCCATTAAAGTTCAAGTGCAAACACTTTTGACGATTTTGAAAACCATTGAAAGTAATTTAAGGGCATCATCAGAGCAACAGGGTAATCCTGAAATTTATTGGACTGTGGAAAACAACACCGTGGGCGAAGCAGCCCTAACTGTCATTGAACACACGGGCGAAGAAAACTTTCCTGGCATTTGGATTCACGAACCCAAGATGCGGGGCAATGTGCGACGATTCCGAAAGGGGCTATGCACCACTCACAAAAACAAAATGACCGCATGTGCCAAGCTCAAGAGTTTAGTTGAGCATGACAAGATAAAGATATTTTCCAAAAGTTTGGTCCGAGAGCTCAAGCATTTTGAAAGCTCGGGCTCAACCTATAAAGCAAAACCAGGTGAAACTGATGATTTGGTAATGTCAACGCTGCTATGCTTGCGTGTTATTGATATCATATCCAATTGGGATCCAAGCATAACCACTGATTTGAGTGAAGCAGTGGATTTGGAGGAGGGCGTGGATGATCCCATGCCCTTTACTATGTTGTCCAGTTTTTAAATACCTTTGTTGATGTTGCCTATTACTTCAACTGCATCGCCATCAATGATGCCGTCAATGCGGTAATCTCCGGAAATGGGTTCAAAATAAAAAGTCATATTATAGAGAGTGTCTGTTGGAACAAAGCAGTTCATCCAAGGCTCATCACCAAATTCGGCGCGGATTTCGTCAATAGTTTCACCTTGTGATATGGATATTAGGGTCCAAGTCTTTCCGTCAATTTCTTCAGTGGTTTTAGTTGCCATGGGTACTCCTTATTAATGCTTTAGTATTATTTATGCTAAGATAGAAATCAAATTTTAACTAAATATTACTATGGCTCAGATGTTTTTTAAAATTGCTGACAGCGTTTTTCAAACTCTAAAAGGCTTTGGATACACTCTAACACTTTTTGACACCACTGGTCAAAAGGTATTGGAACCTTCATTGGCAAGGCGCATTTTTTGCGATCCCGACAAGTTCATGGTATCAATCAATGAATTGGGCGCAAACTCAGAAATCAAAGTTTATTTGAGCGATTCTTTTGATATCAAAGAAAACGCAAACTTAATACAAACTTTGCGCTCCATAGCCAATCATTGGAATCTGCTATTTTCCATTAGGAAGTATGGCAAGCAATTGGAGCCCAAAATGTTTGCTTTTATGGCCACTCCTATTCGTGAGGGTTACGAGGGAGATTGGTATGGCAGCACTCGCTCCTCTTACCGTAAATGCTATGATTCCAAGATAATCATTCGTCATTCGGAAAGATTGCATTTGGAAGAAAATGAGTTTGTGGATCGTAAAAGTCAAATAAAAAAGATGTATTTGGAAACTGCCAAGGGTGAGCGTATTTTGGTTCCTGGAAATTCTTTTGCTTTGGCTCGAGGTATGGCGGCGTATTTTGCATCTGGCGGTAGACCCATAGACGAGGGCTTCCGTCGGCTTTGTCAGATTCACGAAATCAATGCACAACTCAAAACCTGCCGCAAAAAGATCGCTTTGGAAAATGAATTTCGTCCTGTGGTTGAAAGTTTGATCAACGAATTCTCTAAAAGCATCAAACACAGTTTCAATAAAAACAAGATCAATGACGTTTTGGAAAGCTTTTCATGGATTCAACGAGTTTCTGATAACAAAAAAACTATAGAAAATGTAAATAATGCTGAAGACTATTTAAGGGGATTGATGGAAATGAAATCACAGATTTTTGAAAAAAGCGGATCTAATCACGAAAAAAAGGAAGCCACATTGGATGAAGCCGATGGCGTTAAACTACGCCGAGGTTGGGAAATTGATCCCAAAACAGGTGAACCAAAATTTGTTGGTACCAAGAGAGATCGTGATAGAATAGCCCGCGGTGAGGCTCCTCGTGATGCACGATTGCGTGGTACTCTACCAGTGAAATTGGAGCCACGAGAAAAGAAAAAAGATCCCACAAAAGATCTTCCAGTAACACCTAAGGCTTTGGAAATTCAAAAGTTCCTAACTGACGTTTACAATATCACAGGCGGTGGTGATATCAGCGATGAAGAAATGCTAAATCAAGCCAAGCGAATCACAGCAGGTCAAATAAAATTGGTAAATCCAGCTACTATGGATCGCCCTAAAATAGCAGACAGTTCTGATGGAAAAATGGCAAAAATGGTTTGGAACTTGAGTGAAATTTCTCAACGTTTGGGAGTACATGATTTGGTATTGGCAAACATTTTGAGTCGAATAGCCGATGCGTTTGAAACTGAAATGAGCGGTAAGCCTGCCCCGTTCAATCTCAAAGATGCAAGAGTGATGCAATTGGTAAAATTTGTTATAACCAAATTCAAAAATGATATCATGGAAAAGAAGGCAACTTTCCCAGAAATGTTAGCACTCACTGAATGGTTTGCTAAGTTTGCACCAGAAAGCATCTTCGAGACTAAAAAAAAAGGTAGATGAGTTCTTCTTTTTGAGAAACAAAGGCAAAGACTTCGCTTTTGACGTTTCTGGCCCTGCAGCAGATGATGAGGATCAATTGCGAAGTGAATTGATCCATGCCAAGCATAAACTGCATGATGAGCAAGCGGTGTGGGCATATCTAATTGCCCATTCCAAGTCATGGCAACGTCAGCTTCAAGCCAATCCCAAGCAAACCTATAACTGGTTTCAAAATTGGTATGCGGATTCTGGCTGGCGAATGCCCGAATAAAAATTGCAAAATTTGGCAGCTAAAACATATTGACTCGCATATGGGTCATAAATATTATTAGCAACATTGCAATGTTTAGCAATGGTGTTTAGGCACATATATAGGCACAAGAAAGGGACATATTATGGCATCATTAGAAGAAATTAGACGTAAACTTCAATCTCAGCAACAAAAAATCGAACAGCGTTTATCCGCAGGTGATAAAGCGGTTTATCCTTTTTGGAATCTACAAGATAACACATCATCTGATATACGCTTTTTACCAGACGGTAACCCCAATAATACATTTTTCTGGGTGGAAAGACTAGTCATTAAACTGCCATTTCAAGGCGTTGTAGGTGAAAGTGATAAGGAAACAGTGGTTCAAGTTCCATGCATGGAAATGTATGGCAAAACCTGCCCAATACTTACAGAAACCCGTCCTTGGTGGAAAGATCCCTCATTGGTTGACACCGCAAGAATTTATTGGAAAAAGAAAAGTTATATTTTTCAAGGATTTGTTGTGAAAGATGGCTTGGATGAAAAAGACTCTCCTGAAAACCCAATTCGCAGATTTGTAATCAATCCTTCGATTTATGAAATCGTTAAAAATTCATTGATGGATCCTGATATGGAAGATTTGGTTGTGGATTTTGATAATGGCAGAGATTTCCGCTTGCAAAAGACCAAGAAAGGGCAATATGCAGATTATTCCACATCCAAGTTTGTGATTAAATCTCGTTCACTCAATGACTCAGAACGTGCAGCTATTGAAAAATATGGCTTGAATGATTTGAAACAATATCTTCCCAAAGAGCCATCTGATGAAGAATTGGAAGTTATCACCGAAATGTTCCACGCTTCTGTGAATGGTGAAGCCTATGACCCCAATCGTTGGGGTAAATTTTACAAGCCCATGGGAATGTCCAACGCCAATAGTGTTGGCGCTGATGAGGCGGATTTTGTTAAAACAGAAGCCAAAACGGTTGTTCCTGTTGCAAAGCCAGTTTCTGCTCTGGCAAAATTAAAGGCTCAAGTTGAAGAGACCCATCAGGACGAAAGTGACGATGAACCTGCTAGGGACGCTACACCAAAAGTCACTGCCTCTCCTACTAAAACTACTGCTTCTGGTGATAAGCCATCAGATGCCGCAAAGATTCTTGATATGATTCGTGCGCGTAAAAAGCAGTGATTTTTTGAGTGTGCTTGTGTATAATTTTTTATATACAAGCACACTCTCTTTTATTAGAAAAGTTTAAATATTTCAATTATTATTACTAAAATAATGGAAAATTCACATCAAAAGATAAAATTGTCTGATATTTTTTTAATTGATAAAAATAAAACGCCAAGACAAAATCTAAACATTCTTAAAAAGAGTTTGGGAGACGATATACATCATGTCATTGATTGTGATTTAACTTTAGAGGAAATTGTTTTTTGTCTTTATTTTGATTATCATGACATTTTTTGTATCAAAGGTCGAAAAAAGGCATTTATAAATTTAAAAAAAGGTTTTAGTAGATTTTGTGGAAAAAATTGTGAATGTTTCAATTCCCATTTATCAAATATCAAAAAACAACAGTATTTGAATTTTAAAGAAAGTATTTTACAAAAAAGAAAACAAACTTGGACTTTAAAATATGGAGTTGATAATCCATTAAAGGCGGAAATTGTTAGGCAAAAAATCAAACAAACAAATTTTGAAAAATATGGAGTAGATAACCCAGTTAAAAATATAGCGATTAAGTGTAAAATTAAACAAACAAATTTAAAAAAATATGGTAGCGAATCTGTTTTAAGTTGCGATTCATTACTTCGTAATCAAATCAATAAAAAGTTAAAAGATAATGCTGCACATCGTCTAAAAAAGATCAAACAAACTGTCTTTGATAGATATGGGGTCAATAACATATTTCAGTTTCAGGAAATTAAAGATAAAAAACGTTTGACTTTTCAAAAAAATTATAATGAAACACATCATATGAAAAGTGATTTTGGATATGAAAAATATCTTCAATCACTAAAAAGAATTTATGGTGATTATATCAATAATCCTAAACAATTGCATCTTTCAAAAGAAAGTTTGGAAATCTTAAGTGATAAAAATAAATTTTTGTATATTGCACAGAATAAATCTTTATCTGAAATAGCAACATGCTTGGGTATAAGCAAAACATATGCTGGAAAAAAGGTAATTGAATTTGGCCTACAAAATACTGTAAATTATTTTCCAAATATTAGTGAAATCCATCAAGAAATCTTGGATTTTCTAAAAATTCATCTTGACAAAAACGAATTGATATTGGTTAATGATAGAAAAGCAATATCTCCCTTGGAGTTGGATATTTTTATTCCCAGTAAAAAATTAGCAATTGAAATCTGTGGTCTATTTTGGCACAGTGAAAATGCAGGAAATAAAACTAGATTTTACCATTATCAAAAATATTACCAATGCATTAACAAAAATATTAATTTGATAACTGTTTTTTCTGATGATTGGATTTATTCAAAAAAATTTGTTGAAAATATATTACTTTTGCATTTGAATTCATGCAATAATACAAATAAAATATTAAATCAAAACAATTTTGATTTTTGCGAAATAAAGGATCAAAAACTTTTATATAATTTTCAAAATCAATATTGTTATATTAACACGGTACATAAAACTAATATTTTAAATTTTGGTATTTTTGATCAAAACAATGATTTATTATTGTTGCTTTGTTTTGAGCAATATAACTTAAAAAATAGTTTTTCAATTGTAAATTTTGGATTTAAATTTTATTTAGACAATATTAAACAAATGGTTTTGGTTTTGATAAACGAATTTATAAAACAATATGATGTGAAAAATTTAATATTTAAATCAAATAATTGTTTCAATGATATTGTTTTGTTTGAAAACTTTAATTTTAATCATGTATTTTGTGGTTTTTCAGAACCGAATTTGTGTTTTGATTATACATTCAGAGAAATTTTTAATACAAAAAATACTGATCATTTGCCAATAAAATCTAACAGCGTTCTTGACATCATTTATGATTGTGGTTTTGATTTATGGGTTTGGAATAATATTAATGATGTTAGCAATTAAAGTTGAAATGTGTTTTGTTTTTGTATATAAACAAGTTAGTTAGGAGAAAGAAAAATGAAACCTTTGGATATTTCCAAATTTAGAAAAGATTTGACTAAAAATATTCCTGGCATATCTATTGGATTCAAGGATCCCACTACTTGGATCAATACTGGTAATTATGCATTAAATTATGCCATTTCTGGTGATTTTTACAAGGGTGTGCCTTTGGGCAAAGTCACTATGTTTGCTGGGCAATCTGGTTCAGGTAAAAGTTTTATTTGCTCTGGCAATTTGATTCACAATGCCCAAAAACAAGGAATTTATGTGGTATTGATTGATACGGAGAATGCGTTGGATGAAGCTTGGCTAAAGCCATTGGGTGTTGACACTTCGGAAGATAAACTTTTGAAGTTGAATATGGCAATGGTTGATGATGTTGCTAAAATGATAGCTGACTTTATGAAGGATTATAAAACACGTTATGGTTCAGAGACCCCTGAGAGTCGACCAAAGGTTTTGTTCGTGGTTGATTCTTTAGGAATGCTTCTAACAAACACCGATGTAAATCAGTTTGAATCTGGTGAACTCAAAGGTGACATGGGACGAAAGCCCAAGGCCCTAGCTGCATTGGTTAGAAACTGTGTGAACATGTTTGGCGAATATGAAGTGGGATTGGTTGTTACTAACCATTCCTATGCATCACAAGACATGTTTAATCCTGATGACGTGATTTCAGGCGGTCAGGGCTTCATTTATGCATCCTCTATTGTAGTTGCAATGCAGAAGTTGAAGCTTAAAGAAGATGAAGATGGCAATAAAACATCAGAAGTAAATGGTATTCGTGCCAAATGCAAGGTGATGAAAACTCGCTACAACAAGCCATTTGAAACAGTGGAAATCAAGATACCCTGGGAATCGGGCATGGATCCCTATTCAGGATTGGTTGACTTATTTGAAACCAAGGGTGTGCTTGCAAAGGATGGTAATCGTTTGAGCCACACTTTACCAGATGGATCAGTGTTGAAATATTTCCGCAAGCAATGGGAAAAGAACGAAGACTCTTGTTTGGATCAATTGATGGCTGTTTGGAAAAACCCCAAAATGTCCACTGTTGAAACCGCAGCTAAATCTGCGGATACATAAGTTTTGATAATATATAATCTTGTTGAATATGTGATGTATTCAATATACATATATTAGGAGAAATTTATGAGAGACTCAGACAGCGAAGCCAATTTTGTTTTGGAAATGTGGGAAACAATCAAGGAAGCGGTTCCTGCTGCCAAGCGACAGGAAGTGGCAGATAGATATGTTTCCATATTGATAGACCATGGTTGGGATTTGGAGGCATTAGATATTCTTGGAGAAGATCGTTATTTGGATGAGGCGTTGCGTGACCATTATGGTTACGACGATGAGGATGACAGTGACGATGATGAAGAAGAATATTCCTATGATGACTAACAATGAGTGACTGGTTCAATAACATAACATCCTCTGAGGATTATGCTGGTCCTCTGTTGGATTGCATTTCGTTTTTTGAACTGGAATTGGAACAGGCCAGGAAAGAGGTGAATATATCTGGTAGCTTGGAAAAGTCCAGTGCCTCTCTTCCTGGCATTGTTGAATTACGTTATCGACAACTGCAGGAAATTGAATCCATACTTGAGTTTTTAACACTTAAATTCAAACAAGCCAAACACAAAGCTTTTAAAAATTATTTTGAAAATTATAATCGTCAGCTTTCGGCAAAAGATGCTGAAAAGTATGCTGATGCTGATGAAGATGTTTTGAATTTTGCGCATCTAATCAATCGATTCGCGCTTTTGCGCAATCAATTTTTGGCAATACACAAGGCTTTGGATATTAAGGCCTACCAGATTTCCAATATTACCAAGCTAAGAACTGCTGGTTTGGAAGACGTAACAATCAAACCAGTATTTGTATCAAGAGTCAAGAACTATGATTTGCCAGACTCTGATATGGATGATTGACAATGTTTTTAAATTCACGTATGATATCAAGTATGTTTTTTAGCAATCCATCAAAGTCACCATTCGTTCCCAAAACTTTGGAAGATTTGGTAACGTTTTTGGGAGAACATTTATATACCAAGGCACCGGTGAAGGATAAAAACACTGGACAAATCAACTATTTGGGGATTGAGGTGCCCTATGATCAAACATTTATCACTGATATTTCGTTTAAGGTTTTGAATGGTAAAAGTTTGAGTGAACGCCAGGCGCAAGTTGTTTGGAAGTTGGTAAACAAATATTTGGATTTTATTGTGGCATGCAATGTTGATTTGGATGCACTTTTGAAGTTAATCGAAACGCCCAAGTATAGACAGCCACTGTATAAGAGTGTGATAATTCCCAGAGAAATTCGTTACATTGGTAGCTCCAAATTTGCTGTGAGATTTAACTTTAATCCAAACGTCAAAGGAGATCTACAGTCCTCGGTGACGGAATGCAAATGGAACGAAGCCAACAAGTTTTGGATCGTCACTGTTTACAAAAAAAATTATGAAGCGTTTAGGAGATTTATTCGCAAGCACAAGTTTGAAATGGATCAAACTTGTTTGGAGGTTCTCAATTACATGACAGCGTTGGAGCATGGTTTTGAGCTTGGTGAAAAAGAAGGAAAAGCTTTTGTGAATATTGTTGAAAATAATATTTTGGATGGATTGTTGAGAATGATATGGCAGGAAAGTTATGAAACATTTTGAGTTTGATCTAACGCCAGCAAAAGCCTATGATTTGAATTTGTTTTTGGAATTGAACAATATTCCCGTTCCTCAGTTTATTTCAAACCAAGCAGCTAATTTTTTAAGCCTATCAACACAGGAAAAAATTCAAGCTAAACTTGAGGCTAGAAAAGGCAGATTACTGTTGGGCTCAGATTCAGTGTTTGAAACAATTAAGGTTTTTTCCATACTGAATCAATATGTTAAGAATCAAAATTTAGGTAAGATATTGATCGTATATCAATATCGTCCCATGCATGATAAAAAAGAATATTTGAATTGGGTTACAGATGTGGTCAAATCTGGATTTGATTTAAGTGATGAAGACATTTCACTCAACAGTGATGATTTCAGCAGACGCGTTTATGTTTCTACCAATCATAAAGTTGATTATTTTGATTTGGTCAGCAGTTTCGATCCTGAATATTTTATTTTTTGTGGTATGAGAAAACAGGGAATGACCAGTTCTGATTTGTATATAATTCCATCAATGGTGGAGCATTTTACTTCAGTGGTATTTGACACAGATTTCAATGGCACAGGCGGATTGATGAACCAATGCTCTTGGGCAAGCGCGATGTTCAATGACACCAGGGGCGGCCGCCCCGCTGATTTGGATCAATTTATACAAAATTGTATTCGAAACAACGACAAGATCAAAGAACGGAAGTTAATGGAATTCATGGGAATAGAAAAGGTTTAATATGCCTGAATGTAAATTGCATATATTGGATGAAGTAAATGTGAAATTTGAAGGCTTGGATCCAGTTACTCGTAGAAAAATGGTGAGTGCTTTGAAGTTTATGGTTCCGTATGCATTTCACTTGCCTGCATATAAATTGGGTCGCTGGGATGGCACCGTATCGTTTGCAACCATAGGTGGTGCAACTTATTTGAATCTATTGGATCAAGTGCTGCCAGTGGTGCAAGCGTCGGGCTATGAAATTTCATTGGTTGATCATAGAAAGGAATATGACTTTAGATTTGAAAAAATCACTGCCGATGTATTTGCACACAAGCAATGGCCCAAAGGTCATCCAGCAGAGTTTGAACCCATACGTCTCAGAGACTATCAAGTGGAAGTGATAAATCTATTTTTGGATAATCTACAGGGCATACAGGAAATTGCCACCGGTGCGGGAAAATCTTTGATCACTGCGGCCCTCTCTTATTTTTGCGAGCCCTATGGAAGAACTATTGTTATCGTGCCTAACAAACAATTGGTTGAACAAACCGAAGCAGATTATAAAAATTTGGGTTTGGATGTGGGTGTTTTCTATGGTGGTAGAAAAGAATATGACAAAACTCACACCATTTCCACTTGGCAAAGTTTGAGTATCTTTTCCAAAAAAAGCCGTGCTGGTATGATTGACAAAAGCGAAGAAACTATTAAAGAATGGCTCAGTGATGTGGCATGTGTGATAGTGGACGAGGCACATAGCGCAAAGGCCAAGGAACTGAAGGATCTTTTGACTGGTCCCTTTGCCAAAACACCCATTCGTTGGGGACTAACGGGCACTATTCCCAAAGAAAAGTTTGATGCATATCATTTGTATGCCAGTATAGGTCCAGTGGTAGCAAGTCTTTCAGCTAAAGAACTACAGGACATTGGAGTGCTATCCAATTTGGATATTGAAGTGCTGCAAATGAAAGACAGTAAAGCTTTTAAAAGTTGGCAGGAAGAAAACAAATATTTGGTTGAAACCAAAGATCGTTTGGATTGGATTGCTGACAAAATCTACGAAGTGTCTCAAACTGGAAATACATTGGTTCTTTTTAACAAAATAGCCACAGGTGAATATTTAAAGTCAAAGATTGAAAATTCAGTGTTTATCTCAGGCACCATGGATACAAAAATTAGAAAAGAACATTATGATGATGTAAATGATTCCAACAACATGGTTATTCTAGCCACATCAGGCGTAGCAGCGGTGGGTATCAACGTACCAAGAATTTACAATTTGATTTTGATTGAACCAGGCAAGAGTTTTATTAGAACCATACAGAGCATTGGCCGAGGCATACGCAAAGCCAAAGACAAAGATTATTTAAAGGTTTACGATATTTGTTCAACCACAAGATATTCCAATAGACATCTAAACTCTAGAAAAAAATATTATGCTGAAGCACAATATCCTTTTGTTGTAAAAAAAATCAATTGGGAATAATGTGAACTACCAAGGGTCTAAAGAACCTTGGCTTCAAGAGCTCCCGTGCTCAAGAACTTTTCACGCTTCACAGACGCATCACTAGCGGAATCACACGCTTCAACCCCGTGAGCGGCGTCTCCCTGTGTTTTAATAGGG
>Ga0272446_1004825_pt1 | contig 15534 bp, 8 predicted proteins | sample YNPCB0061_FD_194587 | JGI IMG/M metagenome (GOLD analysis project Ga0272446, IMG submission 194587) | Hot spring microbial mat communities from Yellowstone National Park, WY, United States - YNP-CB-006-1 | ecosystem: Environmental > Aquatic > Thermal springs > Hot (42-90C) > Sediment | place... | reverse complement strand
ATGAACTGAGCCGTTCTAATCGCATCATCAATCCGCGCAAACTGAGTTGGATTCCCCCTGAGCTTGGTTTCCAGAACAATCATGCCAGGCAAGACTCAAATCTTATGGAATTATCCTACCATAATGAAAAGTACAAGTGTATGCAAAGATGTCGGCTGATTTCGCTCATCGCTCCAACGGACTTGAAAGGGGATTGCTACATCCCCGTGGATGAATCGCAGGGGCTTTGCAATCCCCTCTCAAACTCTCCCCTTTTCGGTAAGACACACCGACCCAAACAACGATGTCACCCTAGCGCCAATTTTGGGTACGATAACCCAAATATGTTTAGTCATCCAGCGCCGATTAACGCGAGCTGCTGCCAGCTACATTAGCCTCTGGTAGCCTGATGCCTAAAAAAACTCTGCAAGCAATCGCGCTAAGTTGGCACAATACCCGCTACCATAGCCTTGCTGAGTGAATAAGATCGTTTATTCAGTTTGTTTGTTTTCGTCCCCTGTCAAAGGAATCTCGTGAGTGTAACGCAGTTGAATTCAGTATCTGCTAAACCAACCCCCTATCTGCTTGAGAGCCTCGCAGACTTTCCCGTCGGTGAAACGGGATGCCCGCGTCGAGCACGGATGCAGATTGATCTGATGCTGTTAGCAATCGAAGCGTTAGACTTGAGCGGCTCAGAAGCCATTCTCGCCATGGCACGAGAGTTAGAATTACAAAGTATCATCCCCAATCGCGTCGCCCTCTGGCGAATGCGAAGCTCCAATCCCCTCCGCCGCTATAGCCAGCGTCGTGCTCTTACCCTGCCTGAAGCAAAGGCTCTGGTCATTATTGGGGCAAACCTAGCCCGCCGTCTCACCGTCTTAATTCGGCAATTGCTGCTGGCTTATCAACAATTAACAGAGAAACAACTCTCCCTTGACCATCACTTTCGCTTGTCTGATTACCTGGAGCGGTTTCGCGTCCATTTCCGCGCCCGGATGAATCCCCGCCGTTCGGCAGTGGCCGCCTACACCGATGAGAAATTAAACCAACTGGCGATGGAGCAGTTAACCCAGCTTTTATTTTGTACAGGCACCTACGGGATGCAGCGTTTTTGGAATAGTCTGTTTGACGGAGAAGTGGCATGACAATTCAACGCCAATATAACTTACCCAGTTGCACGCTCACCTTAGAGGGCTTGGGAGAGACAAAAGTCACAAACCCGGCAGAAACTCGCCCACTGATGCTGGTACTGCTGAATGTCTACTGCAAAATTGTGGGGCAAGATCCACCGCTGACTGGAGGACGTGAGTTCTTAGAAAGCCTGATTACGGAAGTGAGCCAGTATACGCAACGGTTGCTGAGTGGGGTTAACCCTCACCATACTGGTAATCAGTCAAGCTTGGTGCAGTTGCAGCCCGTAGATGGGGCACACCATCGGCTGAAGGTACGAAATGGAGAGGGGCCAGAGGCAAGGGAGCGATCGCTGGATTTGACCACTGTGCAACTCTTTGATCTGGTAGAAGCCTTGGATCAAATGCTGGCGGATCGGCAGACTTTACCCAACCTATCCCTCAGCTTGCAACCCCTTTCACGGCGCCACGTCCGCACGAGTGAGCCTCTAGTCAAGCAAGCGATTCCAGCGGCGCTCGGTTTTTCTGGCTTAGCCGCTGCCTCTTTGCTGCTAGCGTTATTGCCAGCCCCTAAAGTGCAACAGCCCCGTTGTCTGTTTCCAACGCCTGAGTGTCGTGCTGAAGGAGCAAAAGAGGAGGAAAATCAACCTCCCACCGCAACGACTTCTCCTTCCCCTTCTCCTGGGGCTAGTCCTACCTCCACTCCTGAGGCAACCAATTCTTCCCCTGCTCCGCTGAATTCTCCTTCCCCCGAGGCCACAACGACGCCAGCTAATTCAACGGCTTCCCCCAGCAGCAGCGCCACCCAGGTTGAAACGCTGCGTCAACAATTGCAACAAGAACTGGCAAAGTCCTGGAAGGGCCAGAACGTATCAGAGGATTTGATTTATCGGGTCAGCGTGTCAGAGCAGGGGGTTGTTCGGGGTTATAAGGAGGTAAATGATAAGGCGCTGACAAATATGCAGTTAACCCCCCTCCCCAGTTTGCTGAAAGTTCCTCAACCAGGGGAAGCTGCAAATCCAGAGGCACTGGTTGATTTCAAGGTTGTTTTTACTCCAACGGGTCTGGTAGAAGTTGCTCCCTGGCAACAGGCGATGGTGCCACCACCAAACGAAAACCCAGAAATTACGAATAGTGATCAGTTAGAAAAGTTGTTACCCAAGTTGCGATCGCAACTGCGCGATAACTGGCCAAACAAAGACCCCAAATTTGTGAAACCTCTGGAGTTTCAGGTGCGTGTTACCGCAGATGGCACCATCGATGCTTACCGCCCCTACAATCAACCCGCCTTTGATTACGAATCTGAAACCCCCTTACCCAAAATCGCTCAAAAATTCAAGGGCGGAATTCCGCCGACTCAACAGGCCCATGCCCTGTTTCGGGTTGTGTTTACTGAAAGAGGAACGATTGAGTTAACCCCCTGGCGTGGGTGGCGTAACGAATAACGCTACGCAGAATACGACAGGCAAAATTCAAAATAAAAAATGCGTTTACGTTTTACGCGGCTGAAGCCAGCAGCTAATTGCCGCCGTCTTGTCTTAGAGGGCGTTTGAAAAGGGGTAGCATCGCTAGTTTCTCCAGGGAGAATGCGATGGCTAGGCTTGAGTGTGGGACAATTTGAGTCGTGAATTTCCGAGGACTCGTTGTGCTGGATCTAAAGTTGATTCGTGAAAATCCTGAGCAGGTACAAACCAAACTCAATCAACGGGGTGCAGGTTATGAGATTCAGCCCATTCTAGAGTTGGATGCAAAGCGGCGAGAGCTAGAGCAGGCGCGATCGCAGTTACAAACCCGCAGCAATGAAATCGGCAAAGTTGTTGGGCAGAAAATGAAAAGTGGTGCTGCCCCTGATAGTGCCGAAATTCAGGCACTTAGAGTCGAAGGCAACGACTTGAAGGCAAAATTGGCCAATCTAGAACCTCAAGAAAAAGAGTTAAAGGCCCAGATTGATGCTTTGCTGCTAGCGCTCCCTAATCTGCCCAGTGATCACACTCCTGTCGGCAAAGATGAAACCGAGAATGTGGTCATTCGTTCCTGGGGGGATGACTACAAGCCCCAGCACACGGTTTTACCCCATTGGGAAATTGGTGAGAATCTGAATATTCTCAATACAGAACGGGGCACAAAAGTTGCCCAAAGTCGTTTCGTTTTGTTGATTGGAGCGGGTGCTGCTCTGGAGCGGGCACTGATCCAGTTCATGCTGGCTGAGCATATTCAGGCTGGGTATCTAGAGGTTCTGCCTCCCTTTCTAGTCAATACTGAGTCCCTCACGGCGACAGGCCAGTTACCAAAATTTGCCGAAGAAAGCTTTAAATGCAGTGAAGATGACCTCTGGCTAGCGCCCACAGCAGAGGTACCTGTCACCAATCTCTATCGGGATGAAATTTTAGATGCAGCGACCCTACCGATTTACCACTGTGCTTATACTCCTTGCTTTCGCCGTGAAGCGGGCAGCTATGGGCGCGATACCCGTGGTTTGATCCGGTTGCACCAATTCAACAAGGTGGAACTGGTCAAGTTAGTGTTACCTGAGACCTCAGAACAAGAGCATCAAACCCTGGTGGAAAGGGCAGAAGCGCTTTTGCAAGGGTTAAAGCTACCCTACCGCGTAATTGAACTCTGCACGGGGGATTTGGGTTTTGGTGCTGCCCGATGCTACGACCTGGAGGTATGGTTGCCCTCATCGGGCACCTATCGAGAAATTTCCAGTTGCTCTAATTTTCATGATTTCCAGGCACGGCGTGGTAACATCCGCTTCAAGATTGCTGGGCAGAAAGGCACGCAGTTTGTCCATACGCTGAATGGCTCTGGCTTAGCCGTCGGGCGGACGATGGCCGCAATTCTGGAGAACTATCAACAGCCTGATGGCACCGTGCGCATACCAGAGGTGTTGCAGCCCTACTTAGGTAGAGAGGTCTTGTAGATTAGGAGGGCGAGAGGGAGACAACCTAACTGCGGCAGGGTGCTCTGGGCAAAACACTAAGAGCCATTCAAATAAATCCTCATCCATTAGGGGAGTGGAGTCAGATCTAGACTGCTTTTCTGTGATTATGGCAGGTCACTCTCTGGAGCCAACAACCACGCTAACTTGCTATTTACAGAGTCAGATTCATTTACAGTCTTAAGCAGATTGGCAGATCTCAAACTATCGCTTTGGTCAGAAAGCTGAGGACAAAACCCAGTGCTCAGCCACCAGGGCTGGGTAGGCTTTTTGACTCACTACCGCCATGGGAAACATAGTGACAGCTATAAAACCTGACTGTACTTTTTGGTTGCATCTCTGCTCCTACCGGTAGTTGGTGAATTGCAAGGCTACTGGCAGGTCTTCTTGCCGCAGCCGCTGAATCACCGCTTGCAATTCGTCTTTTGATTTAGCGCTGACTCGCACAGCATCGCCTTGAATGGAAGCTTGCACCTTCTTAAACTCATCCCGAATCAGCTTGGTAATCTGTTTGCCGACATCCTGACTAATCCCTTTTTTCAGGGTAATTTCTTGCCGTACCCGATTGCCACTGGCTGATTCGACTTTGCCAAACTCAAAAATTTTCAGCGAGAGATTACGTTTGGCAGCCTTAGACTGCAACAGAGTGTGCACGGCTTGCAGCGTAAACTCACTATCTGTATGAATCGTTATTGTGGTTTCCCCCAGTTCTAGGGTGGTTTTTGTGTCTTTTAAGTCATAGCGGTTTTGAATTTCTCGATCGGTCTGGTCGATCGCGTTAACCAGCTCTTGGCGATCGAAATCGCTCACTATATCGAAGGAAAAGGAAGCAGCCATAGTCAATCTAAAAAAAACAGCAGTTACTATAAGAAGAGGGTTTCCCTGGGACAGGAGAACTATAGAATCCTATCTGAGGGTTTGCTAAAAAACAACTTTAGGAATTTGCCACGATTAGCGATTAGCCAACAGCTAACAGCCCTGAGAAGATTTATGTGCGCATTGGCTTAAATTGCAGTATCACTTTAATGTGAGGACACTCTAGTGCATCTGTTTGTGAGGCAATGAGGTCAGTCAGGGGGAATGACTCACTGATTTGTAAAACCGGATGTTAGGAGTTGCCAGTGTTGGTAGAGGGCAAGGTGATGGTTGATTCGGGTACTCTTTCCTCTGAGGGGTGGTTACAAGCTGCAAGAGCGGGTGATCTGCGGGCGATCGCCTGGTGGCTGAATCATCACTTAATGCCCCATGGCATTCGCGCTCTAGTCGGGAGCGATCGCTCAGGTCGTTTGCAGGTCATGGTGGAGCTATATCCCTCAGAGGAGAGTTTGCAACTGGCTGGCCCCTGGCGTGATCCACTCATTCGCTACATTTGCTATCAGCTCTGGCAGTTACACTCTCCGGTGATTGAGCGAGTCTGTTTACGCGCACGTTTCTGGGGCGATCGCCAAATTCTCTGGCAGCATCCCGTGCGTTTGCGCCGCCCCCAGCGCTCTGTGGCGATCGCCGCAACTCCTCTACAACGGAAGCTGAAGCGAGTCAGTCGCCAACGACGGCGGTTGCGGCTGATGCGAACAGCGATGGTGAGTGGTTCCACTGCGGCGGCTTTTCTAGTGGGTGGCGTGATTGCCTCCATCAAATCCCCTGTAGAAAATAGCAATGCTCTGACCTCACCTGTGGTGAGCGAAACAGAGCGCCCCTCTGAAGTAAAAGCCGCTGCCGAAACCGTGGTTGTTAGAAAGCATGACCAGGTGGCTGACCCCAGCGATCCCAATGTGACAATGCTGTTTTCGGGGGATGTCACCTTATCAGACAACTATGAAAGACAGTATGGCCATGACCCCAGCTATGCCTTTGCCAAGCTAGATAAGTATCGCCAGGTGGATCTGGCCATGGTGAATTTAGAAAATCCCCTAACCCGCTCAACCCTGCGCCAACCTAGCAAACGCTTTGCCTTTAAAGCCGACCCCAAAATGGTTGATGTGCTTAAGCAGGGCGGAGTGGACATTGTCACCTTGGCCAATAACCACACCATGGATTACCAGGAGCCAGGGCTAATTGAAACCCTGGAAGTCCTGGATGATGCTGGAATTATGCGGGTTGGGGCTGGCAGAAATCTGGATGAGGCCCGTCGCCCCAAAATTGTCGATGTCAAGGGGCAGCGCATTGCTTTTTTGGGTTACTACGGTGAAGAGTATGCAGCTACGGCAACAAAGGCTGGGGTTAACACCATTGATGAAACCCGTATTGCTGAAGACATTCGAGCTATCCGTGACCAAGTGGACTGGATTATTGTGAACTACCACTGGGGCCAGGAATTGGCGACCCATCCAGCAGAATGGCAGCGGACCCTGGCCCGATTCACGATTGATCAGGGGGCCGATGTGATTGTGGGTCACCATCCCCATGTTTTACAGGGAACTGAACTTTATAAGGGTCGTCCGATCGCCTACTCCCTGGGTAACTTTATTTTTGGTGGAAATTCGCGCAGCAATTACGATACCGCCATCCTAAAAGTCGCAGTCAACGAGCGTCAGATGAAGGTCGATCTGCTCCCAATTCAGGTGCGGCAATATCAACCCCAAATCGCCCAGGGAGAAGCGGGGGCGTCGATTCTTAAACAGGTGCAGCAGCTATCTGCCGGGTTTGAGCAGCCGATGCAGGCGTCGATGGTATTAGATGTACAACCGAGTACCCGTCCCGGTAATGCAGCGCGATCTCCCATGGTGAACCCTGCACAACCGGCAGCACCGACCCCAACCCCATCCACTCTCCCAGAGCCAAGAGTCACTGAGCCTGCAAAACCCACTTCAGAAGATCCCACTGCGGTTCCAGAGACGAGTCCCGATGGGGGCTTTATCACTGCGCCTAACCACACTCCCTTTAACAAGAGCAACCCCGACTCCTGGAATTTGCCCAAGCCCAAGCAGCCCAAGTGGCAATTACGCCTGCCCTTTAGCCAACCCAAACCAGAGGAAGCCGGGGAAACCGAGCCAGAGACCACCGATGCAAGCGAAGCCGATGCACTCCTACCAGGGGGCTTGCCCCAAGCTGAGGTGAGTTCCCCGGCGGAAGTAACGGTTGCAGCAACTTCGTCATCGACAGTAACGCTGCCTGTGGTTGCTCCTGGAAAGATTGAGCGCCGCACCAGCACAACCCTCCGCCCGTCGGAGGCAAGCCCATCGCAGTCCTCGGCCCCACTAGGGGACGCCATCGAGTCGGGTGTTAGCTTTGAGCCAGAAATTTCTCCACAAGATTGGAAGCAACCTGGTAAAGTGGGGGCGGAACTGGTGCCCGATGTCTCTTTACAAGGCGCACCGCAATGGTAAGGAGCCTCAACCATGCCCGCTGCGATCGCCCATGAGCAACGACAATATGCAACTTATCTCCTCTCCCAGAGTGAACCTGACTCCTTGTTAGAAGTGGTGCCCGAACGGGGCGGTATTGCTCTGCGCTGGCAGTTTCAAGGAAAGGAAATTTTCTATCTGGATGCAGAACGGTTCAAAGATCCCACTCTCAGCGTCAGGGGGGGAAACCCAATTCTCTTTCCGATCTGCGGCAACTTACCTGACAACACCTATACCCACAATGGCCAAAGTTATCAGCTGAAGCAGCATGGCTTTGCCCGCGAGTTGCCCTGGCAGGTCAGCCCCCTGACAGACGAAGCCAGCGGAAAATTGGTGCTAAGTCTAGAGAGTAACGACCAAACCCGGGCGGTTTATCCCTTTGAGTTTTACTTGGCCTTTAGCTACCAGTTAGTCGGCAACCAACTGCTCACCACCCAAACGGTTACTAACCCTTCTACGGAAGCGCTTCCCTTTTCGTTGGGATTTCACCCCTATTTTCTGGTCGATGACAAAAGCCAGCTCCGCTTTGACATTCCCGCCTGTGAGTTGATCGACCAAAAAACAAAGATTGCCCATGCCTTTGCCGGTGAGTTTGACCTGAGTCAAGATGAGCTGGATTTAATTTTTCCTACCCTGACGCGCTCCTCTGCTCACGTTGTTGATTTACAGCAAGGTATTCGCCTTACCCTCGACTTTAGTGATGCCTATCGTAATTTGGTATTTTGGACGGTGAAAGGCAAACCCTTCTACTGTTTAGAACCCTGGACGGCAGGGCGGAATGCGATGAATACAGGCGATCGCCTGATTGCTCTCGAACCTGGTGCAAGCTTTACTGCTTTTGTCAACTTTACTATCGAACCGTGGTAAGCGGGGTTTGCAAACCAGCCCCAAAACAATAAAACAAACTGATTTATGTTTATCCCACTACCCTCAGACGAAAGTTGTCGGAGGGCACAAAAGTAATGCCACGCCGCATGGGTCTGACGAGGGTAGTATGGGCCGGAGCGAGGCGATAGGTTTGGAGAATTGTTGCCAGCACCAACTTCATCTCATACAGAGAGAACGCCGCTCCAATACAACTGCGAGCTCCGCCGCCAAAGGGAAAAAACTCATAGGGCGACATCTTTTTCTGCAGAAATCGCTCGGGTCGAAATTGCTCGGGGTTAGGATAGGTAGCGGCTCGTCGGTGGGCCGTATAAATACAAGGAACTAGAACCTCGCCTGGTTTGTAGGGCCTGCCTTCAATCTGAACGGGTTTGCGCACGACTCTGGGCTGGGCAATCAGGGCAATCGGGTAAATTCGCAAGGTCTCTTTGCAAATAGCATTGAGCCAGGGCAATTGAGCGATCGCCTCCGGGGTATCTGCCTGTGCCAGTTCTTGCCGCAGCCTTGCCTCCACTTGGGGCTGTTGATGAATCCAATAAAAGGCCCAGGTTAAAGCAGAAGCCGTGGTTTCATGGCCTAACAACAGTAACGTCATCAATTGATCGCGCAGTTCGATATCCGTCATGACCTCACCCGATTCATCCTGGGCAGTTAATAACAACTCCAAAACATCTCCACGGGGCATTTCGCTGTGCTGACGGCGATCGCCAATTTCGGCGGCAATCAGCCGATCAATCTGCTCGCGCTTGTAGAGAAACCGTCCCCAGGGACTCCATGGCCCCAGATTGCGCTGCAATTGGGGAAAGAAAAACTGACTAGAGTAAAGGGGAGAGGTAATCGCCTCTAGCAACTCATCCAAGTGCTGCTTCAGGTGCTCGTAGCGCTGACCCGGCGCTAGACCAAATACCATCCGCAGAATCACCTGGAGAGAGATGGCCGACACAATCGGGCGAATAGATAGAGTCATACCCGGTCGCCAATTTGCGATTTCGGTGCGCGTAATTGCACAAATGGTAGAGCCGTAAAATTTCATGCGATCGCCATGGAGGGGTGGCATTAAGAGCTGGCGCTGGCGCTGATGGGGTTTACCCTCCTGCATAATTAGGGATAAATCTCCTACCAGAGGTCGAAAAGGATGGGTCACTTGCCCCAGGGCCAGACAATCGGCCTGGGTTGTAAAAATCTCGGAGATCGCTTCCGGGGCGCTAAAAAACACAACAGGGGGCGAATTCCAGCCCAAGACGCGCGTGGTAAATGTATCGCCGAATCTCCGAGCACAGCGGTCTAGAAAGGTGATAGGGTCTGCGACCAATTGCAAAGTTTGCAGCAGCGGAGGAAGCGCGCACGAATCCAAAAGCTTTGTCATATCTTTAATCAATTACAAAGAAATATTGCAATTTCTTCCTTTTTCCTGGTAAGGGGTTACACCCTTCAGCATTCTAAGGATGTAGACTACCGCAGGGCCAACCCTTACCATTCTGCTGCGAAATTGAGGTTGTCAACACCATTGCCCGTTCACCTAAATTTAGTTGTTTAAAAGGACATATGCTCACCTATGGAAAAGGTATTGTTCATTCTGGCAGAGTTAAACGATGACGATATTGACTGGATTTTAGAAACAGGCAGCCGCGAAGAAATCCCTGCTGGCACCGTCTTGATCTATGAAGGGAAGACGATTGATGCGGTTTATATTTTGCTAGAAGGTGAGCTGAGCGTCAAAACCAGGGCAACTGGCGATCGTGAGTTAGCCAACCTGCTCAGCGGCGAGGTTGTGGGTGAAATGTCGTTTGTAGATACGCGGCCCCCCTCCGCCACTGTAACGGCCAAGCAAGACTCGATTGTGCTTTCCTTACCACGCAAACAACTTGCTACTAAATTAATCCATGATGTTGGCTTTGCTTCGCGGTTTTATCGGGCCATGGCTGTGTTTCTCTCCCACCGGCTGCGGCTAACGGTCAAGCAACTCAGTATCCAACCCAGTTCAGGGCCGGTCAGCCTGCCAGATGATGAGTTAGCTGATGAGGCGCGAGCGGGGGTCGCCCTGGCAAAAAACCGGCTTGATTGGCTTCTGCGTCGCCTCAAAGATGGGTGCTAAGCTTTTAATCAGCTTTTTTGCCGTTGCGATTCTTGCATTTCACTGGCAAGTTAAAAGGGCCGTCCTATTGGGTTAAGGTAGCGGGTCGATCACACCCACTGTGCGATCGCAAACGGCATCTGGGGTCAGGTCGCTTCCTGCCGTAGGGTTATAGCGCGAGACGCGGGCACCAGCAGGTGGGGTGAGCCATAATCTCGCACTGGCAACGCCATCGTCAACAGCACTGGTTGAGACGTTAAGATGCTCAGCCCATAGTTGCTTCCGTAACGCTTGGGCAAAGGTCGATGTCCCAGCCTCCGGGTTACGATCATCGAAAATAAAGGCATTAACTTCACTATCGTGATCCCAACCTCGGCGATTACAGTTCGCTGAACCAATGACCGCGAGTTCATCATCAAAGATCCAGGTTTTTGCATGGACATAGGTATGACTGCCAAACACCGGTGGCGAGCTAGGGGCAGGTGTCACCAGGAAAAAGATCCGCACTTTGGCCTGATCGCTAGTACTCAGACCGCTGGTCAGAGTGCGAATAAAATCTCGGCGGAATTTCCAGACGCAGGGAAGGTCAGACAGCTCAGACGCTGCGATCAGAATGGTCAAGTGCTGGATGCGCGGAACGGCAGCCCGGAGTTCGGCGGCGGCAACTGGATGAATCAGATATTGATCCTCCATGTAAATAAACCGTTGAGTATGGCGAATCGCTTCGATTAAGAGTTCGCGAATATCCCGCTCTCGACGCAAAGTCGTGCCACGGCTGACCGGATTAAAGGTGCGAGCGATGCAGACTGCGCTGGTGCGGCCTGTGCTGGAATGGCCTGCTAAGGGGGGCGCGACTGGGGATGGAAGTGGTTCGCTTCTTCCCAACAGCGTGCCGCGTCTGCTATCAATCGCCCGACTATCAGGGTGGTGATCCCAGCGACGGATAAAGGTTTGCAGCAGGTCGTAGGCAGCAGGCCCGACAATGCGGCAATGGACATCATGGAGCGGTGCGCCCGTGCCGCTGGAACTGCCTGAACCGCTGGAGCTACCTGAGGCTCGGATGCGATCGTCGTTGACATCAATCCCCCCACAAAATGTGATTAATCCCTGGCTTCCTTTGATAACCAGTACCTTTTGGTGATGAGAGCCGAAGTTGAGCGTTTCATTATCTAAAATCGCCCCGCCAGTGGACAGTCCATTGATTCGCCGTACTTCGGCAGAGTTTTGAGTGCCTACCTGATCCCATAACATGACCCGAATTTGCACACCCCGACCGGCGGCGGCGTTGAGTAGGTTCCGAAAGGAACTGGATGGAACGCCTGGAATCAGCTCAAAGTTTTCTTTCAGAATCCAGCCCAGCAAGTAGATGTAATGTTCAGAACTTTGGGTGGTGTTAATGGCATCTACCATTTCTCGAAATGTAGCGAGACCGTCAATCAAAAACTTAACGGCATTCCCAGTTCGTAAGTTTGCGGCTGCACTCATGCGTCTGCGTAAAATGGGCTCCCAACGGGTGGGATTGAGGGTCAAGGTTCCGGGGGGCACCGGGGGCACCGGGGGTACTGGGGGCACCGGGGGCACCGGGGGTACTGGGGGCACAGATGGTCTCAACAGCACTAATTTTTCCCATGTTCTGGGGCCGATTTTGCCATCTTGCACCAGCCCTTTACAGGCTTGGAACATCTTGGTGGCGGTCTCCGTACTAGGGCCAAAGCGGCAATCGACCACCAGAGGATCTTGCCCACTGCGCTGGAGAGCAGCGCGACCCTGGGCAATAACCTGTTGCACGGCGGCTGTGCGCACATCACAACTATCTAGAGAGGTGCGGATTTGCTCTAGAAAGCGATTGAGGAGTTGCTGGGCATCGCCGACGGAGGGGTTGCGCGATCGCAACTGACCAGTGCCACGATATATCAGCGGATGCAGCCCCCTACCTTCTGGATCGGGGACAGCCGCAGGCGGCCCTTCTCCTGGGAGGCACTGGTGCAAAACTGATTCATCCCCCAGCGTTTCCAGAATTTCTGCTGTTTCGCTGCCAGTCGGGGCCGTACGGTTATAGGCCTGCAGGGCATTGCGGGCATGGCCGCGCCGCTGCTCAAATACCCGGATTACCGCTGGGTCATGGCGCGGCAACTTGTGACGACGGCCTGCCGCATCCGCTTCACTCAATATTGACCCAGGCACCTCATAGTTATAAAGCACTTCGTCACTGGCCTCTTCCAGAGATACATTCGCTCTTCGCAGGAGACTATCCACTCGGCGATAGCGGGTTTGCAACTCAGTGACCAGATAATTGACCTGGGCATCCATGTTGTAGAGAATATTGGCCCCTAGGCGTTGCCCCTGAAACGGATGGAGAAACAGCCCGGCCCGCCGCGAAGCCGTGGTCCACTGGGCCAAGCCCACTCCCGGAAGTCGCGGCCCCTGTCTGGCGGCACGGTTTCGATTCATCACTTGCTCCGCCGTAAACTCGACCCGGCGGCCATTAAAATCTGGAGCCGTCATGGGGGTGGCGATGGCACTACCCTCCACCCGGTTGGGCAGCACCCCCGACTCGGCCCATAAATTGCCGACAATTCCGGCGGCACCATTCACCGGGTACAGATACTCGCGTACGAGCAAATCCATAACATAGCGCATGCGCTCATCCGAACTGACGCTGGCCCAGTTGACGGGGGGAGTCACTGGCCCGGGCGGGAAAAGCGGTGGAAGCGGTGGAGGTGGAATCGGCGGCCCTGAAGGGATTGGCGGAATCGGGATAGAAGCCCCGCCAACGGTGGGAGGTAGAGGTGCCCCAGCGGCAATCAAAGCCGCTTCTGTCTGCGGCCCAACAATACCATCGACCGTTAGACCCCGGCTGTGTTGGAAATTGCGTATGGCTTCTCGAGTGCGAGGACCACTGATACCATCCACAACTAAACCAGCGCGATTGACTTGATTTAATGAGGATTGTACCCAGCGAATATAGTCTGGGCGACGACGATCTGAGCCTCCTTCACTGAAGTCAGCGACCTCCTCACTCACCGTCAGGGGAGGGGGCGCTGCCCCAGCGGCTATCAAAGCCGCTTCTGTGCGTGCTCCGACGATGCCATCAACTGTCAGGCCCCGACTCTGCTGAAAGGTGCGAATGGCTGTGCGAGTGCGAAAGCCACTCACGCCGTCTACAACTAACCCAGCATTGATCACCTGGTTCAGGGCAGACTGTACCCAGCGAATATAGTCTGGGCTGCGGCGAATGGCAGCATCGCGGGTACCACCGCCTGTTGTAGTAGGCATTGGTGGGGTGCTCGGCGTTGTTGAGCCAGAAGCGCCACTGCCGGTGCCCACCTGGCCATGCTCTTGCAGATGCAGCAGATAGCGAGTGGGATTCAACACGTTGGTGGGACGAGCCTGATTTTTCATCCATTGGGCATTTCTGCGGGTTCCCGGTGTGTAGGTCTCAAAGTGGATCATGGTACTGCCGCCAGGATTGCGGCCTACATAGGCAATGATTTGACCAGCGCGTACCGGTGAACCAATGCGTAGCCCTGCCCGTTGCAATGAATCTGGGGCCACTTCTCCGTAGTTCACTACCACGTTGGCATGGGCAACGAAGAGGGCATTGGTCGTTTTGCGATCGCCACAGCAAAAAGGATAAAAGCTAATAATCTCACCATCCTCAATCGCAACGACTGGGTCATCGTAGTTGGCGAACAGATCAATCCCCACGTGATAGCGGTTACCGCCAGAGCGATCGGCTAACCAGCGGCGGCCTGCCTGTCCGACGATACTGCCGTCATCTGCCGTGTAGCTCACCGTCCGACCGAGGCGGTGATTGGTGATGATGGGCCAGTAGCTTCCTGCTGGTGGTAGGGGCGCGAAGGGGGCGGGATTGCTCGTCGGCACGGCCATGGGTGCCTTGGTTGGAGTCATTGCTGGAGGATGATGCTCAAAAATATCCTCAATCCATAGACTTTCGGCATCCTCATCCAGCCCCAGTTCTGCGTCGCTATCCTCAGAGAAACTCGACTCATCTACGGTTTCTAGAGCTGCCGCAGTGGCAACTGCGATCGCCTCTTCCTCCTTAGTTCCTGATGTCTCTCCTGATATCTCAATCGTTTCTGCTTCGGTTTGTGGGGTCACCGTCGCTAGCACGGGGGCACGACGTAGCCGCAGTAGCACCTGATTCATAGGCATGATGCCTTTGCTATCAAGAATGCAACGGGCATAGCGCTGAGCCGCCCAGTGGGGAAAGGCTCCTGCCTCAATGACAACCCCGTAATAGCCAGGACGCTTTGTTTCTAGAGTCCAGCCCTGAGCTAAAGCCTGGTCGGGTAATAGCAGAGGCTCGGAGCCAAGAAACGCTACATGCACGTACCCCTCACCGGGAATGTATCGCAGGAGCAAGTCACCGGGGTGAGGGCTTTTTACTGGCACCCCACCAGGAACTGCGATCGCATCAAACAGACGGACAAACTGAGGCTGCAAGGATGCCAGAGTCGGATGTGCGAACATCCTGAACAAGTCGCGCAGGGAATGAATCGGGGGCATTCCTACCTGTTGCAGCACGCGAGTCAGATGTTCCTGTACCGGCACCTGGTGCCCAATGGTGCATTCAACAGTTTCTAACCAATCTGACTCCATGGAGGCTGACTCCATGGGGACAGTTTCAGATAAATCAGTTTTCATAGAAGTTCTCCCTGGGATCTGCGATGGGGCAAAAGCAGAATGCGATGGGGCAAAAGCAGGATGCGATGGGGTCGAACGCGCTAGGTTCGCCACGAAATGGTGCGTTGCATCAAGGGCTGCGTCGATGTTTAACTGGCCACTCCCAATCCGGTAGATTTCGTTGCCTCTGGCCTTAACGGAGGTCGTGCTGCCTAATAGCAAGTTGAGCGTGTCGTTGATCGCCAATTTTTGGCCATAACGCTGGGCTAGGTCAAACATGAGGGCAACGGCACCCGTAACATGGGGAGCGGCCATGCTGGTACCAGATTTACGCACCAAAAAATCAGCAGGCTTGCCGGTCGTAAAAGAGCGAGAACGTGCCGCCAGAACTTGAACACCCGGAGCAATTAGGTTCGGTTTACGGCGACCATCACGGGTAGGGCCAGAACTACTAAATCGACCCAGCGATCGCGCTGGGTCATGGGCGTTGTAAGCACCAACGGCAAGAGTGCGTAGGCCATTGCAAATAGTGCC
>Ga0272446_1004824_pt1 | contig 15536 bp, 15 predicted proteins | sample YNPCB0061_FD_194587 | JGI IMG/M metagenome (GOLD analysis project Ga0272446, IMG submission 194587) | Hot spring microbial mat communities from Yellowstone National Park, WY, United States - YNP-CB-006-1 | ecosystem: Environmental > Aquatic > Thermal springs > Hot (42-90C) > Sediment | place... | reverse complement strand
ACAGCCCCGCCATGCGAAAGGTCTTTGACACGATCCGGCAGGTTGCCCCCACCAAAGCTTCGGTGCTCATAACCGGAGAATCCGGCGTCGGAAAGGAACTGGTGGCCAACGCCATTCACGAACTGTCACCCCGGAAAAACAAGCCCCTGATTAAAGTTCACTGTGCTGCCCTGGCAGCCACACTCTTGGAAAGTGAACTCTTCGGCCATGAAAAGGGAGCCTTTACCGGGGCGGTCGGCCGGAAACGGGGCCGCTTTGAACTTGCCCATGAGGGCACCCTTTTCCTCGATGAAATCGGCGAAATTGATCAGAATGTGCAGATAAAGATTTTACGGGTCCTGCAGGAAAAAAAATTCGAACGGGTCGGCGGAGAAGAAACTCTGGAGGTCGATGTGCGGATCGTGGCCGCCACAAACCGGGACCTGAAAGCCGAAATAGAAAAGGGTACATTCCGGGAGGACCTGTATTACCGGCTCAATGTGGTAAACATTCATGTACCGGCCCTGCGGGAACGGAAAGAAGACATACCCCTTCTGGCCACGGCCTTCTTAAAGGAATTTGCCAGGGAAAACGGCAAGCAGATTGATGGAATAGACCCCCGGGCTCGAACGGCCCTGTATAGCTATGATTGGCCGGGAAATGTGCGGGAACTGCGGAACTGCATGGAAAGTGCAGTGGTCCTTGCAAAGGGCTCGGTTATCACCCTGGACGACCTGCCCCCTACGGTCCGAAAATCATCCGAATCAACCTCTATTCACATCCCCCTCGGCATCCCCCTGGAGGAAGCCGAAAAAATAATCATCAGGGAAACCCTTAGCGCTCAGAAGGGAAACAAAAGCAAAACCGCCGAGATACTGGGCATTGGAAGGAAAACCCTGCATCGCAAGCTTGCCGAATGGGGCGATATCAGCGGTGAGGACGACGAAGACTAACTATTCAACCTTGCCGGTTTGCCGCCAGGTTTCAATCCGCTGATACGCCGCATTGATGCGGGAAGATTTTTCTGTAGCCTTTTTCATATTTCCCGGGTGTCCCGCATGCCGGTCCGGGTGGTGGATCTTTAACAGCCGTTTATATGCGGCCTTGCATTCTTCCTCACTGGCCCCAAAGGGCAGTCCCAGCTCATCAAAATCTTTACGGAGACTTTCTGGAATAGAAGGCTTCGAAGACGCCCTTTTTTCGGTGTTTGTATGAGTATCTGACCATGCATAGGACTTTTGTTGCCCGCCCTTTCCGGAATTTAAAAATTCCTCTAGTTCATCATAGGCCGCATCCAGATCGGGATCGCTGAAGGGCCGCCGGGCTTGTCGGGTCCCAAAAAGCTGATCCGAATCTTCATCGAGAAAGTTTTTAAGAACTTCGCCCAAACGATCAAAAAATTTGTCCATAGCTGGTATTTTACCTCATTTTATAAGATACTATCAATCAAGGATAATGCCAAATTGATGAATTGAACCCCCAATTTGGCTTGATTTTTGTAAGTAAGATTTGCTATAGTCAAATCGTTCAAAAAATATAGATATTGGAGGGCAGTGATGAAAATAGCTAAAGCTACCTTTGGTGTACTCTCTCATGGTGAAACCGTGGATGTATACACACTCAAGGCGGGGGACATTCAATGGACCCTTTCTACCTATGGTGCAACCTGGCTTTCTCTGTACCTGCCCTCGAAAAAGGGTCTTAAAGATGATGTTCTTCTGGGTTTTTCTACCTTAACAGAATACACCCATAACCCCAGCTATTTTGGCGTCACCGTTGGGCGTTTTGCAAATCGCATATCCCACGGGCGTTTTACTTTAAACGGGTCTACCTATGCCTTATATAAAAATGACGGAGAAAATACCCTTCATGGGGGACGCCGTGGTTTTGATAAACGGGTCTGGAAAGCTGAAGCCTATGAAGAAAAAGGCGCTGTAGCCATCCGGTTCGAGCTGGAAAGCCCCGACGGAGAAGAGGGCTTCCCCGGCACAGTAAAAGCGGTGGTTACCTATACGCTCAACAATAACAATGAAATCCATTGTGATTATAAAGCTAAGGCCGATGTACCTACCCCAATCAATCTAACGAATCATGCCTATTTTAACCTCAAAGGCGAAGGGTGCGGTGATATCCTTTCCCATGAACTTTCCCTCTTTTCATCCCACATGGTCGAATCCGATGCCCATCTGATACCTACGGGTAATCTGATTCCAGTAAAGGACAGCCCCTTTAATTTCTTACAGCGCAAGCCCATCGGCCGCGATATAGCCCAGGTTCCCGGCGGATACGATCATTGCTATACGGTTGATGGAAAGCTCGGCAAATTGCGGCCCTGTGCCGAAGTGTACGAGCCTCTTACGGGCCGTATCATGAAGGTTTCTACCACCCAGCCGGGGGTCCAGTTCTATTCAGGCAATTTCCTAAACGGTGAAGCGGGCAAATCCGGTTCCCGTTATGTAAAACATGGCGGTTTCTGCCTTGAAACCCAGCATTATCCTGACAGCCCAAACCGACCCGAATTCCCTTCCTGTATTTTTGGTCCGGACCGGAAATATCATGAAGAAGCAATCTTTAGTTTTGAATGGTAAGTATGCTTGCAAAAGCATCCTGATACCATTATACTGATCTAAGCAGGGAGGTCCTCTATGCCAGAACGGAAACGACTTTTTATGAAAATTCTCAAAGCCGAGCTGGAAGATTGCCTCGAAGATGTAGAAGATTTGAAAAATCTCTATGAACGAAGACTCATAAAAAATGATGTAACCAACTATGTATATAATGAAAATGAAACCCTCTTAAAACGAGAATTGGATGGTATCCGTAAAGCCCTTGACGCCCTCGATAGTATAGATATTGATACCTATGAAAATGTGGATGCTCTTGCGGCTGCTGTGGATGCTGTGATACAAAAGAAGGTACTGGAATATGAAGACCCCGAGGCGGTTTACCAAATTGCAAAACGTAAACTTCTCAAGGTCTTAAGATATGTGAATGAGCGAACAAACCTATAACAAGAGAGGAGCCTATGGATATTCAACTGCAGGAACTGATTGATAAAATAAAAAAGGACGGAGTTGAATCTGCTTCCGCCCAGGCTGAAAAAATTATCCAGGAAGCCCAGGCCGAAGCACGTAAAATTGTAGAAGCTGCAAAAAAAGAAGCTGATGCAATTGTGGCCGCGGGGAAACGGGATGCAGAGCGGTCAGAAAAAGCAGGTGTCGCCGCGATTGAGCAGGCCGCCCGCAACCTTATTATCAGTTTTCAGGCCGAGATTCAGAAACTTCTGGATGCGGTCGTAAAACGGGAAGTTACCGCCGCCTTTGATGATGAAGCCCTTAAGGCCGCAATTCCCCAAATTGTCAGCGAATGGGCTAAAAAAGAAAGCGATAATCTGGCAATACTTCTTCAGAGTGATGCCCTGCAGCGTTTGGAAGGCTATTTTAATAAAAAACTTGCCGCTGAACTTGCAAAGGGTGTTGAACTGAAATCGGACCGAAATATTTCGGCGGGGTTCCGCATCGCATCCAAAGACGGTTCTGCCTATTATGATTTCTCTGCCGATGCTGTGGCTGAACTTATGTCAGCCTATTTGAATCCCCGTCTGTCGGAACTTCTTAAGAATGTAGCAAAGGGGCTATAAATCGTGGGATCCTATTATTATCTGGTTTCACAGCTGCCATCCCTCTCTTACGGTGTTTCGGCGGCCATTGAAATCAAGGACTTTGTAGAGCTGTGCAGGACCTTTCTTTCAGCCCAGGATTTTGCTCTGCTTCAGTATTGCCACCTGGACCCGGAAGGAACTCAACCCCTTTCCCTCGGACAGGGTTTTCAGCTGATGCCTGAAAGCCTGGGTTCTTCGTTACTGGATAACTGGCGGGTTTGGGAACGGGCCCTGAGGCTTCATCTTGCGCGTCTTAGGCTACAGCATGTAAAACGGGAAAATCCAGCTCTGGCGGATGCCCCGGCAGATCCAATGGATGCAGCAACGGTCGCAAAAAATGCAGTTTCCATAGAATCTCCCCTCGACTCTGAATTATTCCTGGACCGGGCCCGTTGGTCCGCTATCGAATCCCTGCAAGGCTTCGATTATTTCGGCCGGGATACGGTCTATGCTTATTATCTTAAACTTCAGCTCTTGGAACGGAAACAGAAATTCAAGGTTGATGAAGGTTTCGAAGCTTACCAGGGGCTATATGCTTCCATTATGGACGCAGCCCAATCTAGAATATACGCGGGAGAACCGAAATGATCGGAACTAAGGGTACAGTAGTAGCCGTTAATGGCAATATGGTCGGTGTTCGTTTCGACGGGGTAGTCTCGATGAACGAAGTCGGCTATGTAAAGGTTCAAGATAAACGTTTAAAAAGTGAAGTCATCCGAATCAGGGGCGATCTTTGCTACCTCCAGGTTTTTGAAATGACCAAGGGAATCGCCGTCGGTGATACGGTAGATTTTACCGGTGACATGCTTTCTGTAGAAGTCGGTCCAGGCCTGCTTGGCCAGGTCTTCGACGGACTGCAAAATCCCCTGCCAAAACTTGCAGAAGAAGCGGGCTATTTCCTTGAACGGGGGATTTACCTCGATGCCCTTCCTCTGGATGCGGAATGGGAATTTACCCCTGTTGCAAAGGTCGGCGATACGGTAGAACGGGGTGACATTCTGGGCACCGTACCGGAGGGAGCCTTTACTCATCAAATTATGGTTCCCTTTAATATGTATGGCCGTTATACCGTGGCTTCAATAAAACAAAAGGGAACCTACCATGTACGGGATGCAATTGCAGAACTGGACGATGGCAAGGGAAATAGAATCCCTGTGGCCATGTCATTCCGCTGGCCGGTAAAACGGGCGGTCGATTGCTATGCAGAACGGCTTAAACCGGTGGATCCCATGGTTACCCGGGTCCGCCTTATCGATACCTTCTTCCCCGTTGCCCGTGGCGGTACCTACTGTATACCCGGGCCCTTCGGTGCCGGTAAGACCGTACTTCAGCAGATCACGAGCCGCCACGCCGATGTGGATGTGGTTATCATTGCCGCCTGCGGTGAACGGGCCGGTGAAGTTGTAGAAACCCTAAAGGAATTCCCAGAACTCTTGGATCCCAAAACCGGCCGCTCCCTCATGGAACGGACCATTATTATTTGCAATACCTCATCCATGCCCGTAGCCGCCCGGGAAGCATCGGTATACACCGCCGTGACCCTGGCTGAATACTACCGACAGATGGGACTTCATGTATTACTCCTGGCCGACTCCACCAGCCGTTGGGCCCAGGCTATGCGCGAAATGTCAGGCCGGCTCGAGGAAATCCCCGGTGAAGAAGCCTTCCCGGCCTACCTCGAATCGGTTATTGCCGCCTTCTATGAACGGGCTGGTATTGTCCGGCTCAAGGATGGCCGCACCGGCTCGGTAACCATCGGTGGTACCGTATCTCCCGCAGGCGGTAACTTTGAGGAACCGGTTACCCAGGCAACACTTAAGGTTGTCGGCGCCTTCCATGGCCTTTCCCGTGAACGCTCCGATGCCCGCAAGTACCCAGCCATTCATCCTCTGGATTCCTGGTCCAAATATCGCGGTATCATCGATCCGGAAAAAGTTGCCTATGCCCATAAATTCATGTTCCGCGGCAGTGAAGTGGAACAGATGATGAAGGTCGTTGGTGAGGAAGGAACCAGTTTGGATGACTTTATAATCTATCTAAAAGGTAATTTCCTCGATTCAGTATACTTCCAGCAAAACTCCTTTGATGCGGTCGATGCGGCGGTCAGCCCCGAACGGCAGAAACATGTCTTTGCCATACTGCTGAACATTCTTGCTTCCCAGTTTAAGTTCAAAGACAAGGAAGATGCCCGAAGCTGGTTTAACCGGCTCAGGCAGAAATTCCTGGACTACAATGGTTCTGAATGGAAGAGCGAACGTTTTGTAGCTCTGGAAAAGGAAATTCTGGAAGCAGTTTCCGAACGCTCCGCGGGTCTTGATAAAAACGCGGAAAAGATTCTTGCTTAGGACGGAGTGGCGAAATGAAAAAGGTATACAGTAAAATAGAATCCATTACCGGTAACGTCATTACCGTTCGTGCAACGGATGTACGCTACGGAGACCTTGCCGAAATTGATACTACTTTTGGAACTTCCCTGGCAGAAGTAATCCGTCTGCAGGATGACCTGGTATCTCTGCAGGTCTTCGCCGGCGGCCGAGGTATTTCTACTGGCGATACGGTTCGATTCTTGGGACACCCCATGCGGGTTTCCTTCTCAGAAAACTTAATGGGCCGGGTTTTTACCGGATCCGGTGCGCCCCGGGATAAGGGACCGGAAATGAAGGAAAACCTGATCCCCATCGGCGGTCCTTCGGTTAATCCTTCCAAACGTATCATTCCCCGGCGGATGATCCGCACGGGTATCCCCATGATCGACCTCTTTAATACCCTGGTGGTTTCACAGAAACTCCCGATTTTCTCCGTTTCTGGTGAACCCTACAATGAACTATTGGCCCGTATCGCCATGCAGGCCGAGGTCGATGTTATTGTACTGGGCGGAATGGGGCTTAAATATGATGACTACCTCTACTTTAAAGATACTTTGGAAGAAGGTGGCGCCCTCTCCCGGACGGTAATGTTTGTTCATACTGCGGCAGACCCTGTGGTTGAATGTCTTATGGTTCCCGATATTTCTCTTGCTGTGGCAGAGCAGTTTGCCCTTCAGGGCAAGGATGTGTTGGTGTTGCTTACCGACATGACCAACTTTGCCGATGCCATGAAGGAAATCGCCATTACCCAGGAACAGGTACCTTCAAACCGTGGTTATCCTGGGGATCTTTACAGCCAGCTTGCGGCCCGGTATGAAAAAGCCGTCGATTTTGATACCGCCGGGTCTATCACCATCCTTGGTGTTACCACCATGCCCGGTGACGACGTTACCCACCCGGTGCCGGACAATACAGGGTATATTACCGAAGGCCAGTACTACCTTAAAAATGGCCGTATCGAACCCTTCGGATCCCTTTCCCGGTTGAAACAGCAGGTTAACGGCAAAACCCGACCGGACCATCGAGCTCTTATGGACGGTATGATTAAATTGTATGCCGCCTATAAGGATACCCTGGAAAAGAAGGCCATGGGCTTTATGATGTCCGACTGGGATTCAAAACTACTGAAATACGGCGAACTCTTTGAAAAAGAAATGATGGATCTTTCGGTTAACATCCCCCTGGAACGGGCCCTTGACCTGGGCTGGGAAATCCTTGCTTCCTGTTTCTCCCCAGAAGAAACGGGATTAAGAACCGAACTGATCAATACATACTGGCCAAAGAAAGCATAAGGCCGGAGGAGCTATGGCTAAGATTAAGCTTACTAAGAATGAGCTGAAAAAACAGAAGGATGCGCTGAAAATGTATCAGCGCTATCTTCCGACGCTCATGCTTAAAAAACAACAGCTCCAAATGGAAATCCGGAATACCGAAAGCCGGATCCGAACCCTGATGATCGAAAAGGATAGGGTGAACGAACAGTTCAAGTCCTGGATCGCCGTCTTTGGTGAACAGGGCTTCTTTACTCCGGATCTGCTGTCTGTAACTTCTTTAAGAATAGAGACAGGCAACATTGCCGGTGTAGAAATACCTGTTTTTAAGGGTGCTGAATTCGAAGTACAACCCTATGACCTCCTCAGGACGCCCCTGTGGCTCGATACGGCGGTGGAACGGATGCGGCAGGTTCTGCTTCTCGACCTGGAAGCAAAAACCCTGGAAGAGCAGCAACGCCGGCTTGAACGGGAACTGCGTACCACAACCCAGCGGGTTAATCTTTTCGAAAAGGTTAAGATTCCCGAGACCAAGGCAAACATTAAGAAAATCAGGGTCTATTTGGGTGATCAACAGACCGCTGCAGTGGTACGAGGCAAGATTGCCAAACGTGGAATGGAGAGGGCCGCAGAATGATTGTACCAATGAAAAAGGTCGCTCTTGTCGTTTTTGATCGTGAACGGGAAGCCTCCCTGGAGGCCTTAAGAAAGCTGGGAGTGGTTCATCTCGAACGTAAAAGTGTTAGTTCCGATGAACTCAGCAGCGTTATGGAACTAAAAACTCAGGCTGAACATGCATTGGGTATACTTCGTAATGCCGCTGCAAAGGAAGAACCCAATACCAGTACCGTTCAAAAAACAGAGCCCGCTGCACTGATACAGGAGGTTCTGCGTTTAGCTGATCAGAAAAAACAGGAACAGGAGCTCCTTGCTGCAGATATAAAGGAATTACATAGAATCGAAGCCTGGGGGAATTTTGAACCTGCTAGCCTCGAAAATCTAAAAAAGCAGGGTATCACCCTGATTCCCTACGAACTGCCAAAAAAGGTGTTCGAAAAGCTTGATTCTTCCGTTGAACGCATTGTTCTTTCAGAAGATAAGAACCTCGTACGCTGTGTTGTTCTAGGGGAACCAATTCCCGGTGAGCAACCCTTTGCATTGCCCGAATTTTCCTATACTGCTCTTTCAGAGCGGATTGCACAGCGTAAACAAACCATCGCCGACATTGAGAAAAAGCTGGCAGGTCTATCCTCCCAGATGAAACGTATTGAAGAGGAAATTAAAAAGCTGGGAGAAAAAGCTGAATTTGAAGCCGCCAAGGCGAGCATGGAAGTAACTGAGGACACTCCACCCGAACTGGCAATTTCCTGGATCACCGGTTATATTCCCGCAGATATGGCTGGCAAGCTGAAACGGGCCGCCGCGGAATACGGATGGGCCCTCATCATCGATGATCCCGGCGAAGGTGATGCCCCGCCCACGCTGGTACGGAACCCGGCATACATTCGGATTGTACAACCCATATTTGACCTCTTAGGTACAGTCCCGGGATATCACGAATATGACATCAGTATGTCCTTCCTCGTGTTTTTCTCCCTGTTCTTTGCCATGATCATTGGAGATGGGGGCTACGGAGTCCTCATTCTATTATTAAGTCTTTATTTTGGGCTTAAGGGAAAACAAAAGACCGGTAAATTCGCCGACGGAATTTTGTTATTATTACTGCTTTCCTCAGTCACCATAGTGTGGGGTGCCATTAACGGAACCTGGTTTGCATTGCCCTATGACAGTCTTCCCGGTTTCCTTAAAGCATTGGTAATACCACCCTTTAGGCCAAACCCCGCATTAGCACCAAAGGAAGCTGCCCGGCTCGTTCAGCAAAACATAAAGCACCTGTGCTTTATCATTGGAACAGTTCAGCTCGTATGGGCCCATATGAAAAATATTAAAAAAGCCCTGCCATCGCTGACCGCCTTTGCACAGCTCGGATGGCTCTCTATGGTATTGGGCCTCTATTTCCTCGTGCTGAATCTGGTTCTTGATAAGACCGCTTTCCCCGTTCCATCCTTCGCTCTCTGGATGATTGGTGGAGGCCTTGCAACCTATTTTGTCTTTGCTGAACAGAAGGGAGGCAATTTTATAGCAAACATTCTTAAAAGCTTTGCCAACTTCCTGCCCACCTTCCTGTCTGCAGTTTCGAGTTTCTCTGATATAATCAGCTATATCCGTCTATTTGCGGTTGGGCTAGCAGGCTTTGCCATCGCTGAAAGCTTTAATGGCATGGCCGCAGGTCTGCCAGGCGGTATTGTCAGAATCCTTGCGGGAGCATTGATACTGTTCTTCGGCCATGGATTAAACCTGGCCATGAGCGCTCTCTCAGTAGTCGTCCATGGGGTACGGCTTAATATGTTGGAATACTCCGGCCATCTCGGAATGGAGTGGTCTGGTGTCAAATATTCGCCCTTTGCTGTCAAGGAAACAGCCCAGCAATAGGGCATATTACATGATAAGGAGAAGATTATGGATATCGGAATGATTGGCGTTGCTGCTGCATTGGGTCTGTCCGCTTTTGGTTCTGCGCTGGGAGCTGGTATTGCCGGCATGACCGCTATTGGGTCCTGGAAAAAGTGCTTCCTTCAGAATAAACCTGTACCATTCCTCTTGGTAGCCTTTGCCGGTGCTCCCCTTACCCAGACCATTTATGGTTTTATATTGATGAACGCAATTCGCAGTGGTGGTCTGGATGGAGTCGGTAAACTGGCGGTAGGCTTATTTGCAGGTCTGGCCATGGGTGCTTCCGCCCTGTATCAGGGAAAGGCCGCAGCCTATGCTTCCGATGCTCTGGCAGAAACCGGACAGGGCTTTGGTAACTATATCCTCGTAATAGGTCTTATCGAAACGGTAGCCCTCTTTGTGATGGTTTTCTCACTGGGTATTGCAGGCTAAAACTGTTAAACACCACGGAGAAGCGGAGAACTCGGCGAGACCATATTTTGAGGACGCCGGCTTCTCCGCCTTTTTATATAGGTATACATGAAACAAGCTCAAATGGTCCGGGTTGTAAAAATTGGTGGTTTTGATCACCTCTCTTCTGTGCTGGTAGGAGGTTCCTATCCTGTGGCGGTTCAAACCATGTGGAAGGATCGGCTTGATCAGGAATCTCTGCAGGGTGAATCGGGTAAACAAATAGAGGAACGGATTGATAAACTGCAGAAACTAGGCTGCAGCCTCTTAAGATTTGCGGTTCCCGATATATCTGCGGCGGATGTATTGGGCGAACTTGCAAAGCGGGTAACGATGCCCTTAGTGGCGGACATCCACTTTGATTATAAAATTGCCCTTCGCTGTCTCGATTTTCCCATTGCCAAAATACGAATTAATCCCGGCAACATTGGTTCTATAGATAAAGTAAAGGCGGTGGTACATAAGGCATTGGAAAAGGGCGTTCCTATCCGAATTGGCATTAATGCTGGAAGCTTGCCGGCGGATTTACGCAAAGCCGTAGATGACCAAAAGATGACCCGTGCAGAGGCATTGGTGGCAACCGCAGAACGGGAACTGGAAATCTTTGAAGCCCTTAATTTTAAAAACGTTCTCTTATCTATGAAAGCATCTTCCATTTATGACACCCTGGAAGCTAACCGGCTGATTGCAAAAAAGACCGATGTACCCCTGCACCTTGGGGTTACTGAAGCGGGTCCCCTTATACCAGGTATAGTTCGCAATTCTATTGCCTTGCATACCCTTTTGGCCGAAGGCATTGGCTCTACTATTCGGGTATCCCTGTCGGATACTATGGAAAATGAAGTTCTCACGGGCCGGGAAATTGTGAGTGCGGTGGCTGACTCAAGCGGAAAAGGAACAAAGGGGCAGGGGGTTATCATCGTATCCTGTCCGCGCTGTGGCCGAAACGGCTTTGATACCCATGCATTTACTGAGCGGTGGAGGGATACCCTTTATATGATGAAGAAGGATATAACTGTGGCCGTCATGGGCTGTGCGGTTAATGGTCCCGGGGAAGCCCGCCATGCCGATATTGGTATTACCGGTGCGGGTGATAAGGTACTCATATTCAGACATGGTAAAATAGTCAGAACCGTAGATGCTTCTGAGGCCGACCAAGCATTCAGGGAAGAATTGGAACAGCTATGAAACAAAGAGCGGTGGTTTTGCTTGTATTGAGCCTGCTATTCATCAACCTGGCAGGAGTGCCAATAGATGCTCAAAATGTACAAGAGCCCTATTGGTTGTTACTAGAAAGGGGAAAACAATACTACCGCTCTAAAGAATATGGAAAAGCTCTCATCGCCTTTGAGGATGCAAAAAGAAATAAAGACGAATTGTACCTTAGGATGCAAAAGGATTTTATAGAATTCCTTTCTGCAGATGAAGTCCGCAGGCTCGGGGATTCCATCAGCAAGATTTCATTGTATTTAAAGGATAAACCAAACAAGCGTATTTCAGATATTATTGCAGAGGTTCAATTTAATTTTTCTGATTCGGTGATACAGGATTCGGCAAAAAAAATAATTTCTCTTTTTGATATTATGCGCTTATATCCTGAGGCTGAATATTGGATTGGAGAAGTGTATCGCGAAGAAGGGGAACTAACTATTGCCTTAGAACAATATAACAGGGCCCTTTCACAGCAAACTGTTGTGGGTCCCAATGAATTTACAACACAGATACGCTACAGAATCGCTGAAATGTATCATATTCTTGGTAATTATCCCCAGTATGAAAAAACGCTTATAGATATTGCATCAAAGGATAGTCTGTGGAATGGGGATGCCCGTTCAGAGGTTTTTATTAGAACTGCGATGTTTAAAACCTTAACACAGGATGGGGTTAATCGCTTTCTGACCCTGTACAGGCACGATGGTACAAAATTTGAAAATAGTCATCGATTTCTTGGTTTCTATTACTATGCCACAGGACGTTATGATAAAGCAGTAGAGCATCTTGCCTATGCATTCCTCATTCAAAATACGATACTGATTAAAGAATACCAGATTCGTGAATACGGGTATGTTTTTAAAGATTATGCCCAATTTATAAACGGAGTGGCTCGATATCCAGATCTTGAAACATATATGCAAGATGTGGATTATTATAAAACTACCTATTATTTAGCTGCGGCCTTATATGCTACAGGTCAAAGAACGACAGCCTTCTACCTATGGACGATTTTAACAAAAACAAATCGTGCAGGGGAATGGCAGAAACGGTCCCAGCTACAAATAAAGAAACCCTATATCGAACCGGTTAATGAACGACCTTAGGAGGAATGATGAAATTACGGACAACTGTATTTGCTTGCATCGCTGTTGTGATGTTGAGTCCTGCCCTTTTTGCCGATCATGGCAAGGGGACAGGCATTGGAGGCGTTATTGGAACCAACTATGGTATTGCTGGAGCTGGAGCTAATTTAGGATTAAGCCTGAAATTACCAACTATGCCTATATATTGGGCCGCCTATCTTGGCATACAGAATCAGAATGTAGCCTTTGGCGTAACCGGTGATACGTATCTTTATGATCAGGATTTGGTGTCTGAAAAGGATTTTAATCTTGATTGGTATTTTGGTATCGGCGGATACTTAAATATGGGTACTATAAACGAGAAGTTTTTATCTGCCGCGGGGGTTCGTTTCCCTATAGGTCTTTCCTGGCATATCAATAAGGAATATGAGTTTTTTCTTGCCCTTGATCCTTCATTGGGTTTATCTATTTCACCGGACTTAAAATTTCCCGACTTATATTTTGCGGCAGAATTGGGTCTGCGATATTGGATGAAAAAGTAAAGGAACACATTATGAACAAGGTTGTATTAAAGGCCCAGGATTTGGATGGTTATTTAACAGAAAGCGATAAAGAACATATCGCAACGATGGATAGCCTGTACCGTCAGGTAATGCTTTCATTCAGTATCCTATCTACTACAAAATCTGCATCCGAACGGCATCGTGAAGAACAGAACCTGATTGAATTGTACAATGAAATGGGTCGACAGATGCAGGATATCTGTAAGGAAGAAAAGGGTATCCATGTTTATTCTTTCTTAACGCCCCAAGAAAGCCATCCAGAAGCATCCCGGCTGATTGCCAAACTCAGGGATGTACGGACTGGCGGTCAGGAATTTGTGTATTATATTCAGAGAGCTTATGAAATGCTGTTCAAGCTCGCCTATGCCGGTACACAGGTTTCCAGCAAAAACTATCTTATTGTAAAAACCCCGGTGACACTTCCTGTACAGAATTATGCGGTACATAAGATTCCTAATATTGATGACAAAATAGAAAATACCGTCATGTGCGTCATGTTACGGGGCGCCCTGCTGCCTTCTATGATCATGTCAAAGGAAATACAGGAATATTCATCCCACGGTTATGTCACTCCCTTTGCATTATTTAAAATTAAGCGGGATGATTCAAAACATGAAAATGATATGGAGTATATCCTGGATTTAGAAAAGTCCTATTTTGATTTGGAAAAATTAAATGATAAGGATCTCATTTTTGCGGATCCCATGAATGCTACCGGCGGGAGTCTCGTCACAGTTGTAAAATACCTGCTCGATCAGGGAGTAAAGCCCCGTTCAGTTCAGTTTTTTAATGTTATATCTGCATTAAAAGGTGCACTCCGGGTTGTCCGGGCCCTTGAAAATTGCAAGGTATACACCCTATGGATGGACCCCGTATTAAATGAAGCCGCATATATACTTCCGGGCCTGGGCGATGCGGGAGACCGGATCAACGGTAAGGATGGAGATGAGCATCCAAGAAATATTATGCAGCTGATTGCGGACTATGGTTCCAATATCGCTAATCTATATCGGTCCCAACTGCGTGAAATAGAGGATACGGTGCTTGGTTAATAGATGAATAAGACTGTAATTAAGCTCATAGTTAGTATTTGTACATGGGCCTTCTTTGTTTCCTGTGCTTCTGGACCGGCTTCTGTTTCGGAGGATGAATTATATTCCCTAGGAAAAGCCTATTATGATTTAGGTAAATATTCGGAAGCAGAAGTTTGGTTTCAGAAAGCAAGTACCTTTAAAAAGACAAAGAATGCTTCCATGTACTACCTCGGCAGAATCGCCTTTCAGCAACAAAAATATGAAGATGCTGCCCGTATATTTGAAGCTCTTTTAAAAGGTGATCAGGATAATATCCTGTTATTAAAGGCGGCAGCATTTTCAAATTTAAAAGCTCAAAAATTTGAAAAGGCCGAATTACAATACAAGCGGGTTATAGAACTTGTACCGGGCAGTAAAGATAGTACCTATGGATATGCCCTTGTGTTGTATGGATTGCAAAAATATGACGATGCGTACCGGTTACTCAAAGATTTAAAAGCCGATTCAGGTGAGGATAGGGATGCGCTACTCCTGCTTGCCCGTACAGAATATAAACTTAGTTTTCCGGAAGCCCTAGATCACTATACAAAATGGCTCGAGAAGGGTGATGACCCGGTCGTATTAAAAGAATTTGCTGAGGTAGCGGAACAGCAAGCTCTCTATAGCCGTGCTATAGAAGCCTATAAAAAAATTAAACAAACTAACCGGGAAGAACTTGCAGGATTACAGAAAGGTGAAACCGATTTTTTAATTGGCCGCCTGTTGCTTTTAGCAGATCCCTCTGATGGTCAGGGAATAAAAAGTATAGAAACCGCCCTTTCTGCAGGGTATAACAGTAAAGAGGAATTTGATGCATTACTAGCCGATTACCGGCTTACCGAAGATCAGCGCCAAGCCCTTATGGCTTTGTTTTCATCACAGAAAAAGTAGATAAGAATATTGGGCTCTTCGCTATTTTATATGGGTAAGTAACCCAGTTTACCAGCGACCCGGTAAATAATAAGCTTAAAATAATTAACGGAGCGACAACCCCTTGCCCGGGCTTTTGCGGACTGTATTAAACTATTAAGCCCTTCTAGAATTGCATGCGTTATATTGCTCATAAACCAACGAACAATACCAGCCCAATGTCGTTTTAATGTTTTTGCAAATTCTACCATCGGTTCTATTCTGGACCTAATTGCCCAGGCATACCATTTTTTAAGAGCTTCTTCTCGGTTAAATGATACAGGTCCCGGCTTAAATATGTATTGAAAGACTAATTTCATTCTATATGCTCGACCGGTTTTTAATTGTAATGTAGAAAGTGACTGCAATGTTTCTTGTTGCTTTTTTGTAAGGTGTTCGGGATTTTTAAGCCAGATATAACGAGTTTTTATTAAATCTTTTTCTTCAACCTGT
>Ga0272446_1004822_pt1 | contig 15539 bp, 17 predicted proteins | sample YNPCB0061_FD_194587 | JGI IMG/M metagenome (GOLD analysis project Ga0272446, IMG submission 194587) | Hot spring microbial mat communities from Yellowstone National Park, WY, United States - YNP-CB-006-1 | ecosystem: Environmental > Aquatic > Thermal springs > Hot (42-90C) > Sediment | place... | reverse complement strand
GTCTGCGCGAAATCTGCCCGTACTTGGCGTCGTCGTAGGCGCGCTCGATGTAATCAATGCTTGGGCTGATGGAGACCGCGCCGCGATACAGGGCGGGTTCATCGGGCAGCGCGGTGAAGCGCGGCAATCGGCTCAACGCAATATTGACCTTGCCCGACGAGCCGCGCACACGGAAGTTTTGAATGGACGCGACGAACTCATCGGGAAGATACTTCGGCTCGACGAATTGCAGGAACGTCCGCTTCGGGTCGGCGGCGGACATCACGACTTTGGAATGGAGCTCGTCGCCGTTTTCCAGGACGACGCCCACGACGCGCGCTTGCCCTGAGCCTGTCGAAGGGTCATTCCTGACCTTGACCTGCTGCACCGAACTATTGACTCGAATCTCCACCCCAAGCGACCGCGCCGCGCTGGCGATGGCGCCGCTCACTCCGCCAGAGCCGCCCTTGGCGAAGCCCCAGGCGCGGAAGGCGCCGTCAATTTCGCCCATGTAGTGATGGAGCAGCACATAAGCCGTCCCCGGCGAGCGCGGACCGAGAAACGTGCCGATGATTCCGCTGGCGGCTTTTGTCCCTTTCAGCGCGTCGGTCTCGAACCACTCTTCGAGCATATCCGCCGAGGACTGCGTGACGAGTTTGGCAATCATGTATAACTCGCGCTCCGAAAGCGACGCGGCATATTGACCGAGTTTGAGCAGGTTCAACAAATCGCGCGGATGAAGCGACGACGGGTCGGGTGGGATCAAGTTGATGATGGGTTTGATGGCTTTCGCGGCGCGCGCCATGACGCGGCTGTATTCATCGTATGCCTCTGCGTCCAGCGGCGAGTGGCGGTAAATTTCGCGGCGGGTCAGGTCATGGTCATCCCAGGAGGCGAGATAGTCGCCGTTTTCCATAGGAGTAAAAGTAGATGGGAGCGGCAGGATTTTCAATCCGTGTTTGGGCAGTTCCAAATCGCGGATGATCTCCGGGCGCAGCAGGCTGACCACATACGAAAACTCGGTGAATTTGTAGCCGGGGAAGATTTCCTCGGTCACTGCCGCCCCCCCGACGATGTGTCGGCGCTCCAGCACGACGACCTTCTTGCCCGCGCGCGCCAGATATGCCGCAGCGACCAGTCCGTTATGCCCGCCGCCGATGATGATTGCGTCGTATTGATTGGAGGTCATAAACTCAAAAACTCCTCAAAATTTTCGCGATTCACGGTCCCTAATTCTGAATTGGGGTACGCCTCCATAAATTCATTTCGAACGGCGCGGCGAATATCGTCAGCCTGCCATTTGAATTCGTATCCATATAACCTGCCGCCGTATTCTTCTATGCAATCAATTTCCTTTTGGTCGTACGTCCGCCAGAAATAGGAATTGACATGCCGTCCCGCGAATTGGTTTGCCTTGCGCCGCTCGATTACAAGAAAATTCTCCCATAATTGCCCAACATCGTTTCGGAGAGAAAGGGAATTAAAGTTTTGGATCAGGCTATTCCGTACGCCGTTATCGTAAAAGTAATAGCGCGAATTTTTGGTTACTTCCTTGCGAAGGTTGCGCGAAAACCCATTGACCTTGAAAATCACAAACACTTTTTCAAGCAGATCGAGGTATCTTTCGACTGTTGAACGATTCAAAGCAAGGTTAGTCGCCAGCTCTGTCACAGAAACCTCCTGTCCAATCTGGTAAGCCAGCAGGCGCAACAGATCAACGATCTTATCCGCGCGGCGCAAGCCTTCCATTTCCAAAATATCCCGGTAAAGATAGGAACCGACCAGTTCGCCAAGCAGCCGTTCCCTCAGGTCTGGATCGTTCGTGGAAACAATGGCAGGATATCCTCCCCAAATCAACCAGCGTTCCAATTGAGCGCGGGACTCGATTTTTCCAAAGGTGTTCTGTATTTCTCCATAACTTACGGGATACAAGTTGAAGGTTAATTTGCGTCCCGTTAGCGGTTCGCTGATTTTGCTGGCAAGATCAAAAGAGGCAGAACCCGTTGCGATGATTTTTGTATGCGGAAATGTGTCCACTAAAATCTTGAGATTCAATCCAATTTCCGGCACGCGCTGCGCTTCGTCAATGACCAGCAGATCCGCATCCCCAAGCAGTTCGCCAAGCCGTTGACTGCTTTGGCTGGCAAGAACTTCCCGGTAAACCAGTTCATCTGCGTTTACGAACTTGCTTTTGATGGGAAGCGAATCAATTAAGTCCTTGACCAGTGTCGTTTTTCCAACCTGCCGCGGACCATACAGGACGATCACTTTGCCGGCTTGTAGTGAGTTCTGAATTTGAGAGAGAAGCAGCCTTTTTATTTTCATTTTCATAAATTCATTATACCAAAACGTCGGAATTTTAATAAATTTAGCCGCTTTTTATGAAAATTACCTAACCTGCGGGATTTCAGGTTATCAAATAACCGCTGGGCTACTTCTTCTTTACTCCGGTTCATGAAATAAGCGTCCTGAAGGTTTTTCGAGCAATCCAAAAAGCAAAACAGCAACCTTCGGGACGGTTCGGGCGCTATTTCTTTTTCCATTCGGGTTCGTAGAATGGAAGTTTAACAACGCGTGCCGGCGCGTGCTGGCGGTGATGCTCGACCGTGATCTCCATGCGTACATCCGTGCCGATTTCGTAGTAGGGTCTCTGCAAGTGTGCGAGGGCAATATACTTCTTCAGCAAAGGTGACCAGGTGGAAGTGGAGGCATACCCCACCTGTACATTCCCCACCAGAATCGGCAGGCTTCCACGCACGGCCATGCCGGGGATTTGCGGCGGCAAGCCAACCTGCTTGTAAATCTTTTCCATCCCTTCCCAATTGACTTCGAGCCCCATTAACTTCCACGCCGAGCCTTCGCGCTTTTCTTTTTCCAATGCGCGGCGGCCGACAAAGTAGCCCGGTTTATCGAGTGCGACTGTCCAATCAAGTCCCAGCTCGAATGGTGATGACTTCTGCGCCTCGATCCATGCGTGCGTGCTGGAGGTGTAATCCACATCCAGCATGAATAAGCCTGCTTCCACACGCGCCATATCCATCGCCAGAATGCCGACCGGGGTAATGCCGTAACCGTCGCCCGCTTCCATCAGGGTGTCCCAAACGGGAAGTGCGTCTTTGGCGTCCATCCAAATTTCGTAGCCGAGGTCACCGGTGTAGCCGGTGCGCGAGATGGTCACCTCTGCACCATTGATTTTGTTGTTCATCAGGCGGAAGTACTTCAATTCGTCCACCGGCGTTTCGCAAACAAGGTTCAACACCTTGCGCGTGTTCGGTCCCTGGAAACTGAGCGCGGCGATTTCATCGGTTACATCGGCAATCTTCACGTCCATGCCCACAGCATTCATCGTCAGCCAGCGCAGGTTTGGTTCCGCGGCGGTCAGGCGGAAGGTCCGTTCATCGAGGCGGGAGACAGTGCCGTCGTCAATCATCTTGCCGTCCTCGTCACACCAGCCGGTATACACGACCTGTCCTACCTTCATCTTGTAAATATCCCGCGTGGTGACGCGATGCAGCAGCGCCGCCGCGTCTTTCCCTGTGATGACGTACTTGATCAGCGGCGAAACGTCAATCAGCGCCGCCGCGTTGCGGATCGCCCAATACTCGCGGTCGAGCGTATGCTCATACGAGCCGGCGACGAAATACCCCGCCCACTTGCGCCAGTTCTGCGGCTGACACAAGGCGGATGTCCGTTCGTGGAAGGGGGTGGTTTTGAGGTTGAACATAAAATCCTTTTTGACTATGGACAATAATTGACCATACCGTCGGCGCGAAGAACACCAGTGCTGTCAACATTTCCTTGGCCGCCAGTTCAGCCTGGCTCATGTTCTGGATTTTCTTCACAGGCTTTTGCCTCTTGCTCGCGGTCTGCGTCGGTTCATAATCAGGCGTTCCTGTTCTTTCGCGGGATAAAACGACAAAGCCTTTTCCAGCAACGCTTTGAGTTCATTCAAAAACGGATAGCGCGGATTGAACACATAGGGGCGGGTGCGTCCCACAGTGCGGCTCACCAGCACACCGCTTTTCTCGAACTTATCCAATTGCATTTGAATGGATTTCAAGTCTGTTTCGTAGAAACTGGCAATCTCGCGCGCATATCCTTCCTCGCGCGCAAAAATATAAATCAACACCCGTTCGGCATTTTTCGAACCCAGGAGCGTCTCGATCACAGAGTCAATCCTTTTGACAGCAATACACCATCACATAACGGATATTTTCCGTCATTATATCATTTCCTGTGCGAATATTCTGCGGGCGCAAAGAACACCAATACCCTCAACTCCTCCTCGATGGAATGAAAACGATGTTCCACATTCTTCGCCACATAGACAATGCTCCCTGCCAGCACGTCACGATCTTCGTCGCCTACCTGAATCTTTGCTTTTCCGCTCACCACATAATAGACTTCATCCTCCGTGTGCGGCGACTGGGGATCGACGCCGCCAGCGGGGAGGACGTAGAGTCCCACGCTCAGGTCTGGAACTTTGATGAATTCAAGGTAGAGTTGATTGGATGCTTTCTGCTGGGCAATAAGCTGGTTGAGTTCGCAGGCTTGCACTGGGACCTCCGATTCCCGTTCTCTCGACCATTCGAGCGATTATTCGTTTTTCGGCTCGCAAGGAGGTTGGCGGAATTATATATAATTTTACCCGCCTTTTTCAAAAATATCGCGCCCTCGAAAAAGTACCTTGCTACCCTTCTTGATCTATCTGACTTACCCTTGAGGGTTGAATACTCACCCCTGCGGGCTGTGTCGTACGCGCCACTGCCGCATCTTTGACCAGGCGTGCCAGGTGTTTAACCATCACTGCCTGCCGCTCCCCCGCCTTTGCGCCCAAATCTGCAAGCACGGGTTCCAGCCACGCCTGATACGAACGCACACAAATGTACACAGGGCGATTGCGGCGATCCGGCAGGTTGCCAATCAGCGCCGAAAGTTTTTCACTCACACCTGTTGCATCGGGGTGGATGAGCGGCGTCAGCACAATTCCATACATCCCATGCGCCACACTGACATAACACTTTGCGCCTTCGTTGCACATCCAGCCGGCTGCGGCTCTGGGTTGTGGTTCCACGGGATGCAGCAACGGAGGCACAATCTGATGATACAGACTCTGAATCGCCGAAAGATGCGCCGGCTTTACCCGAATCCACGGCTGGACATTTTTGCCACCCGCTTCAATCGCAGACCTCAAACCTGCCTCCGTCACCTCAGACATATCCCACATCCTCTGCCATGCGTACACCGAAAACCCCGCCTTGCGCAGTGAGATAAAGGCATGGCTGGTCTCATCCACCTCGGCAAGCACGTGGAGCGCCCCCCACGTTCCAGCCTGAGCAGAAAGATTTTCAATCAGGTCTGGAAGCAGAGGATGGTCGAGTTGAGATGCGGGAGCCAGATAATATAGTTTTGCAAAGGTTTCATCGCGGGTATGGATGACTCCCCCCAACACAACTGTATCTTCTCCGTTCGCAACCGCCGAATAAATATGCCGCGCCGGGTTGACATACGCCATCAACCCCACTGCCCCCAATGGATTACCGCGCGTCAACAAACGCGCAGTATCCAACCCCACCGCTTCCTCTCGAAAGCCGTAAATATAAGGTAGATCCAACAGAGCAAGAGGGCGAACGGACATTCTCGTTTGCAGATTCACAAATTTACAGATTTACAAGGATTGTAACATTCAAACCTGCCAACTTGTGAACCCGTCAACTTGTAACTTGTGAACCTCTCAACTTGTGAACAGCTTAATCCACCAGCGTCAAAAAATACTCGTGGAAGCGCGTGTCGTTCGTCAGTTCGGGGTGAAAGGAGGTAGCCAGCAAATGCCCCTGTTGGGCAGCGACAATTCTCCCGTCTGGGACGGTGGCGAGGACTTTTGCATCGCCGCTGACCGATTCAATGATCGGCGCGCGGATGAAGACCGCATGGTAGGGCGCGTCTGAGCCGGTGGCGCGTTTGAGTTCGGGAATATCCAGGTCGGTCTCAAACGAATCAACCTGCCGCCCGAAGGCATTACGCCTGACCTTGATATCCATCAGCCCGAGCAGAGGCTGATCGCGGCTTACATCCCTGGATAAAAAGATTGCTCCTGCGCACGTTCCCCAAATGGCATGGCGTTGACCGAATTGTTTCAATGGCTCCATCAGGTTATAAGCGACAGCAAGTTTGCCGATGGTGGTTGATTCGCCGCCGGGGATGATAAGCCCATCCAACCCGTTCAAATGCTCAGGCAAACGCACTTCGGCTGTCTCCACCTTCAGCCGTTTGAGCATGGCGATATGTTCGGCGAAATCGCCTTGTAGTGCCAGAACGCCTATTTTCATATGTTGACCGTTGACGATAGACAATGGACGATGAACCCGCAAAGGGTCGTCGTCCATTGTCTATGGTTGATTACCACCCGCGCCCCGCAATCCGCTCTGTTTCGGGCATCTGCGAAACATTACGCCCCACCATCGGCTCGCCGAGGTTCTTGCTCACCTCTGCAAGGATGGCTGGGTCATTGTAATGCGTCACCGCCTTGACGATTGCCGCGGCGCGCTTGGCGGGGTCTCCGCTCTTGAAGATGCCCGAGCCGACAAACACGCCGTCCATCCCCAGCTGCATCATCAGCGCCGCGTCGGCGGGGGTTGCCACGCCGCCCGCCGCAAAGTTAACCACGGGCAGGCGTCCGAGTTCCTTCGTCTCTTTCACCAGTTCATACGGCGCGCCGATCTCCTTGGCGTATGACATCAACTCTTCATCTGCCATCGTGGTCAGGCGTCGGATTTCGCCGATCACCGCGCGCGCATGTCGCACTGCCTCAACCACATCACCCGTACCTGCCTCGCCCTTCGTGCGGATCATCGCCGCGCCTTCGCCGATGCGCCGCAGCGCTTCGCCCAGGTTGCGGCATCCGCACACAAACGGCACCTTGAAGTTGTGTTTCAGGATGTGATGCGCTTCGTCGGCGGGCGTCAGTACCTCCGACTCGTCAATGTAATCCACGCCAATCGCTTCGAGGATCTGCGCCTCGACGAAATGCCCGATGCGGCACTTCGCCATCACAGGGATGGACACCGCATCCATGATTTTCAAAATCAACTCAGGGTCGCTCATGCGCGCCACACCGCCCTGCGCGCGAATATCGGCAGGCACGCGTTCGAGCGCCATCACTGCGCAGGCGCCCGCGTCTTCGGCGATCTTCGCGTGTTCGGGCGTTACCACATCCATGATGACGCCGCCCTTGAGCATTTGCGCCAACCCCTTTTTCTCAGTCCATGTACCAGTTTTGACTTCCATTTTTTTCACTCCTTGATTCCGCATCTTGCGCGGTCATCCTACAGATATAGATAAATTGTGCGCACGGGATTCTACCACGCAGAGCAATGCGCTTCATGCGCCGCCGACGTCTGCTTCGGTTTCTATGCACCTTTGCTATATCCGAGGCGTTTTCTCCCCACTCTCTCTGTTTTTTCGCCTCTTGACAAAACTCACTGACTGAGTACAATTATGACAATAATACAATTATTACAATAATACAAAGATACAATTTATGACAAATAAAAAACTCAGCCTCCAAATTGACTTTCGTTCAGGCTTGCCCATCTATGCCCAAATCGTCAACCAGATCCAGGCGCAGGTTGCCAGCGGAATCCTCAAGCCGGGTGACCAGCTTCCCACTGTGCGTGCATTGGCAGAGGAATTGCGCGTCAACTTCAACACTGTGGCAAGGGCTTACCGCATCCTGGATGAAGAGAGAATCATTTCCACCCAACAAGGGCGCGGCACCTACATCACTGAAATTCCCCCGCCTCAGGTTAGCGAAAAACTTCGACGGGAAGCGTTGGAAGAATTAACCCGACGGTACATCAGCGAAGCCATGCGGCTCGAGTTTTCGAAGAGCGAGATCAGGCAGATGGTAAACGACCAACTCAAGGTTTGGTCTGAAGCGCAAGAATTTGGCAAAGAATAAATGCAAAGGAGAATATCATGGAAAGTAAATTCATCAAACCTGCATTAGATAGAAGAAAAGCCCCAAACCCCGATGCGCATGTTTCTCCCATTGCAGGGACAATCTTCGGTATATGTCTGCTGATTGCCATTCTGGGGGCGGCTTTTGGCGATGGAATATTCAGCGATGCTGTTCTCGGTGGCTGGGTGATTCTATGGACATTGGCTGGCATGTACGTTTTGTTTGCCTTGAAGGTTGCCTCACAGTGGGAAAAGGCTGTGATCTTGCGGCTCGGAAAATTTCAAAAACTGGCAGGACCCGGTCCGTTTTGGATCATCCCGATCATTGACACGATCCCGACCTGGATCGACCACCGCGTGATGGTCACGCCGTTCGCCGCACAGAAAACACTGACCAAAGACACCGTGCCTGTGGACGTGGACGCCGTGCTGTTTTGGGTGGTGTGGGACGCCGAAAAAGCCGCGCTCGAGGTCGAAAATTACCGCGCCGCCGTGGATTGGGCGGCACAGACCGCCTTGCGCGATATCATCGGGCGCATGATGTTGGCGGATATCCTCGTCGGGCGCAGTGTGATTGACAAGGAACTGCAGCAAGTCATTGACGAGCGCACCACGCCTTGGGGTGTGACCGTGCAATCGGTGGAGATCCGCGACATTGTCATCCCGCAGGACTTGGAGGATGCCATGTCCCGCCAGGCGCAGGCGGAACGTGAGCGGCAGGCACGCGTGATCCTCGGTGAATCGGAGAAACAAATCGCCGAATCTTTTGCCGAGGCTTCTAAAGCCTACATCAATAACCCGACCGCCCTGCACCTGCGCGCCATGAATATGCTCTTCGAAGGCTTGAAGGAAAAAGGCGCCATGGTCATTGTCCCAAGTTCGGCAGTGGACACGATGAACCTTGGTGGTCTCAGCGGAATGATCTCGCTGGCGCAGAATAATTTACCGAAGGAAGATAAGTAAACTACAGGGGCATAGCGTGATATGTTTGAATTTTGATGAGCAATTGTCACGCTATGCCCCTGCAAACAAAAGGAGAAAAAATGACAACTCGTACTGCTGCAACCCTGTCCCTTGTTCTGGTCGCCGCCGCGTTACTGGCAGGAGCCCTGCTTTGGAATCGTCTGCCCGACCCCATGCCATCGCACTGGAACGCCGCGGGAGAGATTGACGGTTACATGCCCAAGTTCTGGGGTGTCTTTTTGATGCCAATTGTTACTCTCGCGCTGTTGGGTTTGTTTCTCATCATTCCGCACATTGACCCGCTTAAAACCAACATTGCCAAGTTTATCGGGACCTTCAATGTGTTCATCGTGGCGTTTGTCGCATATATGCTCTACATTTATGCCTTGACTCTCTTTGCTGCGCTGGACATGCCCTTCAACATGACCGTGATGCTTCTGCCCGTTGTCGGTCTGCTCTTCATCGGCGTAGGCTATATGATGGGTAAAGCCAAACGTAACTTCTTCATCGGCATCCGCACTCCGTGGACGCTTTCCAGCGAGACGGTCTGGGACGAGACGCACAAACTTGGCTCCAAACTTTTCATCCTCGCTGGTGTTGTGACCATTGTCAGTGCATTCCTTGGCGAGAACGGCGTCTGGCTGCTCATCGCCGCCATATTCATCGCCGCGTTCATTCCCATTATCTACTCCTATATCCTGTGGAAGCGTGAAAATCCGTGAACGCTGTCATCGAAGTCAATTCGTTGGTGCGCACCTTCGGACGGAACCGCGCCGTTGATGGGCTGACGTTTCACGTGGAACAAGGCGAAGTGTTCGGATTGCTCGGGCCGAACGGCGCGGGCAAGACGACCACGGTTCGACTCCTCAACGGAATCCTGCCTCCGTCCGAAGGAACGGCGCGCGTCTTCGGGTTTGATCCTGCAACACACGGCGAGGACATTCGCCGCAGGACAGGCGTTCTGACGGAAACACCCGCTCTCTACGAACGATTGTCTGCGCGCGAGAACCTGGAGTTTTTCGCCACACTGCAAGGGATTCCCGAATCGGACACGAGCCGCCGCGTGGACGAGATGCTCGAATTCTTTGCACTTTCTCCCCGTGCCAAAGATAAAGTCGAAACCTTCAGCAAAGGGATGAAACAACGGCTCGCCCTGGCGCGGGCGTTGATCCACAAACCGCCGCTGTTATTTTTGGACGAACCGACCTCAGGTCTCGACCCCGAAGCCGCGCAGCAAGTCAACGGCTTGATCGCAAGCCTGAGCCGCGCCAACGGTCAGACCGTTGTGCTGGCGACTCATAATCTCTTTGAAGCCCAACGCCTGTGCGACCGTGTTGCCATTATGAACAAAGGCAGGATCCTGGCATTGGGCAGTCTCAAGGAACTGGCGCGCAAGTTATGGCCCGTCACCTGGGTGGACATCACGTTTCACGTGAAACCGTCGGGGGATGCCGCGGGGAGTCTCAAAGCGGTTCGCGGCGTGATCCAGGTGTCGGCGGGGGATGACGCGCTGGCTGTCCAGGTTGAGAATGAGGACGCAATTCCAGATGTCATTCGTCATCTGGTAAATGGCGGCGAATCCATCCTGCGGGTCAACCCGAGAGATTACACACTGGAAGATATTTATTTTGCGTTGCAGGCAGGTGAAGCATGAACTGGCGTTCGATCTGGGCGATTGCCCGCAAGGACTTGAAGGAAGTGCGGCAGAACAAAGTCGCCTGGGGACCCGCCATCGCGATTCCGTTGATCTTTGCGATCCTCATGCCGATCCTGTTTTCGGTGTTGCCGCAGGTGATGCCTGTGGAGGATATTCAACGCGAACTGGGGGATATGGATACATTGTTGAAGAATTTGCCTCCGTCTATACAGGCAATCTTCGAAGGTTTGAAATTAGAACAAATGTTCGTATTATATATGACCGCCTTCATGCTGGCGCCGCTGTTCCTGATCATGCCGTTGATGTTCTCGTCGGTCGTTGGCGCAGACTCATTTGTCGGTGAACGCGAACGTAAAACGATGGAGGCGCTGCTCTACTCCCCCGTCACCGACAGGGAACTTTTCCTCGGCAAAGTATTGGCGGCCGTCATTCCTGCAATCTTGCTTTCGTGGCTGACGTATCTGGTTTATATCATTGTCGTCAATGTAGCAAGTTATGGATTGTTCCAGCGCATCTGGTTCCCGTTGCCCACCTGGTGGCCCCTGATGTTCTGGCTGACCCCCGCCTTTGCCTTGCTTGGTATCTCTGCGACCGTGCTGGTATCTTCCCGAGTCAGGACTTTCATGGAAGCCTATCAACTCTCAGGTTCGCTGGTGGTTCTTGTATTGGCGTTGATGGTCGGTCAAGCCACAGGCGTGCTGTTCCTCGGTGTTGGCACGGTGATGATCGTTGGGACGTTGATCTGGATCGCGGATGCGGTCTTGATCTATTTGAGCGTTCGCAACTTCAAACGCAGTTTGTTGATCGCAAAATTATAGGAGGCTGAAATGACGGACGAATATCAAAAATGGGAATACCGCGTCCAGACCATCGGTAGTTTTTTCGGAACGAAGGATGAACTCGTTCAGGCGACGTTGGATGAATGGGGGGAGGAAGGCTGGGAGGCGGTCAACGTCTTCATGCCCGAAAACAGCGGCAAGATCACCATTGTCGCCAAACGTCCGCTTACGGAGCGGGTGCGGCGGATGAGGTCCATGCCGTCACAAAGATAAGGAGTTGAAGATGCTTTCGGCTGCGTACATTTTTAGTTTTCTGGGCATGATTTTTCTGCCCATCCTCCTCTGGTTCTTTTTTACACGCAGGTTTTCACTTTCCTGGAAACTTGTGCTGGCTGGAGGTTTGACGTTCATCGCGTCGCAAATCCCCCATATCCCCCTGGTGTTGGGGTTGAACAATTTTCTGAAAAATCAATCCCTGTTGGTCAATGCTGTCATCCTTGGTCTGCTGGCTGGCATCTTTGAAGAGACCGCCCGCTATATCTTGTTCAAATTCATCCTCAAGACGGCGCGGACATGGAAGGAAGGCGTTCTGGTTGGATTGGGTCACGGCGGTACAGAGGCACTCATCCTTGGCGTCTTCGCCGCGTTGGGCTTCATCAACATGCTGATCTATCGCAATGTTGACCTCTCCACTGTACCGAGCATTCCCGCCGAACAACTCGAACTGGCACAGCAGCAGGTAGCCGCGTATTGGTCTGTACCGTGGTATATGGCGGTCATGGGATTCGTCGAGCGTATCTTTGCGATGTGCCTGCACGTGAGTCTGTCTGTCATGGTGTTATATGCTCTGGCAAACAAGACCTTGATGTGGTTTTGGCTGGCTTTGCTTTGGCATGCCCTCGTGGATGCGGCAGCCGTATATATTGGACAGTCTGTTGGAATCCTGCAAGTGGAAGGCTTGCTCGCCGTCTTTGCGCTGGTCAGCGTGTGGCTCGTGTTCGTGCTGCGCCCTAGATTTGTCGAACGGGTAATAGCGCCGCCCGTGCAGGAAAATGCGTCAGCGTAAGAGCGCTTCGAGGAATAGAATCAGGCTTCGGCTGCGTGCGAAGCGTACGAATATCCGCTCGAAATCGGGCGGATATTTTTATTCAGGAGCGATACAATTATGGATATGAAGAAAATTCGAGATCCGTTTCTTGTTGTTGCCCTCCTTTTGAATATTATGCTTGGTCTTTCCACGCTGACGCGCGGGCACGAATGGGGCGATGATTGGGCATCGTATGTGATGCAGGCGCAAAGCATCTTGAATGGAAACATGGATGAGTTTGTTGAGCGCAATGCATTCACGATTTTCGAATCGTCGGTGCAAATTGGACCTGTGGCGTATCCGTGGGGATACCCGCTGGTGCTCACGCCTGCCTTGTTGTTGCGCGGTGTTCACCCCTTGATGTTGAAATTGCCGGGGCTTTTTTTCTTTGCGGGATTTTTGATTTGTTTTTATTTGTTGACCGAAACCCGCCTCACACGGACCGAACGCCTGCTCCTCGTTTCCCTTTTTGCGTTCAATCCGGTGTTAATTAAATTTACCGATTACATCATCTCTGATATTCCATTTCTGTTTTCTGTATTTCTGACATTATGGTTGATGCAAAACGCACAGGTTCAGACAGACAAGAGGAATCGAGTGTTGTTAGGGGCAGGCATCTTTCTCTCGTTCTTCTTTCGTACGACGGGAATTGTCTTGCTTGTAAGTTATTTTGCCTGGCAAGGATGGCGTTTCGTGAACGACCGTGCCCGCCGAAAGGAAATTTTCACCGACATGACAGTGGTGGGCGGTGTTTTTACCCTGCTCTGGTTGATTTCATCTCTCATTTTTCCCGGTGGACAGAGTTCGTATTTTCGTCAACTTGCAGGATTGACCTTCGATACGCTTCAAAGCAATCTCATCAATTATTTTTATCTCTTTGTTCAGTTCTTTGACCCGAACGCAGCCGCGGCATGGCTATATCTTTACTATTTGCTGATTCCCTTTTTCATTATGGGCGCCTGGATGCGCCGCCATGTTGACCAGATTTTGATTATTTTCTTTGTCCTTTATTTTGCGATCATGATTCTATGGCCCGAGTGGCAGGGGGTTCGATTCATCTTTCCGTTGATGCCAGTTTTCATTTACTTTACTTTTCAGGGCATGCTTGGCATAGTCGGAAAACTGCCCGAAAGATTTCTTTCCATTGGGCGGGGGGGCGTTTTGCTTTTCTGGGCTGCGCTGGCGGGAATTTTTCTGTTTACATCCTCAATTCACGCCTACGGAAACCTGGCGAACAACCGCCGCATCAACGGTCCGTTCGAAGCATTCAGCATGGAGATGTACGAATATGTCAGGGAAAATACCCCTCCCGACAGCGTGATTGTCTTCTTCAAGCCGCGCGCTTTGCGGCTTTTCACCAATCGCAATGCAATCATGTCCATCGAATGTGACCGTCTCCTGCGGGGTGATTACGTCATCCTGCACAAAAACTGGGAGTACAGCCAAATTTTGCCCGGCGATATTCAAAACTGCCGCCTGCCGCTGAAACTGGTGTATGAAAACCGCAAATACCTTGTCTATGAACTTCAAAAGTGAATTTGCTGCTTGAATCCGGCCTGCAAAATCAGTAAACTGTATCTATGAACACAACGACTGGCAGGCTGCACGACCTTGAAGGAGGGCAAAATCAATTACTGCGCCTTGTCGAATTGAGCGTCGTTCTCAATTCGACCCTCGATTTGGACGAACTCCTCCAGCAGATTACCGCCACTGCCGCCGAATTGCTGGATTGCGAAGGTTCGTCCATTTTGCTTTATGATGAAAAAAATCCACGCCTCTATTTTGCCGCCGCCACCGGCTCCGACCCGGCGGAACTCGCCAAAATCCCCGTCCCCATCGAAGGCAGTCTGGCGGGGACGATCTTCCGCACCAACCAGCCGATGATCCTGAACAACGTGGAGCAAGACCCGCGCCATTACTCCCTCGTTGCAGACAAAATCAAGTTCAAAACGCGGAGTCTCCTCGGCGTCCCCATGCCCATCAAGGATCGCACAGTGGGCGTGCTGGAGGCGGTCAACAAACGCGACGGACAATTTACCGAACGGGATGTGGCGATTCTCTCAGTCACTGCTGCGCATGCCGCCATCGCCATCAACAATGCCCGCCTTCTGCAAACCACACGTCAGGCGCTCAAACAAGCCCGCCAGGCAAACGAAATCAAGAACAACTTCCTCGCCCTTGCCTCTCACGAACTGCGAACGCCTCTCGGCATCATCATCGGTTACGCCACCTTTTTGCAGGAGGATGCAAAGGGTGAGCTTTCAGACCATGCCCGTCACGTATTGACCGCCGCATCCCAAATGAAATCCCTGCTCGACCAGATGAGCAATCTCACCCTCCTGCAGACGGAACAACTGGACATACGCCCTCAAAAAATCTCCATTCAGGATATTTTGACTCTGGCTTGCGATGAAATGACCTACCCCGCCGCAAGAAACAACATGGAATTGACCTATATCTTCGACGACGAACCTCTTTATGTTCGCGTTGACCAGGAAAAAACCACCCTTGCCTTTATCAACCTGCTCAATAACGCCATCCGCTTTTCCCCCGAAGGAAGCCGTATCGTCATTGGCGCAGTGGACCAGGGCGATCGCGTCCTTGCCTGGGTGCAAGATCACGGCAAGGGCATTCCTTCCGACAAATTACAAAAGATTTTCGAAGACTTCTACCAGGTCGAACCACCCAACACGCGCAGTTACGGCGGGCTTGGCATTGGTCTGACTATTGCCAGGGGAATCATCGAAGTGCAAGGCGGGAAAATCTGGGCAGAATCCGAAGGACCCGGCAAAGGCGCAACCTTCAAAGTGACATTGCCCAAAGCTTGATTGGAAACTTCACAACAAAAAAGCGCCTCGTCTTTCGACGGGCGCTTCCTTTTTCGACTATCAGACTACCATTACAGCGCGAAGTCAATCAAATAGGTCAGGTCGCCCCTGAACGAATATCGCGCCGCCACCTAGCGCAAGTCTCAGTACTTCACGAAAGCGCGTAATTGGCGCTGCCGAAGGCGTCTAACGCCAGTTTTGCGCTACACCTGCCCTCCCGCTCCGCTTCGCTTCGGGGATGCTTCGCAATGGCGGGCGGCGCCAGGGGAGAGCGCACACTACGCGAG